>PPYE01662607.1_pt1 | contig 10190 bp, 9 predicted proteins | sample 1559881 | NCBI WGS metagenome assembly PPYE01 (sample SAMN08240022, study PRJNA423297) | Human gut metagenome, whole genome shotgun sequencing project.
GGTCGGCGAGGTCTTAAACCGAGCCGTCCACCGCAAGCGGGCTTGGCTTTGCCAAGGCGAAGTCTCCCCTTCTCCGCCATGAGTCCACCGTAATTTTGATAGAATTACAGTGGACTTTCTCTATGCCCTAAAACCGCTTGAACACAAGGCTTTTTAGCCATTTCGAAACATATAAAGCGACTACTTCAAATCAATTCCACAGCGGTTTTTCTGCATATTGCTCTTCCGGTGGCATCCTAATAAAAGGAAATTGTTAAACTTATTGATATTCGTTGACTTTAAGGGTATTCGTTAAACGGTCGGGTTCTGATAAATACTTGAGAAAATCGGCGATAAAGTGCTGCCGTTCGCTCGACTGCCCCTTGAAAAAAGCACAAAGATGTAGTATCATCTAAATGGATGCACATACAACCAATTGAACAGGAGGACCTACTTTGGATCGATCAAAACGACAAATCACAAAAATTGCTCGTGAAACCTCAAGATTAACGGTACAGCTAATGCACGAAGAAGGTATCGGTACTGCCGAGTTTGACTTCATACATCTGGTACGTCATAATCCTGGAATTACACAAGCGGGCGTAAGGGAAAAGCTCAAAATTGACAAGGGTGCCGCCGCCCGCCGTGCAGCAAGTCTGGAGGAAAAAGGGTTTCTGATACGACAAGCTAATCCGGCTGATGGGCGCAGCCAACTATTGTACGCAACGGAAAAGGCCAAGACTTTGAAAAACTCAAAAGCAAGCATTGAATCGGCATTCTATTCATGGCTGTTGGAGGATTTACCGGAAGCGGATCAAAAGGAATTTTGCCGTATATTAAATATTCTATATGAACGATCTAAAAACGAAAGCAGAGCAGGGTTTTCTCATTTTATTTTAGCGCTGGAATCGGAAGGAGACGTTTGCAAGTGAAAGGCAAAAAAGCGATCCAACGCCCAGACCGATTGTTGCCTTATTTCCAGGCGGAATGGCTTGTATTGTTGGCCGTTACCGTAACCGGAGTTTTCTATAATGTCGGTCTGCTTGCCGGCCCATGGTTTGAAGGACAGCTTGCACAGTGTCTGCTGGACATTTTCGGAGGAAGAAAGGGTTTCCCCGATATGCTGCACTTGGTCATCATATATGTATTGGTGATTGCAGCTGTCCAGTTTGCACGGTATATCAAGCGATTTTATGTACGCCGTTTCGGTAATCATGTCAATCGGAACATGAAGCAGATTTTGTATGGCAATCTGATACATCATTCAAAGGCAGAATTGGAGAACGAAAATATTGGGCATGTAATCACCAAGGCAATTTCTGATGTAGACGCCTGTGCGGAAGGTATGCGTAAATTTACTACCGAGGTTTTCGATACAGGTGTAGCATTGGTAGGATACGTTGGACTCCTGTTTACCTATGACTGGCGTTTGGCTCTGATCAGCCTGCTTTTCCCGCCGATATCCTATTACCTTGCGAAAAAGATGAAAAGAATCGTTCAGAGAAGCGGTGCAGCCGCTCAGGAAAGCCGTGGACGATTGAATGCCGCAACGCTTGACCGTGTATCCGGTGCCACTACCTATCGGGTATTTGGCTGTGAACCGCAAAGAGATCGCACCTACGAAGAAAACTTGTCGGATTATGAAAAGACCGCTGTCCGCGCGAATATTTGGGTGGCTGCTATGCCGCCGCTTTATCAGATCATTTCCATGGTGAGCGTCCTTTTTATCATTTATTTTGGTTGCAGGAATGTAACGGGAAGCGGTTGGATAAACTGGGACATTGCGGCTTTTACAACCTTTCTGTCTTGTTTTTCCAAGCTGGCGGTGAAATCCTCCAAGGCTGCAAAACTATTTAACGCCGTTCAAAAGGCAGAAGTGTCTTGGAAGCGAATCAAACCGCTTATGCAGCCTGTGCCGGATGAACGTGAAGAACAGACTTCTGCTCCTGCTGAATTGAACGTGAAGAACCTGGGTATGGCGTATTCAGGTGCGCTTTACATTTTCAGCGGTCTTTCGTTCAAAGCAAAACCCGGACAGATGATTGGGATTACGGGTTCGGTTGCGTGCGGAAAAAGCACCCTTGGCCGCACGTTTCTCTGCGAGCATCCTTACCAAGGCAGCGTTCGTTTTGGCAATGCTGAACTGGCGGCCCTCACCCCCGAACAACGTTATGGGATTGTGGGTTACCTTGGACATGATCCTGAGTTACAAAGCGATACCATATACAACAATATCCTCATGGGCAGTACAATTGATCCTGTGCCGCTGTTAAAAGCCGTTTGTTTGGATCAGGAAATTTCCGAAATGCCTCAGGGATTGCACACCGTGGTGGGAAGCGGCGGCGTCCGTCTCTCCGGCGGTCAGCAGGCACGGCTTGCTCTAGCAAGAACTCTGGCAAATCCGCGTCCCCTCATTATTCTGGATGATCCCTTCTCCGCATTGGATCAGAAAACTGAGGCAGAGATCTTTGCACATATACGCATATTGGCGAAAGATAGTATTGTTATTTTGATTTCGCACCGACTTTATTTATTTCCGGAGCTTGACCAGGTCATTTGGATGGAAAACGGGCTGACCACCGTTGGAACCCACAGTACATTGATGAAAAACTGCCCGTCCTATGCCGACCTTTACAACCTTCAGAAAGGAGGCGTCAGTGATGAAAAAGGCAGCAAATAAGCCCAGCTTGACGCAAGTACTGCAATCGGTTATCAAGCGTCATAGACTTCTGACACTCGGCATCGTTCTTGCGGTCGTTGGTTCGGTTGTTGCTGCGCTTCTGCCTCCGTTGGTGCTGGAACAGGCAGTTAATCTGCTTACATCAGGAAGTACGGTTCCGTTTTCGATAGCTTTATTGTATTTTGTATTCACTTCTCTTATGTGCGTCCTGGATTCTACTCGTGAAAGTCTGCTGATCGTATTTGGGCAAAAGATCACCCACGGGCTTCGCAGTACGCTTTGCGGAAAGCTCTCACGGCTACCCGCAGACGCTTTTGTGAAACAGGAACCCGGCGCTGTGGTTTCCCGTTTTGTGGGAGATGTGGACACCGTAGAATCCCTTTTTACATCAGGCGTCATCAGTATGTTTGCAGATTGCTGCAAGGTGATCAGCATTTTTGCCATTCTCTTTATAAAGAATCTGGGCCTTGGGATTGTTTTATTGGTGCTGACTCCGTTCCTGTTTCTATTTACACGGACCGTTCAAAAACGAATGCTGGCTGCCCAAATAGACAATCGGGTTGCAGTTGGTAAGGTGACAAATCATGTGCCGGAAACAATCCGCTGCATTCGCACGATCCACTCTCTTCGCAAGGAAGAATATATGCGCTCTGTCTATGATAAATATATCCAGAACAGCTATGACGCAGTTGAAAAAACAAATTTTTATGACGCAATATACTCGCCGGTGATTCTGACTGTCAACGCACTGGTCGTGGCCTTGATTATGCTGCTTTCCGCAACAGGGGTTCCGCAGATTCAGTCTTTCTTCGGGATGTCAGTAGGTACCGCAGTAGCGGTGATTGCCTACATCGGTTCTGTTTTTGCGCCGCTGGAGAGTATCGGTATGGAAATCCAGACTATCCAGTCGGCGGTAGCGGGCGTTCGCCGTATCGATGAATTTCTGGCGCAGGATGAACGCTTAAAGACCGATCCTGCTATCGACATGAATGAAGCTTCTCAGTATCATCATCCGTGCGTAGAACTTCAAAATGTAGACTTTGGATACGACGAGAACGCCATGGTACTACATCATGTGAGCTTCACAGTTGAAACGGGCCAGCAGGTCACACTGACAGGCAGAACAGGCGCCGGAAAAAGTACTATTTTCAAATTACTTCTGGGACAATACCAACCGAATTCGGGATGCGTTCTCCTCTATGGGCAGGACGCATCCCTGCTGCCCGATCGTATAAAAAGGAGATTCTTTGGGTATGTAGAGCAGAGTTTCCGTATGGTTCCTGGAACCATTCTGGATCAAATCACACTATTTGATCCTGCGATCAACCGGGAGATGGCGGAGCAGGCAGCAAAAACAGTAGGACTCCACGATGCGATCATCAGATTGGCGCAGGGATATGACACGCCCTGTGTTTCCTCCATTTTCTCACAGGGACAATGGCAGTTACTTTCCATCGCCCGCGCAATTGCAGCCGAGCCGAAGCTTCTGTTGCTGGACGAAATAACTGCAAACCTGGATGCGGATACTGAGCAGACCGTTTTAATGGCATTGAAGAAGGCGGCAGAACACAGAACTGTCATTTCAATTTCCCATAGATTGTATCAAGAGACAGGCGGGCGGCAGATTAACATTCAATAAGTAATGTGCCCCTAAATACGTGAGTGAACCCCGTTGCGGAGTAATAAATTGCACTCTATTGCTTAAGCAGCCGAAAGGGCTTGTAGTTTACAAGAAGCAGGCGGCTGGCCCTTCAGATTTGCCTTGATTCGGCGGTTGCTGTCTAACTTTTTGGGGGCACTTCATTCTCAAGTTAGACAGTATTGACTATCCGGATTACTATAACTATTTTTCTTCGAACTGGTTTGACCACGATCATAATGCAAGTATAAAGCAATGCCAGTCAACGCTCCTTATAAGCGTTATGAAAGATGCTCTGTATCCTCAATTGAAATCTTAATCAATACCGGCAAGTCCAATTCTGACAATCAATAGAACTTGCATTATTTTGATAGATGGTGTACAATATATGCAACAATTGAACAGACGGGAGCTTGTATGACAGGCTGAGAGGAAGGTGTGACCTTCGACCGGTAACCTGATTTGGATAATGCCAACGTAGGGATGTCTGACATATCAAGTATTTAACGGGAAGCTGCCAAATCGGCCGCTTCCCTTTTTGTTATGCTTGGAGGTGGAACACATGGTAAAAATCAACGGCGAAAGTTTTGATATCGCCGGAAAGACGCTTGCAGAATATCTGACAACAACAAACTACAATCTTGATCGCATTGCCGTAGAGAAAAACGGACAGATTGTGCCTAAGGCACAATATGACAAAACCGTTTTCAAAGACGGCGATACCTTGGAAGTTGTCAGCTTTGTAGGAGGTGGTTAAACTGATCCCGTCAAAAGAAGAAATGAGAGCAGCCTTGGAAAAACGGCACGGCAAAGACCTGCAACAGAAGCTGTCGAATACAACGGTTGCCATATGCGGTCTTGGAGGGCTGGGCTCAAACATTGCCATATCCCTTGCCAGGGCAGGTGTCGGCAAACTGATTCTCGTAGACTTTGACCGTGTGGATATTACAAATCTGCACCGTCAGCAATATACGGCAAAGCAAATCGGGATGTATAAAACCGATGCACTGAAAGAGAATCTGCAAGCGATCCTTCCCTATATTGAGATTGAACCGCATACGGTGCGCATCACAGAAGATAATCTAACGGATTTGTTACAGGGCGCCGATATTATCTGCGAAGCCTTTGACGGTGCAGAAGCCAAGGCGATGCTGACCAATACGGTGCTTGAAACAATGCCGAAAAAGTATCTTGTTGCCGCCTCAGGAATGGCAGGGCTTAGAAGTGCAAACAGCATTCAAACCCGAAAAATCACAAATCACTTTTATCTCTGTGGAGATGGGGTCAGTGATGTGGCAGATACTATCGGACTGTTTTCGTCCCGTGTGATGCTTTGCGCCGCACATCAGGCACATACCGTTCTGCGCATTATTGCAGAGAAATTTGAAGTATAAAGAAAGAAGGCAGTTATCGTGAACAGCGACAAACTCATTATTGGCGGACACGAATTCAACTCCCGATTCATTCTCGGCTCGGGTAAATATTCTATAAAACTGATTGAAACGGCGATAAAAGATGCCGGCGCTGAAATCATCACCCTGGCTGTACGCCGTGCCAACACAAAGGAACAGGAAAATATCCTCGACTATATTCCAAAGGGCGTTACTTTGCTTCCAAATACATCGGGGGCAAGAAACGCGGAAGAAGCGGTGCGCATTGCCCGCCTCTCCCGTGAGCTTGGATGCGGAAACTTTGTCAAAATTGAGATTATGCGTGACTCCAAGTACCTGCTTCCCGACAATCAGGAAACCATTAAAGCAACCGAAGCCCTTGCGAAAGAGGGCTTTGTGGTTATGCCGTATATGTATCCCGATCTGAATGTGGCCCGCGATCTTGTAAATGCCGGCGCCGCTGCCGTTATGCCGCTGGCTTCTCCCATCGGATCCAACAAGGGGCTTGCAACGCGTGAATTTATTCAGATTCTCATTGACGAAATCGACCTTCCTATCATTGTAGATGCAGGCATCGGCTGCCCTTCGCAGGCCTGCGAAGCAATGGAAATGGGCGCCGCTGCTATTATGGCAAACACGGCGCTGGCCACCGCCGGAAATCTCCCCCTAATGGCGTCCGCATTTCGTCAGGCAATTGAAGCGGGCCGCAAGGCTTACCTTTCGGGTCTTGGCAGAGTGCTCTCCCGCGGGGCTTCGGCATCTGATCCGCTCACAGGATTTTTGAGAGAGTAAGGGGGGACATCCATGGAAAATCAATTTTTTGTAGATTCGGAGTATCTCTCACCCGAAGCCCTTGCGAAAAAACATCGTTTGGAAACCGATCCGTCCTCCCGTAAGAATCACATGGAATATCTCCCCGGTATGGAGCAGATTGAGTCAGATGTCTGTGCAAACGTTATATCGCAAATGGATTCTTATGATTATTCCAAATATACAGCCAAAGATGTAAAAGCGGCATTAGAACACGAAACCTGCTCCATTGAAGATTTCAAAGCATTGTTATCTCCGGCGGCAGAGCCGTTTCTGGAACAGATGGCACAGAGAGCAAAACGGGAAACCAGTAAGCATTTCGGCAATACCGTATATCTGTTCACCCCTTTGTACCTTGCTAACTACTGTGAAAACTACTGCGTATACTGCGGTTTTAACTGTTATAATCATATCAGGCGTATGAAACTGACCATGGAACAGATTGAGCATGAGATGAAGGTGATTGCCGGCAGCGGTATGGAAGAAATTCTTTTACTTACCGGCGAGAGCCGTACACAAAGCGATGTACATTATATCGGCAAAGCGTGTAAGCTTGCCCGCAAATATTTCCGCATGGTTGGACTTGAAATCTACCCGGTTAACACCGATGAATACCGCTATCTTCATGAGTGCGGTGCGGACTATGTTACCGTATTTCAGGAAACCTATGATGCCGACAAGTACGAAACCCTGCACCTGCTCGGTCACAAACGTGTATGGCCCTATCGTTTTGATGCGCAGGAACGCGCGCTCAAAGGCGGCATGCGAGGCGTTGCATTTTCCGCGCTTCTCGGCCTTTCCGACTTCCGTAAGGATGCTCTTGCAAGTGCATTGCATGTTTATTATTTGCAGAGAAAATATCCCCATGCAGAGATGTCACTGTCCTGTCCCAGACTTCGTCCGATCATCAACAACGATAAAATCAACCCCTTAGACGTTCACGAAAAGCAGCTTTGTCAGGTGCTTTGTGCCTACCGCATCTTTCTGCCGTTTGCGGGTATTACGGTGTCTTCCAGAGAAAGTGCGAAATTTAGAAACGGCATAATAAAAATTGCCGCCACAAAGGTTTCAGCAGGGGTATCTACCGGCATTGGTGATCATGAAAGCAAATACAGCGGAAAGGTGCCGCATGGCGCTGCAGGTGATGAACAATTCGAAATTGACGACAACCGCAGTCTTGATAAGATGTACCAAGACATTGCCGATGGAGGCCTGCAGCCCGTTTTGAACGATTATCTCTATGTCTGACATTCTGTGTTTTACGAATCGAATGCTATGCTGTGAAGAATTTCTTATCCGTATTGAAAAAATTGCCAGGGCAGCCCCCTTGGGAATTGTTCTTCGGGAGAAGGATTTGCCGGAGGAAGACTATAAGAAACTCGCAAGGGCGGTTATAGAAATTTGCAATAAATACGATACCCCTTGCATTCTTCACAACTTCGTAAAAGTGGCAGAAGAGCTGGACTGCCATGCCGTTCATCTTCCTCTCTCCATTCTTCGCACACTTTCGACAGAGGACAAAAAGTTCTTCACAACACTCGGCGCATCCTGTCACTCCGCGAAGGATGCCATGGAAGCCGAAAAGCTCGGCTGCAGCTACATTACGGCAGGTCATGTATTTGACACCGATTGCAAAAAAGGACTTCCCGGTCGCGGACTGGTTTTTCTCAAGGCAGTAGTAAACAGCGTCTCTGTTCCGGTTTATGCGATCGGCGGTATCAGGCCGGAAAATGGGAATGAGATTAGAATGGCAGGTGCCAAAGGCGCTTGTGTTATGAGCAGTATGATGACCTGTGATAACCCTGCCGAATTCCTTGCTGCATTCAGGGAGGATTATGATACAATGGAATAAAGAGACGCCCTTTTATATGCCGTAACCGGCCGCGCATGGGTGCGGATAGCTCTTTTACGAATACCCTCTGAAAATAAGAGAATACTACCTTTTAGAAAGTGAGGTAGTTCTATGTTTAAACATGAAAAAATGCTATTTCATCCGGTTTCGGTAGAAAAACCGAATCCACAATATGCCGTTCTTCTGCAGGAACAACTGGGCGGAGGAAACGGTGAATTAAAAGCAGCAATGCAATATATGTCGCAGAGCTTCCGAATCAAAGATCCGGAAATAAAAGATCTGTTTCTGGACATTGCAGCAGAAGAGCTTGGCCATATGGAAATGGTAGCGCAGACCATCAATATGCTGAACGGACATGATGTGGATGCGGCTTCCGTGCCGGCCGGAGAGATTGAGACGCATGTTCTGCTGGGGCTTAATCCGGGACTTATCAATGCTTCCGGGTATTCATGGACAGCAGATTATGTGACTGTTACCGGTGATTTATGCGCGGATCTTCTTTCCAACATTGCATCGGAACAGCGGGCAAAAGTCGTCTATGAATATCTGTACAGACAGATTAACGACAAGAAGGTCAAGGAAACCATCGATTTTCTGCTGAATCGCGAAGAAGCGCATAACGCCATGTTCAGAGAGGCATTTAATAAAGTGCAGAACACCGGCTCAAATCGTGATTTCGGAACAACAAAAGCAGCAAAAATGTATTTTAGTATGTCAGAGCCTTCGCCCGCAGACAGTCCTTTTCCCGACAGCAAAGTTACTCCGCCGTCCTTTAACTGATTACTATCCTGCACAAGTCCGGTTCCATCCATGAAAACACCGAAAATATCTTTTTAGGCACAACAGGGCAACGCCATTCGGCGATGTCTATTTAAAAATCAAGGTTTTATTAAAATAAACAAAAATCCCGAACGCCTTTGTGTTCGGGATTTTTTGATGGTTTTCACGCGGCACGGGGGCAAGCTCAGAAAGAAACGGCATCCGTCAGAAGACGCCGAGATTATCCCCAGAACTACGCCGGCGGAAAAGCTGCTAACGGCAGCAAAATGCCCTACGCCGCATTCTTTTTGCCGAAAGGGCATGACAAGCGGTGCACACCGGTATATAATAAAGGCAATACGAGGTGCCGCGCCTCCGACGAAAAGGGGAAGAAACAACATGTCTATTTTACGGGCGGATTTTTATTCCGAACAGCTCACAATGAATACAAGCGCCATGATCATGCTGCCGGACGATATTCAGAACAGCCGTGCAAAGGTTTTATACCTGCTGCATGGTCTTTCCGACAACTGCACTGGCTGGACCCGCCTTACAAGCATTGAGCGCTATGCGCGCGAGCGGAAAATGGCGGTCGTCATGCCGGAGGTGCAGCGGAGCTTCTACACCGATATGGCATACGGTGTGAACTACTTTTCCTATGTCGCAAAAGAGCTTCCGCAGAAAATGCAGAAGATGTTCGGCTTTTCCACAAAGCGGGAAAAGAATATGATCGGGGGCCTTTCCATGGGTGGCTATGGGGCTTTAAAATGCGCGCTCACCTATCCGGAGCAGTATTTCGGCTGCGCGGCATTCTCCTCAGCCTGCGACATGAATCGCATCATCCACGAGTGCTATATCGATGAACAGCGCCAGCGGGAATTGCAGGCAATTTTCGGGCTGGAACTCCAAGTGCCGGAAAAAGACGACCTGTTCGCACTTTTAAAAAAGAGCGCGGAAGCGCCGGTCAAGCCGAAATTCTTTGTAACCTGCGGCACGGACGATCTGCTCCTGCCACAGAACCGCGACTTCAAGGCAAAAATGGAAATACTTTCCTACGACCTCACCTATATAGAGTGGAAG
>PPYE01716521.1_pt1 | contig 10190 bp, 10 predicted proteins | sample 1559881 | NCBI WGS metagenome assembly PPYE01 (sample SAMN08240022, study PRJNA423297) | Human gut metagenome, whole genome shotgun sequencing project.
GGTCACGAAAAATTGGCTCCCTAAAATACAAAAGTGCGCATATAGCAAAGCTGCAATAGCAACTGTTACTCCACTATCTAACAATGCGACATTAGCATCCGTACCTGATTTTATGTCAGAAAATACGATACCATCAGATTTTACGATAGAGGAGTATGCAGAAATTGTTGAAAGATGCAGCATGGACCTATTTCCTGAAATTCCTACTGCAAATGGATTTTGTATGTATATTAGACGAGAAGCCATAAATAACATTGGTCTCTTCGATGAAAAAACTTTTGGGAAAGGATACGGTGAGGAAAATGATTTTTCATACAGATGCCTACAAGCCGGATATAGGCATCTACTGTGTGACAACACATATATCTATCATAAAGGGACCCAGTCGTTTTCTCAAGAAAAAACAGAACTAATAAATTCTCACCTACAAATATTAAAAAGCAGATATCCTTCATGCATCGAGAACACAGAGGCCTTTGTACAAAAAAATCCAATTTCAGATATACAGTTGAATATCCGCTACGCCATCAATTCACATTCTAAGAAAAATGTATTAATTGTAATACATGATTAAAATACTAATAGACACTTTAAAAATAGACTTAATACATATCCATCATTTAAAACACATGTATTTGGATATATTCAAAGCAGCAAAAGAAAGAAGTATCCCTGTCATATATACTTTACATGACTTTTATTCAATATGCCCTTCTGTGAAGCTCTTTAATAAAGAAACTTTTCTATGTAACTATGCTAACGCAGCAGGATGCGGTTCATGCATAGCAAAAAAATTCAACCTGAATATCAACTTCATTCCACTTTGGAGGAAAGAGTTTTATGAAAATCTTAAAACCGTAAAGAAAATCATTGTTCCATCGTATAGTACAAAAAATATATTCCTGAACACATATAAGGATTTAACAATCGAAGTGGTAGAACATGGTTATGACAAAATAAACGGAAAGCCTAATAATGACAATCCAGATAAAAAGAAGAATAAAAAGTTTAATTTCAGAGATCCCCGTAATCTCATTTGATCTAGGAGCAATTGCCGAACGAGTAAAAAGAGCAGATGTCGGCTGGATTTTACCTATAAATAGTACATTAGACGATATCTTTAAACTCATTTCAACTATAAAATCAGCCCCACAAGAGTATAAACAGAAAGTGGAAAGGATCAGGCATCTTTTAAAAAACATGAAGTCCTTAAAAGATATGGGCAATGAATATACAGAAATATATAATAAAACGATCAACGCATTTCCTATTGAAAATCATGACATATACTATACACAATCAAGGAATGAATTTTATAGAAAAGGAAAAGAGATCCCAACATTAGACCTTAAAGAAGAAAAAAAAGAGTATAAACGAGTAAAGCATATTATTAAAAGTTCAGTTCCTCTCAAACAAGCTTTTAATGAAGTGCGAAATTTTCGCAACACCTATACCAACAGTAAATGCAGAAACAAGATCTTTTTCAAATTTATATGGTACAGAATTCTACGAATTAACATCTAGAGAAATCTTACAAAACGATTTCTCTAGCTCTGGCTCGAACACGAGCAACATTATATATTCTAGAAAAATACAATCACCTCCCTATATCTAAAAACCACCTTCTTGCATACTTTTTACCACTTTTTCTGTTTCTTCTAAATAACGGAATCCCCATTTTAAGTCAGGTTCCAAATGGTTACCTTCTGCCCATTCATTCCAAGCATTGACAAAAACAAAGTTCTCATCTTTGCTATAAGGCACAAATTTATTCATAACCGAATATAACCATTCACCGTATTTTTCGGGAGTACTCTTGTCTAAAATAAACATTTTTTGCTTTCGACGAGAAGTATTATCCCACATTGGAGTAACCCCCGGATACATTTTATAGTCAGGAAAAGGAGTTTTACAGATATAATCTACATATTCCGAGTAATCAATCTTTTTCTTCTTACATGTATTAAAAAGGTGACGATTTATATTATAAGCAAACTTCCGTAATGGATTTCTCTTTTTTTGAAACTCATTCATTTGATGAGTGAAAGGTTGAAACTCTACGGCAGCATCAAAACCATCCTGAAGGTATTCTTCTCCATAACAATCCATAGTTTCGACGCGGCATAAATACAACTCCATTCCTTTACTAGAAGCTTCTTCCCTCCAAACTCGAATAGTCTCTTTCATATTCGGAAAAAGCATAGAACGATAAATTAAAAATACAGGTTTACCGTCTACTCTTATATACCGAGAATCACTAAATACATTATCTAACAGATAACGGATATGCGCACGATCATCCTCTTCCGAGTAATTTTGAGCAATCAAAATATGACGACTTCCACCATCCCATGCCCGTGTCCAATTTTCATTAGCCCAACAAAGCATAAATGGAAAATCAGGGTTGCCAGAAGATAATACTTCTTCTAGTGGTCTTTCCATCAATTGATGACCATTAAACCAATAATGATAATAACAAAAGCCATTAATCCCGTACATTCGAGCCATATCAGCTTGCTGCTGGCGAACTTCCGGAACACGCAGATCATAGAAACCTAAATCTGCTGGTAAATGCGGCTGATAATGGCCACGATAAAGAGGCCTAGCCTTGACCACATTTCTCCATTCAGTAAATCCCTTGCCCCACCATTCATCATTTTCAGGAAATGGATGATATTGCGGCAAATAAAATGCTATAATTCTTTTGTCAACCATATCTTTCTTTATTACACTTCACAATTCATTACAACCTATCTCTATCTCTTGTAGGTTGCCATGGATTCAAAAAACTCATGTATTTATTAACCCGTTCCCATCTATATGCCCACACACTTGTTCCAAAACACTGTTTCAGTTTTTCAAACAACAACAACCTCATTTTCGGATTAACTTTTGCACGCTTTATGTTTTTATAAAGCATTCCATGCCGCATCAAACGCTTATAACACCCTATTGGATAAGAAAAAGATTCAACATAATGTACGACTTGAATATCTTCAAGAATCGCATTACCTGAAGCGTTACCCTCAACAGTTGTACTTGTTGAATGCAATCGAAAAAGGTTTAGTTTTTCATATAACTCAACAACACTCCCTTGCCTCGCCATCTCTATCCAAAAAAGCCAATCACCGCTATAGCGCATTGAGAAACAAGACAAATCCTTTATCTGTTCAAAACATTGTTTACGGAAAACAACGCCGCTAGCATTGTAAATATAATTACGCCAATAAAGATTATGTTTTATATAATCTTCACCATCAAAAATACCTATATTGTGAGGACGGCGTAATTGTTTTGAAGTCCAGCGGTCAAAATCAGTAGATAGTTCATTCCCTTTCTCGTCTATACAATTTGAACCTAAAAAACAGAAAGAAGTATGAGGATATTGATTTAAGACAGAAACAGCTTTTTCCAAAAAAGAAGAATCAGCCGCATCATCGCTCTCGGCAATCCATATATATTTCCCACGAGACAAACTAATCCCTTTTTGCCACTGAGCAAAAGGACTCCCTGTATTGACAGAATTAATCTCCAAATGAGCGACACGAGAATTTGTTTTATAATGGTTTAAAATAGACACACTATCATCGGTTGAAGCATCATCCAATAATATAATTTCATAGTCTGTATATGTTTGTGCCAATACTGACTCGATACGTTGCTGTAAAAAACGAGCATAGTTATAATTAGGGATGATTACACTAACTTCTACCGGATGATTTTCCATTACAAATGCACTATTTATCTTAGTTATTATAACAAACTGATAGCAAAGATACAGATATTATTCTTAAAAAAGACGCTAACACTCTAATGTTTAGCAAAAAAGCCTTTAACACTTGTCACAACCAAATAAAATGTATACATTTGTAGAATTTTAGTGCAAGCCCCCTTAACTATTTAACTAACTTAGTAATAATTATATGAATAAACCCATGGCGAGCAACATAAGTACATCGCTAATTATATCCACCTATAATAGAAGCGACGCATTAGAATTATGCGTTAAAAGCGTGCTACGTCAATCTCTCCTTCCTGATGAAATTATCATTGCCGATGATGGTTCTAAAGAAGATACAGGAGAGCTAATTCATCAATTGGCTGCTTCTTCCGAAGTCCCCATTATTCATGTTTGGCATGAGGATCTAGGCTTCAGACTGGCCTCCATCCGCAACAAAGCTATTGCGAAAGCATCTAAAGAATATATTATACAAATTGACGGGGATATCGTCTTACACAAAGATTTCGTCAAAGATCATGTACATTTTGCTAAAAAAGGCAGTTTCGTAACCGGTAGCCGTGTATTAATCCGGGAAGGTTTAACCCAAAAGATGCTGGCAGAAAGGAACTGCATTATCTCTATTCACGACAAAGGTACTAAAAACACAATCAACGGAGTACATTTGCCCTGGCTAAGCCCACTACGCTAACCTGGTGCGATAAAGGAATCATACAAAACTAATATGGAAAAGAATTTGAACTTTTTAGATCGAAACGAATTTAACTACAGTCCATCAAAAGAAGTAGTAGAAGCTTTAAAAAACTTCGATATAAATAAACTTTGTTTTTATACCCGCATTTATGATGAAGGAAAGAAAAGTATATTATCTGTTTTCTTATCCGAACTTTATGATATAGATGAAACACAAGTCTTATTAGGATACGGCGGAGAAGATATTCTGAAGCAAGCTGTACACTACTTCCTGACTCAAGAAGATGGAAATAAAACGATGTTGATTCCCAAGTTCTCATGGTGGTATTATAAATCAATTGCAGATGAGGTGAATGGCCATACTTTGCAATATCCTCTCTACGAAGACGGAAATACTTTTAAATATGACTTTGAGACGCTAAAAGATATGATTCAGAAAGAGAATCCGAAGATTCTTTTACTAGCTTCTCCCAATAACCCTACCGGCAATGGTTTAACTCCGAAAGAATTGGATGAACTGCTTGCAGAAGTACCCAGTCAAACAGTGGTATTGATAGACGAAGCATACGCTTCTTTTGTTTCAACTGATACCAGTTATATCAAAAAGCTGGTTAATAAATATCCGAATTTGATTATTTCCCGTACTTTATCCAAGTTTTATGGATTGCCCGGTTTACGTATGGGATTCGGATTCATGAGTAAGGAGTTGGAAAAATTCAGCAGATACAGCAATAAATATCTGGGATATAACCGGATATCCGAAGATATCGCCATTGCGGCTCTTAAATCGGACGCACACTATCGAAACATCGCCAAACTGATGAACGAAGACCGTGAGCGTTACGAAAAGGAAATCGGCGTGTTACCCGGATTCAAAGTATATGAATCGGTTGCCAATTTTATTTTAATCAAATACCCGATAGAACTGAAAGAGGCTTTACAAAAGGCTTTTGCTGAACAGAGTTATAAAGTGAAGTTTATGAATGAACCGGATATCAATACTCATTTGCGTATCACATTGGGACGCCCAGAGCAGAACCGGATCGTTATAGATACAATCAAAGAAATAGCATCCAAATGAAAGCAGTAATATTAGCCGCAGGAATAGCTTCACGCTTACGCCCGCTGACCGATACGACGCCCAAATGTCTTCTCAAAATAGGAGAACGATGCCTTTTGGAAAGAGCTTTTGATGCTCTGATACAAAACGGATTTGATGAATTCATCATTGTCACCGGGTATCGCCAGCAGCAAATCGTAGATTTTCTACAGGCACATTATCCAACCCAAGATATTACTTTCATCTATAATGACAGGTATGAATCAACCAACAATATCTATTCATTATGGCTCACCCGTTCCTATACAGATGGGCAGGAGATTTTATTATTAGACAGCGACATTGTATTTGATCCGCAGATTGTAGAGAAACTGCTTCATTCGGATAAGGACGACATATTGGCACTGAATCGTCATGAGCTCGGAGCAGAAGAAATAAAAGTCATCGTGGACGACGCACAAAAGGTCGTTGAAATCAGCAAAGTCTGCTCGATATCCGATGCTATCGGAGAATCTATCGGCATTGAAAAGATGTCAGCTGAATATACCAAAGCGCTATTCCGGGAACTGGAAATTATGATTACTACCGAAGGGCTGGATAATATATTCTACGAACGGGCTTTTGAGAGACTGATTCCGCAAGGATATAGTTTTTACGTTATGGACACCACCGAGTTCTTCTCGGCCGAGCTGGACACAGTAGAAGACTTTCAACAGGCACAGAAGCTGATTCCAGCCAGTCTTTATTAATTAAAATCAGATAGAATGGCTAATTACGACATCCGCCCTCTACAGCTTCGCATATTAAAGAACTTATTAGCTGTTGACAAAGTTTGCAAAGAACATAATCTGCGATATTACATCATGGCAGGCACCATGCTGGGAGCTGTGCGCCACAAAGGATTCATCCCCTGGGATGATGATTTGGATATCGGAATGCCAAGAGCTGATTATGACTTACTAATGGCTAATGCCAAAGAATGGTTACCGGAACCTTACGAAGCGGTATGCGCTGAGAATGATAAGGAATATCCTCTTCCGTTCGCAAAGGTGCAGGATGCCAACACAACCTTAATCGAGCGTATGCATCTCAAATATCTGGGAGGTGTATATATTGATATATTTCCACTAGATGGAGTTCCGGAAAGCCGTATGGCGCAAAGAATGCATTTTGCGAAGTATGAGTTCTACAAACGAGTACTTTATCTTATTCATCGCGATCCATACAAACATGGGAAAGGTCCCAGTTCATGGATACCGCTATTATGCAGAAAGTTTTTTACCCTTACCGGAGCACAGGAAAGCATCAGGAAGGTGATGAAGAAATACGATTTCGACCAATGCGCATTAGTCTGCGATTATGATGATGGAATGAAAGGAATCATGTCGAAGGATATCCTGGGCACTCCCACTCCTATCCGGTTTGAAGATGAAGAAGTATGGGGAGTACAGAAATACGACGCTTATCTGTCACAGAAATATGGAGATTACATGACCATACCTAAACAAAGTGGACAAAGACAACATAATTTCCATTATTTAGACTTGAATAAACCTTATCGGAATTTTGAAGTCTAATTATAATCACATAAAGGTAAGAAGAAGAAATGAGAATAGGTTTTGACGGAAAACGTGCAGTACAGAATTTCACCGGTCTGGGTAATTATAGCCGCTATATAGTGGATATCCTATGCCAATTCTATCCGGAGAATGAATATGTGCTGTATGCCCCCAAGAAACGGGAAAACAAGAGGCTGGACAAATTAACGAAGCAGTATCAGCAACTACAGCTTTCTTATCCCACTACTTCTTCCTGGAAAAAGTTAAGTTCATTGTGGCGAGTATGGGGCGTTACCCAACAACTGGAAAAAGAAAAAATCGATATATTCCACGGACTTAGTAATGAGTTGCCCCTGAATATACATCAAAGCGAGGTAAAAAGTATTGTAACGATTCACGATCTGATCTTTCTGCGCTATCCGCAGTATTACCATTCGATCGACAGGAAAATATACACATACAAATTCCGTAAAGCCTGTGAAAATGCCGATAAAATCATTGCTATCAGCGAATGTACCAAGCGTGATATTATTGAGTATTTCAGGATTCCCGCCGATAAGATAGAAGTTGTTTATCAGGGATGTGATCTTTCATTCATGCATCCTGTAGCAGCAGAGAAGAAAAGAGAAATCCGGGCTAAATATCAGCTACCGGATCACTATATCCTTAACGTAGGAAGTATTGAAGAACGCAAAAACGCCCTTTCAGCGGTGCAGGCACTAACGATGCTTCCTGAACAGATTCATCTCGTCATTGTAGGACGCCACACGGAATATACTGATAAGATTGAACGTTTCATTAAGGAGAATAAGCTGGAAGAAAGGGTACATATCATCAGCAATGTTCCTTTTGATGATCTACCGGCTTTTTATCAGTTAGCAGAAATTTTTGTATACCCTTCCCGTTTCGAAGGTTTTGGTATTCCCATTATAGAAGCTCTATACTCCGGTATTCCGGTAGTGGCCGCGACTGGATCTTGCCTGGAAGAAGCCGGAGGTCCCGACTCTATCTATGTACATCCTGACGATATCAAAGGAATGGCCAATGCTTTCAAACAGATATACTCCGATACTGAAAGAAAAAAGGAGATGATTGAAAAGGGGCAAAAATTTGCCAAAAGATTCTCTGAAGAAAAGCAAGCGGAAGAAATCTTAAACATCTACAAGAAACTAATGAAATGAACGTACTTAAACATACAATAAAGAAATTTATATATGGCACTCTCCCATATTATTTCATGAAAGGATATAAGCCTGGCTCTCCTTATCTGAAATACTATGAATATATTAAAGAACATGGATATTCAAGACACCTGTATGAATTCAAGGATGAATACGCCAATATGCCTGTTGATGTACAGAAAGATGAGGAAAAAGGCTTATACTATGTTCAAAAAGAAAAGAAGCGACTCTATTTCAGAAAAAGCACTCCAGCCAAGAAAATTCAAAAATATTATAGGGCTTTGAGTATGGAACAAGACAGGCGCTCACCGCACCATTACTTCAACAGCGTTAAAGAAGTGACAGGGAAAGTATTTGTGGATGTCGGTTGTGCCGAAGGATATTCATCATTGGAAATTATCGAAGAAGCCAAACATGTTTATTTGTTTGAGCAGGACGAGCAATGGTTGGAAGCCATCAGAGCTACCTTCGAACCATGGCAGGATAAAGTGACGATTGTCCAGAAGTATGTGAGTGACCATAATTCTTCGAGAGAGCAAACACTAGATGATTTCTTCAACAACCAGACGAATGAACATCTATTTCTTAAAATGGATATAGAAGGAGCCGAACGGCACGCATTGGCCGGATGCAATAACTTATTCCAGAATTGCGAAGCTGGATTTTGCCATTTGCACATACCACTTGCGTGATGACGAAGAAGTTATCTCTGCATTTCTGAACAAACATAACTGCACATATATTAATCAAAAAGGGTTTTTCAGGCATAAAATCCGCAGTGTAGTGATGCGCGGAAGTAAGAAGTAATCATTGATAATCAGCAGAAAGCAATTCACAATAATCATACTTGCACAGGTATGTATCATAGATATGCTTTTCCTTTTTCAATAAGAAACGTGAGATATGCGGTTCCCAAGAAAAGAATTTACGTACGGAACGGTATAAACGGAAGAATAAAATCAGGGATACAATATGCTTTTCTTTCTCTTTCCGTGCCGCACGACGATAAATATAATGAGTAAAAAACTGATCGCTGTAACGAAGGGCCAGACTGACCGTAGATTCGACGTCCCATCCACGCAAAGAAGCATATTCTGTCATGATGTAAGTCAGTACCTCACGCGAAATACACAAACGGCACATATTACGGCATACCATATCACAATCAATATCCGATAGCAACTGCATGCGATTCACGTCGACCAGAGAGAAACTGTATTCATTCGTTTCATTCTGATGAATCAGTATATTACCGGGAGAATAGTCCAAATGGAGAATACCTGCCTGATGCAAAGCAGCAGTGTAGCGCGCAAAAGCAGAAAGTTTATCTTCATTTCCCTCTACTTTCCCATCCATCAGGGAACGGACAGTTTCGCCACCATCATAACAACAAATATAATAGCTATGTGAAAGAAGACCATTCTGAAATTGTTCAATCATAGCCACTGGCTCCGGAGTGTCAAAACCATGCTGTTGGATCTCCATAGAATAAATATAGGAACGTTCTGCTTTTGATTGCCGGAAAAACGAATATACAACGCGGTTGATGATGTGAGGCTTCTTAAAGCTCTTCACCACAACATCAATACTGCCCAAGCCAATTCGTTTTAAAACATTACGACCATCATACACCACATCTCTTTCTTTCTGGAAGGACCTTGGAATTTCTTCTATCTCCTTCTGCAAATGTGCGTACTTGGGATTTACAATCACTCTCATTACACTCTCCTATATAATACTAATTACAAAGATTGAGCAAAGATAAAGAAATTAGGCCATATTCCGACTATATTTTTCTCTTTTCTCACAAAGATTGGCTAACTCTCTCTACATATAAGTCCTGTTACGAACCGTTTTAGTCATTTTTTCTTTTTTCTTTTCATTTATATTTAGACATAAATGCTTTTTTTTAGTTATGTTTGCACGATAAAAAGCATAAGGAAGTTTAAGCATGAAAC
>PPYE01001312.1_pt1 | contig 10189 bp, 8 predicted proteins | sample 1559881 | NCBI WGS metagenome assembly PPYE01 (sample SAMN08240022, study PRJNA423297) | Human gut metagenome, whole genome shotgun sequencing project.
ATCTTCTTATCACTATGGTGACAGATGAGATTGCAGAAGAAACGGGCAAGGACAGAAAAGAGATATTGACAGATTTTCTATGTTCAAAGACAGGAAAAGCACTGTATGATGAGAAGACAAAGTTGTGGTGCACTGGCCCGGCATATATAGCTGAACTGTATATGGAAGAATTAAAGAAATCCTGATATGGGATGTGAGTTTAAATTTATACGACAATATGGTGATAAAAAACTTCTATTTCGAGGAAGTAACAAATAAACCTATATTATTCACGGCATAGCCGTGAATAATATAGGTTTATTTATAAATTTTTATGTTACAGAAAATTACTGTGTTATGCTAACGGCAGAGAAATCTGAAAAGTAGAACCACCGCCCGGGGTATCCAGTACAGAGATTGTTCCTTTATGAAGTGAAATGATCTCATACGCAATACACAGTCCCAGACCAAAATGCTGCCTGTTATTTCTGGCAGAATCTGCCTGGTAAAAACGCCGGAAAACAGAAGTCTTGGCAAAATCCGGAATACCGGGTCCGTTGTCTTTGACGCGGATAAGAAAGTGCGTTTCGGTCTGTGAAAGGGAAAGAATAATTTTCCCGTTTGCGGGGACATAACTGATGACATTGTCAAGAAGGATTCCAAGCACCTGACTGATCCTTTCCGGGTCACAGGGACAGGGAGGGATTTCCTCTTCCGGAAGTTCAATGAAAAATTTCATATGGTGGTCCTGCATCAGGGGTTCATATTTTTCGTAGGTATCCAGAAGTAAAGTATCCAGTTCACAGGAAACCGGATGCATTTTCCAGGAATGGTTATCTGCATTTGACAGAGAGAGCATATCATTTATCAGGAGGGACATTCGTGTCCCTTCTTTTTCTATGACTGAAAGAAAATGTTCCTGTTCTTTCGGATCTGCCTTTTTCATGGCAGAGATTCCGGACAGGATTACTGCCAGAGGGGAGCGAAGCTCATGGGAGGCAGCAGCGATAAATTCGGTCTGTTCCTGCCTGCTTTTTTCCAGGGGAGTGATCATTCTTCCGGTAAAGAACCAGGAACAGATACTCAGAGCCAGAATTGCCAGAAAAGCTGCGCCGGAGAATGCAAGTCTCTGTAACAGAATCCTGTGTTTTACAGAATCCAGGGAATACAGGATGATCATACTGACGGTTCCGTGGCTCTTGGGGATCAGAGCAGTGGAAACATAGAAATCTTTCATCTGAAAAAAGATCCGTTTTGTCAGTTTACTGACCGCACCGGGATTGGAAAAATCAAGTGCATAGGAAGCAGCAGAGATTTCTTCTGCCTTCCGGAAAATCGTTTCATCCAGAGAATCCGTCTGTAGTTTTTTCAGATAAAGAGAATTTCCGTTGTCTCTGATATCCATGGAAATATCATAATTTTTTTCTGCCTGCAAAATCCAGTCACTGCTGATGATACTCTGCGTTTCCAGATGAGAGATACAGGAGATGGCGTTGTTCTGAAAGGTATTCCACGCATTCTGGCCAGTGCTGTTTTCTGCGATGAAATTACAGGCAGTTGTCATAATAAAAATGACGATGCCAATGATCAGAGCAGAGAAAAAAGTCATTTGAATATGAAGTCTGTGAAACATGAAATATTTACTCCTTTATGAGATTGTATGGTAATTGTATCATGAAAACCTGTAAATAATCTCTAAAAAAATTCCTGTAACCGAGTATAGAGACAATTTAGAGAAAACTCATGTATAATGAAAGATCAGGAGGATGAAAACAGATGAAAATTTTACTGATAGAGGATGACAGGGAACTGGCAGATAGCATGAGATTTCAGCTCGAAAAAGAAGGCTATGAGACAGATATCTGCGATGACGGAGAAGAAGGGCTTTATTATATGAAAGAACGAAGCCATGATCTGGTGATCCTGGACCGGATGCTCCCGTCCATGGATGGCATCACTGTTTTGCAGGAAGCCAGAAAGAATCATGTTTCCACACCGGTGATCATGCTGACTGCACTGGGAGAATTACAGGATAAACTGACCGGACTGAAAGGCGGCGCAGATGACTATATGGTGAAGCCGTTTGCCTTCGAAGAACTTCTGGCAAGAATACAGTGTATGGTTCGAAGACCCGGAAGATGGGAGGACACGGCAGTATTATCGCTCGGAGATCTTATTTTTGATCCCGAAAGCGGCAGACTGGAAGGAAACGGAAAGGAATGTACCCTTTCCAAACGGGAAGGAGCACTTCTGGAGCTGATGCTTCGAAACGCCGGTCAGACACTTCCGAGAGAGGTGATCCTCAACCGTGTCTGGGGAGCAGACAGTGAGGTGGAGGATGGAAATCTGGATAATTATATTCATTTTCTGAGGCGAAGATTAAAAAGTGTCAGAAGTACACTGAACCTGAAAACCGTCCGGGGAATTGGATATCGGCTGGAAAATTAGAGAAAGTTTAGAGATTTGCCTGTTACAATCCATTTATCCTGAGAGGGACAGAAAGAAAATAAAAACATGGAGGTATATCCTGATATGAGAAAAATAAAAAGGTGGAAACAGGGAATCGCCGTTGCCGGAGTGATCGCACTTACTGGCAGCCTGCTTGCCGGATGTGGCGGTGCAGATGGAAAAAATTCCGGAAGCAAAGGAGAAACAGGAAGCAGCAATCAGGCAGGGAATGCAGATACAGCAGATCTTGTGAATGTAAATACCGACAATTCAGATGGTAAAAAAACAAAAGATGAGAGCGCAAAAGCAATGGGACGTTTTCTGGAAAATGATCTTACAGTACCTGAAAACAGCCAGTTTCTGAGAGATGTCAAGGTACTCGACTCAGGTGCATTGCGCATGGTTTATTACAGTACAGCAGATAACTGTTATTATGCAGCAGATTCAGCAGATAATGGAGAAACCTGGACGAATGGAAAAAGTCTGGAGGAACTGTTGGGGCTTAAGGAGAATTTGGGAGAATATATCAGCGTTGTCTCTGCAGCAGCGGATGGAAGTATATTTGTCGGGGCAGATCTGTCTCCTGACAGGGACAATGAAAATGCACAGACAACAGCCGACAGTGGGGAAGAAGATTCTGCGTATGACAACCTGAAAATGGAATTTTTCTATCTTTCCCCTGATGGAAATGTACAGAAAGTTGATACCGGAGATACGCTTCAGTCTTCCTATACATTTCAGGCATGTTTCACAGAGAATGGGACAGTTCTTATCGTAGATCCCGATAATGGCGTAGCAGAGATCAATCCTTCAGATGGAAGTCTGGTGAGAAGATATGAGGAAGGAATCCGTGTTGATTTTATCGGAACAGCAGGAAAAATGTTGTTTACCATTCAGGATCAGACTCTTCACGGATATGATCTGGATACTGGAAAACCACTGGACAATATCAGCGCGCTTACAGAGCAGATCCAGTCTGATGAGCAGGATGTCAACTGGACAACAACCAGCAGTTTTCCGCTTATGTTCTTAAAGGGAGATGAGGATAACAGCCTTTTTTATATTGATCATACCGGTGTTTACAGATATGTTCTGGGAGGCAGCACAGTGGAACAGATAATCGATGGTTCCTTGAATTCGCTCAGTTCACCGGATACAGGAACTGTAGCATGGGGGCAGGACAGCGATGGAAACTTCTATGTGGGCTGCAATGCAGGAGAAGATATAAAAATTTATTCTTATGTATATTCTAAAGATACCCCAACGACGCCGGATACAGAGCTGACTGTTTATTCCCTGAAAGATAATGATTTCATAAAACAGGCAGCAGTGCTTTTCCAGAAGAAATATCCGGATGTTTATGTAAATATTGAGACGGGAATGTCGGGAGATGATTCTGTTACAGATACAGATGCGCTGAAAGTTCTCAATACAGAGATCATGGCAGGAACAGGGCCGGATGTCCTGCTTCTGGATGGTATTTCAGAGGATACTTATATAGAAAAAGGAATGTTGGAGGATTTAAGCGGGGTATTAAAAGATACAGATATCCTGTCCAATATCAAGGACGCATATACAAAAGAGGACGGAAGCATTTATACCATGCCTGTCAAGTTCGGCATTCCGATGATAGAGGGAAATAAGGATATCATAGCCGGAATTACGGATCTGACAACAGAAGCTGATGCAGCGGAGTCGCAGAAAGATAGCTATGGAAAATTACAATTCTTCAGCGATTTTTCTATAGCACCATCCTATCTGATACAGGGAACCATAGATAATAGTATACCTGCATGGATGAACGAAGACGGAACTCTGAATGAAAATGCTGTGAAAGAATATCTGGAACAGGTAAACAGGATCTGGCAGACTCAGAAAAATGCGATAGAAGAAACAAAGAAAGCTTATCAGATGGGGGATGACTGGGCAGATTCAGATCATTCAGGATATATGGACATTTCAGGATCCGTAACCAGTCTGCTTGCAAAAGTTGATACAGTAGCAGCAGGAGGCCTGCTCTCACCGGAAGGTCTGGTATCTTTAGATTCTGCAAGAAAAGTAGATCCGGATCTGGATTATAAACTTCTGAACGGACAAAGCGAGAACTGTTTCTATCCAAGGAGTGCTGTCGGGGTCAGTGCAAAGGCATCCGAAAAAGAAGCGGCAGAGAAGTTTGTCAAGTTTCTGTTTGAAGAGGAATCCCAGAGAGCAAGTAATACGGAAGGGTTAGCTGTAAATAGTAAAGTTTATGAGGATATGGCTTACTGGAAAATGGGAAAATCCAGCGGAGATACCATTGGCTCGATCGGGGCTTCCTATGATACGGGAGATGGTAATATCAAGCAGATTGAGATGGACGAGATCATTCCGGAAGATGAAGCAATACAGAACATCATGGATCTGGGAAAAACACTTACTGTACCTGCAAAGAGTAATCAGATCATCCGAAATGCAGTAACGGAATCCGGTGAGAAATACCTCAATGGAGAAACGGGGCTGGATGATGCTGTGAAAGAGATCATGCAGGAAGTAAATCTGTATTTATCTGAATAAGCGGCTGTCTGCTGCTGATTACCCAACACTGCAAGGTAAGGGAGTTTAAGAGAATGAAGATTAATTTAAAAGAACACTTATCTTTAACAGAGAAACGGAACGCAAAATCAGATTTGCTGTTTAGTCGGAAACGAAATCGCAGAAGATGTGCAGCTTTCAGAAATACAGAAAAAGGTCTGGCTTTTATTCTTCCGAGTTTTGCAGGTGTCTGCATTTTCTGGCTGATCCCGTATGTGGATGTGATCCGCAGATCTTTTTGCGGGGCAGTGAATGGAGAATTTGTGGGGATAGAGAACTACAGGACGATATTTGCAAACAAAGCGTTTCGTCTGGCAGCAGGCAACACACTTCGGTTCTTCGGAGTGTGTGTGCCGCTGCTGGTGGTATTGTCTCTGATCATAGCAGTCCTGCTTGCAGGGCAAAAAAGATTTACGCAGATTCTGAAAAGTTTCTTTCTTCTGCCAATGGCAGTCCCTGTAGCATCAGTGGTACTTCTGTGGAGACTGCTGTTTGACGATCAGGGCTTATGGAATCACCTGCTTCATATGTTATCTGTTCAGACGACTGACTGGATGAATACAGGTGCTTCCTTTTATGTACTGGTGATCAGTTATATATGGAGAAATCTTGGATATGATGTAGTGCTTTGGATGGCAGGATTGTCTGCCATTCCGGCGGCACTTTACGAGGCAGCAAAAGTGGACGGGGCAGGGGAGTGGAAATGTTTTACGAAGATCACACTCCCGAATCTGCTCCCGTCCCTTTTTACGATCGTGGTACTTTCTGTACTCAATGCATTTAAGGTTTTCCGTGAGGCATATCTGGTGGCCGGTGATTATCCGCAGGAAAAAATGTATCTGCTTCAGCATCTGTTTAACAACTGGTACAGGGATTTGTCGCTGGATAAGATGTCGGCTGCGGCAGTGGTGACCGGACTGGTGATTTTTCTGCTGATCCTGGGATTGTGGAAAGCCTGGGGGAAAGGCGGGGCAGAATGAGAAAAGTTATGCAGATATTCCGTATCAGGAAGATAGGAAGCCTGCTCCTTGTACTCCTTGCACTGGTGGCAGTATTTCCGGTATTTTTTTCAGTTACAGGATCACTGATGGGGCAGAAGGAATTAAATGATCTTCTGGGGGCGGTACTGACAGCAGACAGTGGATCTGCTTCCGGTCAGACAGTCAGTTATGTATTCTGGAGAGTACTTCCGCTTTATCCGACGCTGAGATCCTATGTGAAAGTCCTGCTGGATTCTCCGGAGTTTTTTGTGATGTTCTGGAATTCCGTAAAGATTACTGTCGGAGTTCTGGCAGGGCAGATCCTGGTGGGAGTACCGGCAGCGTGGGGATTTGCCAGATATCGTTTTTCGGGAAAAAATCTGCTGTTTATGATCTATGTGGCATTGATGATGATGCCCTTTCAGGTAATGATGCTCAGTAATTATCTGGTTCTGGATCAGATGAAACTTCTGGATCATCTGTGGGGGATTATTCTTCCGGCGGCCTTTTCCACGTTTCCGGTTTTTATCATGTATCGTTTCTTTGAGAGTATTCCGGAGGCACTGATGGAATCTGCGCGGCTGGACGGGGCGGGTGAGCTGCTTATTTTTATCAAAATCGGAATCCCTCTGGGTTCTGCGGGTATCATTTCGGCACTGGTTCTGGGATTTCTGGAATACTGGAATCTGATCGAACAGCCAATGGCATTTCTGAAGACCAAAAGTCTGTGGCCGCTGTCTCTGTACCTTCCACAGATCGATATCTCCCAGACAGGAAAGGCATTTGCGGTATCTGTTCTGGTTCTGATCCCGGCAGTGATCGTTTTTCTGGCAGGGCAGGATTATCTGGAACAAGGGATCATATCCATGGCAATCAAGGAATAGAGCGACAGAAACGAGAGGATTTATCTATGAAGAAAATAAAACTGATAAAAATTCTGGCAGGATTTTTTGCCCTGATGCTTTTGTTTACTTTTCTGTCCAGGGCGGCAGATTCGGTGAATGTAGCACAGGTAGAGACAAAAACAGCTCAGAATCAGGTGATCACGCATGAGGTGACCGGCACAGGTAAAGTGATGGGAACCAGAGAACGGGCAGTTTTTACCCAGGAGGGACAGAAGGTGGAGCAGGTTTATGTGAAGGAAGGACAGAGTGTGAAAAAAGGGGATGCGCTGCTGAAGTTTTCTGTAAAATATCTAAAAAAAACCATAAAGGAAAAACAGGATGCCATAGATGTTCTGCAGGGGAAGATCAATGATCTGATCAGTGCAGAGTCTGTGAATCAGCAGAAGAGAAATAATGAGTTTTCAGATGCACAGGAAAATTATAACAGTGCGGTTTCCAGCGGAAATTACAGTGTGCAGGCGGCACAGAATGAGGCAGCCATAGCCAGACAGAAGCTTCAGGATTATTACGCACAGCGGGATGCGGCGCAGAATGACGTACAGGATAAGATACCGGATGAGGAGAAGTTCAGTGATTCCAGCGAGTTTGATGATCCGGGAAATACAGACGATTTCGGGAATACAGATGATCCGGAGAACTCCGATGATTCCGGAAATACGGATCGCACAGATGGCGAAGGGAATAAAAATACATCAGGAAACGGCGACAATTCGAATGCGCAGGACAATTCTCAGGAGCAGGCATTGATTGATGATATCCGGACGAAAGAGGAGGCGGTCAATGAAGCCATGCTCAGCCGCAGAAGAGAACTTCAGTCAGCAGAGCAGGCAATCCGGGATACGCAGATCGGTGATGCTTCGGATTCCACGCTGGAGAATACGCAGGCGGAACTTGAGACTGCGCAGAAAGATCTGGAAACGTTGCAGAAAGTGCTGGCACGAAAGGGAAAAGTGAAAGCACCCTGTGATGGTGTGATAAAGAGTCTGAGTGCAGTGACAGGAAGCCAGACAGGAGCGGAAGCTGCGGTTGTCCTTTATGAATCCAAAGGAACCTTTCGGTTTCAGGCAGAGGTCAGCAAAGATGATCTGAAATACATAAAGAGTGGCGGAGAGGTAATTTTAAAAGGTGCGGATGAAAAAGAGATTACAGGAGCGAAAGTGGAGTCTGTGAAAGAGGACAGCAGTAATGAAAATCAGTACATTCTTTCTGTACAGGTACCGGAGGGAACTCTTTCCATAGGAGATACTGCGGAATTTACAATTTCTCAGGATGCAGGTCCTTTTAATGTCTGTGTTCCGCTGAGCGCATTGTATGAGGAAAATGGCAGATACTATGTTTATGTGACAGATACACAGAACACCGTCCTGGGTGAGGTACTGGTAGCGCGAAAAACGTATGTGAATGTGAAAGATAAAAATTCTTCCACTGCTGCGCTGGAGAACGGGGATTTATCAAGTGACCAGAAAATCGTGACTTCCAGTGACAGAGAGATCAGCAGCGGCAGCCGGATCAGGCTGCTGGAGGAATGAGTGTCAGAAGTCAGAGTGCCTTTTTAAGGAAAGCCGGTACTCTGACTGTGTGGCTGATTATTTTCTGTATTTATTTTCTGGGAGTCTATAATTATGTGCAGATCAGAAATGATACAGCAGTATCGGTGTTTCTGTCCGCAGCTTATCCTGACAGGAAAGGAGCAGAAAATATCCTGAAGCAGGAAAGAAAAAGTGAGAAGCCTTATGATGTATGTTTTTATGCAGATGCAGGGTTGAGGGAGATTTCTGCGAAAGAAGGAAACCGGCAGGCACAGGCGATGACTGTGTATCTTAAGGGAAATCCCGCAGGGTATGACTGGCAGGCAGCAGCTCTGACAGAAGGTGATCCGGATGGCTGCGTGATTGATGGTACAACTGCCTGGGAGCTCTTTGGCAATAAGGTTCCGGGTGGTCAGATTCTGTTTCAGGGACGTACTTATACTGTCAGGAAAGTTGCGGACTGGGGGCAGAAAATTCTGGTTTTCGGGGCGGCTTCTGCGGATGATACCGAGACGGAACTTTTTTATAATCGTTTGTTTATTAGAAGGAGAAATGGAGAAACCGAAGAAAGTACAGTGAACGGATTTCTGATGAAATACGGACTTCAGGGAACTGTGGTATCCTCGACTTTACCGAAAAATGCGGGACTGGCGGCATTACTGCTGCTTCCGGCGGTTCTTTCTGGCAGTCTGTGGACGGAAATAAGCAGAGAAAAAAAGAACTATATAGTGAAAGATGCAGAGTACTGGTTCTGCAACCTGCTGTACAGTGTAATGGCAGGGACGGTGGTCTGGCTTCTTTTTACACATCTGACCTGGCCGGAGGGATGGATTCCGTCAAGGTGGTCTGACTTTGGGTTCTGGAAAGAAAAGGTGAATCAGGCTGTGGCAGAATTTAAGCTGTATCTGATGCTTCCGAAGACGGTATCCCAGACGGAAGGTATGATTCTTGGCGGGAAAACGGTTTGTGCAGGAGGGGGTTCCTGTTTTCTGTATTTCTTGTGGAAAGTATATGAAAAGGGATATGACAGAATCTCTGACAGAGGAAGGCGAGGGAAGGATTTTCCAGTGGAGCAGAATTAAATCCCTCTGGCAAAGTTCTAAGCAGTTATTAGGCTATCAAGGTTCGTTAATAGTTGCTATTCCAACTGTACATTCAGCTTACCGATATTTGAAAATGTCTCATAGAATTCATTCTTATAAGGGCAGCTGCTGCACAGCTTGAATGTGATATATCTTGCTGAATGAACTACTTTTGCAGCAATCTTCAGCAGTTTTAAGCGGACGGTATGGACTACAATTTCTCATAGTTCATCAGCTCTGTGACTGTGTGTCAGGCTCTTTGATAACTATTTTTTCTTATTGTTCTTCCATGTTTTGTATATAACATTGGAAACAGGAAGTAAAACACATATAGCTACAAACCAACCTGGAAAATGTGGCATAATCTCAATTGACGCCATTGGTACTTGGATGCAGTTTTGGGACTGATACGTTCTTCCATTCACTTTATACGAAACGGTCGCCCATTTTGAATTACGAAATTTTGAGTTTTCTGGATTTATTGTTTTGAAAGAAATAATCGTACCGACGGTTTGTGCCGTTTTGTTTCCTTTTAAAAAAAATTGAATACAGTTTATCAATCCAAAACACGATGCTATCACAGCAATGACATAAAGAAAAATAGTATCTCTATCCATAGTCTCACCTTCTTTCTTTATCACGCCAAGTCTGCTTTATCGTAAATCTTTATAGACAAAGATGCTGATATTGCTAAA
>PPYE01456883.1_pt1 | contig 10189 bp, 13 predicted proteins | sample 1559881 | NCBI WGS metagenome assembly PPYE01 (sample SAMN08240022, study PRJNA423297) | Human gut metagenome, whole genome shotgun sequencing project.
TCTTATCACAAGTAAATTATTATCCAAAGCCTTTATTTTTGTCTGTCTGTATATCAGCTATTTAAACACATTACTTTATATTACAGCTTTGGATAATAATCATCTTCATTTAGATAGATTCCTTAGCCATATCTTAAGTTCCTGGTCTTTTTCCCATGAACGTTCTGTTATATCGTTTGGTATCATATTAACATAAGCTGATTCCAAAGCCTCTCTTTTTTGTTTAGAATCAGCCCGAGCATATATTTCAGTAGTTTGTATAGATACATGTCCTAAAATATCACGAATATAGACCAAATTTACACCAGCTTGTAACAAGTGCATAGCTTTACTGTGTCGTAAAGTATGCGGGCTTATTTTTTCCGGTATAAGTTCCGGATCTTGTATTCGGGCGTGATTAATATAATTATTCAAGATATAAGATATGCCAGAGTTTGTTAGCTTTCTGCCACAACTGTTAAAGAAAAGAGGTCTTTGATTAAAACCGGACAGGTCTAAACGATTCTCTTCCATATAACTGCGTAATAAATTCACTTGTTCGTCTTGTAAAGGGACAATTCTTTTTTTGCGTCCTTTACCAAATAAGGTGACATGACAAGGCTTTTCCAATTTCAAAGATGCGGGTGTCAAGTCTATTAATTCTTGTACTCTGGCTCCACTATCATAGAGCAGGGATATCAAAGCTAAATCCCGTCGTCCTTTTTTCGTGTTGATTGGTATTTGTGCCAATAAAAGCTTAATGCCATCTATGCTGAGATAATTGACACTTCTTTTTTCATGTGTTTTTACCTTGATGGATAATATCTCTTGCCATTGTTCCAGACGCTTTACATCCTCATATTGCATATATGTACAAAAAGAACGTAATGCCGCCAATCTTTGATTTCTAGTCGCGTTACTCGATTTTTTCGTGTCTTGTAACCAATCAAGGAAGTTTAAAACCGTTTTTCTGGTAATATGTTCCAATCTAAGATTATCAGCCTTTATGTTTACCTGTTCGTCCAGAAAGTTTAACAGCAAGCTAAATGATTCGCTGTATGACCGTATGGTATTAGGGCTTACGCCTCTTTCTCCGATAAGGTACTCTGTGAAAAAAGCCGTTAAATGCTTCGCAAAGTCAGTCGTTTTCATAAGTATCTACATTTAAATTAGTTATTATGTTTGTTTGAGGGTACACAAACCGTGTTATCGTATTTTGTTTCAATAGAATATCGGGAAACATATCTTGTGTCAGGCGCACGTAGGTTTCAGTCCCTTTCAACGTCTTATGCCCCAAGAAGACCGACAAAAGAGGAAGCGCACAATATATGTCCATTCCTTCTTGCACCATCTTTGCAAGGGAATGGACGGCAAAAGTATGTCTGAGACTATGTATGCAGGCTCCTCCGGAACGGTTGCTCGAACAAGGTATATTGCATTTTTCCAACACTTTCTTGAAACCGCCCAAAACAGTACAAGAAGATAACGGTCGTCCTGATGGGGATATTAACAAGAACTTGTCCGGGGCATCAACGTCTGGCAAGGGCATCTTGTTGCGATATTCCAAATACTGTTGTAGAACCTTGGACAGGGAGTCGCTTAAAGGAATAAGCCTTTCCATCTTGTTCTTTGTCTTCCGAATAATGATGCAATTCCTTCTCAAATCAACATCCCGATTCCTAATGGATATGGCTTCCCCGATTCTAATCCCTGTAGCATATAAGATTCTATATAAAGCAGGTAATGCAAAAAGATTACAATATATATTATGACTATGCATCCTTTGCTTGTCGCAAGCTTCAAAGATGTCCTGCATCTGTCCACGGGTAAACACATAAGGAGTAAAATCCGAATATTCCTTCTTTGGTAACTTGGGTATATAGCATTCTTTTCCTATGTGGCATAAGTATAGGCAAAACTGTCGGAACATGGACACCTTGTCATAGAGGGTTTTCTTTTTATCATGTATGCGGGTGCACTTCCATGTATCAATCATGCTTTTAGTTATGAACACATCCCTGATGTTGCTATTAACAAAGAACTTGTCAAACTCCAAGAGCATCCACTTTATCCGTCCAATGTCGGAAACCTGATTTTCTTTCATCGCAAGAAAATCCTTAAAATAAGGTGCGAACACGCTTTGATATATGAATTGTTCAGACATAGAACAAACCTCCTTTCTGTGTGTAGAAATCGGATGGGACATCCGGGACTTCAAGGACACATTTCATCAAACCATCAATGTCTATCCGAAGATAGCCCATTGTCGTTTGTGTAGTTTTGTGTCCCAATGTCTCAGAAATGACGGGCAGTGATATGCCATTACGCAATAGCTGGCTGGCTAAAGTATGTCTCATAGCGTGAGGACCTTTTTTTCTATCCCTTGTATCTATTCTTGAATGGCAGATAATCTTTCTGACCGACAAGGAAACCACCGCCCCATTCACAGGATTATATGGGGCTAAAGAGGATAGGAATATCTGTTTGGAAGAAGAACTCGGTCTGCCATATTTCACATAATTGATGATAGCTTCTCCTACATCCTTTAAGAGTGGCAATTCTATTTCACGTTTAGTCTTGTACTGTATCAGGCGGATAATGTTTCTATCCCAGTCTAAATTACTGAATTGTAATCCGGCAATATCGGAGGAACGTAGTCCTAACCGTGTTGCTAATAGGAGCATGGCGTAATCTCGTTTTCCTACAGGAGTGGATTGATTTACCGAAGATTCTATTTGCAAGACTTCTTCACAAGTGTATGTCGACGGTAGTTTTTCTTTTACAATATAACGGTTTCTTCCTATCACATAATCAATATTCTTATTGATAAGCTTTTGTTCGTACAGGTAACGACAAAATGCACGCATCGTTGCCAATACTCTTTGTTTACTGTTTTGGCTGGAAGATATAAAAGTTAGCACATCATCCTCACCTATATCTGAGATGCGGGATACATTCCTCAAAGACAAATGCCTGAGAAAATAGCTGAACACATGTTCGTAGCCATCTATCGTTTTAGGAGATAGTCTTTGTTCTTCCAAGAGATGAAGGTATTTTGTCATAATGCCTCCTATTTCTCCTGAGAATTTGCGTATAACGTATCTTACAACTGGTTTTTGGATAGTTCTATCCGTAAGATAATTAACGAATAGCAGTAATCGATAATTGGTTCCATGTATCAACCGCGTTTTTTCTTGTGGCATAGTCTTTAAAAACAAATCGATGGATTCTACATTACAGTCTTGTATGTAGTTTATATCCATGTAAACGATAAAAAGACGACAGGTCTTTTTATACTGTCGGATAGTCGATTCTGAATATCCGGCTTTACGCAACGCTTCTAAAAAATCCGAAACTTTGGATTCAAAATGATTTTTATTGTCCATAATACTATATTTGGAGGGAGCAACATTACTCTCTCCACAATATAGCATATTATTATCAGAACATTATTATCACGAGTTTGATTGATTATCTGTCAGTTATTTGGTGTATTAGCTTATAGCTTTGGATAATAATTTACTTGTGATAAGAAAATTTAAGCCGTTTCCCGCTTGCCGGTACGCGAAGACGGGAAACGGCGGTTATACATTCGGTTTACATATTATAAGAAGGCGGGGTTACTGTTCCACGGGCTTGATACCGAGGATTTCGAGCAGCGGGTCGCCGTCCTTGCGTACCAACTGGAGTGTGGCGTCCATCACCACGTCCACGCCGAGCAGCACCAGGCTGAGCGATACCACGTTTGTCTTCTCACCGCTGAGCAGCGTATCGAGTTCCCCGGCCATTTCCAGTTCATCCTTCAGAATGCCGATGGCTGCCAGCTCGTCCCAGTTCACGTCTTCCGCCTTGAAAGGCGTGTTGTTTTCCTTGTTCATTTCCATGTTCTGATTCTTTTGGGTTCAACATTCGTTTTGCTTTGACCGTCAGGCTATGCTCGCCCCCCTGGATTGGCGGTTTTCCTCTCCCTGTCTTTGTGTGGCAGACACCACGTTGCGCTGCGAGGCGTCGCGTCTGCGCTGCGAGGCGTCGCGTCTGCGGTCGGGATTCTCGTTGTAGAAGTCCAGTCTGCCCTGGTTGAAGTTCGCCTTGACGTACTGCGAGATGGTCTTGCCGTCATACCCCTTGATGCCCTCGACCAGCACCGCCTTGCCGCTCTGGAGGTCGGCACGCTGCTTGCGGGTAAGCTCTACGTCCCATACCTTGGCCGGTATCTTGAACTCCTCGCGCTGGTCGAAGCCGTCCCGGGTGCGCGAGTAGCTCAGCCTGCCCGTTTCGAGGTCTGCCTTGATGAACGAGGAGAATTCCTCTCCCTTGCGGTTCACCATGTCGTTGAGGAAGATGGGCTTCCCTTCGCGCAACTCTTTCTGTTCCTCGGGAGTGATTTTCACGCCATTGATTTCATTCGGGATGTAGATTTCCCGTGCGCCTTCCGGGGAGTCGGGATTGTAGCGGGTGTAGGACGGGCGGCCTGTCGCCTCGTCGAGTTTCACGTAGGAGGAGAACAGTTCCCCGTCCTTGCGCTTCATGCCCTCCACGAAGATGGCCTTGCCCTCGTTCAGGTCGTCAATCTGCTTCTTGGTCAGTTCGACGCCTCCCAAAGACTGCCGGTTGAAGAGCTTGTCGTTCTCGAAGATGAATTCCACGCCCCTGCGCTCGGCGTTGACCTGGAGGTGGGCGTCGAACGGGTTGCCCGATCTGGCTGTCATTCCTTCGACGAATATCTTCTTGCCTTCCCGCAGGTCGTTCTGCTCCTGCTCGGTCAGTTCAACTCCGCTGATTTCACGCGGTATGAAGACATTCTCGGCTTTCATCGCCACCACCTCGTTGGTCAGCTTGTCGATGCTGACGAAAGAGGGGACATACTGATGTCTCCGGAGCGGGACTGCTGGAACGAGAGCCTCGCGTCGGTGCGTAGCACGGCGGAGCCGAAGTTCATGCTGATGGGCACGACCTGGTTGGTCTTGTAGCCCCTGAGCATCTGGTCGAGCAGCCCCCGTTCCTGGAGTTCTTCACGGGAGAGCCCGAAGTTCTTCAGCTGCTCCCAGTTGATCATGGACTCGTTGTAGCGGTACTGGGGCTGCTGCTGCGTGCCGTCACCTTGGGCGGCCTGCTGCTGTGTTTCGTTTTTCTTTGCCATTTCTTCTTGATTTTGATGGTTGATACTTTGGTTTTCCTTGTCGCGGGGGACAATCTCGTACTGTTTGAGGAAGCTTGCTGACCGCCTGGAGGAGCAGCTCCATCTTGTCGAGGATAAGGACGATGTCACTCATCTGCTCGTTCTCGGTGACTTGCGGTTTGAGGGGTTCGTCCCTCACGTTTTTCTTTGCCATAACTTTGAGTTTTTAGCGTTGATAATTGTTGTTGTCACCGCAAATATATAGGCATAATTTTGATAAATGACTATATTTCAACGCGTTAGGCTATCCATTTCATCAAGTGTCATCATGTTTCACCGCGAGAGGAAAGAGTGTGGGCCGGAAAATGGGAAAAACGGAGGGAGAAGCCGGAACAACGCACCAAAGCCCGAAAGCGGAAAAAAGGGGGAAGCGTACGGACAGCCGCAACCAATCGAGGAAAAACGGCAGGGACGACACGGAAAACGGAGGCAAACCGCAAGGACGGCACGCAAACGGCAAAGGAAAAACTGTAATATGCAGAGTTGGGAGCGAGCGCAGCCCTTGTCCCCGTTTGAGGTACCCCCTGATGGGACAGGAAGAAGATTTTATTTGGAAAACTCCGGGTGGCGTGACCCATTGGGATATCATAACGCGGCAAAATATCCCCCGGCAGATTTTTTCATTGACCTTGTATTATGCGTCGTAGGTCGCTTCGCTTGCCAAGTCCCAAACCTTTCCGCAACTCGGACGGCAATACCGGAGCGTTTTTTCGGGCGGAAAATTACCGCAGGGAATTTTATGTCCCGAAAACCGAAGGCTTGAACGTGCAGGTATTTGCCCTCCGAGTTACCTTCTTGATGGGACTTGGTAAGGGAAGCGACATTAATAAGCCCGGCTATTGCTATTGGAGAAATTTGGTACTTTTCCCATTTTTTTCCAATAGAATAATCGCACTACAGATAATTTTTACTACTTTTGCAACATGAAAATACCAAGAGACAAATACTTACAAGAGCTGCAAAGTGTGATGCACAACGGAATGATTAAGATTATTACCGGTGTACGACGTTGTGGAAAATCTTACCTTCTATTTGAGTTATTCAAACAATCATTACTTGATAATGGCGTGAATGAAGATCATGTTATTCAAGTAGATTTGGAAAACCGACGTAGTAAAGATCTCAGGAATCCGGACACATTATTGGATTATATTGACGGGCATATTGTAGATAACGATATGTACTACATACTATTGGATGAGATTCAACTTGTTCCAGAATTTGAAGATGTACTCAATAGCTATCTGAAAATTAAAAATGCAGATGTATATGTGACCGGTAGTAATAGTCGAATGCTATCCAGTGATGTAAAAACCGAATTTCGTGGTCGAGGATATGAAATCAGAGTACATCCTTTAAGTTTTTCGGAATTTCTCAAGACAGGACAGTACGCAAGCGAACTTAACGCTCTGCAAGACTATATGATTTATGGAGGAATGCCGCAGATTGTGTCTTTTTCTGACAAAAAGAAGAAAGAAAACTATCTTAAATCATTGTTTCAGGGTACTTATATACGCGATATAAAAGAACGGTATAATATTAGGAATGATGATGATTTGAACGAACTTATAGACATTATAGCTTCTAATATCGGTTGCCTGACAAATCCGACAAACCTTGAAAATACATTCAAATCTGTGAAAGGTCATAGTATCTCAGATACAACCATACAGAGTTATCTCGGGATGTTACAAGATGCGTTTATGGTGGAAAAAGCCATTCGGTATGACATTAAAGGTAAGCATTACATCAATACACCTTCAAAATACTATTTTGAAGATGTAGGATTGCGCAATGCCCGTCTGAATTATCGTCAGATTGACGGTGGCCACCTTATGGAAAATATTATATATAATGAACTGCGTATCAGAGGGTATTCTGTTGATGTCGGGCAAGTGGAGGTGAGAACAACAAATGCCGAAGGAAAGAAAATACGAAAACTATTGGAAGTGGATTTTATTTGTAACAGTGGGAACAAACGTATGTATATACAATCAGCACTTGATATGCCTACTCCTGAGAAAATTGATCAGGAAACAAATTCACTTCGTCATATCAATGATGGATTCCCTAAAATAGTCATAGTTGGAGGCTTAACCCCTTCTTATGTGAATACTGATGGCATATCAATCATGAATGTGATTGACTTCCTTAAAGATACAGAAATGGGGCTATTGTAAATAATTACAATATGGGCAAAATGGTGTGCTAAAAATGGTGCGTAGGTCTCTATACAAGATGACCTACGCATCATTTTTATAATCCAGGATTCCTTTTAGAGATATACAAGTTCAAGTATGTATACTCCAGCCGTGTATGTGAGTCAGTGTAACCGCATAAGACTGGTCCGGTTTTCCATGGTAAAGCAATCCTCCGACAATACCCCTGCTTCCGTTAGCGGCCACTTCCGCAAAACCGAATGAATGTGGGGCGAAATCCCGGTAGAGTTCAATTTCATACCTGCCGTTTGAGTTCTTCTCCCATTGTTTGAGGCGTTCAATGCAATTCTGAAATGTTGTGTCGCCGATACTTTTGGCGTACTCCACTACCTTATCGTAGTGTTCCTGACATCTGATTTTCATAACATGATTTAATTGGATTTATAATAGTTCTTCGTATGTTCCGAAACCGATACACTCTGCTATGGTGAAATCTTCCCTGCCTTTGTCCGCCATGGATTTCATATCATTCAGGCTGTCGCAGTAGAAGAATATTTCATCGTCCTTTTCCGTATCGGCATCCATAGCCAAAGCAATTCTTGCCTCTTCCGTTTCCAACGTATCGTTCCACCGTATCACGCAATCCGCGTAATGAGGTTCACATCCTTTTTCTGTATAGAATTTAAGATAATGGCTTCCGATTTCCTTTCTGACCTCATCCGGCTTTTTCCATGAACTGTCATCCACGATTTCAAAACCCAGCCCTTCGACCAGCAGGCAAGTACCATTATCATATACCATCATGGTGCGTTTGCCGATGTGTTTTTTACGCATTTCCGCCCAGTCGGGTATATCCCAACGCTCGGTAGTCCATACCCCGCGATAGGCTTCAGATATGGAATTGTATTCGCTTAATGTTATCTTCTTCATGTCAATGTTTTTATAGGATACAGAAAGTTACCTTATAAGTCTTGCACGCCTTTCCGAATGCCGGATTGGTGTCGAATTCGTTGTATGACTCCCAATCCACCGACATGGTGTAACCGTTCGGAAAGTTTTCAACGATGAACTTGGTTATCATCTCCTTGTCTTCATCGGGCAGGAACAGTTCCTCGTCGATGCCGTACTCCAATGAAAAAATCGCCCATTCGGGAATGTTGTCCCAAACGATCGTCTTGCTGTTATTGTTATTCATAGTCCTGCTGATTATTGGGGTGAAACCATAAGTCTTTTTATAATTTCGTCAAGCTCCGTTTCCCACTTGTCCGCCCCCTCAATGAGTGACGGGTAGGTCAGCTGTTTCCACTGTCGGTAATCGAACAGTTTCATCCGTAGCGGATAGTAGTCGAACAGCTTCCTGTTGTCAGCGAATATTCTCAGGTGGTTGGTTCCCACCTCCATCAGTTTCAGTCCGTATCGGTCGATTATCTCTTTGAACCGTCCCATCGGTGTAAAGTTGCTTCTGCTCATACCTTTTGTTTTTTGAGTTAGACATCCCCGGCTTTGTAGAGCCGAGATTTTATTTCTTGCCTGCCCCGCCGTTCCGTGCCGGATTGCGCAAGGCTTTCGGGAAAAATACCGCAAGCGCAGCGAGGATGATTTTTCCGCGAAACCCGAAGGGCCCGGCCTTGCACAATCCATAAGGCACGGGACGAACTTTGCAGGCTGAAATAAAACAGCGGTGTCCTATTCCTCTTTTTTTCCGTCCTCCTGTGGAATCAGGTGTTTCAAATCCGGGTCATTGGCAATTCTTTCCATCTCATCTTCAATTATTTGCAGTACGTCCGCCTTGATACGGGAGTAGTTGCGGTCTATCTGCTGCTGCATGATGTCGTTACCGTCTGCATCCTTGAACTCGTTGATGACAGGGATTTTTTTGTAGGCTCTGGTCTCCGCCGCCACCTTCTCGTTATCGACGATGATACGGGCATGGAAAATCTTCTGCTCGATTTCCTCACCGAAGTTGTCCGCCACGCTGCCCACGAATGTACCCTGCGAGAGGTTGGCAATCTTGGAAGCGGGTATCAGGGAATCCAATTGCGTGTTGATGGAGGTGGATGTGTCCTGCCGGTTGATGGATATGGACTGCCTTTGCTGAAGGATTTTGCCGAAACGCTCCGAAAGGTTCTTTGCCGTTTCGCCTACCACCTGTCCGGAGAAAATATTGCCGACTGTATTTTGGATCACTTTCGCCTCTTTTTCACCGTAGTCACGGGTCAGCTGCGAGAAGTCCTGGAAGCCGAGACATACCGCCACCTTGTTGCTTCGGGCGGTGGCTATCAGGTTGTCGATGCCGCGGAAATAGATGGTCGGTAGCTCGTCTATAATAATGGAACTCTTCAGCTGTCCCTTCTTGTTCACCAACTTCACGATACGGGAATTGTACAGTCCCAAGGCCGCCGAATAGATGTTCTGCCTGTCAGGATTGTTTCCCACACAGAGGATTTTGGGCTGTTCCGGATTGTTCAGATCAAGTGTAAAATCATCGCCCGTCATCACCCAATACAACTGGGGTGAAATCATCCTCGAAAGCGGAATTTTTGCGGACGCTATCTGGCCCTGGAGCTGATCTTGCGCTCCAGATTGCCAGGCATCCATGAACGGGGAAAGGTAGTTTTCCAGCGAGGGATAAGAGGTAAGAATCGTGAAGATATCGGCATACGGCTTGTTAAGAAATTCTATCGCGTGGGGGAAGGTGCAATACTTGCCGTCTTTGTAAATCCGCAAGTACCAGATAATCGCCGCGAGCAGGATAATCGGTGACTCCACGAAGAAATCACCCTGTTTCTGTATATCGGGTAAGTCAAGGGCATTGCTGCCCCCTTCTCCCCTAAGAACCGTACATGAGAGTTTCCCCTCATACGGCTCAAGC
>PPYE01031144.1_pt1 | contig 10188 bp, 7 predicted proteins | sample 1559881 | NCBI WGS metagenome assembly PPYE01 (sample SAMN08240022, study PRJNA423297) | Human gut metagenome, whole genome shotgun sequencing project.
ATTAATTCCAGTTATATCGTTAAACTTACAAACAGAAGTTAAAAAGTCTCAGAAAGCAAAAGCGTGTATGCAGCGGCAGGATTTTTTGGGAAAAAGATTTTCCGTAAAGAAAGGCGGATGGAAAAAAACGTGGTAAACGGCGCATTTTGATTGCATAACCGGACATATCTGTGATAGGATGAAAGCATCGAATTTCTGTTGAGGCCATAAGTGCCTTGTCATGTGTGTATTGTGTGAGTCTTGAAGAGAGATCTCCCTGAATTTCCGAAAATAACGGAAAAGAACAGACGGAAAAAAGGAAGAGGCGGCCGGATACGGCGGGCTTTTTATTTGGAGGAACGAAATGGATAAATATCAGATATTGAAGCAGTATTTTGGATATGACAGCTTCAGGGACGGACAGGAGCTGTTGATAGACGGTATTTTGCAGGGACGGGATGTCCTTGGAATTATGCCTACCGGAGCGGGAAAGTCTCTCTGCTATCAGGTGCCTGCTTTAATGCTGCCCGGAATTACGCTGGTGATATCGCCTCTGATATCCCTGATGAAGGATCAGGTAGGGGCCCTGAACAGCGTGGGAATCCATGCGGCTTTCCTGAACAGCTCACTTACATATGGTCAGTACAGGAAGGCATTGGAATACGCGAAGGCCGGACGATATCCCATCATTTATGTGGCGCCGGAGCGGCTGGTGACGGAGGAATTCCTGGATTTTGCCAGAACTGCCAAAATTTCCATGGTTGCTGTGGATGAGGCGCACTGTGTCTCCCAATGGGGACAGGATTTCCGTCCCAGCTATCTGAAAATTTCAGAGTTTATCGGAATGCTGCCTGAGCGGCCGGTGGTCGGCGCTTTTACGGCAACGGCTACCAAAGAGGTCAGGGATGATATCATAGATATTCTTATGCTCCGTACCCCGGAGGTGCTGACGACCGGCTTTGACCGGCCGAATCTCTATTTTGCCGTGCAGACTCCCAAAGATAAATATGCCACGATGAAAAATTATCTGGAGCTTCACAGGGAAGAAAGCGGGATTATTTACTGCCTGACCAGAAAAGTGGTGGAGGAGGTCTGCGAGCGGCTGCGGGGAGACGGTTTTCCGGTCACCCGTTACCATGCGGGACTCAGTGACGGTGAAAGGAGACAGAACCAGGACGATTTTATTTATGACAGATATCCGGTTATGGTGGCTACCAATGCCTTTGGAATGGGCATTGATAAATCCAATGTGCGGTATGTAATACACTATAATATGCCTAAGAATATGGAGTCGTATTACCAGGAGGCCGGCCGCGCTGGCAGAGACGGGGAGCCGGCGGAATGTATCCTCCTCTACGGCGGCCAGGATGTGGTGACGAACCAGTTTTTTATCGATAATAACCAGGATAATCAGGAGATGGATCCGCTGACAAAGGAGCTTGTGATGGAGAGGGACAGGGACCGGCTCCGGAAGATGACTTATTACTGTTTTACCAATGAGTGCCTGAGAGATTATATTCTGCGGTATTTCGGAGAATATGGCTCCAATTACTGCGGGAACTGCTCCAACTGCTTAAGCCAGTTTGAAGAAGTGGACGTGACGGAGATTGCCAGAGTCCTGCTGGGCTGTGTGCTTGCCTGCCGCCAGCGGTATGGGACGAATGTGATTATAGACACGGTGCATGGTGCAAACACGGCGAAAATCAGGCAGTACCGGATGGATGAGAATCCGCATTACGGGGAGCTGTCCAAAGTGCCTGTCTATAAGCTGCGTCAGGTGATGAATTATCTGATGCTGAATGAGTATCTGGCCGTCACCAACGATGAATACGCCATCGTAAAGCTTACCGGGAAGTCAAAGCTTATCCTGGAAGAGGATGAGACGGTGATGATGAAAATGGCGAAGGAGCAGGAGCATCCTGCGAAGGCTGCCGGTGAAAAGAAAGGCAAAAAGAGCAGGGGCGCCGCCGCCTTCGATCTGGATGAGGAGGATGAGAAGCTGTTTGAAGTCCTGCGCGGACTGCGCGGGGAAATCGCACGAAAGGAAGGCGTGCCGCCTTATATTGTTTTTTCGGACAAGTCGCTGGTGCATATGTGCGTGATACGGCCTGTGGATAAGAATGAGATGCTGTCAGTATCAGGCGTTGGTGAGTTCAAGTTTGAAAAATACGGAGAGCAGTTCCTGCAATGTATCGCCCGGTTCAACCGGGAGAACGGCAAGACGGATGAACCGGACAGCCTGGGCGCTGTGGATTTTTCCAGCCTGGATTATGATGTGGTGCAGGATTATGAAGGGGCGCCGGAGCTGGAAGCGGATGCGGGAAAAGAGGAACTGCCGGCCGGTACGAAAAGCGGGAAAAAGACGAAGGAAGAATTTGTGATGACGGAGGAAATCGCGTCGCAGATACACTATGCCCCGCGGATGTCCTTAAGTGATCTTGTGGGTCAGATGAATGATTTGCGGGATGAGAGCGCGACGAAACGTCTGACCATAAAGGCGGTGGAGCAGATGCTGCTGGAGGAAGGGCTTTTTGAACTGAAATTCGTCAACCGGATGCCGTTGCGGAAGATAACGGAATATGGGAAGGATTTTGGGATAGAAGCCGAGGTACGGGTCAGTTCCAAAGGGAATGAATATGAGGTGTTTTATTATACACAGGAGGCGCAGAGAGGGATTGTGGAGCTGCTGCTGACTGCGGAGGATGGAACAAGGGGGTGAAGCAGGATAAGAGTTTAAATATAATTGTACAGGGGGAATTCAAAATGAAGCCTGAAATGATAAATAGTATTATTGTGCCGTATAATTTATCAACCAAACAGCTTATTGACAGACTGCACGCTGCAGCAGATATGTCCTGCTTTTCTGTTTGCTGCACAGCTCTTTCGTATAAAGACGATGAAGAAGCGTATGAGGCCTTGCTTCCGTATTTATCTGACAATGATTATCATAAAAGGCTTTATGTATTCGGTGTGATATTTCGTATGCCTTACGCCATTAAGCTAAATGATAAATTGCAGGAAGTGTTGTTGACTGATGATATCCATTTTATTACAAGAGCATTAGAGGCGTACTCCAGCGGTAAGTTTTGTATTCACGATGAAATTATACGCGCGTGTTTTTTGAAGAATCATGAGCAAATTGACGCATGTTATTATGCGTGTTTACAGCAGCTTTCCCCTACACAAGAAAATCTTGAATTATTTAAATTGCTTTTTAATATATCAAATAACATCAGTCACCGTATTGCACTTGCTGAAGTAATTACCGAGAGAGCGACCCAAAAAACATTTTATGAATTATTGGATTTATTTCTTGATGACAGCGCAGAAAAAATACGTTATCAGGCAGCTAAGCTGGCAATTAGATTCTGTGATACAGATGCATTAAAAAAACTTTCAAACGATACTGATGGTCACATTCGTAAGCTTATAAACAAAAGTCTTTGAGCACATTGCCGGCTATAGAAAACAATGAAAAGTTGTGTAGAGGAATAGAAGATAGGGAACAAATTTTTTTCCATTATACAGACCGGCTACAGATATGCTAACAGGACTTTGGCGTGGGGACAAAGACATTTTAGATGAGGCGGTTCCAAAAGCAAATAAATTTGCAACATTATTTGTGAAATATCCTGAGCCAACCATAAACCATGTTTTGACCAATCCCAGTTTATAAGGAGGAGTAAAATGCCATATATAACAATTGAAAGCGGAGCTTTATCAGATGAACAAAAAGAAAATCTGATTAAGCGTTTAACAGAAGTTTCATCTGAAATAATGAATGTACCGCAGGAATTTTTCTCTGTTACCATTAAAGAATTACCAGATAAAAATTTTGGTATTGGTGGAAAAACAATAGACAAAGTAAAGTCCGAGTATATGGAAAGACATAAATAAATTCCAGCTGGCTGCGCGGCCAGTCACGGGGAACCGCCTGCATGAATTCTTCTGTACAGCGGACCGGATATCTGGCCGTCACCAAGGAGGAATATGCCATCGTGAAGCTTACCGGCAAGTCAAAGCTTATCATGGAGGATGGGACGGTGCTGTGAAAATGGCGAAGGGGAGGGATATTATGCTGTTTCAAAAAGAAAAGATAGAGGTAATTGCAGGACACAGGGGGTGTTTGGCGGCATTTCCCTCGGAGCATCTGCTTCTTGCTGTGCGGGGCAGCTATGGGAGGTTAAGCATGGACTGGTTTGAACCGGAAAAAGAAGCCAGAGGATGCGAAACGGACTATCGCTCTATCCTGTATCTGGGCGAAACCCCGCTGCTCAGGATACAGGCCAACGGCTCCCCAACCTGTGAGAGTATGCTGGCGGCGGGGTACGGGATACCGGAGGACTGCAGGGAAATTCGTTCGGTCCGGGCTGCTTTGGATAAGCCATATGCCGGACTTGCGGATGCGCTGGAGCGGGTGAGGCCGGTCCTTGGCCTGCTCCAGCCGGGAATTTATGTATTGTCTTATTCGGATTACTATCCAACCGATGGTGACGGGCATTTCTTCTGGGATGTACCGGAGTCATTGACGTCATTCAAAGCGACGTCGGAGTACTATGATTCAGATAAGCATCGTGTGCTTCCCTGTTTCCCCTGCTATCTCTATCCTGCGCAGAGCGCACAAAAGTACGATCCTCAACAGGCGGAGAACTATCGGCGGCGCCTCAGGGCGGGGGAGGCGCTTCCTCCTGTTTTGGCCTATTCGCTCTGGGGATATATGAGTGTCCTTCTGGATGGGCACCACCGTGCCTGCGCTTGTGCGCTGGAGGAAAAAACAGTGCCGGCCCTGACCATATCGCGTCCGGGGCGTATCTGGAGAGAGGGAATCCTGCATATTGTCTGGCCGGATGGGAGCGAGACGCCGGCGGCGGATATCATCACCCCTGCGCAGCAAAAACTCTTTGCCTGCCCGTTGGGAAGGAAACGAGGGGGAACGCCTCCGCCGATCGCCTCCGGTGTCCGTCCGGTATGGGACATGGAGTATATAAAGGCAGCGCAGCGTTACCCCATGTATGCCGATGCGGGAGCGCTGGCGCTGTACCCGGGGGTGGAACTGAATGCGGAAGGGCTTCGATGTCTGGCGATGGATGATGATCATGAGGATCCGGACTCGGCGGCGCGGCTGCTGCGGTATGCCGCACGGCAGCCCGGAGCAGCTGCAAAGGACCTGGCTATGGCGTTCATCGAACCGGGATACCCGGATGTGCTGCGTCAGAGCGCTTTTGAGGTATTGGATCGGATAAAAGATGATCCGGAAATTGATGAACTGATGATTTCCGTATTGGTCAACTGTGAGCGGGAAGACGATCCTGTCTACCGGATCGCCAACGGGCATTGGGATTCATTGGACGGGGAATGAAATGCTTTGCCGTCCTCTTAAATTTTCCATCATTCAGATAATTGAGAGCGGCGGCCTCGCTTAATCTGGTAGTTCCTGCCGGTTCTAATAGTCCCGTGCATCACGATACGCATCCAGCATAGCCTTCAGATGATGCTCCGGCATATTCGCAGGCAGGTTATGGACTCCTGCAAAAATATAATTTCCGCCGGAGCCCAGTATTTTAACATTTTTATAAACGTTTCTGTAGACATCCCCGTAAGAGGAGGATGTATCAATAAGCTGTGCATCATAGCCGCCGCCCCAGAAAACCACATCCTTTCCAAAGCGTTGCTTAAGGGCTTCCGCCGACATACCTGCGGCGGAGGTCCGGACAGGGTTAACGATCTGAACGCCGCATTCGATGAGATCCCCTAAGATAGACGCGATGGATCCGCAGGAATGCAGATTTATTTTCATGTTGGTGATGCTGCGCCAGCCCTGGAAAAACTGTTTATAAAAAGGCTTATAAATATCCCTCCACAGTTCTTCGCCGATGGTAACGCCATTGTTGTCACGAAGCCGGGTGGTGAAAAACGTCAGGTGAAGAACGTCAGGTAGTAAAATGAAATGGGATATGTTAGAATGTAGATAAAATTTAGGGAAGGGTACTGAGAACATGCTGAAGGATAAGATAAATATCAATACTATTGCGGAGGAGGCAGGCGTTTCCCCGGCAACAGTCTCCAGGGTTATGCGTAATAATGCCTATGTAAGCCCTGAAAAGAAGGCAAGCGTGGAGGCGGCTATCCGCAAATATAATTATAAGCCGAACGTAATTGCCCAGGGACTTCGGGGAGTGAATACGAAAGTACTCGGTATAATGGCAGTACATATTGATTCTCCTTTTTATTCAAAGTTAACGGCTGAGTGTGAACGAATAGCCAATGAAAGGGGATATATGCTTATGATTTCCAGTTCCCTGAGTGATTATGAACTGGAAAAAAAGCAGATCATAAAGCTGTACGAGCAGCGTGTAGATGGGATAATCATACTGGGAGGGAGCGTTGAAAAGGTTACTGTTGATGAGGAATACCAGGAGCTTATCAACAAAATTTCCGAGACCATACCGATTGTGGCAACAGGGAGACAGCGGGGAACCAATTGTTATAAAGTCGGGATGGATGAAAGATATGCGATGAAACTGGCTATGGAATATTTGATTGGGCTGGGCCATACTAAGATAGCGCTTATGGGCGGGGACCGGGAGATGAAGCCGACGCTGGATAAATATCAGGAATACGAGATGCTGATACGAAAAAAAGGACTGGTGCAAAGAGAGGAATATGTGCTGGAGATATATGATTATAATTTTGAGTCAGGCTATGCAAACAGTAATAAGCTTGATGTTCCGGATCCTGCTACAGCTGTAATTGCTATTAATGATGCAGTTGCTGCCGGTATTATGAAAGCCGCTTTGGAAAATGGGCAGAGGGTACCGGAAGCCCTTTCTGTGATTTCATTTGATAATACATATCTTTCTCAGATTGCAACGCCTCCATTGACCTCCGTTGCCTGTGATTACAGGGAATTTGCCGCAAAGCTCATTGATACTGCCATAGATGCGGCGGAAGGAAGGGATGTTCCGGAAGAACAGGTAGTTAAAGTATCACTGATAATTCGGAGCTCTTGCAAAAAATTAAAATGAGTCAGTTTTATAATGTTTTTTGTTAAATGGTAACAAAAACAGGAAAATATTTTTAGCCATTATGCAGAAAATGTGCGCCAGAAAGATAATTGTAATTGCTTTTTGGAAAAAAGTGTTATAGAATACTCCATGAAATCGATTTCTTGAAATGTTATGAATTAAAATAACTAATACTTTCGCTCTATTTTTTTTATTAGCCATGAAATCGTTTTCTTGAACTTTAATATTATAATAAGTTCACATAATATTTTTTTTGACGTTCAAGAAAACGATTTCATGACTATTCCACAAGATATCGCCGGTAAGGCAATTATGGCCGGAATCATCTTAATTCATTATCTGAGAAATGAAAAGGAGGGACTTTGTGACATGAAAAAGAAGGTAATAGCGTTTATGCTGAGCGCAGTTTTGGGAATATCAATCATCGGCTGCGGTTCAGGAGGAGCACAGCAAATGGAGGGGACAAACGCTGCCCGGGAACAGGAAAGTGATTCCCGGCCGGAGGACGGGACAGCCTCCGGAGAAGAAGCGGCTTCCGGGGAACCGGTGGTTATCCGTTATGGCACCCATTGGGTAAATAGCCTGGATCCGAATTATGTGGATGAGGTGACCGGGGAATATACCATGGGGGAAAGCGAAAGGCAGGCGGCCCTGGCAGCGCTGGAGACTGTGAAGAAGGAACTGAATGTTGAATTTGAGTTTATACAGTATGCAAGTGATGTGCAAAACGAGCTTATGACCAGTGTGCTGGCGGGAAATCCGGTCTGTGATATCGCCCTGATATGGGGAGGCGCGGAAGGAACGGTCCTGGCCCAGAATGTATTGCAGCAGCTGGACCAATATGAGGATTTGTTCAGTGATGAAGAGTCATCCTGGATGTGGTATGACAAGCTGTACGGACACAATTATTTACTGTCGAATGTTATCCGTTACAAACAGAGATGGCCGCTTATTTTCAATATCTCCATGATTGAGCAGGTTGACGCATTGAAGGATGGGGATGGAAATACGGTATACCCCATGGATCTGTTCCTGGAAGGCAAGTGGACCTGGAGCGTGTTTGAGGATTATCTGACAAAAATCCAGGCGCACTATTCCAATATTTCCGCGCCGGATGGCTGTGTCTATGATAAGGTGCAGGCCTATGAAACCGATCATCGTTTCGCCGGTCTTTCCGCCATGTATTCCGCAGGCGGTTCCATTTACGGCAAAGATGGCCTGGCTGTGGACAGTGAAAAATCCATACAGGGGATCCAGTATATTGAAAATCTGATGAATAAAAAACTGATGACGGATCCCGGAGTTTACGATGATGGTTATACGCCGCAGTGGACTACGGCGGCCTCGGATTTTTCTGCGGGCGGCACAGTATTTACGGATTCCCCGGACTGGTGGATTGGCGGAAACGCATCCGCCTGTGCGGACAGGGGAGAAAGCATCGGTATCGTTCCCTGGCCCAGGGCGGACGGGCTGGATATGGACAGTGAAGAATATCGTCAGGTAATTACACTGGGCGACAGTGTCGGCATCCTGAAAGGCGTGGATGAAGAAAAAACGGAGCTGGCGCTGAAGGCATACAAGCTGTACTGGCAGACGTATTACAAGGTGCTGGGGGGTGTGGAAAGCGTTTCGGAATATAAGGATCAGAATGCGCTGACAGAACTGGCTTCCATGGGAATGGATGTTTACAACGAGCAGTACGGAGATAAGCTGATTGACTGTTTTACATATATTGGAGAAAATCTGGCGCCTGATTATGCGGATCTTCTGGACTTAAGGGTAAAATGGGACGACATTTTAGGAAAGTCTCTTTATGGAATGGGAGGAATGAGCTCCTATGATGTGGCGGTAAAAGCGAATATTACGGATTTTACAAATGTAATTTCCAATATGGAGAGTATCCTGTCCGGCAGCGAGATTAAGGATAACCGTGCGCCTGATTTTACCATGGAAACGGCGGCGGTAGCGGCAGGAAGCACAAAGGACGGGATTGACTGGAAGCAGTATTTTACAGTGACAGATGCCGTGGACGGGGAGCTTTCCATGGAAAATGCTTCAATAACCGTAAATGAAAACCTGGATCTGTCTGTGCCCGGAAAATATGATAATGCGGTAACCGCAAAGATTTCCGATGCAGCGGGCAATGAAGCGGAGGGCAAGCTTACCGTATTTGTATATAATCCGGATAATACGCAGGAGCCTGTGATTACGGCGGTCCAGGAGCTTCCCGCAGTGGTGGTGGATACGGATGCTTCCGCTATCACCTGGTACGGTGATTACATCAAAGAAGCTGTGGATGCGGACGGGCTGGATATCAGCAGCAGCATAACGGCGGATTTATCGGAATTGGATACGACTACGCCGGGAACCTATCCGGTAGTCATTACTGCAAAGGATTTTGCAGGAAATGAAGGAAGCATAACGCTGGAGATTGTGGTTACGGCGGAATAATTTTTCTGACAGCTGCAGGTGACGTCAGGCAGGAGGGGAAGCTGTCCTGCCTGACGTTTAAAAAATGCATGGACAGACGGGAAAGGATAACCAATGAACGGAAAAAATAAAGCGGCGGCGGTCTGTGCGGCAGTGATCGCTGTGATAGTTTTAATCGCGGTTCTTGCGGCTTCCGGCAGGCGGGAGACCATTAATGCAGAGCCTTCGCCTGTAACGGGCAAAGAGGAGGATTCTCCGGCTGCAGGACAGTATGAAGAAAGTTACCGGGAATATCTGAGCAATGCAGAGTACGCAGGAAAGCTGTCTGAAAGGGAAGTTACTGTGAAGCTGTCAGATTTTACCGCGTCCGAGGAAGGGGCTGCCCAAATGGGGGAGGAAGGGATCCTGACTGGGGACGAAGGCATGGTAAGCTGGTCTTTTGACGTTCTTGAAACCGGTTTCTACAATCTTGAGATTGGGTATATTTCTCTGCCGGGTACGACCTCGGACATTCAGAGGAGGCTGTATATCGATGGACAGATCCCTTATAATGCGCTTTCCCAGGTGGTGCTGAAGCGCTGGTGGGAGGATGAAGATATCCGTACTAAAAACAAGAATGAAATCCGGCCGGGAAGCAATGAGCTTTATCATACAAATACTTTATTTTTAGAGGATTATGGAAGAAGAAATAATGAGCCTCTTATTTTTTACCTGGAAAAAGGAAAGCATACGCTGTCCCTGGAGGTGATAAAGG
>PPYE01031145.1_pt1 | contig 10187 bp, 6 predicted proteins | sample 1559881 | NCBI WGS metagenome assembly PPYE01 (sample SAMN08240022, study PRJNA423297) | Human gut metagenome, whole genome shotgun sequencing project.
GCGTGGCCGGCAACGAACTGGCAATCATTGACTATAAAGAAGTAGTACAAATACGCTCTTGAGTTCTCAAACCACCACCGCACCAGCAAGCCGCCCCAATCTCCAGGAGCGAGGCCGCCGTGCTGAGCAGCAAGAGATAAACTTACACGAGAACCCGCAATCGCGCAACCCGCAGGGCGCAATGAAGCACGGAACCGTTGGAAATCCAACGTTCCATCGGCGTGTCGAAAACCGGGAAAATGCGTCCGGAAAGCGCCGATACCATCAGAATAGACCCCGAAAACCACAACCAGGTGAACGCAAAACCAATAGCTGTCGGCGTGTCGACCATCAACATGGTCAACCACATCCGCATTTTGCGGTCCAACCACGGTTCTCGCATAACAAAAGCCGGAAGCTCCGTGGTTGGCGGAGACTCCCGGCTTTGTTGTTCGGCTACTGGATATTCAGCTTTGGTCATTCGAATCGCTGACCATTGCTAATGCTGCCTGTAACCGACTGTTTTCAGTTATTACTTCAGTTATCGCTGATCAGGCAGCTCACTCGGCATTGGCCGGGCCGGCGGCAACCGGTTCTGCAGCCGACTCGACCGTGGCGACAGCCTTCTTGCGGTTCAGGTACCGCTTGATGGCCACAATCTCCAGGCCGATCACGAGCACCGCGGTCACGCCCCAAGCCACGTACATGGCGGTCTTCCAGATCGGGGTGGCGACCTTCGGCTCGCCATTCGCGTACTGCCAGCTGTTGGCGGCGGTGTACAGAATGTTGTGCGCGGCCTGACGCATGGCCTTCACGGAAGTGGCGGACTTATCGGTGATGTGGTTGGTGATCTTCGTGGTGGCGAGCATCGAGTCGTTGCCCGCACGCACTTCCTGATCGGCGTTCTGGTAGCCGTAGCCGCCGAAGTAATCGGTCAGGACGAAGCCCTTGAAGCCCCACTCGTCACGCAGCACGGTCTGCAGCAGGTTGCTGGAAGCGCCGGCGTAGGTGTAGCCGATGTAGTTGAAGGAGCTCATCACGGCCTAGGCGCCGCCTTCCTTCACGCTCATCTCGAACGGCTTCAGATAGGTTTCACGGATGGACTGCTCGTTGGCCCACGTGCACACCATGTTGGTGCGGTTGGTCTCCTGGTCGTTGAGTGCGAAGTGCTTCATGAAGGAGTACACGCCCTTGGATTTGGCGCCGGCGATTTCGTTGGAGGCCATCGCACCGGAGAGCAGGGAGTCCTCGGAGAAGTACTCGAAGGTACGACCGGAGAATGCCGAACGGTGGATGTTCATGGCCGGAGCGTACCAACCAGCCACGTGCATGTCGTGAGCCATGTCGCCGATCATCTCACCGAACTGCTTGGCGAGATCACGGTTCCAGGTGCAGGCGAACGCGGTGGAGGCCGGGAAGCCGATGGAGCCAACACCGGTGAAGTTGTTGTTCAGCGAGGCCGGGCCGTCGGCGTCGGTCAGCTGGATCTTGCCGACGGACTTCACAGCCGGAGTGCCGTAACCACCATTGGCGATCAGGTTGTCCATATCGTCGAAGGTGAGCTGGTCGAGCAGCTTGTCCCAATCGGCGTCGTCATAATCCTTGCCATACATCTGGTACAGCTTCAGGCCATTCTTGGCACCGGTGGTCGGCATCTCGTCCGAATCGTTGTCATACTTCTTCGGATCGTAGTTGCTGTTGTTGGTGAATTCGGCCTTGGCTTCGTCGCTCATCGAGAAGTTGGTCGGAGCGGCGGTGGCCTTGGCATAGTTCGCGAAGTGGCCCGCGCGAGACAGGTACGTCACGTCGCCGGCGGCGTAATCGAACTCGTTGGTGGCGGCCACGGCATCGCCGTTATGGGTGTTTGAGTCGGAATTGTAGGTGACGGTGTCCTTCACGGTGACCTTCTGATGGTCGATCACGTGGTGCGAATCGGACTGGATGGAGATGTCGTAATCGCCCTGCTCCAGCACGTACGCCTTAGCGTCCTTCTGGTCGTAGGAGGCCATGTCGTCATCGTCGAACTCGATCTTCACGGTCTGGGAAGCGCCCGGCTCGAGCTTCTTGGTCTTTTCGAACGCAACCAGGTTCTTGGAGGCCTTCTCGATGCCGCCATCGGTGTACGGCGGGTTGTAGTAGACCTCGACCACGTCCTTGCCGGCCTTATCGCCGGTGTTGGTGACGGTCACATCGAACGAGATCTTGCCGTTCTTGTAGGAGACCTTGCCCATCTCCTGCTTGAACGTCGTGTAGGACAGGCCGTAGCCGAACGGGAACATGACGGTGTCGTCGTAGTTGATCAGACCTTCGTCAGCGGCGGTCTCATAGAACTTGTAGCCAACGTAGATGCCTTCGACGTAGTTGACGAACGTCGGGGTCACCGTGACCTTGTCGCCACTGAAGCCCATGTAGGAAGCAGCGAGATCATCCGCATTGTCGTAAGTGAACTTGCCGTTCGTGCCGACGGACGAAGCGTTGCCGGCGGCAGTGCCATCGGTGTTGTTGAACACAGCGGTCTTGGTCAGGTCCTTCACGAACGTGTCGGAGGTCTTGCCGGACGGATTCACATCGCCGGCGAGCACCTCACCCAGTGCGGAGAAGCCGGTCTGGCCGGCCGGCGGGCACCACAGCACGGACTTGATCTGCGGATACTGGGACAGGAAGTCGAACTGGAACGCGTTGGCGCCGTTGTAGACGAGCGTCACCTTCTTGAAGTTCTTGGTGACCAGGTCGATCATGTCGCGCTCGGTCTGGGACAGCTGCAGGAAGTGCTCGCCATCCTTGAAATCTTCGTAGTCCTTGGAATTGTTGTTGTAGGTGATGCCCTTCGCCTTCATGTTCGTCGGCAGGTCAGCGCCTTCGCCGCCGACGCGGGTGATGGTGATGACGGCTTCGTCGGAGAAGTCCTTGGCGTCGGAGATCAGCTTGTCGGAATACTGCTTGGCCGGAACCTCAGGCAGGGTCCAATCCTGCGACCACATAGCCACCATCGGGCGGTCCTTGCGGTAGTCGGTGTACAGCTTGGTCAGCTCGGAATTGGTTTCGATGCCGGCCTGCTTCATGCCGTCAAGCATGGAAACGGTCTCGTACTGGTCGGACATGGAGCCGGAGCCGGTGCCGCCGTAAACCGGGTTGGTGGAGCCCCAACCGAACACGTTGACCTTCTTGTTGGACAGCGGCAGGTTGGAATCGTCGTTCTTCAGCATGGTGATGGCTTCCGACTGCACTTCCTTGGCCAGCTCGTTGGCTTTGGAAACGGTGGTGTCGGACAGCATGTACTTGGTGGTGGTCGCGTTGTTGAGCAGCGTGGAAAGCGGGCCGGTCAGCATCATGGACACGGCCACGACGATGCCGACAAGCGCCACCAGCCAGGATTCGGAATGGACGATCTTACGGGTCGCCACTTCCTTGACCGTCTTCTTGTTGACGGCAAAAGTGATAATCAGCGCGAGCGCGAACAGCACGCCAATCGCAATAAGGTACGGCGTCAATGAGCCGATGACGTTCATAACGTCAGCCATGTTGATTTGCAGCATGGTCTGCCTCCTCCTTGATTCTCATAACCAAACGACACGTAGGCTCCGATGCCTTTATCGGAACCGCGAAACCATTCAACACTGCCCCGCATCTCATGGTTTCGGTGAAGTGGCTGCAGATGCGTGCGGCAAGTGAAGACACTTCTTCATGTCGATGATTCGATTTCATCAGACTTCAACGTGCGGCACATGGCGTTTTCCCCAGCCTGTCAATTCGCGTGCATAATCTGCACGCCAAGTACGATGGAAGTATGAGCGACTTAAGCGCATTGAATCTGGAAGCAGGCAGCCTGGTTGGCGGCTACACGTTGATTTCCCGGCTTGGTTCGGGTGCCATGGGCTCGGTATGGCGTGTGCGGGACGATGGCGGCCATCAATATGCGATGAAGATTTTGCGTGATTCCCTCTCCGACGACGATTCCCCGCAGCAGCAGCGCGACGAGTTGACCGCACGCGAGCGCCTGCGCAGGGAGGCGATGGCGTTGCAGAAGGTGCGGCATCCGGGCGTGTGCGGCATTGTGGATATGGAACTTGACGACGCGTTGGCTTTTATTGTGACCGAGTTGATCGAAGGCAAGAATCTGCGTGAGGATGTGCGCGTCAATGGCCGATATGTGGGCGACGATTTGGAACGGCTGGCACGCAAGCTGATTGAGGCGGTGCGTGCCGTGCATGCGGCCGGCATCGTGCACCGCGATATCAAGCCGACGAATGTGATGGTGTCGAGCACCGGCCCGGTATTGGTGGATTTCGGCATCGCTATGGGCGAAGGCGAAAGCCATGTGACGCGTACCGGTCTGGTGATGGGCACGCCGGGGTTCATCGCGCCGGAAATCATTGATGGCGCGGAATCGGATGAAATGACCGATTGGTGGTCGGTGGCGAGCGTATTGGCGTTCGCCGCTACGGGTGAGCCGGTGTTCGGCACGAAGCCGATGATGACCGTGTTGGAACGCGCCGCGGCCGGCAGCGCCAATCTTGCGGGACTTCCCGCGGGCACGATGGCCGCGTTCCGTTCGGCGCTCAATCCGGATCGGACGAAGCGGTGCACGCCGGACGATTTGCTGCAGGCGATCGCCGTGGATGCGTTGAATCCGCAGGCGTGGGTTGCGGCCGACAATGGTGGCGCAGCGGATGGCGATACGGAGGCGATGCCCCCTTTTGTTGAATCGCCCGACAATCCGCGCACGTTGTGGCAATCGCAGGACGACATAACCGGCGAAAACGCCATCGGCACGCGCACGATGCCAAGGCTCAGCGAAGCAACGCAGGCGATCGGGCAGCCCGATGTGAGCGCAACTCAAGTAATCGGGAAACAAGTGACCAGCCAATCCGACGCGAGCGCAACGCAGGTGATCGCACCTGTTGACGATGCCGAGACCAGCGTGCTTTCCGACGCACTTCCCAACGTGGACAGCACGCGCACGATGCCGCAATCGCAAGGCACGCGGGCGATGCCGACAGGCACGCAGGTAATGCCGCAATCCATGCCGTCAACACAAATGCTGCCGGCCCAGAACGCATGGAATCCAGCGGAAGCGCCGACGCAAGTCGACCCGACCATCAAACCCGCGTTGCAACGCATCGCCATGCGGCAGCCACCGTCCGTCATACCGCAGGCCACGGTGGCCGCGGCGCAGCAATCGCCCGCAATGTCATTCCCGCCGGTATCCGGTATGGATGGGCCGAACGTTGCGGAAGCACCCAATCCCGCCGATGTGAAGCGTGGCGCGATGTTGGGCCGGGGCATGCTCCCCTGCGCGCTGATGGCGATTCCCGTGGCCGTCTGCGGACTGTTCTCACTGTGGACGGCGATGGCAGCCGCGTTGCTGTTCGCCTGTGCGCTGGCCACCATCGGATTCAACACGGAGGCGCAGCTCGAGCGCGAAGGCAAACGTGGCGGCGAGAAGAAAAGTTCCGACTGGCTGCTGCGATTGGCGGGACTGCCCTGGCACATCGTGAAGGGCTTCGGCGTCGCCATCGTGCGGACGCTGATCATGTTGGCCGTGGCCGCGCTGGGTTTGTCGCTCACCACGGTCGTGCTGCAGCTTCCGTATGCCATGATGGATACGTGGATATTTGGATTGACGATTCCGATGCCGACGCTGCTTGGCGGTCCGCTTTCCGAAAGCGGGCTGGCGCAGGCTGCGTTCTGCGCGATCGGCTGGCTTGTGGCCGTGGCCGCTCCGGGCGCGATCGTACTGCGATTGGGCAGCGGCGCACTGCGTAAACAGCCGTATCTGCGCCACTTGAGCGAGCTGCCGACGCAATCGCAAGGCAATACGGAATTCCCGGCGAATCGATAGCAAGGCATCGCTAGTATGGTGCCCAGCATAACAACGTGAGGTCGAAAGGAATATCGATGGCCCAGAACAGCAAGGATGCGCAGAAGCGTACCAGCCGCGCCGAGCGTAGGGCCGCTGAGGCCGCAGCGATGAAGGCGCGCGCCGAGCAGATGGAGAAGGAACGCAAGCAGCAGACGATCATCGGCGGCATCGTGGTGGCGGTGCTGGTGATTCTGGTGGCGATCGGCGCGTTCACCGTGTACCACAACATGCATAAGAAGGCCGAAACGAAGGCTTCCACCGAAACCGTGCAGGAAGCGTACACGGCGTTGCAGAAAGTGAAGAACACTCCGAAGCTCGTCGATAAGAAGGGCGGCCTGCTGATTTCCAAGAACGGCTACGGCAAGGCTGTGGAGGGCGCGCCGACCGTCGAGCTCTACATGGATTTCCTGTGCCCGGGCTGCGGCAACCTGCACCGCCAGTTGGACGCCGACCTGCAGAAGATGGTCGATGCCGGCCAGATCAATCTGGACCTGCATTTCATGGCGTTCATGGACCGTTGGTCCACCGACGAGTATTCCAGTCGCGCGGCGAACGCGGCCATCTACCTGGCCGAGCATGACAGCGACCCGAACCATCTGATCTCCTTCCTGGAGAAGGTCTACGCCGAGGATTTCCAGCCGGAGGAAGGCTCCGCATACAAGTCGGTGAGCGACGCCAAGATCAAGGAGCAGATGATCGCCGCGGGTGTTTCCAAGGATGTTGCGGACAAGGCGTTTGGCCGCGATTATCAGGAATGGCTTGATGCGATCGACACTTACACGCCGAAGCGTTCCGAACTGTGGCATCAGTCCGGCAGCTACAAGGGCAGCATGACCACGCCGACCGTGATCATCAACGGCAAGTATTGGGATATGGACCAGCTGACCACCGCCCAGACGACGGTTAAGGACGGTCTGTTGGAATCGATCGGCCTGAAGGACAGCGAAGTCGGCGTTGCCGGCAAGATGCCGTCCATCGGAGCCAAGAAGGGGCCGATTTCCGTCACCACGGGCGAATAACCCCTTACGGGCAGCCGGCGCGTCTCAACCCGCAATACTAAGTTGACTGCGGTGGAAGCGCTGGTTATGCTATTCATCGTTCCTCTGTTGTTTTCATAGCAAAAGAGGACATGCCTCCTTAGCTCAGATGGCCAGAGCGGCCGCCTTGTAAGCGGCAGGTCGTCGGTTCGATCCCGACAGGAGGCTCGAACCCGTATGACGGGCTTGGACCTCTTACCATGGGTAAGTGCTCCAGAAGTCTTCCCCCAACTTGAGACTTCTGGCAAAGCGGACGAGACGTCCCCCAACCTGTCTCGTCCGACCGGGGGCAGGACATCCCCTTCTCTCCTGCCCCCTTTTTATTTTTCGCTTTTCGCACCTGCTTTCAAAAATGTGGCGGTATGGATAAAACCATCGGAAAGCACGGCGACCGTTCCAGCTGAGCCGTTACAATAACGGCGTTGTAGGCAGCGCTGAAAAGAGGATAAATGACGAGAAGGTGGACCCCTCGGAGATTCGTGACGCTTCGTCGTGTCCGCGTCATGGCATGCGTGGCCTCATTGACTTTGACTTCGGCGTTGGCGTTTGGTGTGGGCGCGCGCAAATCCGTGGCGTTGACCGTCAATGGGGAGACCACCACGGTGACCACATATGCGATGAGCGTGGACCGTCTGCTGCAGGAGCAGGGCGTGAAAGTCAAAACGCACGACCTGGTGGAATCGACCAGCCCGACCAGCATGCTGAAGAACCATGATGTGGTGAACGTGCAGAGCGCATACCAGACCACCATCACCATCGACGGCCAGGAAGTGCCGTTCTGGACGGTCGCGTCCAGCGCCGAGCAGTTGCTGGACTTCTTCAACCAAAACGAAACCGAAGCGGCGAAAATCACCGTCAATATCAGCAACGTCTACAACAAGCTCACCGGCGGTCTCATCATCAACCAGAAGGGGCCCGTCACCGTCATCGCGGACGGGAAAAGCTCGGTGGCGCCGAACGGCAAGCTGCCCGCTGCCTCCATCCTTGACGCCAAAGGCATCACGTTGGGCAAGGAGGATCGCGTCAGTGTCGAAAAGGACGGCAAGACGACCATTCTGCGCGTCCGCCGCGTGACGCATGGTGAGGAGACCCGCACGAAGGAAGTGCCGTTCGGCACGCAGACCATCATCGACCCGAACCTGCAGCCGGGCGAAGTCACGGTACGGCAGGAAGGCGAAAACGGCGAAATCCAGCAGACGTACGCCGTCACCTACGTGGATGGCGTGAAGGAAAGCGAGACGCTGACCGGAGAGAAGACCACGAAAATCGCCATCGACAAAGTCATTGCGGTCGGACCGGAAAAAACTACGGACGATACCGACAAATCCGACAAATCCGACAACAGCGGCAATGGCAACAGCAACGGCGATAACGGCGATTCCGGCAAGACGGACGACGGCAAGAACGATTCGGGTAAGAACGACTCGAATAAAAACGACAATAAGTCCGATTCGAACAAGAACGATTCGAATAAGTCCGATTCGAACAAGTCCGATTCCGACAAAACCGATTCGAACAAGTCGGATTCCTCGGATAAGAACAATTCGAACAACAACTCGAATAACAATTCCAACAACACCGAGAAGGACGATCCGGCACCGACCCCCACACCAACCCCTGCACCGCAGCCGACTCCCGCACCCCAGCCCAAACCGCAGCCCACGCCGCAGCCGAGCAATCCTTCCGCAGGCTGCCGCTTGTACCATCCTTCCGCGGCACAGGCACAGGCCTACGCTTCCGGCGCGGCGGCGCAGCGCGGCTGGACCGGCCAGAACTGGACGGATCTGGTCAAACTCTGGAATCGCGAATCCGGATGGAGCTGGAGCGCGGAAAACGTGTATTCGGGCGCATACGGTATTCCACAAGCGTTGCCGGGCAGCAAAATGGCCACGTTCGGCGCGAATTGGAAGGACGATGCCGCCGTGCAGATCGACTGGGGTCTGAGCTACATCGCACAGCGGTACGGCAGCCCGTCCGCGGCGTGGCAGCACTCCGAACAGACCGGATGGTACTGATCCGGCTAATCGCCAACGATTTTCGTACCGGCATGAACGGATAATGAGGGAATGACAGAAGAGGGAATGACGGAAAACGTGAACGAGCATACGCAGGGCCATTTGCTGGGGGCGGCCGACATCCGACGCATCGCCGCCGACGCGGGTATCAGCCCGACGAAGAAATTCGGGCAGAATTTCGTGATTGATCCGGGAACCGTGCGTCGCATCGTGCGCGAGGCCGGCGTGACCGCCGACGACCATGTGCTGGAAGTCGGCCCCGGACTGGGTTCGCTGACGCTGGCGATTCTGGAAACCGGCGCCACGATGACGGCTGTGGAAATCGACCCGCCGGTCGCCGAACGCCTGCCGAAAACCATCGCCGAATTCATGCCGGACGCCGTGGACCGCTTCCGTGTGGTCAACCGCGACGCACTTACCGTCAATCCGGAGAATCTGCCCGATTTCAAGGATGACGATTCCTTCACGCTGGTGGCCAATCTGCCGTACAACGTGGCCACGCCGATTCTGCTCACCCTGTTGGAACGTTTCGACAATCTGGGCACCTTCCTGGTGATGGTGCAGAAGGAAGTGGCGGACCGTTTGAGCGAGAAGCCCGGTTCGAAGATCTACGGCACGCCGAGCGTGAAGCTCGCATGGTACGGCACCGCGGAACGCGTGGGCGTCATCGGCCGCAACGTGTTCTGGCCGGCCCCGAACGTCGATTCCGCGCTGGTGCTGTTCAAGCGCTACCCGGGCGGTCACACCCCCGCCGCGGACAATGCGGACGGTTCCGTGGTGGATCGCGAAACCGTGTTCCGTTTGATCGACGCGGCTTTCGGGCAGCGCCGCAAGACCCTGCACGCCGCATTGAAGAAAATCGTGCCGTCCGAAGCGTTCGAGAAGGCCGGCATCGACCCGACCCGTCGTGGCGAGACGCTCACCATCGACGAATTCGTGGCGTTGGCACGCGCGTTGGATGAGGTGTTCGCGTCATGAGCACCATTGATTCGCCCGCCATCGGAACGGCCACCATCAACGCCGTGAGCGTGGACTGCCCGGCGAAAACGAATCTGACCCTGCATGTGGGCCCGTCGCATGCCGAATGGGGCGGCCGTCATGAACTCGACACCATCTATTGCGCGGTCGGCGTATACGACACCGTCACCGCCACGCGCAAAGCGCCGGGAAGCGGCTTCTCGCTGAATCTCGAGGGCGCGTATCTGGGCGACCTGGCCTCTTCCGGCAGCGATATGCGCCGCAACCACGCCGTGCTGGCATTGTTCGCCATGGCCGAAGCGAGCGGCCATGAGC
>PPYE01276127.1_pt1 | contig 10186 bp, 6 predicted proteins | sample 1559881 | NCBI WGS metagenome assembly PPYE01 (sample SAMN08240022, study PRJNA423297) | Human gut metagenome, whole genome shotgun sequencing project.
CATAGCATCAGTGCAATCCACCCGCTGAGCGGGTGGTTTTCTGTGCCGCGCCGCGCGCGGCACAGGCTAAAGCCATGAATAAAAAGGGCCCCCGAAGGGGCCCTAAAAAATCCTGGAGCGGGCAACGGGATTCGAACCCGCGGATGATGGCTTGGGAAGCCATTGCCTTACCACTTGGCGATGCCCGCATGTGTCGTGATTCTATCACAGCCAGCGGCAAGGATGGTCTCACTCCACAAGTTGGCCGTTTACGCACTGCCGAGGCCACGGTTGGCTCACTCAAAGCCCGCGCGACCGCCTACAGGTAGACGTCCGCGTCCTCGCGACCAAACTTGTGAAGCAGCTCGTGGCAGGGCCTGCAAGCGGCGCAGTCGCAGAACTTGGCGCCGGCCTTCTTGCGCTCCTGCGAATGCGCGAGCATCTTGGCCGCGCCCTCCTCGCCAAAGACTCGCTTACCTGCGTCAGAGCCAGCAAATCCGATAAGGTCATCGATGGTGGTCTGGTGTGCGCCAATGGTGTCGAGGAGAGCGTTTGTCGCCGCGCCCGCGTCCTCGCCCTTGGCAATCGCGTCCTTCCATGCCTGAGCGGCTCCCTTGGTCTCGGCCGATCCCGACGGTGCGGCAAGCATCTCGTCAACCTTTGAGGCGGTGTAGTCCAACAGCTGCTTGTCCATTCCGATTCCCTTCTCGCAAGCTTGAGCCTTGTTCACTCGGCAGATATACCCAGACCGCTCGGATTGGAACGAGCGGGGCTGGCCATCGAACCAGGCGGCCACACCCGGCTCACATTTCTCACTACGTGTTTTTGTTGGCCAAGCCCGTAATATGGCAGTCGCATTTCACCAGGTCACAGGCATTGCTGAGAAAAACCCTGCAAGCTGCGTGCCAGTAGGCTGTACGCCCAGCGTCAAAAAGGTGCAAGTCCTCCCCTGTAGCCTTGGTCCCCCTCGGTAGACCCATCGAAGCACGGAGGAGGACGTATGAAACCAGAGCGGCCAAAGGAAAACAGAGGAGGAACGGATCGTGCCCGCGTGAGAAGAGACGCTCCCCGCGCACGCCTCATTGGCGGAGACAAGCTGCAGGGTGGCCCTCACGTTGGGCCGGGACACGCAGGGAGACACGCTCTGTGGCGTGGGGTCTTAGCTATCGCAACGGCAGCAATCCTTGTTGTCGAGCAACTCCTAGGGGGAGGCCTTGCCATGTGCGGCGCTGGCGTTGCCCTGGCGCAGTCTCCGGCATCTGGCAACAGCAACATCGCCTTCCTGCACAATCCCAATGGGAGCAGATACATCAGCGACGTTGTGGGCGTAACTCGACAGCAGGTAGTAGACGAACTCTCGGCCCACGAGAGCGACACCTACTACCTCGGCACTCCCTACAAGGGCGTCAACGACACGGGCAACAAGCCCCGACCAAATGGGGACCCCGGTGGCTATTCTCCCGGCATGCAGTGCAACGGCTTTGTGGCATACGTCCTGGACAAGGTGGGCGGAACGCCATACCAAACCTTTGTGAACACCGACGGGCACCGCGGCAACTGGGCGTCTCTGCTCAACTGGTTCGCCGTCTGCGAGCACAATGACGTTGTCTCCTACACCTTCGACTCAAAGGAAGAGATGCTTGCATCGGGCCTGCTTCAAAAGGGAGACATCATCTGTGCCATACCGTATACCTCCGTATTCCAGGCCGGCGCCGACGCTTACGGCAATACCGCAGACGATCACGTAGGCTTCTTCTGGGGGAGCACCTCTGATGAGGACCTCTTCTGGCACTCTGCCCACAGGCCAAACGGGCTGGGCCCGGGCGAGACGCTCATCAACGGAAACCAAATATCCGGAATCACGCCAAAGTGCCTCCCGTCCTGCTGGGTTCTTTTCCCATTGGGGCCGTCCAACGGACAGGCAGAACTGTTCAAGAGATCAGCGAGCAGGGCAATCACCGATGGAAACACGAGCTATTCGCTCGAAGGGGCCTGCTACGGCCTCTACTCTGATGAGCAATGCACGCAGCTTGTTCGGTCTGCCACCACAGACGCAGATGGGCATGCCACGTTCACAGATGTGCCAGCGGGAGACTACTACGCTCGCGAGATCTATCCGTCGCAGGGCTATCTGCTGGACGAGGAAATCTACAGGGTCACTGTAAGCTCCGGCACCACATCACAGGTGGAGGGAAGCCCCGTTGAGGAAGTGCCTGCCACTGCGCCGGCAGGAGCCATCGTCCAGAAACTAGATGCCCAAACAGGGGGAACTCCCCAGGGAGACGCCTCTCTGGCTGGGGCGCAGTTCACCGTCTCCTACTATGGGAACACCGCTGGGGACATCTCTGGCAAGCCGCTTCGCACATGGGTCTTTACAACTGACGAGACCGGAGTGGCAGCCTATAGCAGCTCGCAGCTTGTCTCGGGAGACGAGCTCTACGCCAACTCGCAAGGCGAGACTGTCTTTCCTCTTGGTACCTATGGCATCCAAGAGACCCTGGCACCCAAGGGTTACGAGCTAACGGACACCTCTACCCATGTGGCTACCGTTACGCTCGAGAACGGTATTGCCACTTGGAAGACACTCGGTGGCTGGAACAACGGCAGTGCGGTAAAAGACGTGGAGGGTCGCGGTGTCAACGATCAGATAATTCTAGGCTCGGTCCATGTGAACAAGATCGATCACCAGCTTAAGGAGGGTTCCCCGCAGGGTGACGCCACATTGGCAGGAGCGCGATTCCAGATACGCAACACGTCCGACCATCCCATCAATGTCAATGGCACGTCCTATGACATAGGAGAGGTTATCGAGGGCTTGGAGCTGGAGACCGACTCCTCTGGCAATGCCACAAGCGAGAAAGTCCTTCCATTTGGCACCTACGAGCTGCGAGAAACCAAGGCACCCGAGGGCTATCTTCTCAACGAGAGTTGGGTTGGCGTTGCCACGGTAGACAGCTCCCAAGCCCCAGCCACCACCAACTCCGTAGACGAGAGCGTTGAGAGAATCGAGGTGCCGCCGGTTGTTAAGGTAGACCTTAACCTCGGGACTGGCGGACCGCAGGGCGACGCAACCTTCGAGGGTGCCGAGGTGAGCATAACCAACGCTTCCAAAGAGTCCGTGGTGTATGGCGATAACACCTTTGCCCCAGGTGACGTGATTTGCTCTCTTTCGGCAAACTCCGAGGGCAGATTCCCAACCGTTGAGCTTCCCTTTGGCACATACGTGCTCAAGGAGACCAAGGCACCTGATGGGTACCTCCTCAACGACGGGTGGACCAAGACCATCGTCCTCCACCAGGGGAACCAGGCCCAAGTTGAGCTTCCAAATACCCCTGTATCCGGGGGCATCAGCGTCGACAAAATAGACCACGAGCTTGCTGACGCCAATCCTCAGGGAGGCGGCTCGCTCGAGGGGGCGCATTTCGAGATAACAAACCAATCCGCGCATCCCGTGGTTGTCTCCGGGGAGAGCTTCTCCCCTGGAGAGGTCATCACAAGCGTCGACCTCGTGACGGATGCCCATGGGCACGCCACAACGGAGTCTCACCAGCTCCCATATGGCACCTATTCCATTCGCGAGGCGTCTGCGCCAAGCGGCTACCTCGTCAACACAAGCTGGAACGCGCAGGTGACCGTCAGGGAGAACGGAACGGTGGTCTCCGCTCAAACGCCTGTCGATGACCAGGTGATTCGCGGAGGCGTGCGCGTTGGCAAGCTTGACCGCGAGACGCTCGCGGGCGCGCCTCTTGGCTCTGCGACGCTTGCAGGCGCGGCGTTTGCCATCACGAATGCGTCTGCCAACCCAGTCCTTGTCGACGGCGTCTCAATCGACCCAGGTGACATAGCGATAACTCTCACCGCAGACGAAAGCGGTACGGCTTCCACTGGCTCGAATGCCCTTCCGTATGGCACCTACAGGGTACGTGAGGTGTCTGCCCCCACGGGATACCTTCTGGATAGCGAAGCTAGACTGTGGTCGGCTACGTTCAGCGTGGAGGATGACGGCACAGTCGTTGACCTCACAGCACCCGATGATGCCGTGCACGACCAGGTGGAGCGCACTGACATTCGATTTGTGAAACGCGACGAGAGAACGCAGGAGCCCATGGCCAACGTCGCATTTCTCATAACCAGCCTCACCACAGGGGAACGTCATCTCGCCGTGACGGACGAGAACGGCATCTTCGACAGCTCCGTCTTCGCCTCACACGAGCGTACCAACGCAAATGACGCCGCGTTGACTTCAGATGAGGCTTCTTCGAGCAAGACGGAAGTAAGCGCCTCAGACCTAGATGCCAAGAGCGGGATATGGTTTGGCGGATCAGCCAGTTTGAACCAAACGCCCATAGAGGGGCTCGCGGCGCTGCCCTACGACCGCTACGCAGTGCAGGAGCTGCGGTGCGAGGCCAACCGTGGACGCGCGCTCGTCTCGTTCAAACTCACCACTGAGTTCCCCAAATCGCGCCACAACGAAGTACTTGATTTGGGCACCATCGACAACCGCGAGGAGCAGGAGCCCTCAATCCAGACAACGGCAACAGACGAGAAGACCGGCAGCCACGAAGGCGTGGCGAAAGACACCACAGGGATTGTTGACGTCGTGACCTGCGAAGGCCTTGTTCCCGGCAGCAACTACGAACTACGGGGCACGCTCATGGATGCCGAGAGTGGCGAGCCAATCCTTGACTCCATGGGCAACTCAATCGAGGCAACGCAGCAGTTTGTCCCCACTCAAGCGGACGACAGTGTTGCCATGCCATTCGAGACAGATGGCTCGGCTTTCGAGGGCAAGAAGGTGGTTGTCTTTGAATCTCTCTATCGAGAAGGCCAGGAAGTTGCCAACCACAGGGGCCTAAACTCCGAGAGCCAGTCGGTCGACTATCGGGAGGGCCTCTCGTCCAACAAGGAGAATCGCTCTGGTCAAGGCGGAACCCCCAAAACCGGCGATGAGACGGCATGCGTGGCAGTGGGGGCGTGTGCAGTACTTGGCTGCGCAGGCCTTGGCTGCGCAGGCATCATCCTCACACTCTGGCACAAGAGAAGGGAATAAGGGGGTGCGGCCATAGGTACACCGAGGGGGCCGGCAGCAAGCCAGCCCCCTCGGCCTCACAAATCTTGAAAAGTGTTAGAACGCACAGCTACGAACGACGAATCATCTCTGTGACCAGCTCTGCGACAGAAGCGGCTTGATCACCGTCGACGTTCTCGGGCACGTCCTGCTCGGTACGGGAGAGCGCCGGAAGTCCGTTCTCCCCAATACCCATTACTGTCACAGCGCGTACGGAAGAACGCATGGCAACAGAGGCGTCGGTGTCTGCCCAGTCATACGTCTGGGTCTTGAGGTCAACGTGAAGATCGGCAGCCGTGCCAGCGAGGAGCCTCAGGAGGCGCCTGTCTGCGCGACGAGTTGGTTCGAACCCCTCGTGGGTCAGGAGCGAGAGGTCACCAGCGCCCACGCAATCGAGGTTCACCAGGAAAGCGCCACGGATGGCGGTCCGGTGCTCGGTCAGGAAGGAGCGCATACCCGCATGGTCAAGATCGGAAGCACCAAGGGCAACAAACCAGATATCGTGGCAGACAAGCTCGTCGTCTCCCATATGGAGCACGGCAGCACGCAAGTCCTCCTCGGTGGGAGCATCGGTGGGAGTCTCGGCCGCCTCCTCATCGGAAGCACCATCGACATCTGCGGAGCTGTCCAGCGCGACGTCAGAGGGGGCATCCTCAAGAGGAGCCTCGTCGGCTGGCGCGGCGTCAAGAGAATCGTCGGCAGCCTGAGCGGGAACGTCCTCAACTAGGCGCAGCCCGCTTCGGGTGGTGGCACCGCCCTTCCAAGGATCGGAGTCGGAGCTGTCATCCCAGTTTTCGGGATCATCGCTCAGCCAGTTGCTACCTCGCATAGCCTGGTTGCGGGAGTGTCCGGCACCATTGTCCTTGTTGTGGCCAAAGAGACTAAAGTGATGCTTCTCTGGCTGGCGCTCAAGCTCAGGCTCCTGCTGCACCCCAAGATCATCGGCACTTATGACGTCAAGACCGTCCTGCTGGGCCTCGATGGGTTCTTGAGTGGGCTCCGGAGCGGCAGGGGCCGGCGTGATAACCGGCACGTCAGAGTCTGCCACGTCGCTGCGTATGCGCTGGGCATTCTGGGCATCCGCGTCGCTCAAGAGGTTCCCCATGCTCCTCCTGCGGGGAGTGGCAGCCGGATGAGAGGGGGCAAGCTGCGTAGCGTCCGGATCGGAAGAAAGGGGATCGGACGTCCGTGACGGATCGGGAAGGTCAAAAAGCGCTGCGCGGCGCGCAACATCGGAGACCTGAGGCTTGAAGTTCGACTTACCCCAATTGGGATCATCGGGCTTCTCGGGTCGCTTGCGAGGCGTGGGCGCCGAAGGGCGTGTGGAACCAAGGTCATCGCTGGGCGTTGCAGTGAGGCCAGAGTCATCTTTCTCGCCAACTCCACGGCTCTCAAAGCGGTCGAACATGCTCGCAAGCTTCTTGCGATCAAAGAAGTGGGTCTTCTCGGGTGCAGGAGCAGGGGCGTCAGTGGCCTCGGCATCAGCTGTAGGCGCATTGGTGGGCACTGGTACCTCTCCCGTGGCATCGCCGTTGGGGACGGGGGCAGCAGGAGCCGAGTCGACGCTTGCATCCTTTGCGGGAGAGGACACTGGCTTGGGGAGGCTCTCCGTCGAGTCTGCAGCGCCCACTTGAGTCTCAGCATCAATGCGTGCACCAGCACGAACAGGGCTGCCAGGCAACTCGCTTGTCTGATCGGCATCGAAGGATGACGCCCTCATGCTTCTGGAGGAGTCAACGTACTCAATCTCACAGTCGGCAGGAAGAATCCCAAGTGCAGCAATTACGTCCTTGTCATGTCGGACGCCAACAACTTCCTCGGGCTGCGGCTCGGATACGTGAGTGGGCTCCGAGTCGGCCTCGATCTGACTTGCGGCAAGCTCCGCTGCCTTGGCGGCTTCCTGCTCCCTCCGCTTTCTCTCGATGGCACGCTGCGAAACGGGCTTCTCGTCCGAGGGGCGAACGTTGTCGAGGATGCCGAGAAGGGCGGCAACCGAGGACTTGTTGTCGTTAGAGCCAAGAGAGCAGCGCGAGAACTTCTGATAGATTCCGTCGGCGCCAAACGCAGCGAGAGGAATGGCAAGCAGGATGCCTGCCACCCAGAGAAGCGAACGGAAGGCAGCTGGCAGGAAGGTAAACGCCTGGAGCAGGGAGCAAAGTCCAACTGCGGGGACGAACCACTTGAGCGCCTTGCGCAACGTGGGGATGTAGTGAGAGAGCGGGCTTCCGTACAGGAAACTGTCGTGCGGGGAGTCGTAATGGGCAACTACAACAATCGGCCTGTTGCCTTTGGCAACAAGTTCTCCCGTGGCATGGTGTACGGCAACCACATTCTGGCTGCGCGCGGAAGGTCCAAGCTTGGAGAGGAAACCCCCTCCAATTCCAAGCACATCAAGCATCAGCAGGACAGCGGGCACCACTGTCAGAATGACACCGAGCGCAGAGACGCCCGTACCAGACAAGATTGCACCCACGAACGTCAGCGCGAGGAGAACGCACCTAACCATGCGCCCGAGGCCTGGGGCATCGAATTCCTCAACGTTGACGTCCACGTCATGCTGTCGCATGAGGTCGGCGATGGTCTGGGCGGCCTGGAGCTCTTCCTGGCTGTTGGCCGGGGAGATGCCAATCTGGTCCTCCAGGTAGTCCATATAATCATGTGTCATGGCCATGCTGTACATCCTCCGCTGGTCACGCGGCCCCCTTGGTCGCGAGAATGCGCATATACTTTGTTGAGTATACGTCTTGAAGGGCCTCTATATCACCCCAGCACCTCCTGGACGGTCTTCTGCGCGCCAATTCCCCCACAACCAGCGCACATGTTCGTCTCTTTTGTGCAGTGTTTCTCGACATCACACGTCTGCGCCCCCGTCTCGCCGGACGCCGTTCGTTCTACTATCGTCTAATCCTGATGAAACAAGACCACGGCAGCATTCCATGAAGACGCATGGACCGCCGTGATGAGACGGGGGGATCGAATTGGGCGCTGCGGACGGCTATGTCGAGATTTCAAAGGACGACGAGCAGGCAAGGAGAATTGCTTCGCTCGCGCTGGCCTTTATGAGCTCGGAGACCATTCGGGACGAGACCATCTGGCGTCAGTTTTACCCCGATCTCTCAAAGGCCGATTCCTATCGCACGGCATTCCGGCGCGACAGGGCCGCGCTTACCGAGTGTGGGATCACGGTGAGCCGCGTCGGCGGTCCAGAAACGCTCTGGCGCGTGGATAGCGCCTCCTTCGTCGAAAGCACGGAGCTCTCTGAGGAAGACGCCATGGCCTTGGACGTAGCTTGTCTTCCTCTCGTCGATGACCAGGACTTCCCATACGGCTCAGAGCTGCGCATCGCGCTCTCGAAGATCGATGACGCCTTTGACTGCCCTGCCTTGATCTCGCTGCCCGCCGAGGAGCGGGTCCCAAGCCGGCAGCTAGCCATCCTGCAGTACTGCAGCCTTTTGGGTGTGGCCGCTCGCATCGACTACACCCGCGCAGACGGAGTCTCCGTCGAACGCCTAGTTGCCCCGTATGGCTTCTTTGGCATGCGCGGACACCTGTACCTTGTGGCACCCGCCATTGACGGAAACGGCCGTGTGATCGACGGCTCTACCCGCACGTATCGCATCGACAGGGTCAGGCGCGCATCCAAGGTTGCGGGGACAACATTCGAGGTCCCCGAGGATTTTGATGCGCGAGACTGGCAGAAGCTCCCGTTCCAGCTTGGCCCGGCCGTGTGTGAAGCCTCATTCGCCGTTCCAGCGCGCAGAATCCGCGAGTTCAGCCAGGTCTCACAAGGCAAGGGCACGATAAGACTACCAGACGGCGAGGCTACTGCACCCGCAACATGGCTCGTCGAGGTTAGCAGCGTCGAAGACGCTGCGTCGTGGGCCATTGCGGAGGACGTCACGCCGCTCTCGCCGCCAGAGCTGGTTGCCGCCTGGCGAGAAAAGCTCGGGGGGGTTATTTCGCATGGCTAATCGCAAACAAGGTGCTGGACGCAAGGGTGGCCTTCAGGAGGCTCGGGAGCTGGTCGCCATCATCTCCTCGCTTGACCATGCCGGCGACAGCATCGACGTGGCCGCAATAGCCGGGCGCCTGGGCATAACCGAACAGGAAGCCCGCCATCGCATGGAGCTCATCCTCTCTGCAGGTGGCGAGGGGACAGTAGTGCTACCCCTCTCGACGGGCGGCAATAGCGAGCGCCTCATCCTCGAGAGAGGGGCAGGCGACCACGCAAGGAGGGTGCGTCTCACAAAGTCCGAGACTGTCGCGGTGCAGGCCGCCCTCAACCAGATGGGAATCCCCGCAGACGCGCCGCTTCGAAAGAAGATTGCCTCGTCACTCTCCCCAACGGCCCCAAACGATGCGTTGGTCGCGCAAGCTCCCGGTACGGTGCCAGTTGCAGAGGCAATTCTCACGTGCTCGAGGGCAATATCCCAGTTCGGCATGCTCGACTTCACGTACCAGGGGGTTGCGGACAACGCCCCCAGACAGCGACATGTCGATCCACGGGGGCTACGCAACACAGGTGGTGCCTGGTACCTCGATGCCTACGACCCCTCCTGCCAGGGTCAACGCGTCTTCAGACTTGATCGTATGTCAGACGTGAGGGTGGCCCCCGCAGAGCAGATAGGCTCCGAGCCAATAAGCGACCTTGGCGCGCGCATGGTACGCGTGGTCTTCCACGACAAGCACTATCTCGACCTTCTCGCCTGGCCGGACCTGCGCATCGAGCGGGACGATGGACCGGTGGTCTACGCCCGCATTCCTTACTACGGTGGAGAGTGGCTCCCCAGGCGCATCGCAGCGTGTGCTGGAACCGCATACACAAGCGACGGCGAGGTCAATTCCCTCGCCGTCACCTATGCCCGCAGAAAATTGAATGGAGAGTAGTGCCTTGCGCCTACCGCTCGTGTGATGAGCGCCACATCTCTATGTAGCGCCCCACGTTTTCGGTCTCAAGCGTGGTCACGCTCTTGGACGGCAACGACCCCGTAAAGGCACGGCCATAGCGCTTCTGCACCACACGCGAGTCTGCAAGCACAAGCACGCCGCGGTCGCTGGACGTTCGGATAAGACGGCCCGCGGCCTGCTTCACCGAGATAACCGCCTCGGGAAGCGAGTAGTGCCACCATGCCCGATCCT
>PPYE01663734.1_pt1 | contig 10185 bp, 8 predicted proteins | sample 1559881 | NCBI WGS metagenome assembly PPYE01 (sample SAMN08240022, study PRJNA423297) | Human gut metagenome, whole genome shotgun sequencing project.
CCTCCCTTCTAGGAACGGTACACCCGGGCCGCCCGCCCCCAACAGGCGCACTCAGCCCCAATTCCCAATATATGTATCCAAACGTCCCACAAAAGGACCAATCCCCCCCTATTTGAACGGCCCTAAAGCCTCCCCCTCCGGGGGAGGTGGCACGCGAAGCGTGACGGAAGGGGCCCCCTCAGTCAGCCTTCGGCTGACAGCTCCCCCGGAGGGGGAGCCAAGGAGCCCCCAACTCAAACAAGGAGGAATTTTATTTATGGCAAGCAATTACACCACCAATTACCAGCTCAACCAGTGGCAGCCCACCGACGCGGTCCAACGCCTCGACTTCAACGCCGACAACGCCAAAATTGACGGGGCGCTCAGCACGCTCCAGCAGTCCATCACCGCGGAGACCCTTCTTCGCACCACCGCAATTCAAACCGAACAGCAGGCCCGCGCCGCCGCCATCCAGACGGAACAGCAGACCCGTGCCGCCGCCATCCAGGCGGAACAGCAGGCCCGTACCGCCGCCCTGAACGAGCACGCCCAGACCCTGGCGGTTTTGACAGAAAGGGCCGGGGCGCATCTGCTGGCCTCCGGGAGTGTGAGCCAGGACGGAGCCGCGTCCATCTCTATCCCTCTGCCCGGCATCCAGTGGGACGAGTGGAAACTCGTCTATCTGGTGTTCCAAGTGGCCGTCTCCGACGGGCAAAACTCCACCTACTACTGCCGCATCAATGAGGACGGCTACGCGCTCTTCTCCGCCAAATCCAACCACGACGGCCATACGCCCTATCCCCTTTGGACCTGCGCGGTGCTGCTGCCCTTTTTCGACGGGTCGCGGCGGATCATGGGGTTCGCAATCGGGCTGGATACGACGGAGGACTATGTCTTCAATTTCTCCATCAACGCCCCCTTTGACGATGTGGAGGGCTTTCAGCTTGCCTTTCCGGAGGACAGCGGCATGACCTTCCAGGCGGGGTCGAAATATCAGGTATTTGGGGAGAAGTGAGAAATAAAAGGCCCCCGGACCTTGCGGTCCGGGGGGATACGCCGAACAGGAGTGTTTAGGTCATGTTGGTCAGTTCAAAGGTAAGCTCGGTGTCATCAGTAATAGAGGTGAATGTTACAGTCACAGTGGCAGTAGCACCATTTGCCGCATCATCGTCAAAGAGCTTGGCATCGTTAGCAGGATCCTGCGTCACAGTTCCATTGTCAGCAGTAACCTCAACCTTAACACCATTGGCATTGTTGATTGCAGCACCGTCGGTAGAAGCCAGAGTAATTACAACTTCCAGCTCAGAGTTAGCCTTGGCATATGCAGTAACAACCTCATCAACCGCCGCAGTAGCAGTCATATCGCTGCCGCCGTCAATGGTAACACCAGTGCCAGCCGCCAGAGTCACATCGCCGATAGTCACTTCATAGTAACCAGCGTCCACAGACTCATCCTGAGTCATAGTGATGGTTTCAGCAGCCGCATGGAAGTCATCCGCGTTGGTGAGGACGGGAGAGGACTCCAAAGTGTAGTAGTTGCCCAGGCCATCACCAGCCAGTGTCACCACAGCGCCCACGGGAACCTCAGTGGCGTTATTCGCGGTAGCGGTACCGGCAGGAATGCCATCGGCAGCCTCCCAGCTGGCAGTTACGTCAGTGGGCAGAGTCAGGGTGGCAGTCTCCACAGCCTCAACAGTCAGGGTAGCGCTGTCGTTCACCTTTACCAGGTAGTTGTCAGCAGAGGTCTCAATCAGCTCAGAGGCAACGCCGCTGTAAGTAACCAGCTTGGCATTAGCATCGGGAGAGCCGATCCAAGTAATCGCAACAGCGACCAGATCGCCAGCCTCGTAGCCACTCAGCTCACCCTCACCATTGTAGGGCTTGCCGTCAATGGTGATATAGGCATCCTGAGCGTCCACATCATACTTCAGGGTCGCGCTGTTGTCCTCCTCAGTGGTAACATTGACCACCACATCATCAGTCACATCGTTCAGAGTGAAGGTGTAGGGGGCATTGCCGGTGAGAGTCTGAGCAACATTGTCGATGGTCACAGCAGTGATCTTGTGGCCGGAGACATTGCCCAGGGTAAAGCTCACATCGTCACCCTCGTCAACATAGATGTTAGCAGGAGTGCTGCCGTCCACGGTATAGTCGCCGCTGTTGAAGCTCACAGTCACCTGATCCGCCGCGCTGGAGCCCTCATTCTCGATGATGCAGATGCCGTTGATCACGTTGGAGTCAAAGATGGCTACCACGCCGTCGTTGTAGTCGTCGCGGATGCCGCTCACGCGGGAGATGGAGAACTCCTCAGCCTTGGGGTCGAAGCGCACGCCGATGGCGTCGTCGTACCAGCCGTAGCTGTCGAACTTGCTAGTGCTGGGATTATAGAGGCCAACAGTGCCGTTGGAGGCTTTCTTGGTCTGGGTGTAAGTCTTGTAGCCGTCGCCGTCGCCGTCGAGGCCGTTGTACAGGCGGACGTCAGTCACCAGACCGTCGGAGTTGTAGGTGATGCTCTCCAGAGCCACGATGCGGGTCTGCTTACCGGCGGTGTCGTCCACCAGGTAGCCTTCCTCGTTGCCGGTATTGAACACAGAGTTTGCAACGTTGTTCGCACCGGTCAGGATGTCTTCCGCGTCGGTGTCCTGCTTGATCTCCAGGGTAACGATCTCGCCGCCCACAACAGCCTTGATCTCACGGACTTCCTTCTGGCTGCCGGAGGTGCTGTCGCTGACCTTCTTAGCATCCTGGTCGGCCAGGACGAAGATAACCTCGCCGGTGCCGGCCACGTCGGCGTTCTGGACGTACACGACCTTGGCCACGCCGTCCTCATTGGCGGCTACGGCAACCTTGGTGGAGTTGTCTTCATTTGCAGCGGGATTCATCATGCCCTTGTCAGAGGTATCAGTAGGTCTCTGATAGCCGTCAGTGCCGTTGCGGTTATCAAAGGTACCCTTGATGTCGGGGACGTTCTTGATGCCGGTGTAGACGGTGAAGTCATAGTTGTCCAGCTTGCTGTCCTCTTCCGCCACGATGAACACAGTGTTGTCGTTGGCGGTGTAGCGCACGTCGTCCACATAGAGGGAGGCGCGGTCCTGCTCGATGCTCAGACCGTTGGAACCAGTGCTGTCCAGATAGGGGAACTTGGTGCCGTTGGTACCGCGCATGGTTCCCTCACTGGTGGAGGTGGAGTTGTCATAGTCGCGGGCAGTCAGGCTGTAAATATCGTTGTTGTCCACGGTGTAGGAGACGATGTGGCCCAGCAGGTTATCGTTATCCTCATCGGTCTCGGCGCGCACCATGGTGCCGTCAGACAGGACCAGACGGGCATACCAAGTCTTGTCGTTGCCGCCGAACTGGTCGTCGTCGCCGTTCATGGACAGAACATAGGCGTAGTCATAGGTGATGGCGGACTCGTCGATGTAGATGGCGTAGCCGTACTGATCCAGATAGCCAACCATGTCGTTGCCCACGTTCTCGGTGACCAGGCGGCCGTCGTCATCCACGGTGGCGTTGTAGTTGTAACGAGTGCCGTCGATGTCGAAGTAGTCGCCGTTCTCATCGCGAGAGTCGTTGCGCACGCGGCTGATCTCGCCCTCCAGGGACTCGGCAGCGTAGACCTCGCGGATCTCGCCGTCGGCGAAGGAGTAGATCACCACGTCGTCCGCGGCAAACTCATCAGTGGTCTCGAACTCGTCGTTGGAGTCGGCCACGTTCTCATAGTCGGCGTAGCTGTTGACGTTGGACAGGGTGATGTAGTCGTCCTCTACCTTATCCACCTCAGCGGCGTAGTAGTGGGTGAGGGACACATACACGGTGCGGTTGGTGCCGTCCACATAGACGTTGGTGCGCACGCCGTTGCCGGTGCGGTACTGACGGGCGAATCCGGCATACTGCAGGAAGTCGTCGTTGTTGTCGGTCTTGTTGTCGTTCAGGTCCACGCCGTCATAGGGCACGGTCTCGCCGTCCACCGTGACGGTCCAGGCGTAGTTGCGGCTGGCGGCGGTGGAGCCCACCACGTCGTACAGCTCTTTGGAAGTCACCTTATCGGTGAAGACATAGTCGGCGCCGTCGGCATAGGTGCCGATCTCCTTGGCCTGATACTCCCAGGTGTTGGCGGGACGGCCGAACACATCCAGGTTGGGGGCCTTGGCGCCATTGGGCTCACCCTCGGCGCTGTCCAGCGTCAGGTCGCCCTGGTACAGCTTCTCGCCCAGCTCCACAATGTAGGAACCGGCGTCGGTGTAGTCGGTGGTGGACCGGTCCATGTGGATGGTCCGGGCGTACTCCTGGGTGCTGGTGACATAGTTGTACTCCACGCTGTTGGCGATGGTCACGCCGCCCACAGTGATGGAGCCGTTGGTGGTGGCCTCAACCGTGCCGGCCTCCAGGGCGTTCAGCACCAGCTGAGCCACGTCGTTCCGGGTCATAGCCTCCCGCACGCCGCTGTCCACGTCGGTGAACAGGTCGATGCGGTTGCCCTGCGCCACGGTAGCCAGCTGCCAGTCATCGCCGAAGTCCTGCTGATACTGGAAGTAACCCAGGGCCTTCATGACCATCAGAGCGGCCTGAGCGGTGGTGACGTTCTCGCTGCCGCCATAGGTGGTGGCGCTGGTGCCGGCAGTGATGCCGTTGGTGTAGCAGGCGGCCACGTAGGGCTCCGCCCAAGAGGGGACGTCCGTGAAGGGGCTGGTGTCCCGATAGCTGGCCACGTTGTACGCCATCAGGTTGGACATAACAACGGCCATCTCGTTGCGGGTGACGTTCTGATCGGGGTTGAAGTTGCCGTTCTCGTCGCCGACCATGATGCCCACGGCCTGGAGAACGTCAATGGCTTCCACGTTGTTCTCAGAAGTCACGTCCGCGTAGCTCGCGGCGCTGGAGCCCATCACCATCAGGCCGGAAATGCCATTTGCCAACTTTTAGGAAGGAAGTATAATTCAGGAAAGCATAACGCCCCTTGCATGCTTTAAAACGTGCTCAAAACGCAAAAAAGAGGGAGAAACCCGCGAATTTCTCCCTCAAAAAATCAGCTTGGTAGACATCTGGTAGACCGACTCCCAAAACGGCAAAAAGAAAACCGCCGGAAAGCCTTGGCGCGCAAGGCTTCCCGGCGGTAGACCTGGTAGACATTTGGTAGACCAGAGATGCGTTTCAAGGCGATGACTCCATGTTAGGGAAAGCCAGAAGGCGCTCCATATCTTGAGGAATGGGCTGGGTAAACTCCAAGCGCATTCCAGTAATGGGATGCAGGAAGGCCAGGCGGGCCGAGTGGAGCGCCGGTCTGGAGATCAAACTGGATTCTGTTCCGTAGAGAAAGTCTCCCACCAGGGGGTGGCCCAGATAGGACATATGGACCCGGATCTGGTGAGTCCGCCCGGTCTCCAGCTGGAGCCGGAGCAAGGCAAAGGGACCGTTTTGCCGCAGGGTCTCATAGTGAGTACAGGCGTGTTTCCCGTCCGGCCGGACCATCTGTTCCACCAGCGATCCCTCACAAGGCCCCAGAGGCGCATCAATGGTGCCGAAGGGCGGGGTGGGTGTTCCGACGCAGACTGCCAGATAGGTCCGCTGAAAGTCGGGCGTGTGAAGCTGACGCTTCAGCACCTCCTGGGCGTGGGGATGGCGGGCCACCACTAACAAACCGGAGGTCCCCCGATCCAGGCGGTGAACGGGGTGAAAGTCCCCCTCTTCACCCTCCTGATCGTAATAATTGAGCAGAAAATTGCCTATTGTATCATCAAAGTGACCTGGTCCGGGGTGGACTGTCACCCCTGGCGCCTTATTGAGTACCAGCAGGTCCTGGTCCTCGTACACAATGTCCAGAGGGCCAGGGGCGGGGACGATGCCGCTGCGCCGCTCCGGGTCAGAGAGACGGACAGACAGCACCTCCCCTGCTTTGGGGATGTACCGGGTATTGACCCGGCGGCCGTCCACCAAAATTCCATCTTCCAGCCACTTGATTCGCCGCACCACAGTGCCGGACATGCCCAGGCGGTGTTTGAGCAGGGTGTCCACCTTGATCCCGGCCAGCTCCGGCCCGATGGGCAGCTCCAGACGGCGGCTCATAGCTTTTTGGACCAGCGGTACAGGTGGAACATGTAGAAGGCGCAGTGGAGCACCAGCACAATGGGAGTGATCACCATCCAAACGAGTTCTCCCAACACCAGAGCGATCACAAAGGGGACCCACAGCAGCCACAGGGTCCAGTACCAGCTGTCATAGGCGGCGTGGGTGCGGATGGCAATGCTCCGCTCATCCCGCTCAGAGCGCTCCACCTCCCGCCGGTCCTCAGGGGACAGGGCGCGCATGGTCGCCGAGAGGAACAGCTTGCTTCCGCCCAGACCAATGAGAGCCCCGCCCAGGCCGGCGCACAGGCCCACACCCCCTGCGGGCAGTTGCTCGTCCAGGATAAATACGATGCCAAACAGGACCAGACCCAGCACCACTGCGGCGGCTGGTACGATCAAATTCTTCTTCATGTGGACTCCTCCTCAAACAGAAATACTTCCTCAATGGTAAGCCCGAAATACCGGGCGATCTTGTGGGCCAGGAGCAGGGAGGCGTTATACCGCCCATTCTCCAGGGAGATGATAGTTTGGCGGGTGACGTCCACCGCCTCGGCCAGCTCCGCCTGGGAGATGCGCCGCTCCTTCCTCAGTTCTGCAATCCGGTTGGTCAAATTCTCGCCTCCTCTTAATAAAGTAAAGCTTGCTTTACGATTTTAGTATAGCACACTTTACATATATGTCAAGCCTGCTTTACGTATTTCTGCAAAAAAAATTGCCCCGCCGGTTTTCACCGGCAGGACAAAAAGGAAACGTAATGATTTAAGACAGGTGCAGGCCGTAGAAGCCCACCAGGGACAGGGCCATCAGGCCGACAGTCACAAGTTCGATGGGGATGCCCTGGAAACTCTTGGGACAGCTGGTGAGGCTCACTTCACGGCGCAGGCCGGCCAGACACATCAGAGCCACCGTCGCCCCTGCGCCGCCGAAGAATCCAAAGAGAAGGGCGGCCCCCAGGCCATACCCCCGCTGGGCGATGAGCAGCGCCGCGCCCATGGCCGCGCAGTTGGAGGTGATGCTGGCCAGATTCTCATCCATCCGCCGGGAGAGCTCCGGCACACAGTTTTTCAAAAAGTACCGCAGGCCGGCTACCACAGCCGGTCCCACAAGGGCAAAAACCAGGGTTTGAAAGTAGCCCAGTGCAAAGTGCTGAAGCAGCTGGTCCAGCAGCCAGGACAGCAGCGCCGTGAGGGTCATCACCGCCGTTAAGCTGACGCCGGTGCGCCAGGCGTCCAGCGGGTCCTGAAAGGCCTTGGTCCGGGTGCCGATGCCCAGACAGTTGACCAGAATAAAATTTTCCGACAGCAGGGCGGCCAGAGCTACGCCCGCTAGTTGAAATGCGGTCATTCCCTGCCGCCTCCTTTCCCGCGCTGGGAGCGGTCAAACTTCGCCGTCCACATAATCGACGCTCCCTTCTGTATCCAAATTGGCCACGATGGCCAGGGCCTGGTTCACACAGGAGGTCACCGCCTCCGAGGTGGCGGTGGCGCCCGAGACCGCGTCCACCGAGTTGTCCCCCGCGGTGCGGATGGTGCCCGACTTGCCTACATACTGGTCCAGATACTCCTGCGTCATGGCGTCGGTTCCCACGCCCTCGGTCTCCTGATGGCTGGTGATGGCCACGCCGGTGACCTCGCCGTTGGTGTTGACGCCCACCACGGCGGTCATCAGACCGCCGAAGCCGTGGGCCTGGACCTCCACACAGTAGCCCACCAGACCGCTGTCGTTGTAGCCCGCCGTAATGCTAAGGGCCCCGGAGGCATAATAGGGGGTCTCCGTGCGCACGATAGCCTGAGGCATGACCTGGTCCAGCAGGGCCTCCTGGGCCTCGGTCTCGGCCCGGACGGCGGCATAGTCGGTGGCCCGGTGGACGCCGAAGATCATCAGGCACACGGCCACGAGCACGCCGCCCAGGGCCGCCCACTGGCGCACCTTGCCCTTGAGCTCGTCCAGATAGCCCTCGCCAGGCATGGTGCCGTCCCCGGCCCGGGCCAAGAATTTCAGCTTAGGCGGGACAAAATGGATGGCGGCAAGGCTCTCCTTCAGCTGCTGGCCCCAGGAGCGGACCAGAGCAAAGCGTCCCATGCCGAAGCGCCGGGGGATGGCGGCCCGGTCCATGAGCCACACGCAGCAGTTCATGGTCAGAATGGCCCAGCCCACCCCGTCGGGGTAGGAGCCGAAATAGCGGAGCAGCACGGTGAGCACGCCGCAGCCCACGCCAAAGATGGTCTGTCCCAGGGGGGTGATCGGAGTGGTGGTGTAGTCCGAGGCCATAAAGACAGCCCCCATCACCAATCCGCCGCAGCACAGCTGGGCGGTCATCCAGGCCAGCGCCCCCTCGTCTCCTCTGGGAAACAGGAGGGTAAGCAGGGCAACTGTCCCCAGATAGGCCAGCGGAATCCGTGGGGTGATGACCCGCCGGGAGACCAGATACAGTCCGCCCAGCAGCAGCATAAGTACAGGGACGCCTCCCATGGCGCCGCCGTGCTGGCCCAGCAGCATCTGCCCCAGGGTCAGGTCCGGCACCACTCCGGTGTGGAGGACGGCCATGGGAGTGGCGGAGGATGCGGCGTCCACACCCTGGATCAGGCCGGGCCGCTGGAACGCGTCCACCCAGCTGGTCATCAGGCCGGGGAAGGTACACAGCAGGGTCCGGCCCGCCAGAGCGGGATTGAGGAAGTTGCGGCCCAGCCCTCCATAAAACTGTTTGACGATGACAATGGCAAACAGGCCGCCTAGGACAGGGGCCCAGTAGGGGGCGGTGACCGGAAGGCTCATAGCCAGCAGCAGGCCGGTGACGCAGGCGGACAGGTCGCCGATGGTATTGCTCTGTCCCCGCAGGCGGCGGTAGCCGTACTCGGCTAGCACGCAGGTACCCACGGATACCGCGGTCAGAGCCAGCACCCGGATGCCGAACAGAAAGACCGCCATAGCCAGGGCGGGGACCAGGGCGATGATCACGTCCAGCATGGTGGAGGAGATGGTGGCCGGCTGGGCGATCTGAGGGGAAGTCCGGTGAATGGTGGGTCCGTTCATGCCTGTTCCCCTCCTTCCGCCAAAATGGTCCGTGCCTGCCGCACCAGATCCGCCAGGGGGATATGGGACGGGCAGATATAACTGCAGCAGCCGCACTCCATGCAGTCCTCCAGATGGAGCTGAGGCAGGCGCTCCCGCTCTCCCATGCGCATCGCCCGGTAGACAAAGGCCGGGTTCAGATTCATGGGGCAGGAGGAGACGCAGTGCCCGCACCGGACGCACACCGTCTCCGGGCGTTGGTGTTTTTCACCACCGGGGCCTCCAGATCCGTCTGGACCGTCCCGGTCATGGGCCCGCCGGTGAGGATGATGGCCGGCTCCTCCTTCAGGCCTCCCGCCGACTCCAGCAGGCAGCGCAGAGGGGTCCCGATGGGCACCCACAGGTTCCGGGGCCGGGCTACGGCCCCGCCGCTCACTGTGACCGCCCGGTGGGTGACGGGCTGCCCCTCCAGAAGGGCTGCGCGGACCATATAGGCGGTGGCCACATTGAACACGGCGCACTTCACATCCACGGCCGACTGGCCCGGGGGCACCTCCCGGCCGGTGATGGTGCGCACCAGCTGTTTTTCCATCCCCAGGGGATAGCGGGTCTCAATGGTGACCAGTTCCACCGACCGGCGCTTCCGGCGCAGGCGGCGCTCCAGAAACTCCACGGCGTTGAGCTTGTCGCCCGCCACCACCAGCACGGCCCGGTCCGCCCGCAGCAGCTGAGAGAGCATCTGGACCGACTGGAGCACCTGGTCCCCGTGCTCCAGCAGCAGCCGGTGGTCCGCCGTCAAATAGGGTTCGCACTCCGCGGCGCTGACGATCAGGGTGTCCACCCGACCCACCGAACGGGCGATGCGCAGGTGGGTGGGGCTGGCGCCCCCACCCATGCTGGTGATGCCCGCCTGACAGATGCGCCCCAACACCTGTGCCCGATCCATCCGGGACCAGTCCATGGGCTCGGGCAGATCGGGACAGGCGGTGTCCTGGCCGTCATTGTCGATGACGATGGCGTCCCACCGGCCGCCCCAGGGGTGGGGGCGGGGCTCGATGGCCCGCACTCGGCCGGAGACGCTGGAGTGGACGTACACGCCCCCCTCCTCCGGCTTGGCGATCACCTGGCT
>PPYE01414855.1_pt1 | contig 10183 bp, 7 predicted proteins | sample 1559881 | NCBI WGS metagenome assembly PPYE01 (sample SAMN08240022, study PRJNA423297) | Human gut metagenome, whole genome shotgun sequencing project.
ACGAAGCCCACTGTACGGCGGCTGTCGTGAAGGCGCTTATCGACCGTGGCATTCTCTTTACTTACGAGTTGGAAGTGGGTAGATTGAATACTTCGGGTGAGTCGCATCTGGATTTGATCAAGCCTTTATCCATAGCGCAGCAGGATGCCTACAATCAGATACTGATGCAGATGATGAAGAAAAACGTGGTTCTTCTGCATGGTGTCACTTCCAGTGGAAAGACGGAAATCTATATCCATCTCATCAGAAAAGCTATTGAAGAGCACAAACAGGTGCTTTATCTCCTGCCGGAAATTGCCCTGACCGTACAGATTATGGAACGATTGCATAAGGTTTTCGGTGACCGTCTGGGTATCTATCACTCTAAATACAGCGATGCTGAACGTGTTGAAATCTGGCAAAAGCAGTTGTCAGACCAGCCTTATGACGTGATTTTGGGAGCGAGAAGTGCCGTCTTCCTGCCTTTCCGAAAACTGGGACTCGTTATTATCGATGAGGAACACGAAACCTCCTTCAAGCAGCAAGATCCAGCGCCCCGCTATCATGCCCGCAGCGCAGCTATTATGTTGGCTAATATGTATACTGATGCAAAGGTATTGTTGGGAACAGCTACTCCTTCGATGGAGAGCTATTATAATGCACAGCAGGGAAAATACGGACTGGTAGAACTGAAGACAAGATATAAGGATATCCAACTGCCGGAGATACAGGTGGTGGATGTGAAAGACCTGCGTCATCGCAAGATGATGACAGGCGCTTATTCTCCACAACTCCTGGCGGCAGTAAGACAGGCATTGAAGAATGGAGAGCAGGCCATCCTCTTTCAAAACCGAAGGGGATTTGCTCCGATGATAGAATGTAAGGTGTGCGGATGGGTACCAAAATGCAAGAACTGTGACGTATCGCTTACGTTGCATAAGAGTATCAATCTCCTGACCTGTCATTATTGCGGTTACACCTATCCTGTACCAACGGAATGTCCAAACTGTGGAAGTACAGAACTGATGGGAAGAGGTATCGGAACGGAACGCATTGAAGACCAGATAGCAGAAATCTTCCCCGAAGCCCGTATCGCCCGTATGGACCTGGATACCACTCGTACCCGTAATGCCTATGAACGACTTATTGCAGAGTTTTCATCAGGAAAGACTAATCTACTGATAGGTACGCAAATGATTTCAAAGGGGTTGGATTTTGACAAAGTAAGTGTGGTAGGTATCCTGAATGCAGACTCCATGCTCAACTATCCGGATTTCCGTGCTTATGAACATGCTTTTATGATGATGGCACAGGTAAGTGGAAGAGCAGGAAGAAAGGGGAAGCGTGGACTGGTAATCCTGCAAACCAAGAATCCTTCCTTGCCGGTTATAGGACAGGTGGTGAATAACGACTATGAGGGTTTGTTCAAGGGAATACTGGAGGAGAGAAAGATGTTTCATTATCCACCGTTCTTCCATCTAATCAACGTATTCCTGAAACATAAGCAAGAAAAGGTATGTCAGCAGGCTAGTTTTGAACTTGGTAAAACTTTGCGTGGATGGTTTGGCGAGCGTGTGCTGGGACCGGATAAACCAGCCGTAGCTAGGGTGAAGACCATGAATATCCGCAAGATAGTCCTTAAGCTAGAGAATGGAATAGACCAGATGAAGGTGAGGGAATACTTGAAGTATGCCCAGAAAATGATGTTGAAAGACCCGAGATATGGAGCTTTGCAGATTTATTATGATGTAGATCCGCTATAATTGAAAAGGCTATCCTGCTTTCTGCGGGATAGCCTTTATAATTGTAGTTATGTGTTTTCTGTTGAAAAGAAAGTGAATTCTTTTTAGAAATTGATGTCGAGACCTACAGCAAACACATTGTTGTTACGTGTGTAGTCGGAGTTATAGTTGAAGCTCTTCTGTGCTGTGAGCTGAACTTTTTCTGAAGTCTTCTTGTGCTGATAGAAGGTATGGAAATAAGCCACGTTCAAATCCATCTTCTTATTGATGTGATAAACACCACCGAAAGCTACAGAGTTTGAACCGACAACGAACGACTTATCGTCCATGTATCTTTTTGAAGTTGGTGTGTCAAGGTTCTCATCAGGCAAACCATAGTTGGTATTCTGCCAGCCAGTACTCAAGGTAATCTTCTTGTTTATGTCTACCTCGACACCTGCGTTGTACTCCAATGTACCTCGATCCAATTCCTTGTTGCGATTCTTATAAGATGTTGCATTCTTATCGTCGAACCAGTGGAAACCAACATTTACTCGAACAGCATCTACTGGGCTATAGCCAACACCTACAGCGAGGTAAGCAGGAATATCACCAGCAATCTTCTTGCCGTCTTCATATTCACCGATAGCTCCCTCAAGCTTTGAATCAAACTGAGTCTTCAGCTGTCCCATTGCTCCCTGAATTGCAGAATTTGCCAGAATGGCATCTGCTGCCTGTTCTGGTACACCACCTGTGATATAGGCATTGCGGAGATTGTCTGGAAGGTTACCGATACTTGGTGTCTGGTTTACAGACTTGTTTTTCAGGCGCATACGAGTCTTGAATTCATATTTGGCAGCGAAGTTCCACTTGCCGGTTTTGAAATCAATGCCGAGCATAGGAGTGAATCCCAAACCGCTCTGGTCACAGCTCAATTCAATATTGGCAGCCTTTTCCTTGGTAGGGTCGAGAACCATATAGAGAGGCATATTGCCTACCTTGATATCTTCTACATATCCGTGGTACGCCATATTGTGAAGCAACCTGGTCTACGGCACCAGCCAGCTGGCAAGCTGCAATAGCAGTCTCAGCAACAATCTTCTCGAAAGAGCCCAATCCATTATCAAAAGTACACTTACCGCCACCACCGGTGAGGGCGAAGCCAGCCTGGAGAGACCATCTACCTTTATTATAAGCATACTGGAAAGAAGGGATAACAGGTGCAAAAGCCTTGCCCTTGAATGTACGAGGAGTAATAGGATTGTTCACATTGTTTGTGAACAATGCATAATCATTTTCAATGCTACGTGTCTGGTAAGCCAACTGCCAGTTGATGGCAAGATGCTTTCCTTCACCCATGAATACAACTCCTGCTGGATTGTAATAAACACCGTCGATACCAATAGAAGCCTCACGGCTCATCATTCTGTTGAATGCTACATGTTGATTGGTGTTAGTGAGCAAACCACCTGCAAAAGAAGGGGTTGCTGAAGCCATCGCAATGGCAAGACTAACTAATTTTAGTTTCTTCATTTTAATTATTTTAAACAAAAACGTCCGCAAAGGTAACAAGAATGTTCTATTTTGCTGCCGTTTAGTGTGTTTATTTAAAGTATATTAACGCAAAAAGCCCATTAATCTGCACAGAAATATGTTTGTGTGCAGAATAATGGGTTCAATGTTGCCTTTTTCGTGTTCTGTTTTACATACCGTTTTTACGATTTGTCAGTTTGGGCACTCTTGGTAGCTCCATTTAAATGCGGATAGGAGATACGAGTGTGGTAAATAGCCTTCAAACGTTCGATGAGAACCTGTTTGGCAAGTGCAATATCACGGAATGTAATCGGACATTCTTTGAAGAATCCATCTGCCACCTGACCGTCAATCAACTTGTTTACCAGGTTGCTGATACTTTCTTCGGTATATTCATTCATCGAGCGGGATGCTGCTTCTACGGTATCTGCCATCATCAATATTGCCTGTTCGCGTGTGAATGGGTTAGGACCTGGGTATTGGAACAGGGATTTATCTACCACTTCTGTAGGATGGGCATTGCAATAGTTGACATAGAAGAACTTAGTGATTCCCGTACCATGATGCGTGGTAATGAAGTCTTTAATGATACCCGGTAAACCCACTTTTTCTGCCATCTTCAATCCTTCGTATACATGATTGATGATAATTTGGGCACTTTCCTGGTCGCTCAACTGATCGTGTGGATTCACACCCGCCTGGTTTTCGGTAAAGAAAACCGGATTGGTCATCTTGCCGATATCGTGGTATAAAGCTCCTGTACGTACCAGCAGACTGTTTGCCTCGATGCGGTTGGCAATTTCTGCAGCCAGATTACCTACGGTGATGGAATGCTGGAAGGTACCCGGTGCAATCTCGCTCAGATTACGGAGCAGACCCTTGTTGGTGTTTGACAACTCGAAGAGCGTTACGTTCGAGGTGAATCCGAACATCTTTTCGATGATGTACATCAGCGGGTAAGAAAGCAGGAGGAAAATACCGTTGATGGCAAAATAGGAATACATATTGCGATCGATATTGAATACCTGATTATCCTGCATCAGCTGAAGTGCAAAATATACCACACCACTGGCAATGGCAACCAGTAAGGCTGTGATGAATATCTGTGAACGCTTGGATAGTTCGCGTAACGTGTAGATGGCAACCAGACCGGAAGCCAACTGTACGATGATAAATTCGTACTGGTATTTTACGGCGGCAGCACAGATAAGTACCATCGTGACATGGGTGATGAATGCCGTACGCGAGTCCATGAAGACACGCACGAATATAGGTGCCATGGCAAACGGGATAATATAAACGCTGAAGAAATTATGATTCATGATGAGTGAAACAAAAATAGGGAACAGCGTTATCATCGCATAGAGCATGGTGATGCTGCGAGGCTTGTCAAAATAGTCTTTTCGGAACAGACTTAGGTAGCTGGTGAACATGATGACCAGGATGAAGACGAAGAGAATCTGACCGATGATGGTTGTCGTTATTTCATCTGATGTAGAACTGCGGCGCTTCATTTCTTTATCAAAAGAACAAAGCACACGGTAGGTGTTGTCTGTAATTACTTCACCACGGTCTATGATTTTCTGACCGCTCATCACCATACCACTGGCTAGCGGAATACCGCTGAGCATATCTGTCTTCTCGGTTTCGCTGCGTTCTTTGTCGTAGATGAGGTTTGCCTCTATATAGTTATTAAGATTGCAGCGTGACAGAAGCTGGCGCTGGGCGGCAATTCTTTCATCAAAGAATATTCGCTCGTAAGCCGCAATGGTGGAATAGAAACTACCAATAGGAACACTACGGACATTCTTTCCGCTGATGATGCGAATCATGCTCGTGGAGTCTTTGTAGATACGATTGTATTCAGGTGTATTAATGATTCCGGTTTGATAGATTGTGTGCAGTTGCTGGGCAATGAGATCAACATACTCTTTTGGAAGTCCCGGGATGCCCTGACTGAAATCATGTAGAAACCGGTGCACCTGTACACCTTCCGTATGGGGATTGACGGTATAATAAGGCAGGAATTGTTTCAACAAAGAGTCTTGCTCATGTTTAATGGATTCATCTGTCTTATAAATAGGGAAATCAAATTTTGCGATGACGGAACCGTACATCCAAGGCTTTCCTACATCATACCGATACTGTCTTCCTTCATTGCGTGGCAAGAACCAAACAATGATGGCAACGGTTACGCAGATAAGAACTGCTTTTGTGGCAAAATTACGCCAATAATTGTGCTCTGGGTTGTTGAATATGCTCATTTTCGTCTAATTATTCTGTTTACAGTGCGAAAATACGAAAAAAAACTATTATAATCGCAAAAAAAGATGTAAATTTGCAGAAAAATTTGAAATAAGCTATAAAATAAGACATGACTGATAGAAAAGTAAGGGTGCGTTTCGCCCCAAGTCCTACAGGTGCATTGCACATTGGTGGTGTTCGTACCGCCCTCTATAATTACTTGTTTGCTCGCCAGCATGGTGGTGAGCTTGTGTTCCGTATTGAGGATACTGACTCTCATCGTTTCGTTCCTGGAGCTGAGGAGTATATCCTGGAATCTTTCAAATGGCTCGGCATCCAGTTTGACGAGGGTGTAAGTTTCGGTGGTGAGCATGGTCCTTATCGCCAGAGTGAGCGTCGCGAAATCTATAAGAAATATGTACAGCAGCTTTTGGACAACGGTAAGGCTTACATCGCTTTTGATACTCCTGAGGAGTTGGAAGCTAAGCGTGCCGAAATCCAGAACTTCCAGTATGATGCTCATACCCGTATGCAGATGCGCAACTCTTTGACTCTTTCTAAGGAAGAGGTTGAGCAGCTCATTGCTGACGGTAAGCAATATACCGTGCGTTTCAAGATTGAACCAGGACAGGAAATCCACGTCAACGACATGATTCGTGGAGATGTGAAGGTGATGAGCGATATCCTGGATGATAAAGTGCTTTATAAGAGTGCTGATGAATTGCCTACTTATCATTTGGCAAACATCGTTGACGACCATCTGATGGAAATCTCTCACGTAATCCGTGGTGAGGAGTGGTTGCCTAGTGCTCCATTGCACGTACTCCTTTATCAGGCATTTGGTTGGGAAGATACTATGCCTCGCTTCGCACATCTTCCTCTGCTACTCAAGCCAGAGGGTAAGGGTAAGTTGAGCAAGCGCGATGGTGACCGACTTGGTTTCCCTGTATTCCCATTGGAGTGGCACGATCCTAAGACTGGTGAGGTTTCTTCAGGTTATCGTGAGAGTGGTTATTTCCCAGAGGCAGTAGTCAACTTCCTGGCGCTCCTCGGTTGGAACCCTGGTACAGAGCAGGAAATCTTCTCACTCGATGAGTTGGTGAAGGCTTTCGATATCTCCCGTTGTTCTAAGGCTGGTGCCAAGTTCGACTTCAAGAAGGGCATCTGGTTCAACCATGAGTACATTCTCATGAAGAATGATGACGAGATTGCCAACCTCTTTGCACCTATCGTAGCCAATAACGGTGTAGAGGAGACTTTGGATAGAGTAAAGCAGGTGGTACACATGATGAAGGACCGCGTGAACTTCGTCTATGAGTTGTGGCCATTGTGCTCATTCTTCTTTATTCCTCCTACAGAGTATGATGCCAAGACTGCCAAGAAGCGCTGGAAGGAGTACTCTGCTCAGCAGATGACTGAACTCGCTGAGGTTCTTGAGGGTATCGAGGACTTCTCAATCGAGGGTCAAGAGCCTGTCGTGATGAAATGGGTAGAGGATAAGGGCTACAAGCTCGGTGATGTGATGAACGCCTTCCGCCTGACTCTCGTAGGTGAGGGTAAGGGTCCTGGTATGTTCGACATCTCTGCCTTCCTTGGCAAGGAGGAGACATTGCGTCGTCTTCGCAAGGCAATCGAAGTTTTGGGTTAATTCACAGATATAAATATCTCTCTGGGGAAATTGTCTGCATATATGGCAGAAATTTTCCTCAGAGAGTTCACGTATTTATAGATAGTAACCAATATAAAGAAATATCATGATCTATAATATCGTAATCTATTTCGTCCTTTGGGGCATAGCCATCGCTAGCTTGTTTAATGAAAAGGTGCGCAAGATGTGGCGTGGTGAACGTGAGGCTTTCAAGATATTAAAGCAGAAGGTGGATCCTAGTGCTAAATATGTTTGGTTTCATGCGGCTTCGCTCGGTGAGTTTGAACAGGGACGTCCTTTGATGGAACGCATCCGCAAGGAATATCCGCAGTATAAGATTTTGCTTACCTTCTATTCTCCATCCGGTTATGAGGTGCGCAAGAACTATGAGGGGGCTGACATCATCTGCTACATGCCTGTGGATACCCGTCTGAATGCTATTAGATTCCTTCGGTTGGTACGTCCTGTAATGGCTTTCTTCATCAAGTATGAGTTCTGGTCTAACTTTCTTCATATCCTGAAGCATCGCAATATTCCTACTTATAGTGTGAGCAGTATCTTCCGTGAGGATCAGGTGTTCTTTAAATGGTATGGTAGGAGTTATGCGAATGTATTGAAGTGTTTTACCCGATTTTTCGTACAGAACGAGGAGAGTAAGCGTCTGCTTGAAGGTATAGGGATTACTGATGTGGATGTTGTTGGCGATACCCGTTTCGACCGTGTGCTCCAGATAAAGGAGGCTGCTAAGCATCTGCCTATCTGTGAGGCGTTCAGAAAGGGTGTGGCAGTTTCATCGTCTTCTTCTGCTCTTTCTTCATTTGACCCGGAGAAAGAATCTCGTCCAGATTTCAAGGTATTTGTGGCTGGTAGTTCCTGGCCTCCAGATGAGGATATCTTCATCCGTTTCTTTAATGAACATAAGGATTGGCGTCTGTTGATAGCGCCTCATGTGATTGCCGAAGAACATCTGAAGCTGATTCTTTCTTTGCTGAAGAACAAGAAGGTGGTGCGTTATACCCAGACAAATCCAGAAGAGGCAGCTAAGGCTGATGTACTCATTATCGATTGCTTCGGATTGTTGAGCAGTATGTATAATTATGGTGATGTAGCGTATATTGGTGGTGGCTTTGGTGTGGGCATTCATAATACCTTGGAGGCTGCTGTATGGAATATGCCGGTTATCTTTGGTCCGAACAATAAGAAGTTCCAGGAAGCGCAGGGCTTGCTGAAGTCTGGTGGTGGATTTGAAATCACAAATTACGAGAGCTTCGAAGGCTTGATGAATTCGATGATAAATAATCCTGCATTCCTGAAGCAGGCAGGCGACAAGGCTGGTGCCTTTGTAGCTAGTCTTTCAGGAGCTACTGGTAAGGTTCTGGCAAAGGTGAAATTATAATGTATCATATATAAAATAAAAGGGTCTCATGGTTTTGAAAATCATGAGACCTTTTTGTTTGTTCTGCTGCATAGAATTCGATTTGTTTCGTTCCATGCTTGTCTTATGCTTATTTTATCTTATTTGATGATGCGATAGTAATCCTCCTTACGAGGCTTTACAGTATGAGGATGAGCAGATGCGTAACCTAATGCCAATGCTCCTACGCCCATCAAACCCTCTGGAAGATTCCAGTCCTTCATCAATTTCTTGCCTTCTTCTGAAGCGAACATACCGTCTTCACGGTTGATCCAGCAAGAAGAAAGACCGATAGAGTGGGCTGCAAGCATCATGTTGCCCAAGATGAGGCTGCCATCCTTTACCCCGTTCACATTGCTTTCTGGAGCCAGGACGATGACGATAGTTGGTGCTCCATAGTAAGGATCGCTCTCTACACCCATGATTTCTGCATTCATCTTGCGAAGCTGTGCGCAAACCTCAGAATTCTGAACTGCTATGATGAATGGCTCCTGAGTGCCATGACCCGTAGCAGCCCATGTGCCGGCCTCCAATACAGTCTTCAACTCTTCGTCGGTAATCTGATCTGCCTTGAAACGACGAATACTTCTTCTCTCCTTGATGGCTTTTAAAACTTCATTTTCCATATTATCTTGTTTTAAACATTGTATTTAGAAATCTTTTCTTCTTCTTCTTCGCTTCATTATGCAGGGCATCCGCTTAAATCTTCTTCATCCATATACTGGCTGAGAACGCGTGCGATGCGAATCAATCCCTGCATCAGGGTTTTGCGAGGACAGGCGATGTTGAGGCGTAGGTAACCTTGACCTGCCTTTCTGCCATACATCGTACCGCTGTTGACGAATACCTTACCATCATTCATCAGTTTCTCGTAAGCTTCGTCGCTTGACAGTTCGAATGGCAGGATATCGAGCCATACCAGGTAGGTGCCTTCCAAGCGGGTAACGCGAACTTGTGGCAATTCAGAATTGAAGAATTCCTTTACAGCCTGATAGTTCTCGTAAAGATACTGGTTCAGTTCGTCGAGCCATTCCTCACCCTCGTTGTAGGCAGCCTGGAGAGCGATGACTCCGAATGGATTGACATCACATACCTCGTTGATGTTGATGGCACGGTTGATGCGGCGGCGCAATGTTGCATCCGGACAGATAATGTTGGCTATCTGAAGGCCTGCAATATTGAATGATTTTGATGGAGAGTTCAATACTACGCAGTTGTCGCGGCAAGCCTCGCTGATGCTGGCAAATGGAGTATACTGATAGCCTGGCATGATGAGCTCGCAATGGATTTCATCTGCGATGACTTTTACACCATGTTTGAGACAGATGTCGTTCATTCGCTCCAGTTCCTCTTTCTTCCATACTCTTCCGGCTGGATTGTGAGGATTGCAGAGGATGAAGGCTGTGGTCTTCTCGTCGGCACACTTGCGCTCGAAGTCTTCGAAATCAATCTCATAAGTGCAGTTGCCCACACGTTTCAGTTCATTTTCTATTACTTCGCAGCCGCTGTTTGTGATGCAGGAGAAGAAACAGTTGTATACAGGAGTCTGTACCAGCACCTTCTCTCCAGGCATGCAGATGGCTTTCAGACAGCAGGAAATGGCTGGTACAACGCCTGAAGTATAGAGAATCCAGTCTTTCTCTA
>PPYE01454894.1_pt1 | contig 10183 bp, 5 predicted proteins | sample 1559881 | NCBI WGS metagenome assembly PPYE01 (sample SAMN08240022, study PRJNA423297) | Human gut metagenome, whole genome shotgun sequencing project.
AAATCGGCATTACCGGCAGCTACGGCAAGACGAGCGTCAAGTTCATTCTTGGCACGATTCTGCAGGAGAAGTATCAGACACTGATTACGCCGAGCAGCTTCAATACGCCGATGGGCGTGACGAAAATCATCCGTGAGCGCCTGACGCCTGCGACGCAGGTGTTTGTGGCGGAAATGGGCGCACGGCACGTCGGGGATATCAAGGAACTGTGTCGACTGGTGCATCCGCGTTACGGTGTGCTGACGAGCGTCGGTCCGCAGCATTTGGACACCTTCCATACCTTGGAACGCATCAAAAATACGAAATATGAATTGATGGACGCTGTTCCGGCGGATGGCTGCTGCTTTTTCCCGGATGACGGCGCAATCTGCCGTGAACTCTATGACCGCACGGAGAAAGAAAAGCGCCTCTGCTGCCTGCATTACAGCCCGGACGCGGACGTGTGGGCAACGGATGTGACGGTTTCCCCGATGGGCAGCCGATTCGTCCTGCATACGTCGGCGGAGGAAATTGCGTGCGAAACGCGCCTGCTGGGGGAACACAACATCCAGAACATCCTGCTTGCCGCGACGGTTGCGCTCCATCTGGGGCTGACCATGCGGCAAGTAGCACGCGGCATCAGTAAACTGCAGCCGGTGGAGCACCGTTTGCAGCTGATTCCGTCGCCGGGCATCACCATCATTGACGATGCGTTCAATTCCAACCCGAAGGGCGCGGAAGCGGCGGTGAAGGTACTTGGGGCGTTCCAAGCGCGGCGCATCATCATTACCCCCGGTATGGTCGAATTGGGCGGACAGGAAGCGACGTTCAACCGCGAATTTGGGCGGAAAATCTGCGGCAACGCGGATATCGCCATTCTCGTGGGCAAGAAGCACACACAGCCGATTGCCGAAGGGCTGCTCGCAGCGGGCTTCCCGCAGGGAAATCTGCACGTCGTCGCCAGCCTCGACGAAGCGACGGCGCTCCTGCGGCAGATTGGGCGTCCCGGCGACATTGCAATGTTTGAAAACGATCTTCCGGATCACTATTCTGAAACGTAAGGAAGCTCTGCCGAATCAATCAGAGATTCCGTAAAGGCAAGGAGATTTTTGTTATGGCAAAGGTTCAGCTTGGTGTGATTTTCGGTTCCCGCAGCTGTGAGCGCGAGGTGTCCATCATCAGCGCGGTGCAGCTGATGAACCATGTGGACAGCGAGAAGTACGACGTCATCCCGGTGTATATCGGCGAAAACGGCGTCTGGTATACGGGGGATGCGCTCCGCCGCATTGAGACGTACACACCCTTTGACCCGAACAAAGCGGGTATCGAAGCCGTTGCGCTGGATGTGACGGCGGGTTCGGGCGCGCTGCTGGCGAACCGTCCCGGAAAGGGGCTGTTCGGGCATCCCTCGCAGGTCGTGGTGGCGCGGCTGGAAGTCTGCGTCATCGTCATGCACGGGCTGAACGGCGAGGACGGCACGCTGCAAGGAATGCTGGAACTGGCAAATCTGCCGTACACGTCCACGGGCGTGGCAGGCAGCGCCATCGGCATGGATAAAATCATGATGAAGCAGTTCTTCCGCGGCGCGGGGACGCTGCCGTGTCTGCCGGATTGCTGGTTCACGCGCGCCATGTATCAGCAGGACAAAAACGCCGTGCTGGACAAGGTGGAGAAGGAACTGGGCTATCCGGTGTTCGTCAAGCCCGCGAACCTCGGCTCGTCCATCGGTGTCAGCCGTGCGGATGACCGCGAAGGGCTGACGGACAGCCTTGAACTGGCGTTTGAGTATGACCGCCGCGTGCTGGTTGAGAAGGGGCTGGATCACCCGATTGAGCTGAACTGCTCCGTACTGGGCTACGATGGCGACGTGGAAGCCAGCCCGATTGAGATGCCGCTGTCGGGTCAGCAGTTCCTCGATTTCAAGGAGAAGTATCTTGCCAATGGCGGCTCGAAGGGCATGGCGAGCCTGCACCGTGTGCTGCCCGCGCCGATTGAGGACAGCCTGCGCAATAAGATTCAGGCCATGTCCTGCGATATTTTCCGGATGCTGGACTGCAAGGGCGTTGTGCGCATCGACTACATGTTTGACCGCGCGTCCGAGCAGGTGTACATCACTGAAATCAACACGATTCCAGGCTCGCTGGCATTCTACCTGTGGGAGAACAAGGGCGTGAAGTATTCGCAGCTGATTGACCGCATGGTGGACTGCGCGCGCAAGGCGAACGAAGACCGCAACATGCGCAATTATGCTTATTCCTCCGACATTTTGAAGGGTGTTTCGCTCGGCGGCGCGAAGGGCGCAAAGGGGAGCAAGGGCAGCAAATTCTGATGAATTTCAACACAAATGCAAAATCCATGAAGGAGGGAAAATGCTTGCGATTGGAGGATATCAAGTCGCCGCAGGACATTAAAGGTTTGTCCTATGCGGAGATGAACGATCTCGCCGCGCAGATCCGTACAGAACTGGTCACGACCATTTCCAAGCGCGGCGGGCATTTGGCGAGCAATCTGGGCGTGGTAGAATTAACGATGGCGATTCACCGCGTGTTCAACATGCCGGAGGACAAAATCGTCTTTGATGTGGGGCATCAAAGTTATGTCCATAAGCTGCTGACGGGGCGCTACCGCACGTTCTGTACCCTGCGCTCCTTCGGCGGCATGTCCGGCTTTCCGAAGCGCTCCGAAAGCGAATATGATGTGTTCGAGACGGGTCATGCCTCTACCGCGCTGTCCGCAGCGCTGGGGCTGGCGCGCGCCCGCGATTTGCAGGGGCAGCATCACCATGTGCTGGCGCTGGTGGGCGATGGCGCAATGACCGGCGGCATGTGCTATGAGGCGCTCAACGACGCGGGTGACAGTCATACGCGTATGATTGTCATTCTGAATGACAACGAAATGTCGATTGCGCCGAACGTGGGGGCGCTTTCGCAGCATCTGACGGATTTACGCGTCTCCAGCGGGTGGACAAGCACGAAGCGGGTTATCCGCAAAGGCTTGTCCTGCCTGCCCGTAGTCGGAAAACCGCTTCAGTGTTTTTTATCGTGGGCAAAAAAGAGCGTCAAGTCCATGTTCGTGCGCGAAAATCAAGAGGGATTCTTCAATAGCCTTGGCTTCCATTATTTCGGCCCGATTAACGGGCATGATCTCAAGGCACTGGAGCACACATTGGAGGCCGTCAAACAGTTGGATGAGCCGGTTGTCGTGCATGTGCTCACAAAAAAAGGATATGGATACAGCGCGGCGGAGGACAAGCCGGAGCGCTTCCACGGCACGCCGCCGTTCTATGTGGAAACCGGTACGGCGCGCAAGAAGGGAACGCTGCCGTCCTATGGGCAGGTAATGGCGGAAACGCTGTCCGAAATGGCGAAAACGGATGAAAAAATCGTCGCGATTACCGCCGCTATGCCGTCGGGTACGGGCTTGTCGTACTTTGCGGAGCGTTTTCCGCGCCGCATGATGGACGTCGGCATTGCGGAGGAACATGCCGTCACGATGGCAGCTGGGCTGGCGGCGGGCGGCATGAAGCCGTACTTTGCGGTCTATGCGTCGTTCTTCCAACGGTCGTTTGACCAGATGATACATGACGTTTGTATGCCGAAGCTGAACGTGACACTGCTGCTTGACCGTGCGGGGCTGGTCGGCGAGGATGGCGCGACGCACCACGGCGTGTGGGATTTAGCGTCAATGCTGCCCGTGCCGAACATGGTGATTCTGGCGCCGCGCGACCTGAATGAGCTGCGCACCATGATGCGCTGGACGCAGGAGAACGAATCCCCCTGTGCCATTCGCTATGGGCGTGAATCCGTCGATTTGTCGGCGCGATACCCGGCGCAGGACAAGCCGTTCCGCATCGGTGAATGGGAGATGATGGAGCAGGGCGGGGATGTGGCGCTGCTGGCTGTCGGCTCGATGGTGGCAGAAGCGATGGAAGTTCGCGACCTGCTGGAAAAGCGCGGCATTCACGCATCGCTGGTGAACTGCCGGAGTGTGAAGCCGATGGACGAGAAAATGCTGCGTCAGCTGGCGAATCGCCCAATCGTCACGATGGAGGAGCATGTGCTGACGGGCGGCTTTGGCAGCGTGGTCTGCGCGTTCCTGTCCGGCGAAGGGCTGCCCGCGCCGATGCTGTCCTTCGGCATCCCGGATACCTTCGTGCAGCATGGGCGGCGTGATCAGCTGCTGAAATACTTGGGATTGACGCCGGAACTGATGACCCAGCGCATCGTCATCGCGCTGAAGAATGGAGAAAAGCATCAATGAGCGAAAAGCAACGGGCTGATGTGGCGCTGGTGGAACGCGGGCTTTGCGAAAGCCGCACGAAGGCGCAGGTCAGCATCATGGCGGGCGAGGTGTACGTCGGCACGCGCCGCATCGACAAGGCGTCGGAGCTGATTAAGCCGGAGGACGAGCTGGAAATCCGCGGCAAGTCGAACCCCTATGCCAGCCGCGGCGGATTGAAGCTGGAAAAGGCAATTACGTCCTTTCAGGCGGACCTGCGCGGCAAGGTGTGCATGGACATCGGCGCGGCGACCGGCGGCTTCACGGACGTCTGCCTCCAAAACGGCGCGGCGCATGTCTATGCGATTGACGTCGGCTACGGGCAGTTCTCGTGGAAGCTGCGCAACGACCCGCGCGTAACGCTCTATGAGCGGACGAATGCGCGCCTGCTGACGCCGGACATGCTGCCGCTGCACCCGACTGTTACGGTGATGGACGTGTCCTTCATCAGCATTCGCCTGATTTTGCCCGTTGCGGCGCAGCTGATGGGCGAGGAGGGCGTGTTCTATACGCTGATTAAGCCGCAGTTCGAGGCGGGACGCGACCGCATCGGCAAGAAAGGCGTCATCCACGACCCGAAGGTGCACGAGGACGTGCTGCGGGAGATTGTGGAATTCGCGCCGACCATCGGCTGGCAGGTGCAGCAGCTTGATTATTCGCCGATTAAGGGACCGGAGGGCAACATTGAGTTCTTGGGCAAAATCACCGTCCGGACGCAGGAAGCTGAGCCGATGACGCCGGAAATCATCCACGAGCTGGTGAAAAAGGCGCATCAGGAGCTAAAGGGTTCTTCACACAAGTAATACGATTTCCTGCATTCACCTGCGCCACCTGCGTGCGCATTCTCATTTGGAAATGGTATCAAAATTTCTGTATATGCTTGCATGAATATTCATCTTGTGTTATAATGGGGATACTTCGGGTGCTGTTTGTGAAAAAAACGGCAGACTGAATCAGGATGGAGGGAACGGCGTGCGACTTGGCATCGTCATTCATGGTCATCGGCCGGATGCAATGGCAGCGGCGCATCATGCAGTGGCACAGCTTGCGTCCTGCGGTGCGCAGGTGCTGGTGGAAGATGAGGTGCTGGCAGCGTTTGCGTCGGGCAGCGTGACTTCGCTGAATGCGCCGGATGCGCGGGCGGATGTGATTCTGTCGCTGGGCGGCGACGGCACGCTGCTTCGCGGCGCACAGTATGCGCTTTCGTGGGATGCGGCGCTGCTCGGCGTGAACCTGGGGCGCGTCGGATTTTTGGCGGAAGGCGAGGCAGATGCCCTGCCGAGGCTGTTGGACAAGGTCATCCGCGGCGACTACGAGACAGAGCGCCGCGCAGTGCTGTCCGTGCAGATGAATGGGCAAAGCTGGTACGCCATCAACGACGTGGTGATGAGCCGCGGCGGCTATGCGCGGCTGATTACGGTTACGGCGCTGGTGGATGGCGCACTCGCCGGGCATTACATTGCCGATGGGCTTGTTGTCGCCACGCCGACGGGGTCAACCGGCTATTCGCTCTCCGCTGGCGGCCCGATTATTTCCCCGAAAGTGGATTGCATGGTGCTCACGCCGATTTGTGCCCACAGTTTGCAGCATCGTCCGACCGTTGTGCAGGGCAGCGCACAGATTCGCCTTCTGTTGGGGTCGGATGCGCCGCAGAGCGCCTGCCTGCAAGTCGATGGGCAGACGTACGCGCAGCTGGATGACGGTGCGGTGGTCGAAATCAGTCGTGCCGATCGAACGCTGCAGCTCATCCGCACGAGTGACCAGCCGTTCTTCAACCTTGTCCGCGAAAAGCTGACGGAATGGACCCGATAACACAAAATGTAAAGGCAGGTGCTGCGGAAATATGAAGACCGTTCGACAAGTGGCAATTCTTGATATCATCGAGAAACAGGAAATTGAAACGCAGGAGGAACTCGCCAGCGCCCTGAATGCACGGGGAATCCGCGTGACGCAGGCGACCGTATCCCGCGACATTAAGGAATTGCGGCTGCTGAAAGTGCTGACCCCCTCCGGCAAGTACAAATACGCAACGGGCGATCAGGCGGACAACAATCTGACCGACCGTTTCATTCGGATGCTGGCGGAATCGCTGCTGTCTGTCTCATCGGCGAACAACCTGATTGTGGTGAAAACCTTGTCGGGTTCGGCGAACGTCGCGGCGGAAGCGCTGGACAGTATGCACTGGCCGGAGGTGCTGGGGACGCTGGCAGGCGACAACACGGTGCTGCTGATTATCCGCTCGAACGAGGAGACGATCACCGTCACCAGCCGCATCCGGGAAATGATGAAATAACGGCAATGGTTATCCCCGGCACGGAAAAGGAGTATCCATCATGATTCTATCCATGCGAATGCGGAATATCGCGCTGATTGAGGAACTGAGTCTGGAATTCGGCGAAGGGCTGCACGTTATGACCGGCGAAACCGGCGCGGGCAAATCCATCGTCGTGGACGCAGTCAATCTGGTGCTGGGCGGACGCGCCGCGCGGGAACTCATCCGCACGGGAACGGACAAGGCGTGGGTCGAAGCGGTGTTCGATGCCAGCGGCAATGTGGAAGTCGCAAAATGGGCGCAGGCGCAGGAACTTGATGATTTTGACGGTACGGTAACGCTCTACCGCGAAATCACGCGCTCCGGGCGCAACCTCTGCCGCGTCTGCGGGGTGGTGATGCCGTTGTCCGCGCTCAAAGACATCGCTGTACTGCTGATGGACGTGCATGGGCAGCACGAGGCGCAGTTCCTGATGAACTCGCAGTATCACCTGCTGTTTCTGGATGCTGCGGGCGGCGACGATTATCAGGCGCTGCTCAGCCGCGTGGACGCGGCGTATCAGGCGTTCATCACCAACCATCGGCAGTACGCGCGCTTGGTCAAGGAGAATGAGAAGAAGCAGTACCGCATGGAATCGCTGAAAAAGTCGCTGGAGGAATTGGAAAAAGCACGGCTGAAGCTGGGCGAGGAAGAAACGCTGGCAGCGGAAAAAGAGCGCTTCCGGCATTCAGAGAAGATTGCGACAGCGGTTGCGGCGGCGCATCGGGCGATTTCAGCGAACGATGACAGCGAGACGGTACTTTCGCGCGTGAAGGAAGCGGCGGATGCGCTTCGGTCGCTGGCGGCGTTCGGCGAAAACTACGTCAGTCTGGCGCAGCGGTGCGATTCAGCGTACTATGAGCTGGAGGAAATCGGCTACGAACTGGCGGATCTGACCGAAAAAGGGGAGTTCGACCCCGTTCGGGCGGAGAAAGTTGAGACGCGGCTGGATTTGATTCGGCGCATGGAACGCAAGTACGGCGAAACGGTGGCGGAAGTCCTTTCGCAGCAGCAGAAGATGCAGGAGGAATACGACAATTACGTTTCGCTGGATGAGCAGGTTGCCAAAACGGGCGCGGAGCATAAGCGCTTGCTGGCGCAGTATCGGCAGTTGGCCCGTCAGCTGACGGAGGCGCGGCACGGGCTGGCGAATGAGTTTGAGAAGAACATGATGGCGCAGCTGAAAGACCTCGGCATGGGCAACACCATCTTCCAAGTGTCGTTTGCGATTCGCCCGGAAGGGAAGATTTTCATGCCGCAGTCGGTCGGCGACGACGTGATTGAGTTTATGATTTCCCCGAACCCCGGCGAACCGCTGAAACCGCTGTCAAAAATCGCGTCTGGCGGCGAATTGTCGCGCCTGATGCTGGCGATTAAGAGCCTCGAAGCTGAAAAAGGCGGCGTCGGCACGATGGTGTTCGACGAAATCGACACGGGCATCAGCGGACGGATGGCGCAGGTCGTCGCGGAGAAGATGGCGCTGATCGCGCGCAAGCGGCAAGTTATCTGCGTGACGCACCTGCCGCAGATTGCAGCGATGGCGGCGCACCAGTTTCTTGTGGAGAAGCGTGTGGAAGGGGAGCGGACGAATACGAGCGTTCGCCTTCTTTCACCCAAGGAACGAATCAGCGAAGTCGCGCGGATGCTCGGCGGCGCGGACGGCAGCGAGGGCAGTGCCATGAGTCACGCAGCGCACATGCTCTATGTGGCGGGAAATCTGCCGGAAGAAGATATTAGTCATAGCTAATGGTGAATTTGACTAAAAAACTTTGGCTGACATTTGTCAAACTTTTCACTGTACCAAATGCCTTGTTATATGATATAATAGATTCCGTGTGATTGTGTCCTGTTCAGACGGATTCCGTCTGAATATGTGTTTTCTGCTGTCACGGCAGGGGATGCAAAAGGATTTGGAAAGGGGTTTTCTCTGTGTTTGTCAAACACATGTTTCCCGGCGGAACGCATCCGCATGAGGGCGTAAACGGCAAGGCCGTCAACAGCGGCAACGCCATTCGTGAGCTGCCCGCGCCTGCGCGCGTGGTGATTCCGCTCTCGCAGCATATCGGTGCGCCCTGCAAGCCCATCGTGCAGAAGGGTGATTTGGTGCTGGCGGGTCAGAAGATTGGCGAAGCGGGCGGCTTTGTGTCCGCACCGGTGCATTCGTCCGTCTCCGGCAAGGTCGTCGGCATTGAGCCGGTCGAGCTGGCAAATGGTTCGACGGTTTCCGCCGTCGTCATTGAGAATGACTTCCAGAACAACTGGGTGGAACTGCATCCGGCGGAGCATCCGGAAACGCTGACCGCGCAGGAATTGCAGACCATCGTCCGCGAAGCCGGCATCGTCGGCATGGGCGGCGCGACGTTCCCCACGCAGGTCAAGATTACGCCCCCGAAGGGCAAGACGATTGAGAAGCTCGTCATCAACGGCGCGGAGTGCGAACCGTACCTGACGGCTGACCATCGCCTGATGCTGGAAAAGCCCGCGGAAATCATCGACGGTATCCACCTGATGATGCTTGCGCTGGACGTCAAGGAAGCGCATGTCGGTGTGGAGAACAACAAGATGGACGCAGTGGAAGCGCTCCGTGCCGCGGCGAAGAATGTCGAAGGCATCACGATTCATGATTTGCCCGTCCGCTATCCGCAGGGCGGTGAAAAGCAGCTGGTGTATGCCCTGACGCGCCGCAAGGTGCCGATCGGCGGTCTGCCGCTGGATGTCGGCTGCGTGGTCAGCAACGTCGGCACGGTGTATGCCATTCAGCAGGCGATTCGCGAGGGTCGCCCGCTCGTGCAGCGCGTGACGACCGTTGGCGGGCTGGTCAACAACCCCGGCAACTTCCTCATCAGCGTCGGTACGCCGATTGACACGCTGCTGGAAGCCTGCGGTGGAATGCAGTCTGGCGCACGGATGCTCATCAGCGGCGGTCCGATGATGGGCATGGCGATTACCCGCACGGATATCCCAGTCACGAAAGGCACCTCCGGCGTGCTGGTACTGGGCGAAGAAGCCGTTGACCCGGTGGAATCCGCCTGCATCAACTGCGGCCGCTGCCTGCGCGCCTGCCCGATGCAGCTGATGCCGACGCTGCTTGACCGCTGCGTCCGCGCCGACCGCTATGACGAAGCCGAAAAGTACGGCATCATGAACTGTATCGAATGCGGTGCGTGCACCTTCGTCTGCCCCGCCAAGCGCCTGCTTACGCAGTCCTGCCGTCAGGGCAAAAAGGTGATTACGACCCGCAAGAAGGCGGAAGCCGCGAAGAAAGCCGCGGCAGAAGCTGCAAAGAAGGCTGCTGAAGAGCAGTCCAAGAAGGAGGCATAACACCATGCAGAATAATCTTGTGATGACCTCCTCGCCCCACCTGCGCGACCATAGCAGCACGCAGCGCATCATGCAGGAGGTTTGTCTGGCGCTGCTGCCGGCTGGCATTGCGGGCGTTATCATCTTCGGCTGGAGCGCGCTGATGCTCATCTGCGTGTCCGTGACAACCTGTGTTCTATCTGAATTTGTGTGGGAAAAGCTGACGAAGCAGACGGTGACGATTGGCGACTGGAGCGCCGTCGTGACGGGTCTGCTGCTGGCGTACAACCTCCCGGCGAACGCGCCGTGGTGGCT
>PPYE01483851.1_pt1 | contig 10180 bp, 11 predicted proteins | sample 1559881 | NCBI WGS metagenome assembly PPYE01 (sample SAMN08240022, study PRJNA423297) | Human gut metagenome, whole genome shotgun sequencing project.
CTCTCTCTCTCTCCCCCCCTCCCTCTCAAACGGTTCGCGCGTTAATCTATAATAAAATATATAGTTATCAAATAGCTGCAAGCTATTTGTTCTATAGAATTACTTTTTTTCCATTTCAAAAGATAACAGACAGATTGTTCTTTAAAGAATCTTTATATGGATGGTTTCAGATATGTTTGTATTCATATCTGAGCATTTTTTGTTTTCGTATACATACTATGATGGAAATTCTTGGACGTAATCAGAGTGAACCGGCTGTCAATTTTGAAAAACTTTTTGATGCCGGAATCCAATTTATGGGTTGTGGCGAATATGCCTATGCTTATCTGTGTTTTCAACGCTCAGGCAAGAAGGATTGTATAACGTTGTATAACCAGGCATTATGTTGCTATATGGTATCTTGGGCTGATGAATGTTACAATTTGTTGCGGGATGCGGAAAGACTTATTCCTGCATCGTTGTCTGTTGAGTTAAGAGAACTTCCGGGCTGTTTAGTTCAATGGGAATACAACGAAAGCCCTGTTTTTATACCGTTGCCATGTAACACTCCTTTAGCAATTGTGGCTATCCGGCTGTTGCGACTGAAAGCTGAAACGGCTTACAAATTGCGTCTTTTCAATGAAGTTAGAGCCATTGCTTCACATCTTGGTAACAAATATATGCATATCAATAATCTATTAAACAAGATAGAACCATGAATTACAGTGATATATATTATATGTATCAACATCGGAAGCCGGAGGATGAAATTCATCAGGCATTCCGGAAAGTAATCGTTGACGATTGTGACGAACTGCATGAAGGCCGTTCTCCGTTGCATCTTGCTTGTCATTATGGAGATACCGAGGCGGTAAGGATTCTTCTTGAACGGGACGCTGACACCAATATCAAGGATGCAAATGGTTCTGCGCCGATTTATATTCTTGGCAGAATCAGTGCAGGCTGTGTAGATGAAGAGAAGTTGAAAGAAATAGCCCTCATGCTCATAGAACATGGGGCGAATATACCACGTTCGGCCAGAAATACCACAGCCCTGATTGAGGGTGTAAGGAACCGTCATTTCAAGATGGCGGAAGCGATTATTGAGTCCGGAACACGTATTAATTCTACGGATAGTAACGGAGAGAACGTGCTTTTCGGCCTTTGTGCCGCATCAGGTGACATTAAAAGGAATATCAGGTTCGCGAAAAAGGAATTGGATGAAGCCATACAATATCATTATTCCGAAAATAAGATAGAGGAAATCAGGAGCAGGATTGCAAGGCTGGAGGAAGAGGACGAAACCGCTTACCGGCTCGCCAGAAAACTTGTTGAAGAAGAAAAAATAGACCCTGAAGACAAGTCAAACTGCGGAAAGACAGCCTGGGATGCCGCCATAGAGAACAAGGCGATGAAGATTGCGGCCTTCCTTTCCGGAAGTGATCCTGATGTTGACGGACTTTCAGCCTTGCACGGCAATATGGACATATTCCAGGCCATGTACATGAAGGACATGGAGGCACTGGATGCCATTTTGCGTTCGGATGCAGATTTGCAGACGGTATGCGAGCACAGGGATATGTATGACTTTGAGGGCAAGTCGCCCCTCGCTTGCGCATTCAGCTGGTTTGACAGCATACAGGATGCTCCGGCCATGATTCTGAACGGCGGAGCGGATCCGAACTACCGATTCCCGAATGAAGAGACGGCTTTTTCGGCATGGGTGAGCAAGGACTATTTCTGCAAGGATACCGAGGTTTACAAGGGGCTGCTTGACCTGATGAAGGAAAAAGGCTGGAATCCTGAACTGCCTGTTGACGCGGAAGGCAATACGGCACTTGCCCTTTCCTGCCGCCATACCGGCTACAAGCTGGGCAAAACGGCATTTGGTTGGCTGCTCAAGAGAAAGGCCGACCCCAACGTCGCTAATCTTTCCGGCCAAACTCCCATGATGATTCTCTTTGGCGGTCATAAGGCAAACGAAAAATATACACCTTACGGCTGGCCTGTCGGTTCGGACGACCCCTCGGAAATCCTCGAAAAGCTTCTCGAAGCCGGAGCAGACGTGGATAAAACAGACAACCGGGGAAATACCCTCCTGCATTATGTGGCGGCATGTTGCCGTGGCAGTATGGCCCAGAAAACGATTGAACTTCTGCTGGATTTCAAACTGCCTGACGTGAATGCCGTAAACAATGAAGGCAAGACAGCCATGGACGTAGCGGCTGATTACAACAATGACAATCTCATCAGATTATTATTGAAATATTCTTAAACAAAAATATATGGACAACAACCAGACATTTCTCAATGCTTGCCGAAACGGGCAGAAAAGCATTGTCCAGATATTCCTGAAGAAGGGAGGAATTGACATCAACAAAAGGGATCAGGAAGGAAACACTGCTCTTTATTATGCCTGTCAGAAAGGCTACAGGGACATAGTGGTTCTGCTTCTTGACAACGATGCCGATGCGTCATGTGTCAACAACCGTTCCGAGAGTCCCCTCCATGCGGCGGCACGGAGCGGCAACAAGGAAATCCTCGGGAAGCTGCTCCAGAAAGAGGCCGACATCAACGTGACGGACAATGAAGGACGTACCCCGCTGATATGCCTGCTTGATAACAAGCGTACAGATGCCGCCCTTTTCCTGATGGATCAGGGAGCCGATACGGAGGTCGCCGATGCCTCCGGCCACAAGGCCATCGACTATGCCACAGCCCACGGGTTGCGGGAAGTGGTCGCCCGGCTCTCATGTGGAAATGACCGGGATGCACGCGGCAACACCCCGCTTCATCAGGCCGTGTATAACGGACAGGGTGAAATTGTCCGCACGCTGCTCCTGTCAGACAAATCCATGCTTGACTCAACGAACGACGGCGGAGAGACTCCGCTGATACTCGCCTGTATGCAGGGGAATCTTGTTATGGTCAATCTTCTTCTCGAGGCTGGAGCTGATCCCGGCAAGGCTATGCTGAGCGGCAATGCCCCGATACATTACGCGGCCATTTCAGGGAACCGCTTTATAGGCGAGGCTCTGCTGAAGGCCAAAGCTGCGGTGGACGCGCAGAATGACAACGGGGAAACCCCGCTAATTCTTGCAGCCAGAGAGGGTCACAACGATTTTGTGTCAGTCTTGCTTGAATATCATGCGAATGTCAACATTGCTGATAATCTTCAGCATACGGCTCTGTATTATGCAGGAGAGCGTGGCTTCAATGAAATTGTGGAAAAGCTTCTTGAAAGCGGATCGGAATAAACATATAAGATATTCATTAACCAATTTAATATTTGAAAAATATGGCAGAAGAAACCAAAAAGACACCTCAGACTCCTGAGGAAATTGCAAGAGCAGCACAGGCAGAAGCCATGAAAGCTGCATTGGAACAAGCTCAGGCTATGTATGGCAACATACCAGGATTTGAGGGTACCGACCTTATGAAAATGCATGAAAAACTGATGCAGGACTCGGCTGAAATGTTTCCGGGAGTTGCGGAAGCACAAGCATATCAGGCACAGATGATGGCAGAATCCGCACAGAATCCTGAAGCGGTAATGGAAACCTATCGTAAAAATCTTGAGTTTGCGGGGAACATGATGCAGCAGGCAATGGGAGCCGGATTCATGCCAGAAGGTTTTCCGGATTTCTCAGACGGGTTTGACGTATATGCCGGTTGGGAAATCACTCGAAAGGGCGATGACAGTCTGACATCTGAACAGAACAGACTTCTGGCTTATGGGGCACCGCTGTTCCTGTACAACGATGACAACGTGGACTCCCTTGAAAGTACAACTGACACGGACACTCTCAAGGAAATGCTTGAGGAATGGTGGGAAGTGACCGACAGGAAGAGTGCCCTGGAGACTATCTCATGGCTGCTGAACGAAGGCCAACATGCCGGTGCGGATCCGGCCTTGGCTGAAATCCGCCGGCGTGGAATCGAGGCCATCACCGAGGAAGAAAAGGCGGACGAGGACAGCAAGATTGGTGATGCGTTCACGATAGCTGAATTCGTAATGGGAGTAAATGAAACGACGGAGGCGGACCTGCCCGAAACCGTGCTGGCATGGGACCTTGTACGTGCCGTGAACATGGCCCGTTGGGCTTTCATCTGCGGCTACATCAATGAAGACGAAATGTGGGAAGCCATCAGAGCCACTGCCGGCATAGCCAAGGAATCCTTCAATTCGTGGGAAGAATACGGCAACAGCTTTGCCGTGGGACGCGGAATATGGAGAGGCGAAACGGATGACTACGAGACTGCGGATGAAGTTGTGGGGGCACTTCTCAACAAGGACGATTCACCGTGGAAGTCTATCGAATGGTAGAATCCGGAGATTATCAATATCAGTAACCTCTCAAAACTATACGAATATGGCATTTTTCAAGAACGCTGCTACCGAATGGGAGAAAACCATGACGGAGAATGACCTTGACCAGATGGAAGCTCAGGGTCTTGACGTGACTAAATATAGGGAGAAACTTGCAGCCCGGCGTGCAAAGGAGGCCGAAGAGACCAAACGTGATAAAGAACTCTACAAGAATCCGACACAGCTTGACAAACTGAAACCATACATGCAGACGCCGCGCAGTTCCGAGACCGAGTTTTTCAAGAAACTTGCAGGCAAGGCCCCGTGGCTGGGCAAAAGTAAGTGGTTGAGAAAATTTACGGAAGGACAAATCGTCTACGCGGGAATTGTCAGTGCCCCGGCGGAAGCATGGAAAGGCGTGAAACACGAGGACGACTCTTTCTATGGTATTGGCATATATGCGCTGGATAAGGAACACATGAACGATGTAGAATGGCTGAAGAGAGTGATGGAAAAACTGCGTAACATGTGTGAAGGCAGGCAGTCGGTAGCTCCCGGATGTGAGGGCGTAGTCAGTCTTGCCAAGGAAGAGGACTGCTGGTCAACCGTGAAGCTGAGCGGAGAAATCGTGGAAGGCGCCGATGTGGAAGTAAGGAAACTTGTCCTTTATTACAAGGAACTCCCCAAGGGCTATCTTCCTTCCGACGGCATCGTCCCTCACTTCTACTGGGAAGGGACAATCAGAGTCATACCGGCAGAATTGTATATCTAAATCCGTGTGAAATATGACTATAGCCATTATATGCATTATCGTGATACTGCTCATAATCATTTTATGGGCAGTATTTACCAATAACAGCCTTATTGCGAAGAAGAACCGGGTCAAGCAGTGCAGGAGCGGTATCTGTGTCGTCCTCAAGCAGAGGAATGACCTGATCCCCAACCTTGTCGCTTCCGTAAAGGCATACATGGGACACGAGAATGAGATTCTCACCCGCATTGCTGATTTGCGGTCAAGGGTTTCGAACGCTACAGAGTCCGAGCAGATAAAAAGCGGTACGGAAATGTCGTCACTTCTGTCAAGACTGAATGTGGCGGTGGAAGACTATCCGGAGCTTAAGGCGAACCAGCAGTTCCTTCATCTTCAGGTCCAGATCGAGGACATGGAGAATGAGCTGCAGGCCATCCGGCGCACCTACAATGCTGCTGCAACCGATTACAACAATTACATTGAAATGTTTCCGTCGTCGATAATCGCATCCTGGCGTAAGCATGAGCAGCAGGAACTGATAGAGTTTCCGGAAAGTGAAATCAAGGAAGTGAAGGTGGGAGAATTATTCAAGTAAAGCATGGAAGAAAGTCAGAATATAGATTTCAAGGGCATTTCCCTTCACATAAAGAAAGAGATGTCCCGCATAAGGATGCTCCGTATCGTGTTCCGCATCCTGACCTCCATTGTTTATCTGTGCACTATTGTGTGGTTCGGCTTCTGTATTTTTGGAGGATTCCTTGTGGACCGTACCGATTATCAGACTTCCGTCACCATGGGAAAATACATGATGATAGGCTTTGCTGTATTTTTTGTGCTTCATTTCGCATTCATGAAATGTTTTAATGTGCTGAATAATCAGGAAATCCGTGTGATGTCCGACATTATATCTCGCCTGTTTCCCGGAGCGAAATATTCACCTACAGGATCTGTTCCTTCTAAAACAGTGGCATCCAGCAGACTATTCAGTACACAGATGGCAACTGGTTCCTCTGTCAGCTCCACGTGTTACGGCCGTCTGGATATTCCTGTGGGAGACCAGTGGATGAGCATTGTCGATGCAGGAGTCACTTCGTCCAACCAGAAAGACTTTTCTTCCCTGAATTTTTTGGAAGTACTGTATCAATATTTTGTACGTCCGCTCTTCGGTGTCAGAATTGAAAGTACCATGCACAGTTTCCGAGGCATGTTCGGTTGTTGCAAGGTTCATCGGGAATTCAAAGGGTATGTCATGCTTCTGCCCGACCATTTGGAAAACAAAGTCGGTTATTTGGCACAGACTATTCAAGGATTCAAACAAAAATTCGGTGCCAAGTTCGTCCATTTGGAAGATCCGGAGTTCGAGAAACTGTTTGTGGTATATGCCGATGATGAAATCGAAGCCCGCATGGTACTTACACCAGCTATGATGCGTCGAATGACACATCTTCGCCAGACTTTTAACCGCGACTTGATGATTTCTTTTAATGGAGATACGTTCTATTTTGCATCAGATACACCGGACGGTTTTTTACGGCCTGGGCGGAAATCATTGAACAACGAACGGCTATTGGAGCAACTTTATAGAGAGATTGATTTCTGCCGGACAGTACGAATGGAGATGAAGTAAACCCATGGCACTCTGGTAATTTCCATGAATCACTAAATTATTAATATCAAAAAATTAATGCCTCATGAAAAAGTTATTTAATTCACTGTTTATTGCTTTTGTTGCAGTTGTATTGTCTTCTTGCAGCGGTTTACTCAATGGCAATCCGATGGATAAAGCTGATACCTACAAGAAAGCAATCGATGTTATCAAGGAAAAGTTTGATGCAGAAAACAAGAAAATTTACAGCGTACGCTTTTCCGAAGGTGAGCCTCTTACCAACAAGATGATGTATGTTGATTTGTTTATAGTCGATTCAGACAATAATCTCTATTCGCAGGCATATTACCTGGACGGGAGGATTGGCAACAAATTGAATGCTACTGATGGTTCGTTTGACCTGACCTATCAGACAGTTAAAGGAATTGATCTTTCGGAAATAGATCTTTCTTCTGTTGATAAATATTTTGCCGAAGCCCAAAAATTTGTTCCGGAAGGACATACTTATAAGTCTATCGGTTCTTATACTATCGAGGAAATACTTCCTTATAAGTCAAATGGACCAAAGAATGACGGACGTAATGTTGGCGGTCAGGATCGAATTATCAGTATTCTTTTCACGGAAGACGGTAATGAAACCGAAACAAAGGGTCGGGAGGTTACATACCTTTATTTTGAAGGCAAGGTTCATGTTAACCCTGATGGAACGATGTTTGTGGAAGAAGAGTAACAGTTAAGCAGATAGAATCTTTTAAATAATATTTATGGAGATAATTAGTAGCTTATCAATCATTTTGGAAAGTGGAAGTGTTCCAGAGGGATATGATGAAAAAGTCCTGAAAAAACTGTCAAAAAAGTACCAGAAGCTTGAAGACCGCAGAGTGGTACATCTTTATCCTATCCGCAGTGTAACTTTTAACGATACTGCCTACTGTCTCTATGCTTGTCCGTTGAAGGGAAGCGAAATAGACGAGGCGACGATGCAAACTGTAAAGGCCGAAGCTGATAAGTTAGAGGTGGGTAATATTCGATATAATTCAGTTATGTCGATTGGAGATCTATACTATATCATAGATTCTGAAACCGGACAACAGCATATAGATAAGGAACTTCGTAATGCTGTGACAGATCTTAGCGACTGTTTTACTAACATTATTCTGTTCTCCAAACAGACCTCTACCCAAAAGGCTACTCAACTAAATTGTCACTATGCCATGGTGGGCATACGAAAACAGCCTGATGGATATACCATTGAAGCGATTCCTAACTCTGCAATCGGACTTGCTACCGGTAACCAGAAGTTCGAGTTTCATGGTGATGGGTTGGATAATCTCACAAGTAATGACAATATGTTCTCCGAAGAGCAAGAAGCTCCGGCTGTTGAAAAATACAAGTCAGCCATGACGGTATTGTCTGTCATTATCACCATCGCCGTTCTGGTCTGGTACTTCTTCCTGAGATAAACAGAACTATTCGATAACCCCTAATCTTATTTTTAATATGGAATGGCTTGAAAAACTGAAAAACTTCCCCCAGCTTATCCAGGAAGAACCCCGGTACGGTTATCTCGTGGCCGTTGCAATCCTGCTTGTTTGGCTGATTGGTATTATCTGTGGTTGGAAATGGACGTATTCCCGTCCTGGAAGTACGGGTGGTAACTTTTGGATGAACCTGTTGGGTCCTAAAACCTACCGTTTTTGGTTAGGAGTGATTGTCGCTGTCATGATTGGCATACTAATTTACTTGTTCAGTGTGACAGGGAAATAACGAATTTATTTATTATCAATTATAAATTTTATTTACAATGAAACAGACTTTTTCTTATTGTTCAAAGAGTGTCCTCAAAGACAACATGACGGAGTTGGCGATAGGTATTGCCTTGGTTGTCGTACCCATCGTTTACCCGTTTGGTATCAAAATAGGAGCAACACGTATCCTCGGACCAGTCCCCACTGCTATCATATTGATTTTAGTCGGATTGTATATGTTGTTTAAGGTATTCAACAAGTATCGTCAGTCTCGTGCATTGGCCGCCCAAAACTGTTCAATTACCGTAGAAGACGAAAAAATCACTTATCCTATATTAAAGAAAGGAACCGCCACAGAGGGCTCGTTTACAAAGTCCGATATTTCGGGCCTCAATTATGATCAGGATAACGGTATCTTGACGGTAGCCCTGAATAATGGCGAGGCAATCAAATTTGATGTAGATTTCTTTGAAAGTCTCGACCGCCTCAAGGAGTTTGCCGAGCTCTTAAAGAAATAACCGTAGCGATGAAACGGCTTAACAAATAACAGGATTTCAAATCCGGTATGGCAAAGAAACCGCTACGGCTATCTGGTCGTAGCGGTTTTGTTTATAAATACAGCTCGGCGGTATCATCATTATCTTGATCAGAGGTGTGGTTGCCTTCCCCCGGATGCCACCTGTAAACTAAAAAAAAGAGATTGAGTATGAAAACAATTCCGATTATAACCTTCTTCCTGTGTACGGCGATATATGCCCATGCACAGCTTAACATCGTTCCCAAGAGCGATGGACTGAAAGAGTACACAGTGACAAATGCACAGCCCTATGACAGCTTGACTAACGTGGAGAAGCGGAGCTTCGCTTCCCTTCCGGGACAGACCCTGTACATGCACGGGGCGAGAAATGACGGGGACGGCTACTGGGATGCCTTCTACACGTCCAACTTCCTTGCCGGGGATGATCGGACGGTGTACAAGGCGGTCAATATCAGTTCGACCCCGGCTAAAGAGGTAGTCGGAAAATATTACGAGGTAGTGAAGGTCTGGACCAAGACAGACTACCTGTCGGCAGGATGCTGCCTACTGCTTCGTGAGAAAGAAAGCGGCGAAGAGATGTATTATAACCCGTTCAGGTATCCGCTGAGCATGACCTGTTTAGGGTATTATGAGAAGCTGAAACGCTTTGTTGGGCAGACATTCCTGTCGCTTGCCAAGGCCGTGGAGACCGAGGACGGTCAGGTTATTACCCCGGCTGAAGGTGCGGAGTACCGTTGTGTGGACGTCGGCCTGAAGATGAACAGTGACGGGGCGTTTCTGCTGATGGAAGGTGCTGACGGTGTCCGAGTGGAAGCATTTCCTATAGGCGGTGACGAGGTGTACGAGTTTGTAAGCACGGCACGTATCGTCCAGCTGAAAAAACGGTATGGCGAGAAATACGGGAAACTGATTGCCTTTCGCAAGGTCGATACCGGCATGACGAGAGAAATGGTCATCGCCGCATGGGGCGAGCCATACCACAAATCGGAAGTCAAAAAGGAAGGCCGGACTCTGGAGACATTGCGCTTTTCCAACGACCGCTGTGTGGAATTGCTTGACGGGAAAGTACAGTACGTGCACGTCTATTGAGCTGGAAATAGCAGCTATATATGACTGAAATCTGTATCGATGATACTTAGGAAAAATAACAGCGGATTTCGCTGTTAGCATAACATTATCGTTTAATATGGTAAGTAGAAAAGAAACAGTAAAAAGTTGTTGTGTGAATATACTTGATGATGTAAAAAGA
>PPYE01108240.1_pt1 | contig 10178 bp, 7 predicted proteins | sample 1559881 | NCBI WGS metagenome assembly PPYE01 (sample SAMN08240022, study PRJNA423297) | Human gut metagenome, whole genome shotgun sequencing project.
ATTTCGGCTAGATTCTTTGAAAATTAAGTCTCTAAAGGCCATTGGGAAGAATCAAGCATTTTACAGAGCTTCCTTAATTCTAAATTGATTCTGTATCCGGCGAACCAAAAAAGCGGCTCTCTTGAACTGAGAGCCGTAAGTTCCTACTAATTGGATTGCGAGGCAAAGCTTAGAAGCTAAGCATCAAGATTTTCTGAGGCTTCTTTCCATTTTTGGATTTCATCGGGGCGGTCTTTGACGAATTTTTCGCCGATCTCAACAGCCATAGAACCCAAGAGAATGTGGTGAGGAGCGTCCGGCCTTTGAATGATGTCCGTGATGAGCTTGCAGGCACGGCCCATGTCGCACCATTTCATATCGATCTTGGAAAGGTCGCTGATTTTGACTTTTCTCTTGTTCGCCGTATCGTCGTAGGCTGCAATACGATTCGGATTGATGTCGATCGAACGATCAAAGAAGTCTGTCTTGAAGGGGCCCGGCTCAACCACCATGACCTTAATGCCGAGCGGTTCAACTTCTTTTCTAAGTCCGCAGGACAAACCTTCTAGGGCGCACTTGGCGGCGCCGTAAAAAGCAGATCCGGCAGAAGTATCAAGTGCGGCAATTGAAGAATAATTAATGATGGCGCCGGAGCCTGCTTTTCTCATGTGAGGAAGAACCGACTGAATCATTCGAACGGCACTAAAGAAATTCGTATTGAACTCTGCGTAGATTTCTTCTTCAGTGCATTCTTCGACTGCGCCGCGCAGGCAGTAGCCGGCGTTGTTGATGAGTACATCGATCTTGCCGAACTTTTCAATCGCTTCTTTTACAGCGGCATCGATGGTGTCTTTCTTAGTGACATCTAGTCGTACGCACAATGCAGTCTGAGGATATTTTTCAGCGAAATGCTGAATCGTTTCTGGTTTCCTCGCCGTTACTACAACTTGTTCGCCTTCGGACAAGAGCGTTTCCGCTAAATTTTTTCCAAATCCGGATGAGCACCCCGTAATCAACCATGTTTTCATATTCACTCCTAACTATTTTCTTTGATAGAAAAGCCATAGGCCTTCCGGTTCAATCTTCTGCATTTCCTTGAGTTTGAATTCGAGTGGAGAAATCGGATGCTTGAAAAACGATCCCGTCTCAAAAGTTGTCGGCACAGAGCTTGAGCTGTCGACGAAAGGAATAACGACCAAGCTCAGTTTGTCGATGAGTTTTTCGTTGGCAAACGTCCCGTTTACGAGTCCGCCGCCTTGCAGCGAAATCCTTTGGATTCCGAAAATCGACTTCAATTTTTCCATCTGATCGGTCAGATGGAATTCATTGCCGTGCGAAATGAGGTAGGCGATACCTTTTTCTCTCAGAAGGTCAAGATATTCTTTTGAGGCTCGAGAAGAAGTAATGACAATAATTCCTGCCTCCTCATGTCCTGGTCTTCCTTCCGGCTTTCCCGATTTCCATGGAATTTCGCCGAGCGGGTCAATGGCGATAACAAAGTAGGGCGCATCTTCACCGCAGATGTAATCCGATTCATCTGTGACGGTAGAGGAGCCTTTAAAGCTACCCCCGTCTTTTCCAACGAAAATTTCCTTTGCTGTGGAAGCACCGTAAGCCGTTGCTTGTGCTTCGAACCTTTGTTTGGTCTTGCCGTAAAACTCTAAGTAAGGTCCGAGTCCTTCTGCGGCAAAGGATTGTCCAGCGATTTTTCCGTCAATGGTGCTGACCATATGGCAAATCACTTCAGGTCTATTCATTCTTCCTCCTCTTTCAACTAACTCATTATGGGAAAAAGACAAACTCAACCCTGACATAAATTTCCCAGTTGGTTGTCTAATGGTCTTAGGGTTGAAGTGCTTATTCGATAGGTATTTTTCAAAGATCAAAGACGATAAGACGAGCGAAACGTTTTTCTGATCTGCTCGCCGGAGGTTTCGGACATGAAGCTTAAGACTCTTGAACAAGAACTGTCTGTTTGTAAGGTGGTTTCAATCTCGGATATTGATTTGAACGGTAAGTTCTTTTTCATCGGAAAGACCGATGAAGAAATCTCTCTTGTATGTCTTACGTCAGACGTTCCTAGCAGCACTACTGACCGCGTCGACGGTTGGAGGACATTCCGGATAGAAGGAGTATTGGATTTTTCTTTGATCGGGATCTTGTCCGAAATCTCTAAGGTCCTGGCAGAGAGCAAGATCGGAATCTTTGTAGTATCTACCTATAACACAGACTATATATTGGTGAAGAAAGAAAACCTTCAGAAGGCGCAGCAGGCTTTAATGGCTTCCGGTTACGATGTAGTCTAGAAAATCAACCTTTTGATAATTGCAGAAGCCGGCAAAAAAGCCGGCTATTAGACTTCTCGGTCCTCGGCCATCCTCATCCGAGAAGCCTGATATTTACCTCATTTCCGCAGACTCAAAAACTTAAAAAATCGAGCAAACACTAACCACTCTTTGGTAAAAGTAGCTCAGTTATTTCCTTCAAAATGAGGCACGAGTAAAAGCGGATCCGTCTCTTTGGGAAACCACAAGCTCCGAGTTCAGTTTTTTGCGCACTCGAATAGGAGAGCAGCAAATATGACAAGACCATTTATTAATTTCGTGGGGTCATTGTTGCGCTTAGATTTCCCAATTTGAGGATAAAAACCTTTGCCTAAAACTTGAAGCTTTTTTATCGGAAATTCGGGGTGATTATGGCGGAGTGCCGAAATCGACAGTGGGACAACCTCGAAAAATGATGGAAGGCAGCAATAAATCTTTATTTAAAAACCTTTTATCTAATTTTCTCGCCTTTCGAAGTTCAATTCTCGGAAGGCCCGCGGCAGAAGGGCTCCGGCAGTTTTCCAACGGCTCTGATTGGCTCAAAATACTCAGCGAAAAATGGTGCACAGATGCAAAGACGAATTTTTTTAAGCAGTGTTTTTGCCGCCTTGGTTGCCGCAAAAACCGTTAATGCAGAAGAAAGAAAACTTTCTCCTGAAGTTTCGGAGGAACAAAAAACGAAATTCGATGAGAACACTTTGCTGGACACGATCAAAGACGATCCGGCTTTTTCCGGCTATTCAAATTTGCTCTTTCCGAGAGGCCGCACAGAAGGCTTAAGATTGAGAGAAGTCAGCCGTCTTCTTCCTTATCACAGTTACGTGATGCCGAAAGAATCCGCTGAAGTTCTGAACTATATGAAAGCTGAAGTCTTAAAAGGAAAGAAGATTTTCTATCCCTTAAAGACAGCTTCAAACGGCAGACCGGTTGCAGGACTCTTCTTTTTCCGCGGCAAACCGGGAGCCCCTTTCGCCATTATTTGTCCTGGCGGCGGTTTCCAATATGTCGGCGCAATTCACGAAGGTTTTCCGATTGCGAAGTTTCTGGCCGGAAAGGGCATCAATGCTTTTGTGATTGTCTATCGAGACGGCAGTGCGCAGGCCGCCTGTGATGATTTAGCTCAGGGCATTGACTTCATCTTCGACCACGCAAAGGAACTCGAAGTTTCAACCAAAAATTATTCTTTGTGGGGCGGCTCTGCCGGCGCCAGGATGGCTGCCTATCTCGGAAGCTACGGAGCAACCGAGTTCGGCGGTAAAACAAAACAGCGCCCGAGCGCCGTCATCATGGAATACACGGGTCACAGCGACATCAGCGGTTCTGAACCGGCAACGTATGCCGTGGTCGGTGATCAGGACGGCATCGCGAGTCCCTGGACCATGGAACAAAGAATCAATCGCCTTAAAGCTCAGGGAACACCGGCTGAATTCAGACTGATTCGCGGGATGCCGCACGGATTCGGCTTAGGAACAGGAACACCTGCCGAGGGCTGGGCACAGGAAGCGCTCGACTTTTGGCTTAAAAATTCAAAATGAGGACAAGGGAAATGAAGACAAGAAAGTTAAGTGAAGGGTTAGAGGTTTCGGACCTCGGTTATGGTGCCATGAGTCTTTCTCATGGCTACGGGGAAGCCACGGACAGAAAGGACGCGGTAAAGATTTTGAGACAGGCGCTTGACTGCGGCTACACCTATTTTGATACCGCCGAAGTCTATGGCCCGTACATCAATGAAGAAATTGTCGGAGAAGCTTTAAAGCCTTTCCGCGACGAAGTGGTTATTTCCACGAAGTTCGGTATTTCTTTTTCCGAATACACGCACGGCGACATCATTCCTGACGCACGTCCTGAAAAGATCCGTCAGTCGGTAGAGGGCTCTCTCAAACGCCTTCAAACCGAAACCATCGACCTTTACTTCCAGCACCGTATCGACCCGAAGGTCGAGCCCGAAGTCGTTGCCGAAGTGATGGGAGAGCTGATTAAGGAAGGAAAGATCCGTCATTGGGGTGTATCCGTGGCTCCGGAAGAATATATTCGCCGCGCCCATAAGGTCACACCGATCAGCGCGGTTCAGGACCGCTATTCTATGATGGCCCGCGGTATTGAAAAGCTTTTCCCGACCCTGGAGGAATTAGGCATCGGTTTTGTCGCTTACTCCCCGCTTGCCAACGGGTTGCTCTCCGGCGCATATGAAAAGGCGACGAATAACAAGTTTGAAGCCGTGGTCGATTACCGCTCCCGCATGCCGCAGTTCACGCCGGAAGCGATGAAGAAAAATGAAGAACTCATGGCCTTCCTGCAGAAAACTGCTGAAGCCCACAGCGCAACGATGTCCCAGCTCTCCTTAGCTTGGATGCTCGGCAAACACTCTTGGCTCACCGCTATCCCCAGCAGCCGTAAACTCGAAAGAATCGTAGAAAACGCGGACGGCGCAGTCGTTAAACTCTCTGCCGAAGAAATCAGGGCGATTGATGCAGCGCTGGACAAACTGCCTAAGTCAGATATTTTCGGTGTTAAAAACAATTAAGGAGGTTGAATATGCTTTATAAGACTCTCAATAATGGTGTCAAAATGCCGATGCTCGGATTCGGTGTTTTCCAAGTCACCGATCCCGAAGAATGCCGCAAGGCCGTCCTCTGTGCATTAGAGAACGGCTATCGTTCCATCGACACAGCCCAAGCCTACGGTAACGAAGAAGCTGTCGGTAAAGCGATCAAAGACAGCGGCATTCCGAGAGAAGAACTGTTCATTACGACAAAGCTCTGGATTACCGATGTTTATTATGAAGGTGCAATGAAAGCTTTTGCCGCTTCTTTAGAAAAACTCGGTCTCGATTACCTGGATCTCTACCTGATACATCAGCCGTACCATGATTACTACGGCGCTTGGAGGGCTATGGAGGAACTCCTGAAAGAAGGCCGCGTTCGCGCGATCGACGTTTCCAACTTCGATATGGGCCGAATCGCTGACTTAGTGGCTTTCAATGAAGTCAAGCCGGCCGTTGATCAAATTGAATGCAACATCTTTAATCAGCGCCATTCCGACGAAGAGTATCTGAATTCCAAGGGCATCGCGATGGAAAGCTGGGCTCCTTTTGCCGAAGGCAAGAACGATCTGTTCCACAATCCGGTGCTTCTCAAGATCGGAGAAAAATACGGCAAATCCATTGCTCAGGTTGTTCTTCGCTGGCAGCTTCAAAGAGGCATTATCTGCATTCCGAAGAGTGTCAATCCCGACCGTATCCGTCAGAACATCGACGTCTTTGATTTTGAACTGGCTGCGGATGATATGGCTGCTATCAATGCTTTGGATCAGAAGAAGACAGCTTTCTTCGACCACAACGATCCGAAGATGGTTGAGTGGCTCACCAAGCTTCATTGAATAGGAGGCAATGCATGAAGAAAACTTTACTCGCAGTTCTGCTGGGTTCCTTTGCACTGGCTTCGTTTGCACAGCCGATCACGATTGAAAAGCAAGGCGCATTCTCTGCCGGCGGAACAGTCATCGAAGCCAAGAAAACTTTTGATCCGTACCATCCGGAACCAGATGCCATGACGCTGCACGGCGATCATGCCAATGTCATTTACCAAATTCCGGCTCATGCCAAAGATGTTTCTTTGATGTTCCTGCACGGTGCCGGCCAGTCCATGAGAACGTGGCAGACAACACCGGACGGCAGAGAAGGCTTCCAGAGCGTGTTCCTGCGTAAAGGCTATCCGGTTTATCTGATCGATCAGCCCCGCCGCGGAGACGCGGGCAGGGCAACCGTCGACGGAACGATTAAGGCAAGCCCTGATGAACAGTTCTGGTTCGGTCAGTTCCGTATGGGGCTGTGGCCGAAGTTCTATGACAACTCCGCCTTTGCCAGCCAAAAGGATCTGAACTCTTTCTGGCGCCAGATGACGCCTAATACGGCACCGTACAATGACAAGGTCATCGCCGATGCTGTTACAGATGCATTGAAGAAGACAGAAGGCACTGTCCTCGTCACACATTCTCAAGGCTGCGGACCCGGATGGCTGATCGGAACGGAAGCCGGAAAAAATCTGAAGGGCATCATTGCCTTTGAACCGGGCTCAGGATTCATTTTCCCGGAAGGCAAAGTACCGGCCCCGATTCCGAACAACAGTTTCTTCGGTCCGACTAAGGCTGTCGGTGTTCCCCTTAGTGAGTTCAAAAAGCTGACAAGATTCCCGATCCTAATCGTATACGGTGACAATATTCCGAAGACCGAAGTAAAAAATCCCTACCAGGATTATTGGCGCGCAGCTTCGACGATGGCTCAGGAATTCGTTAACGCCGTTAACGCCGAAGGCGGTCACGCCAAAGTGCTCCATCTTCCGGACGTCGGCATTAAAGGCAATACACACTTCCCGTTCTCTGATAAGAACAGCGCGGAAGTCGCCAAGGTAGTGGAAAAGTGGCTTAGCGACAACGTTAAGTAGCTAAAATCGAAGAATCGGTCAGAGAGAAAAATCTTTGGCCGATCTTTCTTTGGAGAGACAATAGGTGAAGGCAGATGAAAGACGACATTCTCGTGAGAGGCGCAAGGGTTCACAATCTCAAAAACATGGATGTGGACATCCCGCTCAACGAACTAGTACCTTATAACAATAATATTTTCGCTTAAAGCTCCGGATATAAATGTCGGAGCTTTATGCGAGCGTCGCCAGTTGTAGATTGCCATTTAACGACTCTTTTTTCAGCATTTCTTTGGGCGATAAAACTTTTAACGGCGTTCCGGAGAACGTTTATATCGGCGACTCTAAATGGAATGCATTGTCGCTTCAATATGCTAAAGCCTATCTCCGCTACATTAAGCCAGGAACCGTGCTTGGGCGTGTAGTGCAGCTCCAGCTTATCGCGCAACCGGTGCGCTTCTTCCGGATCGAACGCTTCATAAAGCGATGAAATTTTATGAATGTTCAGATTATCCATAACAAGTACAACTTTCTTCGCTGTCGGATAATGTACATCAATTAAATCACGGATGAATTGAGCCCAATCTTTCTTAGCTCGTTTGTTTTCAACTTCGGCAATCATCCTTCCCGTCAAAGGCTCTACCGCTAAAAATAATTCAGCTACGCCTAAACGAACATATTCGTCATCAACTTTCTCGATGCTCCCCGGCTTTGCCGGCAGCGGCTCTCTGACTTCACCTATAAGCTGTTTAGGCGACTCATCCATACAAACAACCGGATAGGATGGATCATAAGGACGTTGATAAACATCCAACACGTCTTCCATACAGGTCACGAACTCGGCATCGTGGTGCGGCGGAATTTTCCAATATTCACTCAGGTGAGGCTTAAATTCGTTTTTTTAACACCCTTTGTACCGTCATAGGCGAAATCTTCTCCACGATCTCTAATTCGACGAGTTTGTCCGCCAGAAGCCTAACCGTCCATCGGGTTCGTCCTTCAGGAGGTTCGCTGCAGGCAAGTTGAGTTAACTTCGCCTCGAAAGCGCCGTCAAAAATCACGGGCCTCTTACTTTTCCCTGTGGGCCGAGGTCGGATAATGGAATCCAAACCTTGAGAAACGAACTTCTCTTTTAAGTGATTTAGCGTACGTTCAGACAAGCCGACAGCTTTTGAAGTTTGATTGACCGTCCAATGCTCTGTGGTGTGAGGACCTTTATCTAAAAGCAAAAGAGCTCTTGCAAAAAGCACGATTTTGGCCGATCTCGAGCCGGTGCTGCTGATTTTTTGAAGCTCTTCAACTTCCTCTTTGGTTAAGGTAACTCTGAATTGAGGTGACATAACGAAGCTCCTATTTGCTTCATTTTATCACCTCATAAAAACGAACTAATTAAAGTTACAAGATACTAGTAGCGATCTCCGGTCTTTCGGGCTCCGGAAAGTCCTCTTTAGCCTTAGGCGTGCTGTATGCCGAGGGATCGCGCCGTTACCTAGAAGCGCTGTCTGCCTACACACGCCGGCGGCTTACACAAACTCAGGACGCCAAAGTCGATTCCGTAGAAAATATTCAGGCTGCCCTTGCCTTGCATCAAAGACCTTCTACGCCGGATATCCGGAGCACGTTCGGAACGCTGACGGAACTTTTCAACTCAATCCGTCTAATGTTCTCGCGCCTCGGCTCTCATCGCTGTCCCAACGGTCATTATTTGCCGCCGACACCGGCAGTAGCTTTAGGGCAGAAACTCAAATGTCCCGTCTGCGGGGCGGAATTTGACGCACCTAGCGCCGAGGATTTTTCTTTTAACAGCTCCGGAGCCTGTCCGACTTGCGGCGGGACCGGAATTGCCGTTACCGTGAATCGCGCAAGTCTTGTTCCCGATGAATCATTAAGCATCGACCAAGGCGCAGTAAAACCTTGGGGGACGCTGATGTGGTCTTTGATGACGGAAGTCTGCAAGGCTATGGGCGTCCGTACTGATGTTCCGTTTAAAGATCTGACGCCGGAAGAAAAGAAAATCGTCTATGACGGACCGGCCGTTAAGAAGCACATCGTCTATACCAACAAAGGAAGCGGTCAGGCGGTTCCTTTGGACTTTACTTATTTCAATGCCGTTCGTACGGTTGAGAACGCGCTCTCGAAGGTTAAAGACGAGAAGGGCATGAAACGCATAGAGAAGTTCCTCACTAAAGGGCCGTGCCCCGCGTGTCACGGAACACGCTTTAACGAGCGAGCGCTGTCGACCAAGCTCATGGGCAAAAACATCGCAGAAGTCTGCGCGATGACGCTCTCAGAACTGATTGTCTGGGTGAAGAAGATACCTGAGCAAATGCCTTCTGAGATGAAGGAAATGGCTCAGAGCATAGTCAACGAGTTCTTAAGGACAGCAGAGCGCTTAACGAATCTTGGACTTTCTTATCTATCTTTAGATCGGGCGGGTAGTACGCTTTCCAACGGCGAACTTCAGAGAGTTCAGATTTCTCGTGCGGTGAGAAGCGACACCACGGGCGTCCTCTATGTTCTCGATGAGCCTTCAATCGGACTTCATCCCTACAATGTGGACGGTCTGATGAAGATCGTTCGTGAGTTAGTTGATCGTAAAAACTCGGTCGTTCTCGTTGATCATGACCCGAGAATTTTGATGGATGCTGACCAGTTAATTGAAATCGGTCCCGGCGCCGGCAAAGAAGGCGGTCGAATCGTTACACAGGGAACACCTTTAGAAGCCGAGAAGAATCCTCATTCTTTAATCGGTCCGTATCTGTCCGGAAAAGAGTCTCTTAAAGTTCGCAATCGTGCCTCAGCAAAGGACATGTTTGAGAACGGTTCCATCAGGATTAAAACCAAACCGTTTTATACCGTTAAAGCCCTAGACGTTCCCATCCCGAAAGGACGAATGATTGCTGTCACCGGCGTCTCAGGTTCGGGTAAAACTTCTCTGGTTATTGAGTGTCTGGTACCAGCGCTTCAGGCTGTCATTCAAGGCACAAAACTTCCCGAGCATGTTGAGTCAATTGAAGCAAAGGGAATCCAGTCTGTCAAAGTTATTGACTCCAAGCCGATCGGTGCGAACGTTCGCTCTACCGTTGCTACTTATGACGGTGTATTTGATGACTTGAGAAAGTTGTTTGCCAAAACGCCGGATGCTAAAGCCAAAGGACTAACGGCCGGAGACTTTTCGTACAACACCGGTAGACTGCGCTGCCCGGGGTGCGACGGAACCGGCATTATCACAATGGACGTTCAGTTCCTTCCCGATGTCGATACGATCTGTCCGAGCTGCGGAGGTTCGCGCTACGGAAAAGAGGCTTGTGACGTTCTGTGGAAGAGCAAGGAAAAAGACTCTGTATCAGTTTCGCTGCCGGGGCTGCTTAAGCTCACGCCCGAGTTTGGCAGATTCCGGCAAACAAAAAGCTCTCAACTCTTTGATTATCAGCGAGTTCAGAGCTTTTTTAAATTA
>PPYE01456534.1_pt1 | contig 10178 bp, 6 predicted proteins | sample 1559881 | NCBI WGS metagenome assembly PPYE01 (sample SAMN08240022, study PRJNA423297) | Human gut metagenome, whole genome shotgun sequencing project.
CTCCTACCGTCTGGGGGTAGAGGCACTTCTTTTGCAGAAATAATTGAAATCAGTCTACGATTATGATTAAACGAACGAAAATAGTGGCGACGCTCTCGGTGCAGCGTTGCACGGAAGAGTTGGTGCGAAGCCTGTTCAAGGCGGGAATGAACATCGTGCGGATCAATTCGGCGCACGCCTCGCTGGAAAATGCCGCCGAGATCATCCGCATGGTGCGCAGCGTTTCGAATTCGATCCCCGTCATGCTCGACACGAAGGGCCCCGAGATTCGCGTGACGCGCATGGACGACGCCTATCCCGACGGCATCCGCTTTGCAGCGGGCGACAGGGTAAAGGTGCGTGGGACGAGCGTCAAAACCGATATTCCCTCGACGCGCGAGGTGATCTACATGAATGTCGAGCACATCGTGCGTGACGTGCCGGCGGGGGCCACGATGCTCATCGCCGACGGCGAAATGGAACTGCATGTCGAACAGAAATCGGCCGAAGAACTGGTATGCCGCGTCATGCGCGACTGCACGCTGCGTTCGCGCAAGAGCGTCAACGTCCCCAACGTGTCGATCGACCTGCCTTCGGTGACCGAGAAAGACCGCATGTACATCGAGTGGGCCACGGAGAACGGCGTCGATTTCATCGCCCACTCGTTCGTGCGCAGCGCGCGCGACGTCGAAGCCGTGCAGGCGATTCTCGACAGCCGGAACAGCGGCATCAAGATCATCTCGAAGATCGAGAACCAGGAGGGAATCGACAACATCGACGAGATCATCGAAGCCTCCTACGGCATCATGGTGGCGCGCGGCGACCTGGGCGTCGAGCTGCCTGCCGAGATCATCCCCATCACGCAGCGGATGATCGTCGACAAGTGCATCGCCGCCAAACGTCCGGTCATCATCGCCACGCAGATGCTCTACTCGATGGTCGGTTCGCCGCGTCCGACGCGCGCCGAGGTGAGCGATGTCGCCAGCGCCATCTACGAGCGGGTCGACGCCGTCATGCTGAGCGATGAGACCGCTTCGGGGGCCTATCCCGTGGAGTCGGTCGAGACGATGGCGCGCATCGCCAAGGCCATCGAGCGCGACGAAGCCTATTCGACGCCCTTCATCGACATCCACATGGTGTCGGTCAACCACGAGATTACGGCGCAGATCGCCCGTTCGGCGGTGCGCGCTTCGACCAACTTGCCGATTCGGGCGATTTTGCTCGATACGCTGACGGGCCGCACGGGGCGTTACATCGCGGCGTTCCGCCCGACGACGATCGTCATCGCGGTCTGCTACACGTTGCAGGCGCAGCGCTTGCTGGGTCTCTCCTACGGCGTCATGCCGATTCTGCGCAGCAAGAGCAAGGAGGATTCCTATCATTTTCTGGGCGACGCCATGGAGTTCATCAACCAGCGTTACCAGGAGTTGAAGGACGAGGATATGGTCGTGGCCATCGGCGGCAGTTTCGGTGCCGTGCGCGGCGCCTCCTACATCGAGATCGCCACGATCGGCGATATCAAGCGCCGCAACGAGGAGCGTCGGGCGCAGTTGAAATAGCGCGGTATGGGCGGGGAGTTGCGCGATAAGGTCGCCAGCGGCGTGGCGTGGAGTCTGGGCGAGAAGCTCGGAACCATCCTGTTGCAGATGGTCGTCTCGATCGTCGTGGCGCGGCTGCTGATGCCCGACGACGTGGGGCTGATGGCGCTGATGACCTTCTTCTCGTCGCTGGCGCTGGTGGTCGTCGACAGCGGCTTTTCGCAGATGCTCATCCGCAAGGGCGATCCTGCGCAGGGCGATTACAAGTCGGTCTTCCTCTTCAACGTCGTCGTTTCGTGGATCGTCTACGGCGTGCTGGTGGCTGTCTTTCCTGCCGTAGCGGCTTTTTACGGGCGGCCGATTCTGGCGCGTATCGCGCCGGTGCTCTTTCTTCTGGTGCCGGTCAATGCGCTGGGTACGATCCAGAATACGATCTTCATGCGGCAGTTCCGCTTCGCGCTGCTGTCGAAGATCACTTTCGTCGCGTCGCTTGCGAGCGGTGTGCTGGCCGTGACGATGGCGCTGGCCGGATGCGGCGTGTGGAGCCTGGTCGGGCAGCGCCTCTCGTCGATCGCGGTGCGGGCGGCGCTGCTGTGGTTTTTCAGCGATTGGCGGCCGCGCCGCACGCAGCGGGCTTCGACGCGCCCGCTGCGTGAAATGGCTCCTTACAGCCTGCGGCTCATGGCCACCGACCTCATCTCGGCGATCTATACCCGTGTGGCGCAGCTCTTCATCGGCAAGATCTACTCGACCGATCTGCTCGGCTATTTCTATCAGGCGCAGAAACTCGAAGAGCTGCCCGTCACGTCGACCGTGCAGTCGGTGCAGAACGTCACCTTTCCCGCTTTTTCCAAACTGGCGGCCTCGCCTCGCAAATTCGCCGAAAGCTACCGGCAGGTAGTGATGATCGTCGCCTTTCTGATGTTTCCCGCGATGACGGGCCTCTCGGCCGTCGCACCCGATCTCTTCGCCCTGCTGCTGGGCGAAAAGTGGATGCCGACGGTGCCTTATTTCGAGGCGATGTGCCTCGTGGGGCTTTTCACGCCGCTGGCGATGATCGCCTACAACGTGCTCAAAACCCTGAGCGACGGCCGCGTGGTGGTGCGGTTGGAGGTCGTCAAGCGTGTCTTGATGACGGGGGTGCTGGCGGTGACTATTCCGCACAGCGTCATGGCGATCGTGTGGGGCATGGTGGCCATGGCGGCCATCGAACTGGTGCTCAATCTCGTTGCGACGACGCGGCTCTGCACGCTGTCTCTCTGGCGGTTCGTGCGGACGCTGCTGCCCATCGCGGCCGTTACGGCGCTGATGTACGGCACGGTGGTGTGGGGCGTGCAACCCCGTATCGCCGACCTGCACCTCGGCTTGCGGCTTATGGTGCAGCTGATCGCCGGCGTCGCGGTCTTCGCCGGTGCCGCGGCCCTTTTCCGGCTGGAATCCCTGCGCGAGACGCTGGCGATCGTACGGAAGTTATGGCACAAAACCTGTTGATGTAGTCTTCTGACGATGTGGGCATAAAACCGGCTCCCGGAACTTCGCAAGAAGTTCCGGGAGCTGACGTGACAAGCGGGGCGGCCTTATGCCGTGACGTCCGCTTTGTAGTAGGTCTTCGCCTCGCAGTCGCCGCGCAGCACGGCCAGTGCGTTGCGTGCCAACGCCTCCAACTCGTTCTCGCCGGGGTAGACGAAAACCGGGGCGATGAAGTCGACATGCGCGGCGATGAAATCCGTGAGCCGCTTGTTGTGGGCGATGCCGCCGGTGAGCAGGATCGCATCCGCCTTGCCTTTGAGGGCGATGGCCATCGCCCCGATCTCTTTGGCCACGTTGTAGCACATGGCGCGCAACACCAGCATCGCCTGCAAATCGTTGTTGTCGATCCGCCGCAGGATTTCGGGGACCGACGTCGTGCCGAGGTGTGCGAGCAGGCCGCCGCGGCCGTTGATGAGTTTCTGCAACTCTTCGCGGGTGTATTCTCCCGAAAAGCAAAGGTCGATCAGCGGTCCCGGAGGCAGCGTGCCGGCGCGCTCCGGCGAAAACGGCCCTGCGCCGTTGAGGGCGTTGGAGGTGTCGATCACGCGCCCCTGGCGGTGCGCGCTGACGGTGATGCCGCCTCCCATGTGCGAGACGATCAGGTTCAGCTCTTCGTATTTCCGACCCGTTTCGCGGGCGTACCGGCGTGCGATGGCCTTCTGGTTGAGGGCGTGGAAGACCGATTCGCGCGGCAGTTGGGGCAGTCCCGAAATGCGTGCGTAGGGAATCATCTCGTCCACCACGACCGGATCGGCGATATAGGCCTTGACACCGACCTCGGCTGCGATCTCCTGTGCGATCAGTCCGCCCAGATTCGAGGCGTGCTGCCGCCGGGCGTGGAGCAGGTCGTCGTGCAGTGCGTCGTTCACCTCGTAGACCCCGCCCTCGACGGGATGAACCAGCCCGCCGCGGCCGATGACGGCAGAGAGGGTGCTGATGTCAAATCCGCGTTTGCGCAGCGATTCGAGCACGAGGTCTTTCCGCCATTCGAACTGGTCGCCGATCGTCGCGAACGCGGCGATCTCGGCGGCGGAGTGGTCGATCGCCAGCGAAAGGACGGGCTGCGTATCTTCGTAGACGGCGATCTTCGTGGAGGTCGAGCCCGGGTTAATAGCCAGAATGATGTAGCTCATGGTCGGGGTGCGTATTGTCGGTTCGGTCGGGGCTTCCAGTGTGTCAGCGGGCGGCCAGGCAGGCCAGTGCGATGGAGTACATCTTGGTCAGGCGCGAGTCGCCGCGCGAGGTGAGCACGCAGGGAACCTTCGTTCCCATGACCATGGCCGCCAGCTCGGCGCCGCCGAAATGCGTGGCTGCCTTGAAGAAGACGTTGGCCGATTCGATGTTGGGGAAGAGCAGGCAGTCGGGATCGCCCGCGACGGCCGAACCCTTGACTTTCTTGTGCTCGGCGACCTCCTTGTAGAGCGCTACGTCCAGCGACAGCGGTCCGTCGACGATCGCATTGCCCAATTGTCCGCGGTCGCCCATTTTGGCCAGGATGGCCCCTTCGGTCGACGACGGAACGCTCGGCAGCACTTGTTCCGAGGGTGCGATGCAGGCGATTTTCGGCGTGTCGATGCCCAGCAGCCTGGCAGTCTGGATGAGGTATCCGATCAGCTTCTGTTTCTGTTTGAAGTCGGGCGCGGGGATCACCGCGACGTCCGAGATGCAGAGCAGTTTGGGAAGCGACGGCATTTCGAGAATGGCCACGTGGCTCAGCACGCCCTTGGGCGGGAAGAGACCCGCATCCTTGTTCAGGATGCCGCGCATGTATTTGTCGGTCGAGACGAGTCCCTTCATCAGGACGTCGGCGTCGCCCGCCACGACGGCCGCGACGGCCAGCCGCACGCAGTTGACGTCGCTCTTTTCATCCACGATCTTGAAGATCGAACAGTCGATCCCCTCGGCCCCGCAGACCTCTTCGATGACCTGTTTGTCGCCGTAGAGGGTCGGTTCGACCAATCCCTCATTATATGCGTCGTAGACGGCGCTGAGCGTGTGGGAATCCTGGCCGTAGGCGACGGCCAGCCGTTTGCGGCCCTTTTTCTGGGCCTCCTCGACGATTTGCGAGAGTTTTGTAATCATTGCTGTATGAAAGTTCGTATTAAACGTTTCGGGCGTTGTTTTCCGCTTCCCGTGTCCGGAACCGCCGCCGGAAGGCTCTGCCGGTTCGGTCGGGGAGTGCGAATCCGCTTCGTTGCCCGTCGAATCGAAGGGTTTTTCACCGATGCGGGATCATCGGGATCATTTGACCAGATTGTAGGTGTCGGTGGCGATCATCAGCTCCTCGTCGGTAGCGATGACTGCGACTTTGACCCGCGACGCGGGCGTCGAGAGGATTTTGTCCTCGCCCCGCACTTCGTTGGCCGCGGGATCGAACTCCACGCCCATGAATTCGAGGCCTGCGCAGACCGACCGGCGCAGTTCGCGCGAATTCTCGCCCACGCCGCCCGTGAAGACGATGAGGTCGACCCCTCCCATCTCGGCCGCATAGGCCCCCACGAACTTCTTCACACGGTTGTAGTACATATCACGGGCCACGATGGCACGGGGATTCCCTTCGTTGTAGGCTTTGTCGATGTCGCGCATGTCGCTCGACAGATCGGTCATGCCCTGCACGCCCGAACGCTTGTTCATCATCTCGTCCAGTTCGGCATAGCTCATTCCCTCCTTCGCGCCGATGAACGTGATCGCCGATGCGTCGATCGCTCCGCAGCGCGTGCCCATCACCAGCCCGTCGAGCGGCGAGAAGCCCAGCCCCGCCAGTTCGGCGCCTTTGCGCGCCACGTAGTGGTGGCTCGTGCCGTGGAAACCGTATTTGCGCACGCGGTATTTTTCGTAGTAGGCGTGGGGCAGGGCATAGAGGTAGTTCATGGCGGGAATGGTCTGATGGAACGAGGTGTCGAAGACCGTCACCTGCGGCGTACCGGGCAGCACCTTCTCGATCGAGAGAACGCCTTCCAGATTGGCGGGGTTGTGCAGCGGCGCGATCTCGAACAGCGAGCGGATCTTCCGCTTCACATCTTCGTCGACGATGCAGCTTTGGGGGAAGAATTCGCCGCCGTGCGCCACGCGGTGACCGACGGCTTTGATCTCGTCGAGCGACCCGACGACGCCGTGCGCCGGATCGGTCAGCGCGTCGAGTACCAGGCGGATGCCGGTCGTGTGGTCGGGAATGGCGCGGTGCAGCTCGAAATTCTCTCGTCCGACGGGTTTGTGGGTGAGGACGCCGTCGCTGAGTCCGATGCGTTCGACCAAGCCTTTGGCCAGCAGCGTGCTGCCGGTCTGCTCCATGTCGATCACCTGGTATTTGATAGAGGAACTGCCGCAGTTGAGTACTAAGATAACCATGTCTATTGTTCGTTTAATTACTGATTGTCGGATTTTTGTCAAAAATAGTGAAAGTTTCCGAGAAGCGAATGATTTTTCGTCAAAAAGCGATGCTTCGGACAGCAATTCGTCCGAAACGGAAAGTCGTTGCAGGCAGGACGCTACGGAACGGGGTTGCACGGCGCGGGTACCGCGGTGTTCCGGTCGATGATTTCCGCGCGTCGTTCCCCTTGTCCGGAATGACACTTTCTGTCGTCTTGGGAAGGACGCCTTGGAGGGCGGTGCGAGAATCGTATACAGATTGTCGGGAATATATGCCCCTACCGCCGTTTGTCAGCCCGCGGCCGGCGGAGGATGTGCCTGCGGGCTGCCGCTCTTCGGCCGCGGCCGAAAACGCATATTTTTTAACAGAATCTGGCTGTGAAAGCGTCGGAAACATCCCGACCTTCTCTTCGGGAATTTCCTGCAAGAAAATCTTTACCACCTTTTGGTGACAAAAGGTGGTGCCAAAAGTGTCCGCAGGGCACCTCCGTCGGGATCGGACGGCGGTTCTCCCTGAGCGGGCACGCAAGATCTACGCCGTTTGCGCAAACCCGATCCGGGCGCTCGAACCGCCGTTCGATCTGATTCCTCCTCCGGTGCAATGCCGGAGGATGTTATGCGCTTCGCGCAACGATGATTATTCGGTTGCGTCCGTACCTGGCAGGCCCTCGGCCCGCCCGATCGCACTGCTTCCGCTACTTTTCGCGGTACTTGATCTTTTGGTGCTTTTGGATCAAGCCAAAAGCACAAGAAAAACTGAGAAAGGGGAGAACTTCCCGATCGATTCTTCGGGAAGAATCCCGCGTTTTCGACGGTGCATCCGCCGCCCGTTCTCCTTTCCCGATTTTTCGCAAGGCGGAGCGATGGGCGCTTTGCGCAGCCATTGTCTGCGTTATTTCTCGTACTTGTAACCTACGCCCTTGACGGTGATGATGTGTTCGTCGCCGATCTTCTGCCGCAGTTTGCGAATGTGGACGTCGATCGTGCGGTCGCCGACCACTACGTCCTCGCCCCATACGCGGGAGTAGATCTCCTCGCGCGAGAAGAGCCGTCCCGGATCGGACATCAGCAGCGTCAGCAGCGCGAACTCCTTGCGCGGCAGGGAGATCTCCTCCCCGTTGCGTTTGACGATGTAACGGGCCGGATCGATCGTGACGCCGCCCGTATCGCGGGGTGCCGCATCGCCGGCGCCGATGCGTTTGAGGATCGCTTTCAGACGGCTGACCAGGATGTGCATCTTGATCGGTTTGCTGATGTAGTCGTCGGCTCCGGCGGCGAATCCCGTGAGCTGGTGCTCGTCTTCGCCCAGCGCCGTGAGGAAGACGATCATCGTGTCTTTCAGTTCGTCGTGCTCGCGCAGGCGGCGGCAGGTTTCGAGCCCGTCCATGCGGGGCATCATCCGGTCGAGCAGGATCAGATGCGGATGCACTTCGAGTGCGCGGGCGACCCCTTCGGCGCCGTCGCGGGCGGTGAACACTTCGTAACCTTCGCGTTGGAGGTTGTAGCGGACGAATTCGAGGATGTCGTCTTCGTCGTCGACCAAAAGAATGCGGTGACTCATAATCGGTAGCTGGTGTGAATGTGCCTCTTCGTTTCCCGCGTCCGGCTCGGCCCTCAGGCGGTCGCTGTCTTCGCTCGACGAAAACGGCCGTTAATTTCCCGCTAAGATAGTTAAAATCCCGAAAAAAATTGTGAAAATCTTCTGAAAATGGTATCTTTGCCAGATGTATATGCGCGAGTATATACCATGGTTAATCAAAACTTAGCGTAAGATGGCTACTAAAATCACCAACCCCTCTGTTCCGGAGGAACAAGTCAGCAATGCTGAAGATGTGCAGAAAACGTCCGCTTCCGAGGCTCCCGCAGCGGAGCTTGTAACCGTCGCCGTACCGGCCGAAGATCCCGCGGGGGAACCCGTGGCGGCCGCCGTCGGGGAGACTGCCGCCGAGCCGCCCGTGGAGGCTGCCGCTCCTGCGGAGGAGCCTGTCGGGGCCGCACCGGTGGAAGAGCCGGAGACGGCTGTTCCGGCCGTAGCGTTTGCCGGGGAAGCGGGCGCCGCACCGGCCGAGGGGATCGATTTCGCGGACGAGGAGGCTGCATTGGCCGCGCGGAGCGCGGGGCTCGACGAGGAGGAGCCGGCAGACGGTGAAGCGGTGGACGAAGGTGCGGCCGGAGCGTCGGATGCGCTTTTCGACGGCCGGAGCGAGGAGGAGATGGTCTCCCTGTTCGCCAAGATGCTCGACGAGGAGCCGGTGCAGTCGCTGCGCCGGGTGGTGGAAGCCGTCAAGATAGCCTTCTACAAGGCGCACCGCGCCGAGGTCGAGGCGCAGCGCAGGGCTTTTGTCGAAGCCGGCGGCGACGAAGCGGAGTTCGTGCCTGCTGCCGATGCGCAGGAACTTCGGCTCAAAGACCTGTTCAAGGAGTACCGCCGCCGCCGCGACGAGTTCATCGCGTCGCTCGACGCCGAGAAGGAAGCCAACCTGAAAATCAAGTTGCAGATCATCGAGGAGTTGAAGGAACTGGTCAACTCGGACGAGACGCTCAACCATACGTTCTCCAAGTTCCGCGAATTGCAGCAGCGCTGGAAGGAGACGGGGCTGGTTCCCCAGCAGAACGTCAAGGATCTGTGGGAGACCTACAACCTGCATGTCGAGAATTTCTACAACTTCATCAAGATCAACAAGGAGTTGCGCGACCTCGATCTGAAAAAGAACTACGAGCAGAAGCTCGCGCTGTGCGAAGCGGCCGAGGCGCTGGTTCTGGAACCGTCGATCGTGGAGGCATTTCACAAATTGCAGAAACTCCACGACGAGTGGCGTGAGACGGGCCCCGTCGCCAATGAGTTCAAAGAGACGCTTTGGGAGCGTTTCAAGGAGGCTTCGAGCCGTATAAACAAGCAGCATCAGGCCTTCTTCGAGAACATCAAGGCCGAGCAGACGAAAAATCTCGAACTGAAAGCGGGACTCTGCGAGCAGACCGAAGAGCTTGCCCAGCAGCTCTACACCACGCGCAAGGAGTGGAACCGGGCCAGCGACCGTCTGTTGGAGATCCAGAAGGTGTGGAAGACGATCGGCTTCGCGCCGAAGAAGGACAATACCCGTATCTACGAGCGGTTCCGTACGGCGTGCGACCGGTTTTTCGAGGCCAAGCGCCGCTTCTATGCCGATGTGAAGACCGAAATGGAGCACAACCTTCAATTGAAGAACGAGCTGTGCGAAGCGGCCGAAGCGTTGCAGATGAGCGAGGAGTGGAAGAAGACGACCGATGAACTGATCGCCTTGCAGGCTCGCTGGAAGGAGATCGGCGCCGTGTCGCGCCGTTACTCCGATCAGGTGTGGAAGCGTTTTCGTGCCGCGTGCGACAAGTTCTTCGAGCGCAAGGCGGCGCACTTCTCGGACGTGGACGGCCAGTACGAGCAGAACCTCGTCCGCAAGCAGGCGCTTCTGGACGAAATGGCCGCAGCCGACGTCAAGGAGGGCGGTTTCGAGATGATCAAGGAGTTCCAGCGCCGTTGGAGCGAGATCGGTTTCGTGCCCATCAAGCGTAAGGACGAGATACAGAAGCGCTACAAGGAGTGCGTCGATACGCTCTTCTCGGTGCTGCGCGGTTCGGAGCGCGACCGTTCGATGTCGCGGTTCCGCGAGAAGGTCTCGGCCTTCAAGGCGTCGGGCGACCGCCGGATCCGCACCGAACGCGACCGTCTCTACAATCGGGTGAAGCAGTTGGAGTCCGACATCGCCCTGTTGGAGAACAACATCGGTT
>PPYE01001285.1_pt1 | contig 10176 bp, 8 predicted proteins | sample 1559881 | NCBI WGS metagenome assembly PPYE01 (sample SAMN08240022, study PRJNA423297) | Human gut metagenome, whole genome shotgun sequencing project.
ACGAATCTCCCCGTTCAGCCTCATCGAAGAGCGAACTGAGAAGCAATGTACAGGTTTGTATAGCTTCCAGATAACGGTCGACGACAAGCGCTCCTCGAATGATCAAATCATACATTTTGAATTTTCTCCTGGGATTTTGGTTTGGTGTTGCGTGCCTGAGATTGTATGAGCAACAAGGCTTCTTGGATATAGTGACTAACCTGCAAGATTTAGAAAAATCTTTTCTTGAATTTTCTAGATTTTTGTTACCCATTTAGATCTCTTTGAGATAAGGATTTCAAGGTCTTTTCCTACAATTCCCATTTATACGGAAGAAACATAATTAAAGGCCTTACTTTGAACTGCTACTCCTTTACTAAATTTTCAGCTCTTGTAGCTTCTTTGCTGCTAGCGACGACGGCGTCTGCTCAGCAAGAATCTCAAAATTCTCTGGACTACTCGCTAGATACCGGCAACGTTGAGATAACACCAGTTGGAGAAACCTCAACTATTCAGAAGGATGAAGTTGAAGACGACGAACCGTTTCTTCCGATTTTTGGCAAAGAGGCTCGAGAAAAGGGATATGAACTGCCAAAAAGTTATGGCATTAATGTCAACTATATGAATATTCACCAGAATATTAATGTTAAATCTATTCAATTTGATGGGCTATCTTTCAGCTTGCCGCCAATAATCAATAAGCCCATGCCTATAGCTCCAGATATGTTCAAAATAGACGTACGTAGTACACGTCAAAGAAGCCATACAGAAACTTTACGTTTAGATGCTTGGGTATTCCCTTTTATGAACGTGTACGGAGTAGTCGGGCATACGAAAGGGCGTTCACTTTCGAAAGTTGATGTTGGATCTAAAAATCCTTTTGTAAATAGCTTTATAAAAGGTTTAGGTGATATGGACGGAATTGATTTCGTCCTTAAGTTTAAAGGTACCACTTATGGCTTGGGAACTACATTTGCAGGCGGAGTAGGAAATTGGTTTGGGCTAGTAGATTTGAACTACACCAGGACTAAGCTCAACATTATTGACGGTAATATCAAGGCATTTACATTAGCACCTCGAGTGGGTTACCGCTTCACTCTTCCTGCTGTAGACGCCATAAAACTTCCTCAGAGTAAATTTAGTCTTTGGGTCGGTACCATGTACCAGAATGTGGACCAGAACTTCCACGGGAAGCTGTCTAAGCTTAGTTTTTCTCCCAAACTTCAGAGTCTTATTAATTTTGTTAATAAAGGGGACGGCACATTCAACGTTAAGCAAAAAATGGAATCCCCATGGAACATGTTGGCGGGTTTCCGTTGGGAAATTACGCCAAGTTTCAACATTGTGACGGAAGCAGGCTTTATCAAGCGCAACAGTTTCTTTGCCGCACTTGAATACCGTTTCTAATACTTATAACAAGCAGGAAAGATATGAAATTAGCAGAAGCCTTACGTGAGCGAAAACAATTACAGATAAAGATGGGGACGCTGCGTCAAAAGTTAATTGATAACGCTATCTATCAGGAAGGTTCCAAACCAGTTGAAGATCCGGCTGAACTTATTAAAGCACTTGAAGCTACTCGGGGTGAACTTGCAGCTCTGATTAAACGAATCAATGCAACAAACTCATCTGTAAAAGTCGGCGATTTCTTGCTCGGTGATTTGGTGGTCGATCGCGACACCAGAATTATGGAAGTCACAGCTCTGAATAATCTGATTGATCAGGCTTCTCAAGTTTCGAATCGTTATTCTCGATCTGAAATTCTTGTCCTTCCTTCAATCAACGTTAAGGAAACTCAGAAAAAAGTTGATCAGTTAGCAAAGGACATCCGCGAATTGGACAATTTGATTCAAGCTACTAACTGGAATACTGACTTAATCTAGTAGTTGATCGGTAGAGCAGTCAAAGGCGAAAGCAAAAACTTACTTGAGCATGGCCCGAAGGCCCGGGCCAAAATTTATTGTAACGGCCTGCGAAGTAACAAAGTTCACATGAGAACGACGGCTGTACTTTTCAGTTTCTCGAGGACTTTTAACTACCGCGCTTTGATTTGACGGTTCGAGGGTGGGTTTGGGGATCGAAAAAAATTCATAAAGGCAGTTAATTAGAAATTATTAGCCTTTAAGCAAGCCTTTGTTCTGGTTGTAAAGCTCATTCAGAACCTTTGTGACTTCTTTTATTGCGGCAGGCTTCACGGAATATTGCTTAGCCAATTGAGGAAAATTTTCTACGGCGTCAACTACCTCTTTGATGACAGCGAAAGGTTTGTCCTCTCCGGCTAACTTCGCTAAATTTAAAATAGCTTCTTTAGACGGCGCTTTTTCAAAACCCTTGAAAGAGGTGGAGTGTTCGTAATAAGGGTTAGGAGAAAAGGTAATGTCGAATGCAGGTGACAAAGACCAATTGCCGGAATCGTCCTGAAGAAAATTCCAGTTTTTAGCGTGATCGTCTTGATTTCCAGAGAATAAATTAAAAATCATTCTTCTAAAAATTTCTCGGGTTGGAGTATTTGACCGCGTTAGAGGATAAGCAAGGCGTATAAGCTGCTCATAATCCAAAGAGGGAAGGCGCCAATCTGCTCCAAGGAGGCCGGCGGCGCTCGCAGAAAAGATTCTTCTTTGGTCCTCACGATCAAATCTCTGAATGGCAAAAAGACGAGAATCAGATAGCTCAAATAAATGAGTGTCAGGAAGAGTAATACCGGCCTGCTTAGCCAGCTTGGCGTATATATATTCACAAACACCTTCTTCTGAAGCCAACACGGTCGAATGAGTTTTGAACTTAACAATCCAGCCGTCAAAACTCGGTTGCCAGCTTTCGTTGCATAACCTCAGATCCTTAGAGAAATATAAATTTCCTTTTGGACGGGTACCTCCGGAAGAAGCAATTCTGTTCAGAGTTTCTAAAACATCGTGACTATCTTCTTCAAAAATAGCAAGTGCATTCTGATTGAGTTTTTCTATGCCGATGATTTCAAGGCTTTTACCAATGAACTCCTCAGATTCCTGTGGTGAAAAACTCAGCGAACCCATGGCATTATTTCCAACATATCTCAGTCTGTCTATATAGGATATTTCTCTGAGGGCTCTCCCTTGCTTTCTGAACTCTTTATCCATGAGCAAGAGACCCCAGCCATCAGGAAGACTGTCAACTAAAAAGGAAGGAAATCTTGAGCTTTGTTCTTGCTGTATGCCGGGAGCAAATCTCAGGAGGAGAGGTGAAGGGTTAGGGAAGGAAGATACATAATTTTCATCGTATTCGAAAAAATATTCCTTACCGAACTTCAACCCAAGTTTTCCTAAAAGGACTTTTTCTGCGTTAGGTCCGAAGTGACGAAAAACATTAACGAAATTAGTAGTCACTATCGAGAACCTCCTTCATAGTTTTAGGCATACGTTTCCGTGTTCGGAGAGAGTTGATGAATGTAATGAAAGCGTTTTCATCGCTTAAAGTACACCAAAGAACGCAGAATTGACGAAAAGAGATCTCTCCGGTCTCTTCAAATCTTCTTATCGTAGGAGCGGGTATTCCGCTTTGCTCCGCTAAAGATCTCCTAGATTTTTTCAAGACTTTTCTTCTTTCCAAGAGAAAATCTCTTATAGCATCTTGGAGATCCCAAGGCGTATACAAAGATAAAATTTCAGAATCAAACATATTTGATATTGTTTTATCAAATTCAATCAATTTTTGATCATATTTGATAGAATTATATCAAATTAATTTTTCTTGGCCTTGAAAAATCTTCAAAGAAAAAGAGCCGCAATCGCGGCTCCGAATTTAATATTTATTGATTATTTTTGTTGAGCGGCTGAGGCCCCGGCTTGTCTTCCAAAAGTAAAGACGTCAGCAATAGCATTGCCGCCTAAGCGGTTAGCGCCGTGAATTCCGCCTGTGACTTCCCCGGCGGCATAAAGTCCGGGAACAGGTTTACCGTCTTTATCCAAAGCTCTGGCAAGCGTATCGATGCGGACACCGCCCATCGTGTGGTGAACGGTCGGAACTTTAAGACATGCGTACCAAGGACCTTCTGTCATTGGAGCGTCATCTGTGTTTGTAGCAACAAATCCGAACTTGTCTTTAGTGCCTTTGTTTGATGCGGCTTTGTTGTATTCGGCGACTGCAGCTTTGAGATGATCATCAGGGACGTTGATGAGCTTTGCCATTTCATCAAGGGTATCAGCTTTTTTCACTCGGCCGAGAGCGAGCATATCTTTCATTGTGACGCCCATGCGGTCCGGCTTGTTTTCGTCCGGATAACGAAGTTTGTTCATTAACAGCCAGTATGTTCCGTCCGGCTGCTTGAAAATTGCTTTGCAAAGCGTGTCGCGGGCAGCGGATTCAGAAACAAATCTGTCTCCGTTCTTATTGATGAACAAACGGTTGCGGCCGGATGTTGCAATATCCTGCATGAGACCTGTTCTGGGTGTTCCGTTCGGATGGAGCTGAATATCAGACAAACCGATAATGTCGGCATGAGCGCTCTTAGCTAACTTCAAACTGTCACCTTGTGCTGCCTTATTAATATTGGTGGTGCCGATTCTGTTATCCAGCGTGACTTCTTTCCAGACGCCGGTGTTAACTTCTTGACGGAACTTAACATTTGCACCAAAACCGCCTGTTGCTAGGATCACACTCGGAGCCATAACTGTCACCGGTTGTTTTCCAGCATGTAATCCGGAAACACCGATAACTCTGCCGGATTTGTCCATAATCAATTTAGAAGCCGGTGTTTCGGTTAAAACTACGACGTGGTCTCCAAATTCTTTGAGTTTGTTTTCGAAAGCAGAGGTATAGGCATAACCGGCAGGCTTCTTACCGTAATGGCTTCTCTGTCCTAAAGAGCCGGTTGCGGCACCGATTTTGTCGCGGAAGACTACGCCTTCTTTTTCCATCCATTCAACGGTCGGATAAGCATTGTCAGTAAGGTATTTGACGAGTTCAGGATTACCGACATTGTGACCGCCTTTCATTGTGGATTCATAGAATTTCTGAACGGAATCCTCGATGCCTTGAGCTTTCTGGCGTTTGTCGTCAACAGCATTTAAGGCGCCGCCGGATACGTTAGTAGAGCCGCCGAGATAACCGAGTTTTTCAAGAATGACCACTTTCTTGGCGCCGTTTTCCAAAGCAGATACGGCAGCAGCCAAGCCGGTACCGCCCCCGCCGATAATTGCGACGTCAGCCTTGTATTCCACAGGCGTAGAAAAGATGTGAGAGACCTTTCTTGTGTAGTTTTTCAGATCTTGATCAGAAGCGCCGGCCTTCTGAAGGCAGGTTCTAACAGCAGACTTAAGCGCGAGACTTGATAAGGAAGCGCCTGTAATGTTGTCAACACCAGTTGTTTGATCTTTTAGTATTGCGGCAGCTGTTTTGTCTAAAGCAACTTTGCCAACACCAAAACTCTCCAAGTTTTTGCTGGTATCGATAGCAGCGATTTTATGATCTTTGATAGTGACTTTGACAGTCATGGGTGCGTTGTGGCCGTTGACAGTGGTTTCGTATACTCCGTCAGTCAGTGCAGCTTGAGATTGACCAGCAAAGGCCATGGATAACATGAATGGAATCAAAGCAAGTTTTTTCATCATCAATTCTCCTTGATGCGTTGCGGGACAAGAAGTTTTATAGCACACGGGACTACCTAGGTAGTTTGCTAAATGTCAAAAGATCAGGAAAATACTGACGTAAAAGTAACGGATCATTCCAGTGGCATAAAACATCTGAAACTTAGGATTAAGCTGTGGTTTGTTACGTGAAAAGTTAACCGGACGAGGATTTCGAATGGCCGATCTCTCATTTCCACTTGATAAGCCTTTATCTTCTCTTGAAATGAAAACCCGCTTACTGCAGTTTAACGAAAAACTCCATGCCGTTAGAAAATGGAAAGATCCTCAGGCAGACAAGCCTATACATCTTTTGGTTAAGGACAATATCGGAGTCTCAGGTTTTCCTACATCTGCCGGAAGTTATGCACTCAAGGATTTGGAGCTCCCAGATGCTTTTTGCATTCAAAGATTGCGCCGGAACCCCAAAATCGATATCTTCGGTAAAACGCATCTCACGGAATTAGCCGGCTTTGTAACCTCAAACGTCTTGCCCTATGGTTATTCAGAATTAGGTGGTTTCGGTCGAAATCCTCATGGAAACTGTCCTTGCGGCGGATCAAGCGCCGGTTCTGCCATTGCCGTTGCAGCCGGTTTTTGCGATGCAGCGTTAGGTACTGAAACCAGAGGAAGCTTAATGATTCCAGGTTTCAGGAATGGCGTTTTTTCTTTTAAACCGACGCGAGGACTAATCTCCAGAAGCGGAATAATTCCGCTGTCTTCGTCTTTCGATGCGCCGGGCGTATTGGCCCGCAATCCCGAGATCATGAAAAAAGTTATCTTAACCATGGTCGGCGTTGATCTGGAAGATGATCAATCCTTTGAATTAACAAAAACGGAATCAAATCCCAGCAGAAAAAGAATCATCTGCTGTGTAAACCGCAGTCTCGGAGAGATGGAGTTACTGCAAACCGAGCTGCGTCCTTTCTTAGCTCAACTAAAACTCAATGGATTCGAGATTACCTTTGTGGATCTTCCGGATGTAAGTTTCGATTACAAAACAATTAGTTCGGCCGACATTCGATCTGATATGGCGGAGTTCTTACAACGATTTGGCTCAGACAATGAACCCAGATCTTTCGAAGAACTCGTTGAAAGATATCGTGAAAGGCCGAATGCGCATTTATATGGCATGGAGCGTTTGGAAGACGCTCTGGCTATGCCTCAAATTCAAAAATCAGATTTGAAGAAATTGGTTCAGGAAAATGTGGCAAAAGCCAGGGACTTAATCAATAGCATACTGGATCGTTACGATGGTGACTTTGTTGGTTTTCTGAACTTCGTAGACTGGTTCTCCATCGGAGGAGGACCTAGCTGCACTTTGCCGGTTTCTTTTGAAACTAAACCGCCAATTTCTATCATGTTAGGCTCGAGAGTCGGTAATGATTTAGCTCTTCTTAATATCGTTCAAGAATTTTCTGAGATTGCAAAAGCGACTCAATATACTGAAAATTAAAACATAAAACAGAATGATCATCCTTATCGCCGGCGACACTCATACAGGTAAGACGAATCTTGCTCAAAAATTGCTTGAGCATTTCAAGATTCCGTACCTTTCGATTGACCATCTAAAGATGGGAGTCAACAGAAGCGGAAACTCAGTTCTCACTCCGGAAAGCGACGATGACGCTTTGACGGAAAAGCTGTGGCCAATCGTCCGGGAAATGGTCAAAACTTGTATCGAAAACAACCAGAGCCTCATTGTCGAAGGCTGTTATATTCCATTTGATTGGAAAAAAGATTTCTCAGAAGAAGAAAAGAAATCAATTAGTTATCTTTGTTTGATTTTCTGTCGGGCCTATTTAGAAAAGAATTTTGAACAGATTAGAAAATAAGAAAACGTCATCGAACGGCGGCAATACTCAGAGCTTTCTTTGCCCGATATGCTCCATAGCAATGAAAAGGGTCTTCAAAACTGTATTGAATATCGCCTAGATCACATCCTCATAGATAACAAGTACGAGGTTTTTCCACTAGCAGTTGCCAGCATCGAAAAGCAATTGAAAGACCGGACGTAAATACAAAGAGGAATACTCTCTAAAGAAATCAAATATTGAAGATCTCTCGAGTTCTAGCTCCAAACGCTGCGGCATCTTCTTCAATGGTTTTTTGAACTTCAGCTAATAAAATTTGAACGTCGTCGGCAAGTATTTGCGAAAGGCCGGAGATTTTTCTCATGTCCAAAGTATGTTCGGGGCAGGCTTCTACGCACCGTTTGCAATCCACACATCTAAGCGGATCTGCAAGCAGTTTAAATTGACCGTCCTTCTCTCGTGAGGTTAAACAGCCGGAAGGGCAAAGAAGCACACAGATGTTGCACCCGGTACAAGTGTTTTTGTGAACAACCGGAAGCGGAAATATCTTCTCAGGAATTTCATACTCCGGTTTTTTCTTACGGATCAGCTTGATGCAGTCGATTAACATCTCTCGATCAAGCATTGGGAAAACTTTCTCAATTTTTGGGGCATTGCCTTTTAAGCTGGCTATTTCCGACTTTTCCAGCAATTCATTAGAGATCTTTCTAAAGATCTTTCTTCGCTTTAAATTCTCTAAGGCTTCAGATGCTGTTTCAACAATTTCAATATTCGGCTGGATTTTCAGTATGTCAGAGAGTCTGGAAATTTTTTGAGCCATGCTTTTGGCTGGGTCTCCTTCGGTATTGCTCGCGCAGTTTCTGCAGTTTTCGCAATAAACAACAACTTTGGCTTCCGTTGTTAATTGGGCTAATACAAGCAGGACTGGGTTCAAACCTCCTAAACAACCGATGGAAATTCGTTCTTTTGCTTGCGAAGATTTAGGACAAGCAAAGACGGCGGGTAAGTTGGTCAATTGATTTTTTTGATTCTGTTCAGTTATTTTTTTGATCTGGAACAGAGCGGAATAAAGAGGATATTTTGCAAAAGCAAATGCCTCAGTAGGGCAAGAACTCACACAAGCACCGCAAGACGAACATTTGCTATTTTCTAAACTGATCGTACTGTTATTTAGGAAAACAGCTTTTTCTCGGCACGCGTCAACACAGCGACGACAAGAAGATTTTGGGAAAAGCGTTCTAACGCATCGGTTTTGCTCAAATGTCAGCTTGGCTTTGTGAATGTCTAAAGCTTGCTCTCCGTACCTTTTTTCTATTTCAGAACGGCAGAGTCCAAGAAGATCCGTAATCACCTGTGCTTCGTTAAGGGCCATTTTCTTTCGGGTGGTTGTTATGACATCTATTCTAGGTGATGGCAGAAAGAACTGGATAAAAAAATCGCCCTCCGAAAGTGATTGGAGAGCGAGTAATTAGGAGAGATTTGAAGAATTGAATTTTGCAGGGACTATTCTGCTGGCTTCTCTTTCAATCGGGTTATTAATTCTTTCTTTAGTTCGTCAAGAAGAGGCGGTAAGGTCTCGGTGCATTTCCCATAAACTCTATGATTGAATTTGGAATATGGGTGGATGAGCGGATCTAAATCAAGATTGATTCTTAAAGATGCTTTAGTTTCTCTCACGAAATCAGCAGCTGGGTAGACGGTGCCGGAGGTTCCGACGGAAATAAAGACACAGGCTTTCTTGAGGTACGAAGGTATCCAATCCATGCCGTAAGGAATTTCTCCGAAAAGCACGACATTGGGTCTCACTGCAAAATTGTTCGCTCCGCAAACCGGACAAACTTGTTCCCGTTGGTAGAAGCCGATTCTGGGGAAGGTCTTTTTGCACTTTCGGCACTGGGAAGTTTGGAAATCACCGTGCAGATGGAAAACTCGCGGAGAGCCGGCTAATTCGTTCAGATTATCCACGTTTTGTGTGACATGGATCACATCACAAAAAGCAGCGACGTCTTTCTGAAATTCTGCAATCGCTATATGGGCCGCGTTAGGGCGGCAGGGTTCAGCGTTCTTGATTCTTTCGTTGTAGAAGTCGAAAACATCTTGAGTGTGTCTTTCAAGCGCTCCGATAGAAGCGAGTTCCTTAGGATCGTATTTTCTCCAAAGGCCGTTGGCATCTCTAAAAGTCGGGATTCCGCTCTCTGCCGAAAGACCGGCTCCGGATAAAATGAAAACCAGCGGCCGCTCTCCTTTAAATGTCAACTCTTTGAAATTAACTTCCATAATTTTTCTCCTGATTAGCTTATTAATCAGACCAATGAAATATCTGTCTTATAAGTAATCTTAAGCAGAGCAGCGTTATTATCTGTCGCGCTAAAAAGCGGAAGAGCTCCGTAGAACCTAAGCAGCAGAGAAGAGCGGAGATACAAAAAGGGGATCGGAAAAATTCCGATCCCCGAACATGTTAGAGATCAAAAGATCTCAGCTATTGGAAAGATTAGTTTCCTTTAGCAGCATGTGTACCGGCGTCACGACCGAAAGTCATGATGTCAGCAATGGCGTTGCCGCCCAAACGGTTAGAACCGTGGATACCGCCTGTGGTTTCACGGATCCTTGTATGTACCGGCGACAACACCGTTGTAGTCTTCAACAGCCTTCTTCAGGTTGGCAGCAGGCATGTTGAGTTTCTTGGCCAGTTCGTCAAGTGTCGGAGCAGAAACAACACGACCGAGGTCGATCATGTCTTTCATCTTGGCGCCGTTGGCGTCAACCCAGTCAAGAGACGGATA
>PPYE01031148.1_pt1 | contig 10175 bp, 5 predicted proteins | sample 1559881 | NCBI WGS metagenome assembly PPYE01 (sample SAMN08240022, study PRJNA423297) | Human gut metagenome, whole genome shotgun sequencing project.
CAGTGATGCCAGAAGGAACAGACACATGATTCCCAATTCTGCCCAGTACGTATACTGATAGAATCCGGCAACACATTCCCGCATAGCTGTCATACTGTGCGTAAATGGAAGAAACGGGTAAATCTTCTGGAAGATTTCCGGCGCCACTTCGATCGGGAACGTACCGCCTGATCCTGCCACCTGCATGACCAGAAGAACCACACAGATTGCTTTTCCTACATCTCCAAATGATACCGTGAACGTATAAATAATATTCACATATACCACACTGCTTACCCAGCCTGCCAGAAGGAACAAAAACGGATGCTCACACTGGATTCCAAGGAAATACAGATCTCCCAGACAGATCAGGCCACTCTGGATCAGTCCCAGCACGAGGAACAGCAGGTATCTGCCCAGATAGATCTGATGCGGCTTCAATGGCGCAAGCGCTCTTTTTAAATTTTCCGAAGCTGTCACTTTCATCATTGCCACCAGGATGATCCCGCCTACCCAGATAGAGAGTGTAGAATAGAACGGCGCCATGGCTGATCCATAATTTTCTACCGGATACAAGGCTTTTGTCTGCATTCTTACCGGCGCAGACACAAAACTGCTGATTACTTCCGGGCTGCTTCCAAGCACATTTTTTAATGTCTCCACATTTCCGTCCTGTGCTGCCGTATCCAGCTTTTCTGCTGCCTGGTTTACCTTTTCTGCCGTCTCTGTCAAAAGGGAAGCAGATGTATCCAGTGTTGTTTTCATCTTCTCCAGACCGGATCCTGCATCCTTCGCCAGTTTTTCCATATCTTCGACTCCATTGTCCATACTGGTGAACAAGGACTGCACCGCACTGCTGGTATCCCCCAGTGTGCCAAACATGGTATCGATCTGTGTTTTTACGTTGTTTTCATAATCTGAACGGATCCCCGAGATCTGCTGAGAACTCTGCTGCACCAGCTGATCCAGCTGTGCCTGATAGTTTCCCGCATCACTTGCAGTCTCCGTAATCTTTGCCGCCGCTTCATTTAATTTATCCCTTACCGCTTCCTGATGGGCAATGGATTCATTCAGGTTTCCGATGATCGGCTGGAGCAGATCTGAAGCAAGCGGAAAGGAATCTGCCAGCTGCTGCACACTGTCCCGAAATCCCGTATAGCGGTCAATCATAACCTGTACTTCAGATGCCACGCTGTTGAGTGCCCCTGCTGTTACTCCCGCATCCGTGGATATCGAAGAAAATGCATTGTTGATCTGTCCGGATATGGCATCATAGCACTGACTTCCCTGTGCCAGTACCTGATTGACACTCTCTGTTGTTCCCGACACTGCGCTTCTTAATGAGTCAACAGAATTTCCGGTCTCATTCAGAAGTGACAGATTTGTTTCCGTATTCTGCCCCGCTTTATTTAAAATATCTGCAGTGGCATCCAGCATCTGCTGCATGGAAACCGTCATGTTCGAAAATGCCTTCACCGTACCGGCTGTTGAATCCAGATCCGATCCGATCTTCCGGATATTTTCTGTCAGATTCTGTGCTGCTGCCTGTGCGCCGTCACTGCTGGTCACTTCTGAGATTGTATCCAGAAGATCCAGTCCCACCTGCGCCGCTGTTTTTACAAAAATCTCATCGATCTGCTGCTGTACGGCACTTGCTCCCTTGTCAGTCACTTTCGGAGCAATGGCATTTTCTTTTTCATTGATATAATATATAATATCGGAATGTGTCATCTCCTCCGAAAACAGGCTCATCATATCCTGACTGAAACTTTTCGGAATTACGATCGCGGCATAGTATTTTCCCGATTTGACACCTTCTACTGCATCCTTTTTCCCTGTAAACGTCCAGTCCAGCTGGTCATTTTCTCTGAGACTTGAGATTACAGTATCTCCGATATTGATCTGGAGAGGAAGGATTTCTCCTTCATACCCTTCATCCGTATTTGCAACCGCCACCTTCAGACCATTTGTATTGGAATATGGATCCCAGCTTGCAGCAATATTGAACCATGCATAAAGAGACGGAACAACGCACAAGCCGAGCACTACGATCATTGCGATCACATTTTTTTTGATATGTGAAATATCATAAAGAAAAACTTGCCCTATCTTCTTCATGCTTCTTCCTCCTCTTGTTCTTTCCGTTTTCTCAGTGTCTCTAACAATTCCTCCTGAGACATCCGACTCACCTTCAATCTCCGTTTCAGACTTTCATGGAGATATTCCACACAAATCAGATAAAGCGCGATCACAATGATCGATGTGATCCACAACACCAGAAATACCATTTTGGAACTGATACTGAACATCAGAATCAAAAAGATCAGCGGAATGATCAAGATCGCCGCAAATCCTCTGCGGATCCGTTTCTTATAATTTCTCTCAAACCGTTCTGCCCTCTGGTACATCTCTTCCCGGAATGTTTTCTTGTCTGCCAGCGCACTCACAACTGCTGTCATACGGAATCTCTCTTTTGTCAGACCTTCCTCCTCACAGATCATCAGCTCAGTCTCTCCCAGTTTCTGGTCAAACATATGGTTCAGATTCAAAAGCCATGGACGTACGACAACTCCGATCAAAAGCGCAATCGGAACATACACTGCAAGACACAACAGATTCTCTGCATAATGGAATCCATATATTCCTGCTACCGCTTCTCTCATCGCATTGATTCCGTATGTAAAAGGAAGCAGCGGATGCAGCTTCTGGAAAAACGCCGGTGTCATCTCGATCGGATAGGTTCCTGCAGAACCCGGAATCTGAATGATGACCAGAATTACACTGACTGCCTTTCCAATGTGTTTGAATGTAATAGAAAGCGCATAAATAATATTCACATATACAAAGGAAGTGAACAATCCTGCGAAAATAAATGCCGCAGGTGACTTGCACTGGACTCCTAACAATAGCAGATCTCCCACACAGATGATCAGCGACTGTATCAGTCCCATCACCACATATAGCATCCATCTTCCGAAATAAGACTGAACTGCTGTAAACTTCGGCACGACTTCATCTTTATCAGACTCCAGTTTGAAAATTGCGATCAACACAATCCCCCCTACCCAGATGGCAAGGTTTGTATAGAACGGAGTCATGGCGCTTCCATAATTTTTCACCGGATAAAAGGACTCTGTTTTCAGAGCTACCGGTGCAGACATAAACTCCGAAACTGCTTCCGAATCCAATCCTGTCAGATTCAGAAAATCCTGATAGGACTGGGAACTTCTGAGCGCATTCAGATCTGCTGTTACTGAATTCAGTTTTTCCTGTACTTTCTGAAGCGCATTTCCTGTACTCTCAAGTGCCGTCTTGGAGTCATTCAGGCTTGTATTGAGATTGTCAAGAATTCCTTTCGTCTGATCCACCAGTGGATCCACTCCGCTTAACACACCGGAGAGTTTTCCGGAAAGCTGTCCGAAAGAATCCAGAGATGTGTTCAGCCCTGGAAGTACATTCTGCTCAAAGCTGCCTTTGATTCCACGAAGCTGCTGCTGATTTTCCTTTACCAGACTGCCAATCTGCTGTGCTGTATCCGTTGCCGTCTGAGCCGCATTGCCGATTCCCGCATTTCCTGCCTGCAGACTATTCAAAAGCTCCTGATGTCTCTGGTTCTCTGCCTGCAGCTGTGCGATCAGATCTGATGCCGGACTGCCTGGTATGGCACTGTCCAGCTGTGAAAGCAGATCAATGATCTTTTCATTCAGCTGGATCACACTGTTGATGGAAGACATGGCACTGTCCACTTTTCCATTGACTGACTGAATCTTTTCATTCAGACTTCCCAAATCTGCCCCTGCGGAATTCCCGATGTCGGACAGAAGATTCTCCCCATCCGTCAGCGTTCCAGATAGTGCAGAAGAAAATGATGAGACACTGTTTCTTCCTGCCTGAAGTGCAAAAGCCCCTGCATCCAGAGCAGCAGCCCCTGAGGAAGCAGCGCTTTTCACCTGATCCATGGCAGACTGCACCTCTTTGATCTGCGCATCACTGTCCTGAAAGGTTGCCTGGAACTCAGACAGTATCTGCTGATAACTTGCGATATTGTCAGATACCTTCTGAATATCTGAAACTACATTTTCCTGCAGCGAATCCAGATTGCCCGCTGCATCTGCAATCGAATCTTTAAAAATTTCTGAAACTGCTTCTGATGCAGCAGATACAAATGCCTCATTGACCTGACTCTGCACCGCTGTCGCCCCACTGTCCGTAATTTTCGGTGCGATCGCATTTTTCTTCTCATTCAGATAATAAGTAAATTTAGGCTGTTCAATCGTTCCCGTCAGTACACTGGTCAGGGATTCACTGAAATCTTCCGGAATCACGATCGCAGCATAATACTTGCCGGATTTCACCCCGTCTACAGCCTCTTCTTTTTTCACAAACTTCCAGCCCAGATCATGATTCTCCTTCAACTGATCTACAATCTCCTCACCTGCATTGAGCGAACCGGTAAGTTCATTTTCTGTTCCCTTATCCAGATTCGCCACCGCGATCTGAACTGCTCCCGTATTTCCATAGGGATCCATATTCGCAGCAATATTAAACCATGCGTACAGCGATGGGAGCAGACAGACGCCGGCCACAACGATCATTGCGATTGGATTGTGAGCCAGACGCCTCATATCCCTTTTTAAAATCTGAAATGCGCGCTTCATCTTCAGCCTCCTTTAATAAACACTCTGTCCATAGTAGTGTATTGTATCATAAAAAGAACCATTTGGGCTATTGCAAAAAAGATGAATTTTGGTCAGAAATTTTACTCGTTTTTAACAACAAGCCACTTATTTTCTGTTGATTATCTCTTTTTTATCAAACGGAAAGTATATTCCACCTTCCATTCTTTTTAACAACAGGCAGGCAATCACGGCTGAAACCAGTTCTGCCACCGGAAAACTGATCCAGATTCCCGCCGCTCCCATTGTCCGTGACAAAAGATATCCAAGCGGAAGGATAATGACCAGCTGGCGCAAAAGTGAAATGATCAGAGAATCTCCACCCCGTCCCAGCGCTTCAAACACACCGGAAAAGATCACACCTGCTGACGACACCAAAAATCCAAGTGAAATCAATCGCAGTGCCTCCGTTCCTGCACGCATCAGCTCTGCATCTGCCTGGAACATACTCAGAATGATGTCCGGAATTGCCAGAGAAACAACCGTTCCCACCAGCATCAGTACTGCCGCAGAAATCAGACTGTAGCGTATCGTATCCCGCACCCGTTTCTTTGATCCGGCTCCGTAATTATATCCGATGATCGGCCGCATTCCCTGTACAATTCCATTCGCCGGCATATAAATAAATGTCTGAAGTTTGAAATAAATTCCAAGTACTGCTACATACGTATCCGAAAATGCAGCCAGGATACCATTTAATCCGCCCACCAGAACAGACGGCATCGTCATCATCAGAGAAGACGGGATTCCAACCGAGTATATCTGACGAATCAGCTGCCAGTCCAGATGCAGATATTTGGGATGAATCGTAACCCCCGGATTTTTTCGCAGATAAACAACAATATATAGAAGAAATGCGCTGATCTGCCCGATCACAGTTGCCACTGCCGCCCCTTTTACTCCCATTCCAGGAAATCCAAGAAGACCGAAGATCAGGATCGGATCCAGAATAATATTAATCATTGCACCTGCTCCCAGAAGTATCATTGTCGTTTTCATTGCTCCGATGCCCTGATAGATTTTTTCCATCGCGATCTGAAGCAGAGAACCAAACGAAAAGCAAAGAACAATATACGTATAGTCACATGCCTGTTTCATCACCTCGGGTTCCTTTGTAAATAATCCGATAAATGGTTCTGTGATCACAAGGCCCAAGATCACAAACAGTACACAGTGGATCAGCGTAAGTGCCATCCCCATTGTGGCAGCCTCATTTGCCCGTTTCTGATCCTTTTTTCCCAGACTGATCGATAAGACGGAAGCAATCCCGACACCGATTCCGACTGCCACAGACAGCACGATATTCTGCAGCGGGAATGCCAGTGACACTGCCGTGAGAGCCCCTGTTCCCAGATACGATACATAAATACTGTCAATAATGTTATAAAGAGACTGCACCAGCATGGACAATACCATCGGCAGAGACATGCTCATCAAAAGCGGAAAAATGTCCCTTGTCTCCATCTTGTTTGTTTCCATAATACCCTCCATTCCTCAAAAAAAAGCCATGTGTTTCTGTTTATTCTGAAACAGAAAAACCACATGGCTTTGTACATGACCTATTTTTTTAGCTTTGACAGCATAACATATCTTTTTCTTTCTGTCAATTGCTTTTTCCAGGATACGGCTTGTGTCTCATTTTTAATTATGATACTATGATTTCGTATGGACATCAAAGCGGTCCATCAGCATACAGATAGAAAGAGGGGACATTTATGCACACACTGAAAAAATTTATCCATTACTACGGTCCATATAAAGCCGTTTTCTTTCTGGATCTGATCTGTGCTACGATCATCAGTCTGGTCGATCTGGCATATCCTCAGATCCTGCGTACCTGTACCAATACCTTGTTTACGAAAAGCAGTTCCTCTATTTTAAGCGCACTGCTTCCCATTGCAGCCGGTCTTCTGATCATGTACCTGATCCAGAGCCTGTGCAAATATTATGTCAGCTATCAGGGGCATATGATGGGCGCTTATATGGAACGGGATATGCGTCAGCAGCTTTTTGACCACTATGAAAAACTTTCTTTTTCTTATTATGATCAGAACAACTCCGGACAGATGATGAGCAAACTTGTCTCTGACTTGTTTGATATTGCAGAATTTGCGCATCATGGACCGGAGAATCTGTTTATTTCCGTGATCAAGATTATCGGATCGTTCATCTTCCTCTTCCTGATCAACTGGAAGCTGGCAATTCCACTTCTGTTTCTGGTGTTTTGCATGTTTGCATTTTCTATGAGCCAGAACCGCCGAATGCAGTCTACCTTTATGGAAAACCGGAAGAAAATCGGAGATGTCAATTCCCGTCTGCAGGACACACTTGCCGGAATCCGCGTGGTTCAGTCTTTCGCAAACGAGGATGTGGAAAAAGAAAAATTCCGCAAGAGCAACCACAATTTTCTGCTCTCCAAGGATGCCAACTACAAATGCATGGGCAGTTTTATGGGCTATAACCTGTTTTTCCAGGGAATGATGTATCTTGTCACACTGGTATTCGGCGGCTACCTGATCGCAAAAGGAGAAATGCAGGCGACAGATCTTGCCATGTATGCACTGTATATCGGAATTTTCATCAGCCCGATCCAGATTCTGGTGGAGCTTACGGAAATGATCCAGAAAGGTTTCTCCGGATTCAAACGGTTCCTTGCCGTGATGGAGACAGAGCCGGAAATCCAGGATTCCCCGGATGCAAAGCCACTCAAAGACGTCCGCGGACTGGTTTCCTTCGAGGATGTATCCTTCCACTACAGTGATGACGATGCCCTGGTATTATCCAACGTTTCCTTCCAGATTCCGGCAGGAAAATCCATTGCCCTTGCCGGTCCGTCAGGAAGCGGAAAAACTACAATCTGCTCCCTTCTGCCGAGATTTTATGATGTGAGCAGCGGACGCATTACGATCGACGGCAAAGATATCCGTGATCTGACATTAGAGAGCCTGCGAAACCAGATTGGAATCGTACAGCAGGATGTCTATTTATTCTGCGGCACAATCAAGGAAAATATCGCCTACGGAAAACCGAATGCCTCTATGGATGAGATCGTCGATGCTGCCAGAAAAGCAAATATTCACGATTTCATCGAAAGCCTGCCGGATGGCTATGACACCTTTGTGGGAGAACGCGGAACCCGTCTTTCCGGCGGTCAGAAACAGCGGATCTCCATTGCCCGCGTGTTCCTGAAAAATCCGCCGATCCTGATCCTTGATGAGGCCACCAGCGCACTGGACAACGAAAGTGAACGCTGGATTCAGCAGAGTCTGGAAGTTCTCGCTAAAAACAGAACAACCATCACGATCGCACACCGACTCTCCACGATCCAAGGAGCAGACGAGATTCTTGTCATTGCTGACAATGGAATCGCAGAGCGGGGGACTCACGAAGAACTGATCGAAAAAAACGGAATTTATGCGCACTATTTAAGAGCATAAAAAACGTACATCCTGTAAGGATAACTCTCCTTCTGGATGTACGTTTTTCATTTTAGTAGTTTTCTGCGTGAACCTCAAAATAGCTCTGCGGGTGATTGCAAGTCGGACAAATTTCCGGTGCTTTTGTTCCGACTACAATGTGGCCACAATTGCGGCATTCCCATACCTTTACTTCACTTTTGGCAAATACTTCTGCACTTCAGTTCAGAAATTTCAGAAATTCTTCTGCCTGTTTTTGAAGCATCTTTTCACTATCCATTTACATAGGCTTCCTGCATTAGCGTATCGTATTCATCTAATTCATTGTCAGTGTTTTTCCGAAGCAGCGAGGCCGGGTAATTAAAGTAACACGATCTCTTCTCTCCCACCACTCTTTTATAAATTGTGTTTTATCTACATAAAACAAATCGTTTATAATAATATCCTCAAATTCCTGATATCCAATTGATACTCTTCGTGCCATACCCTAGCCCTCCCTTCTCTGCATATATTCAATTATGGCACTTTTCTTTCATAATCACAATGGGGATCTTCTTCCAACATCTGATAAGAAAAGAAACCATCAACAAACTCAAAAAATACGTCTCTTACAGTTTTACTGTAAAAGACGTATTTTATACTGCCTTACTCGATCACCTGAATCCATCCTTCCGGCGCCTCAATGTGCCCCATCTGAATTCCTGTCAGTGTATCATATAATTTCTGGATCGTTGGTCCCATCTTTTCCATTCCACTCGGGAAACAGATCTCTGTTCCATGATCTACAATCTTTCCTACCGGCGAGATGACAGCTGCTGTTCCGCACAATCCGCACTCTGCGAAATCTTTCACTTCGTCCAGATATACATCTCGCTCTTCCACTTCCAGACCAAGATAATGCTCTGCCACATATAGCAGAGAACGTCTTGTGATAGACGGCAGAATCGTATCAGAATGCGGTGTCACCACTTTATTATCTTTTGTCACGAAAATAAAGTTTGCCCCGCCTGTCTCCTCTACTTTCGTTCTTGTTGCCGAATCTAAATACATATTTTCATCATAGCCGTTCGCATGTGCTGTCACGATCGCATGAAGACTCATAGCATAATTCAGTCCGGCTTTGATATGTCCTGTTCCATGCGGCGCCGCACGGTCAAAATCAGATACACATAACGTCAATGGTTTTACTCCGCCTTTAAAGTACGGTCCCACAGGTGTCACAAACACCCGGAACTGATACTCATCTGCCGGCTTGACTCCGATGACCGGATTGCTTCCAAACATGTATGGTCGAATATAAAGTGTTGCTCCGGAACCATACGGCGGCACATACGCTGCATTGGCTTTTACCACTTCTTTGACAGCCTCCAGAAAACGTTCTTCCGGAAATACCGGCATCTCCAAACGTCTCGCAGAATCTGCCATCCGGGCAGCATTGAGATCCGGTCTGAATACAACGATCTTACCGTCTTCTGTCGTATAAGCTTTCATTCCCTCAAATACAGTCTGTGCATACTGCAGGACTCCGGCACATTCATTGAGTACCACACCGGCGTCTTCTGTCAGTCCTCCCTCATCCCATTTTCCATCTTTATAATTGGAAACATATCTCTGTTCAGTCTGTACATAACCAAATCCGAGATTCTCCCAGTCGATCTGTTTCTTCTCCATCAAAAACTCCTCCATTCCTCAATCGAACGTATTTGCAACTTGTTTGTTGCAATTATAATACTCTCACGCTCAAAAATCAAGAGTGCGCTCTGTTTTTTTATCGTTCCATCATACTGATGGATTCAATCCCGACACTTCCGCCTCTGACGACTTCAATACTTTTGAATTCTTCTTTTATCAGCTTCACCACTGCGTCGTTTTTCGTCCCGGTCTGTACAAATTCCAGAAGCAGGCTGTCTCTGTCACAGTCGATCACTTTTCCTTTAAATGTCTCTGCGATCTGATGCAGCTCCACTTTCTGATCCAGTGTACACTTCCGAACTTTGATATAAAGAATTTCTTTCATCCGCACAAAAATATCTGTAAAATCGATGACCTTGATCACTTCTACCATTCGATTGAGCTGCTTTTTGATCTGCTCAAATGTCTCATC
>PPYE01108241.1_pt1 | contig 10174 bp, 8 predicted proteins | sample 1559881 | NCBI WGS metagenome assembly PPYE01 (sample SAMN08240022, study PRJNA423297) | Human gut metagenome, whole genome shotgun sequencing project.
GAATCAACGAGCTGCCCAAAACTCTGCCCCGATTAAAGCTTTATATTTCGGAGGGGGGACACCAACAGCTTTAGAGCCCACAATATTAAAAAGATTCTTGAAACCGCCAGAAAGAATCTTCCGCTTACGGATGACTGCGAAATTACCTTCGAAGGAAGACTTCACGGACTAACTGATGAGAAGCTCTCCGCCTGCGTCGAAGGAGGCGTTAACCGACTTTCTATAGGGGTGCAGACGTTCAACGCCGATATCCGCAAAGAAATGCAGCGCCTCGATTCCCCTGAATACATTATTCGTCGACTTGAGGAAATCTCAGCCATCGACAATCTTGCCGTAGTGATCGATCTCCTCTTCGGCTTCCCGGGACAAAAAGGAAAAGTCTGGACAGACGATTTAAAGATCGTCTCCGAGCTTCCGATTGATGGTGTGGACTGCTACCAGCTGAATGTCTTTGAGAAATCGCCGCTCAACACCCGCATCAAATCCGGTCTTTGTGATCCGGCAGCGACGCTTGCTGAAGCCGCCGACATGTATGCTGAAAGCGTTGAGTATTTTTCTGCTCATCCCAATTGGCATCGTCTGACGAATACCCATTGGGCCAGAACGCCGCTTGAAAGGAATCTCTACAACCGTTTGGCAAAAGGTCCGAGTGACTGCCTTCCCTTCGGCTGCGGAGCCGGCGGAAAACTTTTCGGCTACAGCTGGATGCAGGAGCGCAAACTTGCCAAATGGTCAGAAATGGTTGAAAAAGGACTCAAGCCGGTCTTTGTCATGATGAAGCCGCAGGAACACTGGCACTTGATGAGAACTTTGGCGAGCAACGTGGAATCCGGCCCCTTCAATTTGAAAGAGATCGGTGACAACTTCAGCGTCGATATTGAAAAGCCGCTAAAACCCGTCATGGATCAATGGATTAAAGCGGGCCTCCTTGAAAAATCAGGAGAAGTCTATTCTCCGACCGTGGCCGGCCAGTTCTGGTACGTGACCATGGCTCAGCTCGCCACGGAAGCGCTGACCATGGCCATTGCAAAAGAAGATTCTTTCAAAGCGGATCCGATTACGCAAAGCGTATATTCACCCAACCAAGCCGAAGCGTGGTTAAAAACCATTAATAAGCGGGAGGAGTGAGTGAGAGAAAACGCTTACCCTTTTGAAAAAAATTGTATTTTTGAATCAGTTGAAATAAGATAACGATTCATTTTAGAAAGGAGTAAAAATGACAGCCCCTCTCGGCAATGTTAAAGCCTCGGTCCCCCCTGAGCAGTTAAAAGCAAAAATGAATCCCGGCGACGTTTCTTTCCTCGGATTCGAACGCAAAGACAACGTTTTCACCGTTACTTTTGCTTGGATTGACATGATCGGCGGTCATCACGAACACACTTTCGCTCGCGGCGACATCTTCGCAGACTTCAACAAAGTCCTGAAGGTCTTCACTGACGGCGGTCTGCCCATCGACCCGGCCAAAGCCGACGACTTCCATATGCGTCTTTGCCAGCTCTCTACTGTTATGGTTCAGGAGCAGGCCCCGGCCGCTAAAGCAGAAGCCAAAAAAGAAGAAGCTCCTGCTAAATAATAATTTGAACACTTAATCGTGTTTGGGATTGCCGCTTTACGCGGCAATTTCTTTTTGTACTTGGCGTTTTCCAAATTCCTTCGGAGGCAACTAAATTTTGATGCGGATTTACCCGCGGCAAATGAATTGATCCTACCGCAATCCGTTTTCACATTGTGCATCGTATAAAATTTTAGAATCGTATCTAAAATAAGACCCGAAGGAGTTCCAAAGAGATGCTTGAACAGCTCATGACGCGAAGAAAACTGATCCTTTTGGCTTCAGTTTCCTCCTTTCTTTCCGGCTGTTCTATGTTCTCCTCTGATCGTTATAGCTATCAGCCCGTCTCCTATGACAACTCAGAAGGATCAAAAGTCCTCAGAACCGCAATGAGTCAGTACGGAGCAAAATATAAATACGGGAAAGCTTCTCCCTCGGACGGTTTTGACTGTTCGGGTCTCATTTTCTGGGCTTACGGCAAACACGGAATTACCGTTCCCCGCCACACCGCCGCTCAATCAAAAGCCGGCAAATGGGTGGCTGCCCGCAACGCCCGGCAGGGCGATATTGTTGTTTTCAGGATCGGCCGACGACTCCACACAGGCTTGGTCGCTGATAAAGGGCGCTTCCTTCATGCACCCTCTTCCGGCGGTTATGTCCGAATGGAAAGTCTCTCCGGTGTCTACTGGAAAAACAAGATCGTCGGATACCGCAGAATCGTGTAAAGCAAACGATATTATTCTTAAAAATCACATCGTTACATAGGTAATTAAAAGAATGCGCAGTGACAAAATAAAAGTTGGTCCTCAGGCCGCCCCCCACCGCTCCCTTCTCTATGCACTGGGATTAACCGATGAAGAAATCAAAAAACCTCTCATCGGTATCGTGAGCTCCCAGAACGACATCGTTCCGGGACATATGAATCTGGACAAGATCGTTGACGCTGTTAAACAAGGCGTTGCCCTTGCCGGCGGTGTTCCTATCGTCTTCCCGGCTATTGCCGTCTGCGACGGTATCGCAATGGGACACGAAGGCATGAAGTATTCCCTCGTCAGCCGTGAACTGATCGCAGACAGTACCGAAGCAATGGCTATTGCCCATGCTTTTGACGCTTTGGTCATGGTTCCGAACTGCGACAAGAACGTTCCGGGCCTTTTGATGGCTGCCGCTCGTTTGAATATTCCGACTATTCTTGTTTCCGGCGGCGCAATGAGCGCCGGCATCATCGGTAAGAAGAAGCTCTCTCTTGTATCCGCCTTCGAAGGGGTCGGCGCTTACAAGGCAGGGAAGATTGATGCCAAGAAACTGACGGAAATTGAACAGAAATGCTGTCCGTCCTGCGGTTCTTGCTCTGGCATGTTCACAGCAAACTCCATGAACTGCCTGACCGAAGTTTTGGGTATGGGCCTTCCAGGCAACGGCACGATTCCTGCTGTTCAGAGCGCCCGCATCCGTCTGGCTAAAAAGGCCGGTATGAAAGTGATGGAACTTCTGGAAAAGAATATCCGTCCCCGTGACATCATGACTTACGATGCCTTCCTGAACGCCATGACTGTTGATATGGCTTTAGGCTGCTCGACGAACTCCATGCTGCATCTGCCGGCTATTGCTCATGAATGCGGCTACAAGCTCGACATGCACTTGGCAAATGAAATCTCGGAAAAAACACCGAATCTTTGCCATCTCTCTCCGGCCGGCCCCCACTTTATTGAAGAACTCAACGAAGCGGGCGGTATTCCTGCCGTAATGAAAGAGCTTGATAAGAAAGGACTCCTCAAGACAGACCTCATGACCGTTACAGGCAAGACGGTTGCTGAAAACATTGCCGATGCGGAAAACAAAGACGAAGAAATCATTCGTCCGGTCGACAAACCTTACAGTGAAACCGGCGGTATTGCCGCCCTCTTCGGCAACCTCGCCCCTGAAGGTTCCGTCGTGAAGCGTTCCGCTGTTGCTCCTGAAATGCTTGTCCATAAAGGGCCGGCTCGTGTCTTCGATTCTGAAGAAGAAGCCATTGCGGTTATTTGGGGCGGCAAGATCAAAGACGGCGATGTTGTGGTTATTCGCTACGAAGGTCCGAAGGGCGGTCCCGGCATGCGCGAAATGCTTTCCCCGACTTCCGCCATTATAGGTGCCGGTTTAGGTTCTACCGTTGCTTTGATTACCGACGGCCGCTTCTCCGGAGCCAGCCGCGGTGCAGCCATCGGTCACGTTTCTCCTGAAGCAGCACTGGGCGGTCCCATCGGCCTGATTGAGGAAGGCGACATCATCTCCATCAACATCCCCGAACACAAGCTCGACCTTGAAGTTTCGGATGAAGTTTTGGAAGAACGCCGCAAGAACTGGAAGCCTCGCCAGCCGAAGATCACAACCGGCTACTTAGCGAGATACGCCAAGCTTGTTTCTTCTGGTACTTCCGGAGCTGTTTTAAGCTAATCGAGTGATTCGGACCGGCGCTTTAGGCGCCGGTCCTTTTTGGCACTTCTTGTAAAGCGCTATAACCTCTCAGTCTTCGGTTTTTCCGTAGTAAATCTTTAATAGTAAAAGCTCAGGAAATTCGTCAAAACCCCCTGAGCCTCAAGACTTCTTCAATTTTTGATTTTTAAAACACGTGTAGTGATAGCTTGCGAGTTATGCTTTCAAGAACACTTCCGCTGTTTTTTCGTGGCAGTAGCCTGCGGCCAAACACAGCTGAAGCAGCACTCTCGCCTTCTGAGGATTCAAGGTTCCGGCGTTGATCATGCCAGCTTCTGTCCATTCAGGTGAAGAATCAACCACTTCTCCGCTGCCGCAGCGGGAAGCACGAACAACCGGAATGCCTTCTTCCAATGCCCTCTCAAGTTCCGGCAAATCTTTGCAATGAATGGAACCATTGCCCATTCCGGCATAAATAATTCCCTTAGCGCCGGATTGAACGGCCGCCTTAATTAAACGTCCGTCGCCGTTCGAGTGCGCATAAATGATGTCGACAATCGGCAGATCTTTGTGATCAGACAGAAGATCGGAAGTAAACGGTGTTTTGAGCGTATGGGGACGGGCACTTTCTTTAAAGAAAGAAACTCTTCCGCCGGTAATAAACCCGAGCGCGCCTAAGCGAGGAGAAGCAAAGGTGTCGCAATTCGTGGTATTGGTTTTAGTGACGTCTCTGGCGCCGTGGATTTCGTCGTTAAGAACGACCAAAACGCCCTTGCCTTTTGCTTCCGGAGATGCTGCCACCTTTGCAGCATTCAGAAGATTCATGGGACCGTCGGCAGAAATCGAAGTTGCAGGCCTCATAGAACCGACCAGAACAACAGGCTTCTCGCTCTTCAAAACTTGATTGAGCATAAAGGCTGTCTCTTCCAAAGTGTCCGTTCCGTGCGTAATGACTACTCCGGTAATCTTCGGATCCTTCAGCTGGCTCTCCGTTTCTTTAACCAAACGAGCCCAAATTTCATCGGTCATATCCTCAGAACCGATATTGGAAACTTGGACAGAGGTAAGGTTGGCGATGTCTTCTAACCCGGGGACAGAGGCTAAAAGATCTTCAACAGTGGCAGAACCCGGAACATAGCCGGTTGTTGCAGAGGCAGATCCGGCTTTCCCGGCAATCGTACCGCCGGTACCGAGGATGGCGATGGTGGGGAGGTCTTCTTTCATTTTCTTTCAGGTAAAAAAGACGCTGCCGAAGCAGCGTCACAATTCAACGAAATGAATTATTTCTGATTTTCAGGTCTCAGAACTGCCAGGCCGTTCATGTACGGACGGAGAACTTCTGGAACCGTGACGGAGCCGTCAGCGTTCTGATAGTTTTCCAGAACAGCAACAAGTGTTCTGCCGACAGCCAAGCCGGAACCGTTCAGTGTGTGAACATATTCAGTCTTGCCCTGAGCGTTCTTGAAGCGAGTCTGCATACGGCGAGCCTGGAAAGCTTCGCAGTTAGAAACAGAGCTGATTTCACGGTAAGTGTTCTGAGCAGGAATCCAAACTTCCAGGTCATAGGTCTTGGCAGAACCAAAGCCCATGTCGCCGGTGCACAGAGTAATAACGCGATACGGAAGTCCGAGTTTCTGGAGAATGCCTTCAGCGCAGACAACCATTTCTTCAAGGTGCTTGTAGCTTTCTTCCGGCTTGACGATGCGAACCATTTCGACTTTTTCGAACTGGTGCTGACGGATCATACCGCGAGTGTCTTTACCGTAAGAACCGGCTTCGGAACGGAAGCAGGGTGTCTGAGCAGTAATTTTGATCGGCAGATCGCTTTCTTTGAGCATCTGGCCGCGAACGGAGTTCGTAAGCGTAACTTCAGAAGTCGGGATGAGATAGAAAATCTCGCCTTCACCTTCCTGGCCGCCCTTCTTGGCCGCAAACAGGTCTTCTTCGAACTTAGGAAGCTGGCCGGTACCGATCAGAGTTTCCTGATTAGCAATATACGGCGTGTAGCACTCTGTATAGCCGTTTTCCTGAGTATGGGTATCAAGCATGAACTGGGCTAATGCTCTGTGAAGACGAGCAACCTGGCCTTTCATGAAGCAGAAGCGTGTTCCGGCAAGCTTAGCGCCAACGTCAAAGTCAAGGCCTAAGGGACCGCCGACATCGACGTGATCCTTGATTTCAAAATCGAATTCGCGAGGTGTACCCCAACGGCGGACTTCAACGTTTTCGGTTTCGTCTTTACCAACAGGAACGGAAGGATCGGGAAGATTCGGGATCGTTAAAAGGAGATCATTCAGAGCTTTTTTAACGGCGGCGTTCTTGCCTTCCAAAGCAGCTAATCCTTCAGCAATAGCGGCACCTTCTTTCAGAAGCTCTGTAGCATCTTCACCGGCTTTTTTAGCAGCGCCGATTTTCTTAGCAACTTGGTTGCGACGAGCCTGAAGTTCTTCTGTTTCAGTCTGAATCGCTTTACGTTCGCCTTCTAAGGCTTCGTATTTTTCAGTAGGGAATTGAAATTTACGAGTTGCCAAACGAGCGACAACTTCGGGCAAATTCTTGCGAAGAAGATTTGAATCAAGCATGTAATTTCTCTTCTAGATTGATTTGAATTGTTTGATTGTACGCTATCGGGGCAGTTCATCCCATATTGCACGCAAGGCTCTTGTAGACGTTTTCCTTGATCCGCATAACAACAACGACATCTTTCAGATAGGTGGTTCTTCGAGTTTTCTTTCTCTTGTGAGCAAAAAATCAGCAAAACATGGACCGCTTTAACCAAAATGGGTAAAAAAAATTATGTCTAGAAATCCGTTTTAGCTAGATTTGCTTCATACAATAACAATTGCTCGGTGATTGCTTTATTTGATTTAAAGCGCACCAACGAATTTATTTACCCAATAGGTTACTCTAAATGAACGCACGGACGACAAAATTTGAACTCGGAGCACTTCACAGTGCCTCTTGTTGTCCCTGCTGTCTTTGTATGTGTTGACCTAACACATACCCTTTTTCCATTTCCTGCAAACAAATTAACTCCCTCTCTTGGACCATGTATCTATTAAGAGGGGTTAAGAGACTCAAAGGATATCTCTAATCATGCAGAACCATCACCTTAATATCGATCTTGAACTGAATTTTGAGCGTGATCGATGTTGACCCAGACGGTCACTGAATCTTGGAAACATAAATGCTTTTTTCTTTGAAAACAAGCAGTAATCTAATCAATAACTTACTTTCTAATCATTTCAAAAATTTATTTAGGAATTAAAAAATGGCTCTCTACCAATCTGTCAAAGAACTCGTCGGCAATACACCGCTCGTCCAATTAAACCGTTACGCTGCTAAACGCGGCCTAGGTGCAAACATTCTTGCCAAAGTTGAATATTTCAACCCGGCAGGTTCCGTGAAAGACCGCGTCGGTTTTGCCATGCTGGACGCCGCTGAAAAAGCCGGAAAGCTCAACAGCGAAACCGTCATCATTGAACCGACCAGCGGCAATACCGGCATCGGCTTGGCCGCGACCGCTGCTGCCAGAGGCCTCCGCATTATCCTGACAATGCCTGAAACCATGAGCGTCGAACGCCGCAATCTGCTTAAAGCTTACGGCGCCGAACTCGTCCTCACAGACGGCAAGAAAGGTATGAAAGGTTCAATCGAAAAAGCTGAAGAACTTGCAAAAACTATCCCTAACAGCTTCATACCAGGGCAGTTTGTAAACCCCGTGAATCCTGAAACACATTTCAAGACAACCGGACCGGAAATCTGGGAAGACACGGAAGGAAAAGTAGACATCTTTGTAGCAGGCGTAGGCACCGGCGGCACGATTTCCGGCGTTGGCAAGTACCTTAAGTCAAAGAACCCGAACATCAAGATTTATGCCGTCGAGCCGGATACTTCTGCCGTCATCAGCGGCGAGCCTGCCGGTCCTCATAAACTTCAGGGCATCGGAGCCGGCTTCATTCCGGATACCCTTGATACAAAAATATTCGATGAGATTATTAAGGTCAGCGCCGAGGATGCCTATGAAGCAGGTAAAGCTCTGCCTAGAGAAGAGGGATTCTTAGTCGGTATCTCGGCAGGAGCCGCTTTGGCTGCCGCAACCCAGCTTGCCAAACTTCCTGAAAACAAAGGCAAAAATATAGTTGTCGTCCTTCCGGACAGCGGAGACCGTTACCTCTCCAGCGAAATGTTCGCTTAATTAGAAAATAAAATTTGAGCCTCACTTTGCGAGGCTCAGTTATTTTTACTCTGTGTGAATGTTAGGATCAGGCTCACTGGCCTGTTTAGTCCCTACACTCCTGCCTTTAGGCATATCGCCGCTCCTTCTTGCCTCTTCATTTAAAGCATGAAGCTGAGCGAGTTTTTCTCCGATCTTGATTTCCAAACCTCTTGAAGACGGTTTGTAAACCCGGATTTCATCCATATCATCCGGGAAATATTTGACGCCGGCGGCAAAGGAGCCTGGTTCATCCGGCGGATAACGGTAACCGGCGCCGTTACCGACTTTCTGCATGAGCTTTGTCGGAGCATTGCGAATGTGCATCGGCACGGGACGCGTTCCGTCCTGCTTCACAAAGGCTCTCATCTTGTTAAATGCCTTGTAAACCGAGACCGACTTCGGTGCACAAGCTAAATAAACCACGGCATTGGCTAATGCCAGCTCCCCTTCGGGCGAACCGAGTCTTTCGTAGATATCGACAGCGTTGGTTGTGATTTCCATTCCGCGAGGATCGGCCAAACCGATATCTTCGATCGACATCCGCATTAAGCGGCGTGCGATGTATAAAGGATCCACGCCTCCGTCGAGCATTCGGCACATCCAGTACAAAGCGGCGTCCGGATCGGAACCACGCACGGATTTGTGCAGTGCCGATATCTGGTCATAGAAGTTATCGCCTCCTTTATCAAATCGGCGAATTGTTGCCGGCAACGCTGCACGGACGAATTTCTCGTCAATGACCTTAATGCCTCGGTCTTTTGCCATCGTGGCGGAGACTTCCAGAGCGTTCAGGAAGCGTCTCGCGTCGCCGTCAGCAAGTCCGATGAGGATTTTCTCTGCCTCTTCATTGACTTTGAGGCCCGGATATTCGCGTTCAAGAGCACGAAGGAGCAGTTCCTTTAAGTCTTCTTCTTTAAGAGACTCAAGCACATAAACCGTCGAGCGGGATAAAAGCGCTGAAATCACCTCGAAGCTCGGGTTTTCTGTGGTGGCACCGATGAACGTAAAGAGTCCGCTTTCTACGTGCGGCAGGAAAGCATCCTGCTGGCTCTTAGAGAATCGATGCACTTCATCCACAAAAACGACGGTTGAACGTCCTGTCTTTTCTCGATTGGCCGTGGCCTTCTCTACCGCATCACGAATATCCTTAACGCCGCCTAGAACGGCAGAAATCGAAATGAACGGCAGGCCGAAAGCATCTGCCATCAGCCGAGCAAGCGTGGTTTTACCTACACCGGGAGGCCCCCAGAGGATCATGGAGTGCGGATGAGCATTTTCAAACGCACTTCTCAACGGTTTTCCCGGACCAAGAAGATGCTTTTGCCCCACAACTTCGTCAATCGTTTTAGGACGAAGACGTTCAGCCAAGGGCGACGCCTGATCTTTAGGCGCAGCCTTCCTGGTCGCTTTAGCAGCTTCAGCCGCAGCGTTTTTAGTTGTGTCGGGCGAGTCCGGATTTCCGAAGAGATCTGTTTCCATGAAAAAAGCACTCAAAAATTCTTTGTAATATTTTCGGATATTTTCTAAAAATATGCTTTACCGTTAAAGACTTCTTGCGAAATTCCCGCCACTCTATTTGTCTTCTGCAAGCACTTGTTTCAGATATCTTCCTGTAATGCTTTCAGAACAGGCAGCCACTGCTTCCGGTGTGCCTTCTACCACGACTCGCCCGCCTTCGGTGCCGCCCCACGGCCCCATGTCAATGATGTAATCGCAGTTTGTGACGAGTTCTAAGTCATGCTCGATAACAATCACCGTTGCACCGAGCTGAATCAGATGATCAAAAATCAGAATCAGTTTCTTTACATCCTGAGGATGGGGTCCGATGGTCGGTTCATCGAATACAAACACAGAGCCTTGCTGCGGCGTTTCCATCTCGTAGGCAAGTTTCAGCCTTTGCGCTTCTCCGCCGGAAAGAGCCGGTGTCGCTTCACCGAGCGTTAAGTAGCTCACGCCTAAGTCCTGAAGGATCTTAAGCTGTTTAGCTA
>PPYE01158712.1_pt1 | contig 10174 bp, 6 predicted proteins | sample 1559881 | NCBI WGS metagenome assembly PPYE01 (sample SAMN08240022, study PRJNA423297) | Human gut metagenome, whole genome shotgun sequencing project.
GGATTTCTCCACAAGAATGCTTCCTTTTCTTCCCTGCATTTCTTCGATTTTCCGGTTTTTTCCAAATGGGCCGCGCATCGGTTGATTCCTTTTCAGGAATCCGGTACCATGAAGCCGTAAGTTCGGTTGGGGCCTGGGGCAGGTCGGAAAAGGGAGGAAAAGATGCAGAAATTATCTCAGCTGTTTCAAGAGATCAAAGCGCTGATTTTTCAAAAAACGAACCGCAAAATCCATTTCGACATACGCAATTTGCCCAGGGTCAGGCGGCTGGCCGTGCGCATGCCTTTGCAGACCGTGGCGCTGATCGCGCTGGTGATGGCGGCGATCATGACGGTGCTGAGCCTGAATCTTTCCGGGATCATGGTGGGCAACACCAAAAAGGACGTCAAATACCTTGCGCAGCAGAACGCCAATTTGGCGGCGGCCTATCTGGATACCATGCAGACCCGCTCCAGTGCGCTGGCGCTCGCAATGTCCAAGCTGGGGCAGCTTCACCTGACCAAGGAGCAGCTGCGCCCTTTTCTGAATGATATGCTGACCGGGATTCTGGAGGACGAGCGGATTTTTTCCGTGTATGTTGCGTGGGAGCCAGATGTGTATTTTGACAAAACGCCGTACGGGCTTTCGTCCTATGCTTTCCGCAGCGGCAGCGATGTGGCGATGACGGTGAAAAATGATTATGACCAGTATCACGATCAGCCCTATTACGCTATCGTAAAGGAAACGCGCAAGCCCTTGATTACGGAGCCGTATGAGGTAGAGCTTTCCACCGGAATTTCCGCCGGGAAAAAAGCGTGGATCATCAGCATCAGCAACCCGATTCTCGACCCCTCCGGCTCGTTTGTCGGCGTGGCCACCTGCGACGTGCTGCTGGATACGCTGAACCAGATCCCGTTTGATCTGGGCGGCTACCAAACGGCGTACAGCTTTTTGCTGACGCGGGAGGGCACCTATATTGCGCACTCTCAAAAAAGCGAGCTGCTCGGCACCCGGTACGGGCAGGCGGACGGGGCCGGGGAGAAAAGCGGCGGCCATGTACGCGACCTTGCGGCGAAGGGAATGGAAGAGTTTTTGTCCGGTACGGATGAATCCACGGGAAAGGATTCCTATCGAATTCAGATTCCGCTCTCCGTAGCCGGCGTGGAGCAGCCGCTTTCGAGCGCGTTTGTGGTGCGTACGGAGGAGGCGCTGGGCCAGGCCCGGCAGCTGACGCTGATTATTCTGGCAATCGCCTGCGGTGGGGTGATTCTGCTCGGGGTGAGCGTCTCGCTGCTGCTGCGGCGCGCGCTTGCGCCTATGCAGAATGTGATGCGGCTCGCGCTGGAAATGAGGAACGGGAACCTGAGCGCGGATGTTTCGGTCACCGCGCAGGACGAATTCGGCGAGCTGGCGGATACCTTCCGCCAAACCTGCCAGGTGCTGAGCACCTATGTGCAGGAGATTTCCCGCGTTCTGGGGCAGATCAGCGCCGGCGACCTGCGGGTGGAGCTCAGGAATGAGTACGCGGGGGATTTTGTCCCCATCCGCCGGGCGCTGCTTGAGATTTCGGAATCCCTCAACCGAACGTTTTACCGTGTCAGCCATTCTGCCGAGCAGGTGGATTCCGGCTCCGTGCAGATGTTCGAGGCGTCCCAGTCGCTTGCGCGGGGGGCGGGGGAGCAGGCCGAGGCGATCGAACGGCTGTCCTCCGCGGTGAGGCAGGTGTCGGCGCAGGCGGAAGAAAACGCGGGCGGCGTGCGCAGTGCGGCAATGCATGTTGCGGCGACGGACGAGCAGACCTCCAGAGGAACGGAGCGGATGGCCGAACTGACGGCGGCCATGGGGGAGATCAGCGCTTCTTCGGCGCAGATCAAGCAGATCACCCGCATGATCGAGGAGATCGCGTTCCAGACGAATATTCTGGCACTGAACGCCTCCATAGAAGCGGCGCACGCGGGAGCGGCCGGCCGGGGCTTTTCCGTTGTGGCGCAGGAGGTTCGCTCCCTTGCGGCAAAGTCTGCCGAGGCCGCAAGGGAGGCGGAGGCGCTGATCCAGAAATCCTCCGGTCAGGTGCAAAAGGGCTCCGATATCGCGTGCCAGACGGCGGAAATTCTGAGCGCGATCGAGGAGCAGGCTCGGCAGACGAAGGGGATTATGGATCAGATCGATTCTTCGGCGGCGGAGCAGGCGATTGCCGTCGCGCAGATCACCCGCGACCTGGAGGCGGTGTCTGTCGGGGTGCAGAGCAGCGCGGCTTCCGCGGAAGAGGGGTCATCGGCCAGTCAGGCTCTGTCGGAGCAGGCGGCCGCGCTGCACAGGGAGCTTGCGCGGTTCCGCTTTTCCTCCGCGGAGCACACGCACCGGGGAGCTGAGAAAGCGGCAGACACGGCAACGCCCGGCTATCCCTGTGTACGGGAGATGCCGGGCCGGGAAGAAACGCCGCAGGACTGCACAGGGGAAAACGAAATGGTTCCCCAAAGGGATGGCGAAAATCCCAAAACAGTATGTTTTGATGCTTTGGCTGCGGCGCAGGCCGAAACGGCGGCTCCCCAGCCGGTGGAAGCGGAGGACGTATGGAACCGACAGCTTGAAGAGGGCCCCGAAGCGACAGCGGAGAAAGCCCTCGAGCAGGCCTTTCCGGAAGAAGCGGAAGAGAGAGAAGCCGAAGAACGGGTGACAAAAGAATCAGAAACAAAAGAGCCGCAACCGGAAAAATTGGACACGGAAGAGCCGAAAACAGAAGAACCGGAAGCGGAGAAATCGGAAACACACCCCCAAAAGACGGAGGATGCTTCTTAACCGCTTTCACAGCGCCGCCGGGCACTGGCGGGCAGAAAAAGCGCCGCTTTTCTCCTGCGGTTGGTTCCGGCAGGCGGGCCGCGGCGCGGAGCCTTCGTTTTGGCCGGCGTTCTGCGAAAACCGCCCCACCAGCATGCGCGGCGGCAGGGCGTCCATATTCTGTTTGGCCTGCGTGCGCAGCTGGTATGCGGCAAAAAAGCACAGCAGAGAAATCGCGGCCAGCACAACCGCCAGTACGCCGAGCAGCGTTTCTGTTCTTTTCTTTTGCGGCATGACACCATTCACTGCCGCCCGGAACACCTGTCTGCCTTTCTAAAAAGCTGCGGGCGAATTTGCTCTGCATGCGCTGTTTTTTGGTAAGCAAGGTATATTTGCGGATATTTTTCCAAATAATAGCGATGTACCAGATACTGGCTCACGGCGGCCATTTCAGACCAACGCCCGGCAAAGCCGCCTGAAATCGGCTCGGCCCTTTGAACCCCTGCCTGCGGATACGTCGCATTCACCCGACAGGGTGGGGAAACAGAAAATTTCAGGGCGGTCTGAAGATTTTTTTCGGGGAAGAATTCAACCCGAAAGCCGTGTATAAAGAAAAGCGGACATGGAAAACTGTTTGACAAAGCGGTTATTTCATGCTATACTGATCTTGCATTCTAAATGATGTACGAAAATGAGCTCACATCTTGATGTAAGTCATTGTCCGTTAATGATTTATGCAAGATGCGGGCTTTTTCTTTTTTACAGTTTTGGATACAACATTTTTCTAAGGAGGTGCTTTTCTTATGGAGAAAGGTACAGTCAAATGGTTCAATGCAGAAAAGGGTTATGGTTTTATCGCCAACGACAATGGTGGAGACGACGTGTTCGTTCATTTTTCCGCTATCGCCGGTCAGGGATATAAATCGCTGAGCGAGGGCCAGAAGGTCACTTTTGAAGTGGAAACTGACGCTCGCAATGGCAAGCTGAAGGCTGCCAATGTTGAGATTGCTGAGTAATTTTTTCTGAATTGAACGAAAAGGCCGTCCCGTGAGGGATGGCCTTTTGTTTTGCCGCTTTAGCGAGAACACCACCTGCTCTGCCGGTGAGAATCAAAATGCTTTCGCCTTCGGCATTGATCAAAGCGACCGTTCTTTTGTGCTCACTCAGCGCAGGTTTTGCCGATTGCAATTGCTTTCGCAGCCACGGGGCAGGTGATGCAATCAAAGCCCTTTTTGATACACCCCGAGACGTGCGCCGGTACTGCACCCTTTTAAAGTTTATGCAAACCGCGTTGAACGCGTGGCTTTGATCAACCGCAGCCGTGCGAAAGCGGTGTTTTCGCACCGGCATTTGAGAGCCGGATTACTCAATCCTCTCTGAAATTTCGCTGCGCACGCAGTTTCGATCCAGCTTGGCCCGGTACAGAAAATCGTCTGCCCTGCCCAGGTAGGCGTCCGTATCCACCCCGAATTCCTTGTAGTACATCGCCGCTCCAAGGCTTGCGGTCAGCTCGATTCGCTGCGAGTTGTGGTAAACCTCCAGCATCTCCACCTGCCGGCGAAGATGCTCCAAATGCGCCAGCGCCGTCTCGAGATCCGTATTGGGCAGGCAGATGACGAATTCATCCCCGCCGAACCGCCCCAGAAAGTCGTGCGGGCGCAGATTTGAGGAAAGGCACTCCGTGAACCGCTTGAGTACCACATCGCCGCCGATGTGGCCGTAGGTGTCGTTGATGTTTTTAAAATAGTCGATATCCGCAATCACAAGGGTCAGCGGCAGGCTTTCCCACCGGGCCCTGTTCATTTCGGCGGCCAGCAGCTCCACAAAGCTTCTGCGGTTGAGCGCTCCGGTCAAAAAATCATGCATTGCCAGAAATTCGTTTTCCTCCTGGCTTCTGCGCAGGTTGGCCTCGTTTTGCTTATAGATCGTCATGTCGCGGATGGAGAGCACGGCGAGCCGCACGCCGTCCTTGTCCTGAAAAAGCGCGGAGGTGTAGTCGGCAACGAATTTGCTGCCGTCTCCCTTAATAAAGGTCAGCTCTTTCCGGGCCTTTCCCCGCCTTTCGCGCTCCTGAATCGCGAGCGCCAGCTTGGGGTCGCCCAGGTCGGTGATCCCGGCCCGGCCCGCATGGCACAGTTCTTCCTCCGTTCTCAGGAACAGGCGGCAGGCCGCCGGATTGGCCCGGTAGATTTTGCCCTTTGGGCTTGTAATCAAAATTGCATCCTCGCTGTTTTCAAAAACGAGCCGGTAACCGGCGGTGCTTTTCCGCTCGGCCCGGGATTCTCACCAGCGTGCAGGGTGGGGGCTGCACGCTAGACGCGGGGTTCTGAAACTGCCGTTCAGCTTCTTTTTACTATAGAATATATATCAATCCTTTCCTGATGTAAAGCAATAAATGACACGGAAAGGCTTAAAACGGAAATAAATTTCATTTTCTATTTTCCGCAACTTTGGATGTTTTTCCGCGCTGGAAAATAGAGGGGGTCGGCTCCCGGTTTCCGTCCGCGGCAAATGAAATGCGCGAGCCTGAAAAAAGGATTTTTTGGGGCCGTCCACGTGTGTTTGGTGCCGCTTTGCGCTGATTAAAGCTTCCTGCTTCTGGATATGCTAAAGAAACGGGAGGGATTTGGAATGAGCAAGCGCGTTGCAGCGTTTTTTTCTGTTTTTATGCTCTGCATGTTTCTGCTGCTGATGAACCTGTACCGCATTGCCACGGGCAGTCAGCTTGCCGAAACCGCCGACCGGCAGAGCAGCTACTGGCTGACGGTTTCTTCGGGCCGCGGCACCATTTACGATACAAAACTCAATCCGCTGACGGGAGTGGAGAAGGGATATACGGCTGTGGTCAACCCCACGCCGGAATCGGCCTCCGCGCTGGAGGCGGTTCTTCCCCGCGCGCGGATGGAAGAGGTCTATACGCTTCTGACGAAGGGAAAGCCGTTTCTGCTGGGTCTGCCCAAGCCCGTTTCAGCGGAGGGGATCGACACCTTTGAAACCAACCGCCGCTATGGTGCGAGCGGACAGATCGCCGCCAATGTGATCGGCTATCTGGATGGAAGCGGCACGGGCGTGGCCGGGATGGAGAAGGCGTATCAGGAATTTTTGTCCAGCGATCCGGGCGAGGTCGCGGTCAACTACCGAGTGGATGCGATTAACCGGATTCTGCCGGGAGAAAACAAACAGGTGATCGATACCTCCAGCAAAAACAAAAAGGGCGTCGTGCTCACGCTGGATGCCGAAATTCAGGCGCTGGCGGAGCGTTCGGCGAAAAAACACCTGAAAAAGGGCGCCGTCGTCGTTACGGAGGTGCCGAGCGGGAAAATTCGCGCAATGGTCAGCCTGCCGGATTTTTCGCCGAATGATCTGCAGTCGGCGCTGAAGAATCCGGATTCCCCGCTTTTGAACCGCGCGATTTCCGCCTACAGCGTCGGCTCGGTGTTTAAGGTTGTCTCTGCGGCGGCGGCACTCGAAAGCGGCGTTTCGCCGGGCACCACCTTTACCTGCACCGGAGGAATCGAGGTGGGCGGGGGCGTGTTCCACTGCTATAACGGAAAGGCGCACGGCACGCTGGATATGCAGGGCGCGATCGCGCAGTCGTGCAATACCTATTTTGTCAGGCTGATGCAGCAGGTGCCGAACGAGACCTTTCTCAGTATGGCAAAGTCGCTCGGCTTTGGCCAGAGCCTGACCCTGGCGCCGGGCTATGCCTCTGCGGCGGGGAGCCTGCCGGAGAAAGACGAGCTCCTGGTGCCGCGCGCGCTGGCGAATTTTTCGTTTGGGCAGGGCGTTTTAACCGCAACGCCGGTGCAGATTGCCGGGCTGATGAACGCGGTAGCCTCGGGCGGGCTGTATACGCCGCCCGGCCTTGTACAGGGGCTGGTGGATGAAAATCTGCGGTATGTGGAGGCGGCAAAGCAGCCGGAAGCCGTGCGGGTGATGTCGCAGGATACGGCGGCGCGGCTGCGGCAGTTTATGGGCGTGGCCGTGGAGGACGGCACGGCGAAAAAGGGCAAGCCGGTGCTCGGCGGAGCCGGGGTGAAAACGGGAACAGCCCAGACCGGGCAGTTTGAAGGCAGCAAAGAGATCGTGCAGGGCTGGTACACGGGATTCTTCCCGCTCGAGAGCCCGCGCTACAGCATTGTGGTGCTCTCGGAGAACGCGCAGGGCGCCAGCGACGGAGCCCCGGTCTTTCAGGAAATTGCGAACGCTCTGATCTCAAAAACCAATTGACAACCGCCGGAATTCGGGAGTATAATAAAAACGATTTTGATAGAAAAAAGGCGTATATGGGAAAGAAGCTGTTTTCGTGTTTCGCAGCAGAGAGAGGGTTCCGCCGGCACAGCCGGTTAGGCTGAAAGACCCTTGCGAGCGGCGGGCGGCAGGCCCCTCCCGCAGCCGCCGGGTGAAGAATCCGGACGTTACCCGCGTTAAGGGGCTTGAGTGGCGCGGTTTGCGCAATTTGGGTGGTACCACGGGCTTTCTCCGTCCCATTTCGGGCGGTGAAGGTCTGTTTTTTTGTGTTTTCACGGTTTGCCGCGCGCCCATTCCAAATTGCAATCAATTCACTGAAAAAGTGATTTTCTTTCTGTAAACAGGGGGCATCTTCCGCCGCCTTGGGCAGGGAAAGAACGAAAGGCTTTTTCAAGTGGAATTACGATCAGACAGGAGAGTTAAGAATCATGCAGTGGACAGGATTGAACGAGATTCGTGAAAAGTATCTGTCTTTTTTTGAATCGAAAGGACATTTGCGCCTGAAGAGCTTTTCTCTGGTGCCGAACGGAGACAACAGTCTTTTGCTCATCAACTCCGGCATGGCGCCCATGAAAAAGTATTTTACGGGCGAGGTAACGCCCCCCAGAAAACGCGTGACCACCTGCCAGAAGTGCATCCGCACGCCGGATATTGAGCGCGTCGGCATCACCGCGCGCCACGGCACCTATTTTGAGATGCTCGGCAATTTCTCGTTCGGCGATTATTTTAAACACGAGGCCACGGCCTGGGCATGGGAGTTTTGTACCAAGGTGATGGCCCTGCCCGCGGATCGCGTATGGGTCACGATTTATCAGGACGACGACGAGGCATTCGAGATCTGGACGAAAGAGGTCGGCGTTTCTCCCGACCGCATTGTGCGCCTCGGCAAGGAGGATAACTTCTGGGAGCACGGCTCCGGCCCCTGCGGCCCCTGCTCCGAGCTGCATTTTGACCGCGGCGAGCAGTACGGCTGCGGTTCGCCTACCTGCGGCCCCGGCTGCGACTGCGACCGCTATGTGGAGTTCTGGAACCTGGTGTTCACTCAGTTTGACAGCGACGGAAAGGGTACCTACACCCCGCTCGACCACCCGAATATCGATACCGGCATGGGCCTTGAGCGCCTGGCCTGCATCATGCAAGGGGTAGACAACCTCTTCCTGGTGGACACCGTACAGAATATTATGAAGCATGTCGGCCGCATTGCGGGCATTCAGTACGGCGACGACGATAAAAAAGATATTTCCCTGCGCGTGATCACCGACCACATTCGCAGCACCACCTTTATGATCGGCGACGGTGTGATGCCCTCCAACGAGGGCCGCGGCTATGTGCTGCGCCGCCTGCTGCGCCGCGCGGCGCGCCACGGCAAGCTGATCGGCATCAACCGCCCGTTCCTGTTTGAAGTGGCGGAGACCGTGATTGCCGAAAACAAGGGCGCTTATCCCGAGCTGGCGGAAAAACGAGACATGATCGTGAAGCTGATTCACGTGGAGGAAGAGAGCTTTGCCCGCACGATTGATCAGGGCCTGCAGCTTTTGAATCACCTGATGCAGGGGATGGAAGGAAAGGTGTTCTCCGGCGAGGACGCGTTCCGTCTGAACGACACCTACGGTTTCCCGCTCGATCTGACGAAGGAAATCGTCGCGGAGCAGGGCATGACCGTGGACGAGGAGACCTTCCGCCGCTTGATGGCCGAGCAGAAGCAGCGCGCCCGCGCGGCCCGCAAGAACGCGGGCGCGGACGCCTGGGCAGGCGGCGCGAACGGCACGGAAGAGCTGCCCGCCACCGCGTTTGTGGGCTATGAAACAATGCAGAGCGTGGCCGAGGTGCTGGCCGTGATCAAAAACGGCGAGCGCGTGGATTCTGCCGAGGTGGGTGACGAGGCCACTCTGGTGCTGAGCCGGAGCCCATTCTACGCCGAAAGCGGCGGGCAGGTGGGCGACACCGGCACGATCACCGCACAGGATACCGAATTCACGGTGACCGACACCACAAAGAACCCCAGCGGCATTTTCCTGCACCGCGGCAAAATCACCGCCGGGCGCATTTCGGAGGGCGATACCGTCACCGCGAAGGTGGACGGCGAGCGCCGCGCGGCGATCATGCGCAATCATACGGCGGCCCACCTGCTGCAGGCGGCGCTGCGCCGTGTGCTGGGCGCCCACGTGGAGCAGGCTGGTCAGCTCGTCAATGATGAACATGTGCGCTTTGACTTTACGCATTTCTCCGCGATGACGCCGGAGGAGCTGCAGCAGACCGAAGCGCTGGTCAATCAGGCGATCCTTGAGGGGATTTCTGTGGAGTGCCGCGAAATGCCGATCGAGGAAGCAAAGAAGCTCGGCGCAATGGCGCTGTTCGGCGAAAAGTACGGCGATGTTGTCCGCGTGGTCAGCGCCGGGGACTTCTCCCGTGAGCTGTGCGGCGGCACGCATATCGACAATACCGCAAAGCTCGGTCTGTTCCGCATAGTTTCCGAAAGCTCCGTTGCGGCGGGTGTCCGCCGGATTGAGGGCGTTACCGGAACCGGCGTTCTGGCGCTGCTCTCCCGTCAGGCCGAGCGGATGCAGGAGACTGCCGCGGCGCTCAAGGTGAACAATGTGTCCGAGCTGGTGCAGCGTGCAAAGCAGGTCGCGGCTGAGCTCAAGGAAAAGGATCGCGAGATCGAAAGCCTGACCGGAAAGCTTGCGTCCGTCCGCATCAGCGGCATGCTGGCAAACGCTCGGCCGGTGGGCGGCGTTCGCGTGATGACTGCGGTGCTGCCCGGCACGGGCGCGGATGCACTTCGCGCCATGTGCGACCAGATCAAGAGCCGGCAGGCGGATGTCGTCGCGATTCTGGCAGGCGTGACCGACGGCAAGGCGACCATCGCCGCGACGGCGGGAACCGAAGCGCAGAAGCTCGGCGTACACGCGGGCAAGCTGGTCGGCCAGGTGGCAAAGCTGGCCGGCGGCAACGGCGGCGGCAAGCCCGACCTGGCGATGGCCGGCGCGAAGGATCCCGCAAAGCTGGAAGAAGCGCTCTCCGCGGCGGATGAACTCATCGCCGCAATGCTCAAATAAGCACGGTCGCCAAAAAGCGGGCGCAGCATGGGCTTGCCGTCGCTCCCCGTGCGATTGTTTGCCGACAGGGGTAACAGTAAGCCGCAAGGGCCAGTATGATATCAGCA
>PPYE01414309.1_pt1 | contig 10174 bp, 7 predicted proteins | sample 1559881 | NCBI WGS metagenome assembly PPYE01 (sample SAMN08240022, study PRJNA423297) | Human gut metagenome, whole genome shotgun sequencing project.
CACAACGCACCCTTTTTTAGTTTTTTAAGAACGTAAGTCCGCCAGGCGTCCCGCCGGATTTGCAATCCGGCGTTAAAAAATGTCCTAACCTATTTAGGCTCTGCGGATTTGCAATCCGCAGCAAAGGAGTCTGCTTTCCCTTTTGTTGTGTTGGGGGATTACAAATCCCCCGGTTTTAATAGGTCGAACCTTTTTTTACGGCGGATTTCAAATCCGCCGAGACGCCTGACGGTCTATACGCCACGATGAAGAGTGGCATATAGACCCTTTTTGGGGGGATGTTATGGTTTTGGGGTATAATACTCCACGGTGCATTGGTCTTTCTTCCAGATGGCAGGGAGATAATTTGTAGTATTTTCCAATGCTTTATAGGCAGCCTCATCTTTTACTATGAGTGTGCGGTTTACGTTTTTTTCGGTTCCGGCATTATAAAGCCAATAGTTAACACAATACGATTTTGAAGTAATCTCAGAATCTAACGCTAACATTGTGACAGATGACAAATTCTTACAACCAGAGAATATTCTACAGTAGCAGGCTTCCGCTAATTCTGTAGCAGGCAATTCTGGTGCAGACTCGAGACTTGTACAATTATAGAACATTTCATAATAGCATCTACTTGCTAATGTTGTAACAGGCAATTTTGGGGCAGCCGTGAGACTTGTACAATCATAGAACATGTCATAATAGCAGTTATCTGCTAATGTTGTAGCAGGCAATTTTGGGGCAGACTCGAGACTTGTACAACCACAGAACATTGCTTGATAGCAGTTATTTACTAATGTTGTAGCAGGCAATACTGGTGCAGACGTGAGATTTGTACAACCACTGAACATGTCTCTATAGCAGTAATCTGCTAATGTTGTAGCAGGCAATTCTGGGGCAGAGGTTAATACACTGCAATGAAGGAACAAAAAACAGAATCTGGCATTTTGGGTCTCTACTATATTATAGTTTCTCCAGTCCTGCAGCGTGCGGATGTCGCCTATGCAAGCTACATCTACAGTTGGATCAGTAAATGTGATGGTTGAATACCTAGTGGAACCATTCGCAGTTCCATTTGGGTTTATGCCACGCAAGCGAAGGTCGCCTTTTGCTCCACCGAAGGGAACTTCTGTGCCTGCCTTGATAGTTGCCCAATCTCCATTATTCACAGAATACTCAAGTCCTTTAATCTCGTAAGTTCCTGTGGTTGTCATTTTGAAAGTCTGTGCTTCCTTTGCCGTAAAGGTGACATATGGGGTAGGGCATTCTTCTGTTTTACCTCCAGTAATATCCCCCGCAGTCCAATCTGCCACGTAGATACCGGAAACGGAAATCTTGTTCTTACCTACTTTGAGTTTATAGGTGTAGCTATTGCCGGCTGTGAGAGTAGGGATGCCGGTGAGCGTTTCTGTTGTTGTTTTGCTTTCTCCTTCTGCTACATCAAGAGAGATGAAGGTTTCGGAGTTTTGGGTTTCGCATGGCTTGATAAGGGCATAAAACTTATTGTCGGTGTGCTTATACGCTTTTATACCACAGATGCTGAGGCTGTTAACTGTAGCATCGGCATACTGGTCGTTGAAGCCATCAATCTCTACTACCACTCTCGCCATCTTGCGCTCCATGATGAGAGAAAGTTGATTGCCATTGGTATTGCTTTGCTTACCGCTATACGACATGAAGTCGTTGGCAGCAAGTGTAGTCTCATCATATTCCTTAGGCAGGGTGACGTTGTTGAGGTTGCCATCGAACGAAGCAGGGTAGTAGGCGGTGAAATTCATCTCATCGCTTTCCCATTTCAGGAACTTGCCGTCCTGCGGCTGCCATTCCGAGCCTACGAGCTTATAGGTCACGGCATCCTGGCCATCAGCCTGGACGCTAATCATATCCCCATCATTGAATTTCTTCTGGTCAGCTTCAGTAGCGCCCAGCGGATTGCTGCGGGTGAAGCCATTGGCAGAAGCCTTGCCTACTTCTGCGGTGATATGCACCGCATTAGGGTCGTTATGGAATGCAGAGAGAATATCATCCTCCGACGAACAGCCTGCAAAAAGCAAACCTACAACACCCATTATACCTAATATCTTCTTTTTCATCGTCATATTCTTTTTGTTATGGAATCAAAGTCCCATTATTTTCTAAGTTCTAATCAATAATCACTTATCACTTACATCGAATTACCATTCCACTATACATTTCCCTCTCAGCCAGTAATCTGTGGGAAGAACACCTTCGTCTTTCAATTTATTATAGGCACTCGGATCTTTTACTTTGAGAGTGCGGGTTATTCCTTCCTTTGTTCCTGCATTCTTCAACCAATCTGTGAAGTAATCTCCTGAGATTTGGTCGCTTGGTGCCAACATCGTGACAGATGTCAAGTTTGTGCAGCCATTGAACATATTAGCGTAGCAGTACAATTGTAAGCCTATAGCCGACAAACCTGGTGCCTTTTGAAGCGAACTACAGCCTTCGAACATTCCGTAATAGCAAAAAAGAGCTAAGTGTGTAGCTGGCAATTCTGGTGCTGTATTGAGATTTTTACAATCAGCGAACATATAAAAATAGCAGTAGCCTGCTAAGTATGTAGCCGGTAATGCTGGGGCAGTTTCAAGATTTGTGCAACCTTTGAACATACTTGCGTAGCACTTTTCTGCTAAATTTGTTGCAGGCAATGCTGGGGCAGAGGTTAATACAGCGCAATCTTTGAACAAATAACAGAATCTGGCATTTTGGGTATCAACTGTTGTATAGTTTTTCCAGTTTAACAGCGTGCGGATATCACCCGTACATGCCACATTCACATTGGCAACAGTAAACTTGATGGTAGAGTAGTTTACCGTGCTTGTTGCAGTACCATTTTGGTTTGTACCACGCAAGCGGAGTGTGCCATTTTCTCCACCGAAGGGAACTTCTGTGTCTGCCTCGACATCTTTCCAGTCACAACCATTCACAGAATACTCAAGCCCTGAGATGGTGTAATTTTGGGTTGTCATCTTAAACTTCTGCTCAGTATCTGCCTTAAAGGTGACGTATGGAATTGGGGTTAAATTGCCTGTTGTAGTTCCGTTGGCAGTCCATGGCCCTGCTGTGATTCCTGTTACTTCAATTTTCGTTCTTTTGATTACATTCAGATTATAGATATAGCTGCTGCCAGCTGCGGTGACGTTTGTTGTCATCGTAAGAGGTTTTGCATCGCTCATATCATTTGTGAAATAGAACATGGCAACTACTTCGCCTGGGATTACAAGGGCAGTATAGGTGGTACCTATACCACCGATTTCACCTTCGCCTTTTTGAGCAAATGGCGTGATGTCGATGGTTTGTGTTTCATCCTCTGCCGTAGAAGCCTTGCTGACGATGCGAACGTGCTTGATGGTTCCAGGCACATCTATTAATCCACTGATTTTGAGAATTATGCGGGCTGTCTTGCGCTCCAAATTGAAGTTGAGCGCTTCATCGGCTGTTTGGAGCTTTTTCTCCGCATTCATATAATCTGACTTCGCCATGAGTTCTTCTGAGCTTTGGTCTGCAGTCAGATAACCTATGGTGGCGGTGTTCTTGCCACCGGCAGGATACCAGCAGTTGAAGGTCAGGTTGGATCTGTCCCATAACAGATACTTGTCGGTTATGGCAGGAACCCATGACGTTCCGTTATAGGCATAGTCGGCCTGGTTACCATTGTTAGACACGGTAACCTGGTCGTTATTGTTGAAAATCGTCTGGGTAGCATCTGTTGCTGCAGGATTGGTTCGGGTGGTGGCATTATTCACCGATGCCGTGAAGTGAACGGCATCGGGATTGCTTTGCCAATCCATCAGCTTTGACATATCAGCTTCCGAACTGCATCCTGCCAGGAGCAGGCTGGCTGCCCACGTGCAAAGGAGTTTTATCGTCTTCTTCATGTTCTGTCTCTTTTTGCGTTATCATTTCACTTTCTCTCTCTGAGGATGAACTTTCTTGCCGTTGCCGACTTCTTCATGTTCAGCTGCAGGGTATATTGTTTGCCGCTCTCCAACACCATCTGTGTGCCAGTCCATTCATATTTCCTGTCGCTGGTATGCAGCACAATGTTCAAGTAGGCGGTTTGCGGAATCACTATGCAGGAATATTTGGCTACGGCTTGATCCGTTACATTGGCAGCCTGGGTGAAATCACCCGGGGTAGGGATGATGCTGGCTGCATCTCCTTTTGCGGTAATGGTAGGAGATGCTGAGGCTAAACCGATATCAGCAGAAATCTTTGTTCCTTCTACCCTGATTCCTTGGATAGGATTTGCAGCAAGACCATTGTTTGCATTGAATTCGGAGCCGATGATTACTTCGATATCAATCCGGCAGAAGGCATGATTGAATTGGATATCCAGTTTTTCGGCTTTCAGATCATTCTTCGGTACGAAATTGGCGTTATGATATATGAGCAGGTCGTCAGCCTCAGCGGCTGTGCTCTGATCGGGGTTTACGCCATAAGTAATCGTGCCGTAGCTCGTGTTCTCTTTTGAGTACACGCCGGAGAATGTGTTGGCAGCCGTTGCGGGATACAGAGCCACGATTTCAACCGGGGTTGTTAAATTCTGCCACAACAGTTTGTTGTCACATCTCCATTCGGTGCCGCCTTTCAATGAGAAGATCTCGTTGGCATAACTGTATTTATCATTCGTTTTGTTCACCACAGTCAGCGAGAAATTCTTGTTCAATGCAGTAGCCGCCTCATCGCCGCGTGTCATGTCGTTGTTTACTCCGGCAGTAACACGGATGAGGTTGTCGCTAGGATAGCTGCCTGTTGCCAGTTCCTCCTGGTTGGAGCAACTGGCAAACAGGGCGGCCCCCAATGCCGTTATTGCGAAAAATTGTATTGCTTTCATCTCGCTATGTTTTTTAGAGTTATGGGCGTTCCCCGTTAGGCGTTCCGCCGGATTTGGAATCCGGCGTTAAAAAATGTCCTAACCTATTTAGGCTCTGCGGATTTGCAATCCGCAGCAAAGGAGAATGCTTTCCCTTTTGCTGTGTTGGGGGATTACAAATCCCCCGGTTTTAATAGGTCGAACCTTTTTTTACGGCGGATTTCAAATCCGCCGGGACGCCTGGCGGGGTTGCGCTCTTGGTTATTGTTTCGTTGAAGTCTCGCAAGTTTGCCCTACACGCCCTGAAGGGGCAGAAGCTCCTAGCCCAGGGCGTGTAGGGCTTACTTGCGAAAGCTCAATTAATTAATATCTGTTTCGTCCACTGCTTTGACAGTACATTTGCCTGCTTGCCAGTAGTCTGCTGGGAGAAGATTATTAGTCTTCAACGCATCGTAGGCAGCCTGATTCGTCAGTGTGAGACTGCGGGTAGTGGCATCTCTTCCTGCGTTGTCGGACAACCAATCAGAGAAATAATCACCTGTAATTTGGTCGCTTGGTGCCGACATCTTGACAGAACTCAATCTTATGCAATCAGAGAACATGTATGAGTAGCAGGATTCTGCCAATTCCTTTGCTGGTAAATCAGGTGCAGTTTCAAGGTTTTTACAATGTGTGAACATAGAATTATAGCAGTTTTTCTTCAAAGACGTGGCTTGTAACTTTGGAGCTTCCTTAAGCTCTGTACAATTAAAAAACATCGTATTGTAGCAGTTTTGAGCCAATGTCATAGCCGGCAAATCTGGGGCTTTTTTAAGAGAAGTACACGCCCAGAACATGCCACTATAGCAGTAATCTGCTAATTTTTTAGCAGGTAATTCTGGGGCAGAGGTTAATTCTTCGCAACCATAAAATAATACGCAGAATCTAGCAGACCCTGTTTCAACATTTTCATAGTTCTTATAGTCCAATAATGTGCGGATATCGCCTGTGCATGCCACTTTTACATCAGCAGTACCGAAAGAAATTTTAGAATATTTATACGCGTCTCCTGCTGTGCCAGTCAGATTATTCTTACCTCGCAAGCGGAGATCTCCTTTTGTTCCACCAAACTCAACCATTGCGCCTGCCACAACATCATTCCATTCACCATGATTTACAGAATACTCAAGTCCTGAGATTTTGTAACCTCCATGTTCTGTCATCATAAATTTTTGGGCTTTCTCTGCCGTAAAGGTGACGTATGGGATATATTCTTCTGCCTTTCCGCCATCAATCTTATCAGTTCCCCAGTCAGCCACAGTAACATTACCTATAGTCACCTTGTTCTTACCCACAATAAGATTGTAGGTATAGCTCTTGCCGGCTTCCAATGCTCCTGTCTTGACAACGAGAGGAGTTTCGGTGGATTCATTGTCAGTGAAATAGAGCTTTCCCTCTACTGCTCCAGGAATAACCAGGGCAGTATAGGTTGTGCCTTTTCCACCCTCGCCATTCTGCAAAGGCTTGATGTTGACGATAGATGATTCGCTGGCATCAGTAGATGCCTTGCTTGCGATGCGGATATGGTTGACCTTGGTGGTGCTGGCATCAAACTGGTCGTTGAAACTCTGGATGTTGAGAATCAGACGGGCAGTCTTGCGCTCCAATTCCACTTTAAGCTGTCGGTCACCAGGAATTTCAGTAAGGTTGGTTACCGCTGCCGTCATATAATCTGATTTTGCAATCGCCTCTGTACTGCTCTGGTCTTCCTGGATATAGCCTTTGCTGCAGGAATTATTGCCATCAGCAGGATACCAGCACTGGAAAGTGAGGTCGCTAGCATCCCATACCAGATAACTTCCATTACCTGGCTGCCAGTCGGTGCCATTGAAGGTATAGTTGAGCGATGTGCCATTGTTGCTGACACCCATCACATCACCATCTCTAAAACTCTTCTGTCCGGCTTCATCAGATGCAGCCGGATTACTGCGGGTAAAGATGCTGCCCACCGAAGCCGATACGTGAACGGCATTCGAGTCGCTGAGCCATGTATTACTGTTGTCGGAATCTGTAGCACAGCCAGCCAGCAATAAGCCGGCTGTTGCTACAAGACCCAATATCTTCTGATATTTCATAGTTGTTCTATTTTAAGTTCATATTCTTTAGTCTGTCTCAAGAGAGCCACCTTCGCCATTTCCCCATGGAGTAGCGGTGATTTTCTCACCCTTCAACAATACCACATCATTACCCATGCTAAGTTCGAGGGTATATCTGTAGCCGCTCTCAAGCGTGACAGCGTCTTTGGAAGTCCATTCATATTGCTTGCCAGCAGTCTTCAAAGACACCTTGAAGGTGTTGGCAGCAACGTTCTGTGGGACGGTAATGCAAGAGAAGTGTGAGATGCAGGACTTTTCTTTATCGTTATCTGCTGGAGTGTCAAAGTCGCCTTTGGTTGCGGTAATATCCTTAGCAGAAGCTGTTTCGCTGGCTGTTACGATGTTAGAAGTGCTTGTAGCATTTACATCCGCAGTAATTTTAGTTCCTCCCAAGGTTACCTCCGTGATAGGAGAAGCTGTAGGAACACCAGACACATTGAACTCGGTTCCCAAAGTCACGTTGATGTCAATCATACAGAAAGCATGATTCATCTTGATACTCAGTTTTCCATCCTTGAGACTTTCGCCAGGTTTGAAGTTTGGAGCATAATAGTACAACAAGTCGTTATTGTCAGACTTTGTAGACTGGTTGGCAGCTACGGAATAAGAAAAACCACTGAATTTTCTTGTTTCATTATCATAGACATTTGCGAATGGATTATTATCAACTGCTGGAGCAAAAGCCAAGATGTCTACAGGTGTTTCGGAATTCTGCCACAGCAGGGTCTCTGGGCATCTCCAAACTTCATTCTCATCCTTTGAGAACACCTGATTAACATAGGTATATTTCGGCGCATTCTTATTCACCACGGTCAGTGATAAAGGATTCTTCAGTGGAGTACCTGCTGATTCATCAGCACGAGTCTTGGCATTGTTCACTCCTGCTGTAATGCGGATGATGTTATCACTAGGATAATTGCTCTGTGACAGTTCGTCCTCGTTAGAGCAACTGGTAAACATGGCTGCAGCCATGGCTGTTATTGCGAAAAACTTGATTGCTTTCATAATCGTTCTATTTTTTAATGTTATCTTATAATCTTATCTATCTGAAAATCTCCGATTTTAATCTAAAGCCTCTCCACCGAAGGTCTTGCCAGGCTCCCAATCAGAAATCTTTACGTCGTTGAGGATGATTTCATCACGACCTACCTCCAGGTTGATGGTGGTAATCTTGCCGCTGTCAAAGCTGAAAGGAGAACCGTTGTCGTAAACGTAGTCCTTATCACCGATGGTGATGGTCAGCTTCTGAATTCCTGACTGAGGAACGAGAATGGTGGTATACTTGCTGTTGGCTGTGGTAGCAGGCAACTCCAAATCAACCTTGGCTATTTCTGCAGGAGTCACCGCCTTGGTCAGATAGTTGACGGAAGCGTCGGTTAATACATCCGAAACCACCACCTTGTCAACGTCAGGAGTGCCGCCCCACTGGTTCTTGTAGGTAAGGTTTACCACCAACTTCGCCATCACGTGAGTGAATTCGAGCTGTACGGCATCGTTGGCGTTCTTCTCATAGGACAGTCCGTTGGTGTTGACAGCCACCAGCAAGTCGCTCGCCTCCTGGTTGGCAACATTGAGCTTATACGCTCCGGCAGTAAGGTCTTCTACGTCAGTGGTAGGATAGATGCCGATGAAATTATGCAGCGTTTCCCTGTCCTTCCACAACATCTGTGGGGTAGCCACCCAGACCTTGTCTGTCAACTTGTTGATGGAATTGTTGACGACCATATTGTCAGCAGAAGGAGTTGTGCCCGCCCAGGCATAAACGCTGATTTCATCGCCCTCGGTAAAGTGCTGTGAGCCCTTCTCGTCGGTAGTCACACGGGTCATGTTGCCGATACTGGTAGTAACGGTAATGGACTTAGGAGCCTCGCTGCCGTTGGAGATTTCCTCGTCAGAGCAGCTGCTCCAGGTCATTGTCATAGCCATTGCCATCATGGCAAAGAGAATAGTCTTCTTTTTCATAATCGTAATTTTTTAATATGTTCTGTTTTTTATTATTATTTCGTTTTTTCTTCCGGGTTCAGGATTTCTCCTTTATACACCCATCCCTCGGTCCAGTCATCAATCTTAGTCTTTTCCAGATGCATGGTAGGTCTGGAAGGCAACAGGTCATTATAGTTCAGCTTGAGTTCGTACTTGCCTCCCGGTTTCATCGCCGGAGCGATGAGCTCGTACTCCGTTTCCACCTTATTATAATTATTTTCGAATCGGATGATGTCGAGCTGGATGAGCGTATTCTTGTCGCTCTGAATGATAGGCATCAGATAGATGTCGCCCGTTTCGAAGTTTATGTTATGGTTGATGAACGTGTCGAGGTCTGTCTGCTTGATTTCGTCGCCCGTTACGCCATATTCCCCATCCTGGTTCTTGCGGGTAGGGTAGAAGTTGAGGGCAGTGTTGTTGAAATGGAGCTTGACTTCCGTATCGGCAGGCAGGTCATTGATGATGAGGTTGACATTTGAGAGCACACCCTTCATCGGGCTCTCGATGACCATTCTGCCGCCATCTTCATTGATGATGATTTCGTTCATGCCGAAGTAGGCATTGTTCTTGATCATCTTGTTGTCCTCCACTCCGATTACGATATTCCCCAACCCGATATCGGATGGGATTTCTCCACGGGTAGCCTGTCGGATATAGAACGGAGCCGTCAGGTTGGTGGTGACGAGGATTTTGTATTTTCCTCCCGGAAGGTCGAAGTTCTGGCTAGCCAGTTCCGCCACCGTATTATATGCGTTCACGGCTACGAGCGAACCGGTCTCGGCATTGAAGACCCACATCTTGGGGTTCTTCATTTCATGCCCATCTTCCGATGGGATCTCCCAGGTTGGGTTTACTCGCAGTCCGTTGTCGCCGTCTTTGTCTTTCTTGCAGGCAGAGAAAGCTATTGCGATGCAGCCCATCAGCATGAATGCTTGCAGCCATTTTGCTGTTTTTTGTTTTGTCCTCATATTTTATTTTGTTTGATGGGGTTATTAATTGGGTTCTTACTTTCGATAAGTTTTAATTACCTCCACAAATTTACGAAAAAAAATCGAGAAAAAGCGTTTTTTGGGGAAAAAAATAGTTTCATTCCTATCATTTAGGTGTAGCATTCCTCAATGAAACAGTTTCATTCCTACCAATGAAACTATCCCAGTTAAGTAAGTGAGCAAAATTAGTTTACATAAAATATTTATTGTCTTTTTCCGTTTTATATACAATGGGAAAGCCAAAA
>PPYE01031149.1_pt1 | contig 10173 bp, 12 predicted proteins | sample 1559881 | NCBI WGS metagenome assembly PPYE01 (sample SAMN08240022, study PRJNA423297) | Human gut metagenome, whole genome shotgun sequencing project.
GGGAACGCCGGTACTCGGCATAGGTCTTTTTCTTTTCTTCCAGCAATTTCGCGTACTCCGTCTGCAACTCTTTGACCTTTGGCAGCTTCTTGACGCCCATCTCATCAAAGGCATTCTTGGCAGCCTGATGGAGCAGAATTTCTTCCTCATGTTCTGCCCGGAATTTCTTAGAGTAGCCTGTCTTGCGGTATGCTACATAAACCTCACGGGTCTTGGCATAATTTACGATGTGGGTACGCAGAACGGCGATCTCTGCCATGCGCTGTTCAGCCGCCTTGATCTGCGCTGAAAGCTCATTGTGATGTGCCGTGGCAGCCGTAGCCTTTTCTTCCAAAACCGCGTACTCCAGCAGGTTATACTCTGACAGGTAATTCATGGTCTTCGCCATTTGCTTCAGATTGAAAACCTTGGCCCACCGAGCATAGCCAGCACCTTTTCCTGCCTGCAATTTTGCCTGAATGTCCACCAGAAGATTGACCTTCGGCGGCTCTGGCTGTGCGACCGTTTTCTTTCGTGGGGTATGCGCTTTCTTCCCAGAGAGAACTGCCTGCAAATCCTCCAATCCATATCCTTCGCCCAGGCTGTCCATGCGGGCTGCTTTTTCCCAACCAGGGAGCTTGAACCGCCGTTCCCCAAGCGCTTCTGTGAATACCGCGCCAAAAAACTTCCTGATCGACACAATGTCCTGGACCGGCAGATGTCCCGGTGTGCCGACTGCAACTGTACCGCGTCTTTTAAGACATCATCAAACAGATCCATCATCAAAATCCCCCCATCCTGACACAAGCATGATCACCAGCCGGTCGTTGGATGCTTTTAGTTCCCTTGTAAGGTCGCCTTTGTTCTGGAGATACAGGAACGAGCTTTCCGGGCTGCTGTCGCCCCTCCAGTACTGGATACTCCCGATATCCTCGCCCCTGAGCACGAGCTGTACCGTGAACCAGTGGCGCAGCGCATGTGTCCCGAGCTGGTTCTCATACAGGAGCTGCCCATAAAGCCTCAGTTCCGGGGAAAGAAACTCCCTGTGCAGCTCATATGCCTTGCAGAAAGCTTCCAGGAATGCGGGGTAGACACCCTGCCTGCGCTCTTTCTTGATCATCCCGACTTCGACATCATCATCCCTTATCCGGATTTCCTGCGTGACATCGACCACGGCGCTGACCACGCGCCCTCCAAGCTCGGTGAATGTGATTCCCCTCCCAAGGGGGCTGCATTCCTGCCGCACACTGCATACTTCCCCGGCGCGCAGCCCTGCAAATGCCTGCAGGCAGAGTCCGAAAGCGATGTCCCTGGCATAGCGGAAGGCCATCGGAACCAGGATTTCAAAGACTTTATAAGGGATATCCCGGAAGATCTTTTTCCTAACCGGCATCCCGGACACCTGGAATAAAGGGACCGCTTTAAAGAAACGCCGCCCATGTCTGTCATACGCAACTTCGTCACAGTACAGGCTCTTTCTGGTGACCTTCATGAAACCACCAAACTTCCATGAAAGGTTTGCCATAAAAGCAGTCACCGCGCCGATACATTTGGTGATGCTGTCCCTTCCCCGGTACTCCCCGTCCGCTTTATTTTCTGCTGTATAATGGTCGAAGTATTCCTGCAGCATCTCCGCCGTAATGCCGAACACATGGCGGATCCCGAACCTCCTTCCATGATCCACCAGGACATAGTTGAGCATCCCACAGATGTAATACAGCTTCTTCTCAGCATTTGACGAGATCGGCTTATACACCTTAAAGCCCGCGTAGTCCTGGAGGCGTGTTAAACGGATGATGACACTATAACCGTTCCGCAGCACTATGAATGACCGGGCATAGACCACCCCGTCCTCCGTCGCTGTCCTGATGGTATACACTCCATACCTCTGGACCTGTTCCGGTCTTTCCTCCGGATTCATTAAATCCAACATTTACTGTTACCTCCTTTTCCCCGCCTCATGACGGGATCAGGCAACAGTATAACAGACAGCGACAAAACTCTCTAATGCCTGTAAATATGCGGCTTCCGGGAGATGATGGGGTTTTGTCGTTGCGGTTTGGGGGAATTTGTTAGCCGGAATCTGATTAATAAATAGGTTTGTCATGTTACATAGGCATACAAAAGCCGGAACAATATGCCGCCCGGTTTCTGGGGGCATGATTCCGGCTGTCCTCCTTTTTCATTATTTTTCTTGCGATTGTCCGCTTTGTACGCCAATGGCCCGTAGGGCAGATGCGGCGAATAGATAAGATCACTCCCTTCAAAAGCGGAACTAAGTTAAGCGCCCTTTGTGTCTACTTCATATACATCGCAGACCTCATTGGGCTTGAGTTTCAGCCTTGCGGACAGAAATGCTTCAATGTCAAAAGCGTTCTTGTCATCTGCGTCGGCAGTATACCTGAAATTGGGGTGCTTGGTGATGTCGTACTTATCCGAAAGGAAAGGCCGCACACCATGCAGCTGGAGGTCGTCATCAGCACCGGCACATCCCGGTCAAGCAGGGCATTGGCGATACATCCTGCGAAAAAGGACTTCCCAGTTCCCACATCTCCGAACAGCAAAAGCCCAGTATTGTTTTTATATGCCTCTTTCCAGTTCTCCACATAGGCGCGGGCTTTGTCCATCAACGGATTTTGGCCGTTGTCGTTGGCAAAGGTGTAGTCATACAGATAACGGTCTTGTAGGCCCTGCGATTTCCGACGCTTGATACGCTCCATACGGCGCTGGCGTTCCTCGGCGGCCTTTCTCTGTTCCTCGGCTTCCCTCTGGCACTGGCAGATACAGCGGGGCATGAAGTAACCGGGCTTTCCAAACCTCGGCACAATGGTCTGGCGCTGGCCCTTGCATTTTTTACAGTGGATAAGGCCGTCTGTCGGGTCTATGTATTCATCCTCGGCAAGTTCCACACCGGCGGCGGCTTTGTCGATGATAGCGCGGATTTCTGCGGTAATCTCTATCATACGGTTTCTCATCCTCCTTTACGCTGTAATCCCGGTTACGGGTGGGCGGAGCCGTCTTTTTCGCGTCCTTGCTGGCCCATCGCCGGATAGTGGCGGCATGGTTCTGATACCGCTTGCCGGTGGACGCCATGTACTCGGACAGCTTTTCGATGTATTGGCTCCATACGGTGGGAAAGTCAGCCTGCAAGTCGGCCAGTTCTCCGGCAGAAAGAAATACATTCCGGTAACGGCCATAGGCGCGGGCGGGTTGTCCCTTCTTTAACTCTCTCTCTACCTTTACCTCTATCTCTTTCTCTAACTCTATCTCTATCTCTGGTGGACGAATGTCGGACAAATGTCCGCTGTTTGTCCGGGGCGCGGAAAGCGCCTTGTTTTGGAGCCTTGCGGCCCGCTTTCTCTCGGCCTCGGTAGAGGACTGGCCGATCAGCAGCTCAATGTTGTTCATGTAGTAAGCCCCGCTGTCCAGCAGTTCCACAAGGCCCAGTTTGAGAAAAATCTACAAGGCTCGTTCTACGGTGCCGATCTGCTGGCGAGTAATGGTGGCAATCATCTGGGCGGTGTAGGGAATGTCCTCGTCAAGCTGGAGCCGCCCGCCGTTTTTCAGGGATTTCAGATACAGTTTCAGCAGGATATTGGAATAGAGAACGCGTCCGGCGCACTCCGGGCAGTATTTGGCCCGGTTGGAGCCGGGGGTGAACAGCGCACCGCATACAACGCACTTCTTCGCGTCCAGCCGGTGGAACAGGGCCGTTTCCAGTTCCTTGTCCAGCGGCAGCACCGCCGCCTTAAACCACCGGCACAGCAGGGATCAGGAAATAGACTGGATGCAGACACATTCCTCCCCATCGTCCAGCGCAATACAGTTTCCGCAGTCATAGTTACAGCACTCATGCACCAGACGCCGCGCCCGCCGGTACTGGTGGTAGTCCATGACGGGGATAGGGTCAGGACTGTTCTTCTTCATGCTGGCACTTCCCGCACCCGCCGCAGCTATGACAGTTCCGGCAGAAATGGGTCTCCGGCTCCGGGGCAGTCGGCGGCTCCAGGCGGCCCGCCGGTTCCGGCTGTATCAGGTCAAGGGGCAGGCGGATGGTAAGATTGACAGTAACAAGATAATGGGTAGCGGTCATAAGCAATTCCTACTTAAATTTTTGTGAATTTTACGGCTATTGAGTTGATTTTGCAATGCAAATAGCATATACTATAAGTGCAATAAACTTGAAAGGGGTTGATACAATGGCAGGCACTACGAATTTCAGCGTCCGCATGGACAGCGACATCAAAAAGCAGTGCGAAACCCTTTACGGCGAATTGGGGATGAACCTCACCACCGCCATCAATGTTTTCCTGCGCCAGTCGCTCCGCGCCGGTGGCTTTCCCTTTGAAGTCAGGCTGGAACAGTCGAACAAAGAAACCATCGCCGCCATGTTGGAGGCGGAACGGATCGCGCGTGATCCCAGCGTGAAGCATTACTCCGATGTAGAAGAAGCACTCCGGGAGCTGAAACGATGAAGCGCGATATTGTCTGGACGAGGAGCGTTCCATAGTAGCGGCGCATATTCCGCAGCCCCCGGCGGATGGCGACGCTGACCTTGCTGGTGCTGACCCGCTCCCGGCGGGAGATTTCCGGCTGGCTGATACCGGCGATGTAGTAGGCAAAGACGCGGCGGCCCTGTGTGGGCGTGGCATGGGAAAGGGCCTCCGGCAAGGCGGAAACAAGACGGAGCCGGGCAGCCTGCTCCTCACGCTCCAAAAAGATTTCCTCCGGCGATCTGCCATGTTCCAGCGCATAATTCTCCGTCCAGCTATAAGCGTCCAGAGAGTAATAGGCCCGGTGGTAGACCTTCCGGCGTTCATAGTTGTACATTTCACGCTGGGCCTGACGCATGGCCTCCCATATTTCCTCGCTGACCTCCACGAATACGTCCTGCCGGTAGTGGGGATAAATCCACCGCAGATTGATTGTTTTCATAGGCTTACCTCCTGAAATATGGAGAGGCGGGCAGCTTGTCCGCTGTCCGCTTCTCCGTGGGATAAGGGATAAATCCCTTTCACTTGGTAGCCTGAAAAGGGGTCATTCGTATAGTCTGTTTTTGAAAATTTCTAAAAATTTTTCTCACGCCCTCAATAGAAAACTGAACCGCGCTCTTGGAGCAGCCGCAAAGCGCGGCAATCTCCGAAAAACTCAAACCGTCCAGCGCATAAAGCAGGAACCGGCGGCGCTGGGCCTCGGTACAGGTGTCCAGAACGGCCATGAGTTCATCCAGTGTTTCCATGCAGCACAGGTATTCCTCCGGCGTTTCGCCGTAAAGCCCTATGCCCTCGGCAGCTACTATGTATTCGTCAAACTCCCGTCCATCCCAATGCCGCCGCTGTTCATGGGACAGGTTTTCGGCCTTGTGGTCGGCCCGGTCAAGATATTCATAGACTTCCAGCGTGACCTCGACAGTCACAGCTTGTCCGTTATAGTTGATGGTGACTTCCATCTGCCTTTCCTCCGTTCAGATTTTTTCGGGAAAATCTGAACGGGGCGGCGGGGAACGGCACCGGAGACATAGAAAAGCGCCCGGACAGCATGAAGCTATTCGAGCGCAAAAAGTACGGTATTTAGTTAAATTGTGACGAGTTTCGCACCGGCTGTCAGACGGGGACTGTACGGTAGCTGCGCTTTTTTTGACAATAGCGCAAATGTCGTCTGAATTTGTCGGCGGTCAGTGTGTTTCATGGGCGGCTCCCTCCTAAAGCCGCCTTTTTTCAGCGTCGGGTTGAGTAAGCCAGACGCCAAAAAACTGGCCCTCCAAAGAAACGGAAGGCCAGCCTCTAACGCTTGCTATTTAATGAAATTATTGTTGGAGCTTAATTGTGTCTACGATTGCCATTCTGCTGATTTGCCGGATGGGGCGTCTAATCGCAATCGTCGCAGACGCAAGGCAGAGGAACACGATCAAAAGAAGTGAACCCACAGGGATTTGCCATGCAGTTCCCCATTTATCTGCAATTAAAAACTGGAACATCAGCTTGTTCAGCGGCAACCCCAAGACGCTTCCAACAACACAGCCAAGTATTGCATAGGTAAAGGCTTCCGCCGCAATCATCTTATAAAGCTGATTTGTCCCCATTCCGATAGAACGCATAATGCCGTACTGCCTTGTTCTGGACGCTACACTGGCGTTCATGCTGTTAAAAATATTAAACACTGTGATAAGTACAATAATGATGAGGAAGCCATAAATAAACACCGCGCCTGTATAGTAGGAACTTTGGGACTCGGAATTGGTAACTCTCTTGTCTGAAACAGTGCTGTCGGATGGGATCATGCTCCGTATTGTGGAAACAGTATCATCCCCACCAGCAGAAGAAAATTGAACATCAATCGTCGTATAGCCCAAATCGCCAACCAAAGCGGCAAATGTCTGTTCCGAGCAAATCATATATCCACTACTGCCTGCACCGTTGACCGCACTGGCCGTAGCCGTTGCCAGTATTCCGGCAATCGTTACCTGCTTATCGCCGGAAGATGTATGAAGGACTACGGTATCCCCAACATTCCAGTTTACGCCATCCTGATAAGTAACCAGAACACGATCTGTATTTTCCATAGCAGGCGTGATACTGCCCTCATTTAATTCTTCTTTCGCCCACCCGAATTGGTTATCATTGTAGGAAATGAGTGTGACGGTTCCTTCTCCCACATCAGAGGAAACAGAAAGGCCAGCCTTTTCCATACGGCCAAAAACTTTGTCAACACCTTCCGTTTCGCTGATCTGTTCCACCAGCGACTTGTCCAGCGGTGTATTTCCCATTGTAATAGTTACATCCGCTGCCGATGGAGAGAGCGCAGGCATCCCCTGATTGAGAAAGACTACCATTACCTGAAACGACAGGAACATCATAATACTGATAGCAAACGAGCAGGTCATAAGGAATACATTCTTTTTGCCGGATAGTGCATGGAAAATTCCCATGCTGGTTTCAATGTGGAACAGCTTTGTATTTGCAGCCCTCTTGTTCTGCGTAAGCTGTGTACTACCGCTGATTGCAGTTACCGGCGATACTTTAGAAGCCTTTTTCGCCGGGGACAAGGATGCCAGCAGTACAATCAGAAAACCGATCACCGCACCAGCAATCAGACCGCTTACACTGAACTGAAAAAGCGGTATCTCTGAAAAGCGTTCCCCGCTGATGGATTTCAGCAAAAGGCAGGCACACCATGTAATGATCTGCCCGGCAACCAGCCCAATCGGTACGCCCTTCATACTTTGGCGCAACCCTTGAAGAACAACGAAGTGCTTTACCTGTGCTTTGGATGCTCCCAGACACCGCAAAAGGCCATAGAACTGAACCCGTTCCAAAACATTTGTGTTAAAGCTGGCGGCAATCATTACTGCACCGGCAATCAGCACCAAAAGGACAAGAAAGCCTGCAACGATGTATAGGGACTGCATTGTGCTGTTCTCACTTTGTCCCATTAATCCAAGGAGCGCTGTATTTTCGCTTACCTGACTGTCTGAAAGGCCATATTGCGCTTTTATTTCATTCATGGCCTTCTGAATGTTTACGCCATTTTTGAACTGAACGCGGAAAGTAGTTCCGTCTTTGGCATTTTCATCCGCAATTTTGAGAAAGCCGTCCTCGGTCAATACCATGCCATATACATCCGCTTTAAGCAAACTTCCCATATCGGCAAGGACGCCGGTAATGCGGTATTCCCGGCTGGAACCGTCCGGCACTGTAACAGTTACGGTGTCGCCAACCACAAGGCCCAATTGTTCCAAAGCCGATTTATTTAGTAATGCTTCATCGGGCAGGGTAGGGTATGAACCGCTTTCCATATCCATTTCTGTCAAAGTTGAAAAGGTGTCCTCATTCGCACCTGCGAAGCTGACCGCTTTGGAGCCGATAGCGCCGGTAGTTCCCTGATAAGTCCATCCGCAGAGGGCAACATCTATCCGTGCTTTTACGAGTTCCGCCGTCTGTTCACCAATATCGGTCAGACTGATATGGTATTCACCATTCGTCTTGATAAAATAATTTTTCTGTGCACGCAGCGCCATATCGGCCATGCTGAAAATAGCAGTTACCAGCAATACCGAAAGGACAATGCAGAGAACCGAAATCCGATTGTTCTTGCGGTGTACCTTTTCATACTGCGGTACCAATCCAAGATAGCTTTTCAACGTGACGACACCCCCAAATCTTTCAGCACGCCATCGGTCATACGGAACACGCGATCTGCTGCGCTGGCGTGATTTTTGTTGTGGGTAATCATCAAAATAGTCTGTTGATACCTGTCCGACATGGTTTGCAGTAAAGCCAAAACTTCCTGACTGTTTTTGTTGTCCAGATTTCCGGTCGGTTCATCTGCCATAATCAGGGCGGGGCGTGTGACCAATGCCCGTCCAATCGCCACACGCTGCTGCTGGCCGCCGGAAAGCTGGCAGGGAAGGTGCTTTCGGCGCTCGCTCAACCCAAGCACCTGCAACAATTCGTTGACGAACTTTTGATTTGGCTTTTTATAGTCAAGCAGCAGCGGAAATGTGATGTTCTGTTCCACATTCAGTTCCGGGATTAAATTAAACGACTGGAAAATAAATCCGATGTGCTGCCGCCGGAACACAGTTAATTTCTTCTCCGGCATCGAAAAAATATCCTGTCCATCAATCCATACCTTGCCGGAAGTGGCGCTGTCCAAAGCGCCGATCACATTCAGCAAGGTACTTTTGCCGGAACCCGACTCTCCAATGATGGCGATAAACTCACCCTTACGGACAGAAAATGATACATGATTCAAAGCGTGAACTTCTGTTTCGCCTGTGCCATAGGTCTTGCACAGGTCTTGTACTTCAAGAATATTCATATTCAAAACCTCCTTACAGACACATCATACCCCCCATGACTTACTTTTAAGTGACATCTATCTTACTCATCTGTAATGTTTAGAAAATTCAATGTAAAAGTGGTTCCTGCGCCTAAACTGCTGGTTACGGAAATGGTTCCGCCGTGAGCTTCTACAATAGATTTCGCCAGCGGCAGCCCCAAGCCGATTCCGTGAATATCCGAAGAAAAACGACTGCGGTAAAACCGTTTGAAAATGTTATATAGATCTTCCGGGTGTATTCCTTTTCCATCATCGGAAATTTCAATCTGTGTCATTAAAGGAGATTGGCTCCACTTTACCCCAATATGACCGCCGTTCTCTGTATGCTCCAAAGCATTTTTTACAATATTGCTGATAGCTTCCGATACCCATAAGGCATCGCATGATAAAACAATATCTTCTTTGCCGGAAAGCATAATTGTTTTATGCTCCCGTTCTGCCCAAGTTTCAAAGCGTTCCAGAACATCCTGCATAAGAGCAGAAAGATTTTTCGGGGCCTTTTCCATCTGGATAATTCCTGCGTCCAGCCGCGCCAGTTTCAGTAAGGTGTAAATCACATCTTCCATCCGCTTAATCTCTCTTTGAGATTTTTCGGTGAAGCTGCTCACAGTTGCGGTATCATCTTTATGGCTCGCTATAATCTCATGGTACATTTTTAAGGCAGACAGCGGCGTTTTAATCTGATGTGATACATCCGAAATAATGTCCTGCAAAAATTCTTTGGTCTGTCGCTGGTTCTTGGCATGAGCAGAAAGGATGGTCGCCATTTCATTGATGGCATGAAAAAGGCTGTACCAGTCATCAGTCTGGGAACATTCGATACGGGACGTGGTATCGCCATCCAGAAATTGTCGGATGGTATTTTCAGCGTTACTGAAAGCCCTATGCTGGCGGTGGAGATAGAGAAACAGCGATAAACAGATTACTCCAAACAGGAAAACCAACAGCAGAAATACAGAAAGCATCATCTGATTTCGGTACGTCTGAACAGCAGGCAGAAAACGTATGGAAACCGTTTCATCATACCAACAGAAGCCAAAGCCTCCCTGCCGCATTCCATGTCATTCTCGTTTGGCTGTGAAGTGAAAGTGGAAATTGACAATTCGTTTTCATTGTTTAACAAATGGCCTGCGATACCATAATCATGGAGTAATAATTCCTGCTGAAAATTTTTTGCCAGAAGTGTGGCAATCCCTCCTGCCAAGAGAAAGGAAACGAGGCAGATAGCAGTAACAGCGATTAACAGTGTCTTTGTTTCTTTCCCTAATTTACCTATGGTGTTAGTCCGTAAATGTGTTGGTAAGGTTATATAGTCAATATCCCAGCCGTTCTTATATCCTTATTATTGTGGTA
>PPYE01171436.1_pt1 | contig 10173 bp, 8 predicted proteins | sample 1559881 | NCBI WGS metagenome assembly PPYE01 (sample SAMN08240022, study PRJNA423297) | Human gut metagenome, whole genome shotgun sequencing project.
GCATGCTGGCCGCCGCAGGGCAGATCCTGGATATGGTACTGTTCGGGCTGATGCAGAAGGAGCCGCCCGGCAGCGGCGGAAAGCGGGAATAACGACAGGCGGCATGCCCCTGCGCGGGGGCATGCCGCCTGATTTGCAGTTGTGGTGCACCTGCTATTCGCTGCCTTCCGACAGCAGGGGGGAGAGGATATTTGCCATCAGGGTGATCATTTCGTACTTGGGGATGGGCTGGGGTTCGGTGATCCATTTTTCCAGCATGCCCACAATGCCGGTCGCAAGGAAGCGGGCGACATAGACGTCCTCCATACTGCGGTGCCGGATGACGTCCAGACGGCATTCCTCCAGCACGCCGATCATCTTTTTGCGGAAGCCCTCCGCCGCGCTGACCCGGATCAGCGCGGTGACGATCTCGCGGTTTTCCTCCAGATAATCCATCGCCCGGGTGAGCACGGGCTGGAGTGTTGCCGCCTCGCTGGGCCGCAGCACGGCGATCATGGCGCGGAAATCCGTGATCATTTCCGCCTCGATCTGCTCGCGCAGGTCATATACATCGCGGTAATGCGCATAGAATGTGCCGCGGTTGATGTCCGCCTCGCGCACCACATCGGTCACCGTAATGCTCTGGAAATCCTTCTGCTGCATCAGCCGCGTCAGCGCCTGCCGCAGCAGTTTTTTTGTCCGCCGAATCCGCTTGTCCTCCTGCTCTGCCACAACGATCCCTCCGTTCGATAATCCGGCCGAATTTCAAAAATAAATGGACAAAATGAACACAGGTTGTTCGGTTTTACCCATAATCTCAAAATTGACTATTGTGTCTGTTATCCTTATGCAATATACTATAACACAGAAAGTTATCATACACAATATCTATTTCTGTGAAAGCTGGTGTTTTCTTTGTGAAATTAAAAGGGCACAGCGTGGTTGACCTGATCATCAACAGCCGCAAACACATTGAAAAAGTGTTTGCCATTGTGCTGGTGTTCAGCCTGATCTGCATCCCAATGGTCGGCGTCAACTACGATTTGACCGAATACCTGCCGGACGAATCGCCTTCCGCCAAGGCGCTCGATATCATGGAGCAGGAGTTCACCTATCCCGGCATCGGCCGCGTGATGCTGGAGGATGTGACGCTGTATGAGGCGAAAAACATCAAAGACCGCATTGCCGATGTGGACGGCGTGGATATGGTGATGTGGTGTGATACCACAACAAACATCTATGGCTCGAGCGAGTTCATCGATTATTCGGATATCGAGGATTATTATAAAGACGGCGACGCCTATATGGACATCATCTTCCTGGAAAAGGATTCGTCCGACCGCACGCATGCGGCGGTACGCGAGATCGAGCAGATCGTCGGCGGGCGCGGCTGTGTTGCCGGCTCCGCCGTATCCGACACCAACCTCGGCCCGACTATCAATTCCGAGATTGCCCATGTGCTGGTGCTTGCGGTCATTATCATTTTCCTGATCCTGACGCTTACCACAACCTCGTGGTTCGAGCCGGTGCTGTTCCTGTCCGTGCTGGGCATTGCAATTATCATCAACATGGGCACGAACATTATTTTCGGGGAAATATCCTTCCTGTCCAATGCGGTCGGCGCGGTTTTGCAGCTCGCCTGCTCGATGGACTATTCGATCTTCCTGCTGCACGCATTTACCGAAGAAAAGGCCAACGGCGCCGCACCGGAGCAGGCCATGGCAAACGCGCTGCGCAGTGCATTTGCATCGATCGGCGCCTCGGGCGCAACGACCATCGTCGGCTTCCTTGCGCTGGCGCTCATGCGGTTCGGCATCGGGCCGGATATGGGCTTTGTACTCGCCAAGGGCATTTTCCTCAGCCTGGTCACTGTCCTGCTGCTGATGCCGGCGCTCATCCTGCGCTTCCAGGACGTGGTCGACAAGACCCGGCACCGTCCGTTTATCCCCGGCCAGTGGCGCAAATTCGGTGAATTTGCGTATAAGATCCGCAAGCCTGTGATGGCGGTGGTGCTGGCCATCATTATCCCGTGCTATGTTGCGCAGGGCATGGCAGACTTTACTTATGGCAACGAGGCGGTTGCCAACTCCGTGGGTACGCCGGTATACGAGGCCGAACAGAAGATGAACGCCAAGTTCGGGCAGAGCAATATGATGCTGGCGCTCGTCCCGCTGGATGGCAATGTCACGGAAAAGGCCATGAGCGAAGAGATCGCCGACCTGCCGTATGTGAAATATGCGCTCGGGCTGGCTTCCGCCTTACCGGAGGGCATCCCGGAGGAATTCCTGCCCGGGAGCGTGACCGGTATGCTGCACTCGGACAACTGGGCGCGCGTGATCATCAACGTGCGTTCCGCAGGCGAAAGCGATGAGGCGTTTGCCTATGCGGACGAGATCCGCTCGATCGTGGACAAATATTACCCCGGTGAGCAGACCTATCTGGTCGGCGTGACGCCCTCGACACAGGATATTAAGGAAATTATCGTGCCGGATAACCAGCGGGTCAATCTGGTTTCGCTGCTCGGCGTGGCGCTTGTTGTTGCCATCACCTATAAATCGTTCCTGCTTCCGCTGGTTGTGCTCATCCCGATCGAAGCGGCAATTTTCATCAACACCGCCATGCCGTATATTTACGGACAGCGCACCATGTATCTGGGCTTTATCATCGTCAGCTGTATCCAGCTCGGTGCGACCATCGACTACTCCATCCTGCTGACCGGCAACTATCTGGACGCCCGCGCGCAGGGCGACAAAAAGGAGGCCGCGATCCGCGCGGTCACGGTCAGTGCGGAGTCTATCCTGACTTCAGGCATGATCCTGATGACCGCCGCCTACGGCCTGTACTTTATGACCTCGGTCGAGGCAATCTCCGGCCTTGGGCAGCTGGTCGGGCGCGGCGCGCTGATTTCCATGATACTGGTGCTGTTCCTGCTGCCCAGCTGCCTGATGATTTTCGACAAATGGATCGTCAAGCCGGATTACGCAGAGCGCAAGCATGCGAAGATGAACCGCATCCGTGGGAAAAGGATCAAGCTGCCGGTACTCAGCGAATTGCATGAGCAGCGCCTGCGGCTGCATGAGCAGATCCGGGAGAACCGCCGTGCGCGGCACAGGGCGTTCCGCGACCGGATCAAACGGATGCTGCAAAAGGGCGGAAACGCGTCCGGCAGCGCGCCGGGACAGAAAAACGATAAGGAGGAAAACGACCATGAAGCCAAATAAACTGCGCCGCCCGGCCGCTGCGGCGCTCGTGCTGGCGCTCGTCCTGCCGCAGGCAGCGCTTGCCGCCCCGCCGGAGGTCGAGACCGACGAAGCGGTGTATATCAATCTGGATGCATACGGCATCCCGGAGGCGACGCGCATCGTCAAGGGCGTCAGCCCGAACGGGCATACGGAATTTACCGACTACGGCGACTATTCCGAAGTCTATAATATGTCTACGTATGACCAGCCGGCGCTGGAGGACGGCGCGGTCACTTGGACGCTGGAAGGGGAAGGGATGCGGCGGTTCTATTATGAGTGCATCCCGGAAAGCGATACCGCCATCCAGCTTCCGTGGAATTTCGACATTTCCTACAAGCTCAACGGTGTGCCGGTCGAGGCAGAAAAGTGCGCGGGCGCGAGCGGGCTGGTGGAAATCAACATCCATGCGACGCCGAACGAATCCGCAAGCGCGTATTACAGGAACAATATGATGCTGATCTGCGGCACGGGGATCGATATGAGCGAAGCGCTCTCGATCGAAGCGCCCGGCGCGCAGGTGCAGTCCATGGGCACCTACAAGCTGGTGGTGTTTATGGGGCTGCCCGGCGAGGAGAATACCTTCACCGTGCGCATCGGCTCGGAGCACTTTGAGAGCATGGGGCTGCTGCTGTTCATGGCGCCTGCGACCCTGTCCTCGCTCGATATCCTGTCCGATCTGCGGGACATCAAGAACCGGCTGGGCGATTCGGGTGACAGCCTGTATGAGGGGCTGTCCAGCATGCTGGAAACCATGCAGTCCATGCAGAGCGGGCTGAATGTGCTGTCCGGCGGGCTGTCCGGCATCGATACCGTGCGGCGGCAGCTGATGGCTGACCGGGGCGAACTCGATCCGCAGACCGACGCGGCGCTGGATGCGCTGGAGCAGCTCGCGGGCAATTCGGATTCGCTCATCCCCGAGCTGAACTCGACCAAGACCACGCTGACGACGATCAACGCAACGGTCAACAGCATGCTGACAACGCTGACGGACTCCGCAGAGGACGTGACCGCATATCAGGAGCTGCTGCGGCAGACGCATGACCACCTGAAGGATTTGCAGGGCATGCTGGACGAGCTGCATGACGACACAGGGGACGGCTCGCGCGATCTGTACCAGCTTGCCGAGGATTTTGAAGCGCTGCGCGACGATCTGGACCGCCTTTCGCTGTCCGGCGACCTGCTGGAAGGCGCGCTGAACGACCTGCGTGATGAATCGGACGCGATCACCGGGATGATCGGCGGACTCCTCGATTTGGTTGCCCCGGACCTGGGGCTCTCCGGTATGGTGGAAGAGCTGGTCCAGCCGCTGAACGATGTGATCAGCGAGGCGGCCGGGCTGGTGGAAGCAGTCAGTGAGCTGTCCGGCGACTCGAGCGGGCTGGGTTCGCTGACCTATACCGCGGAAAGCATTTCGGAGAATTTCGGGGATATCCTGAACATCCTTGAGGATTACGAGACCCTGCCCGACGACTTCACCGAGGACGGGCAGGAGCTGACCGAACTGGCTGACCAGACGCTCGAGCGGGTCAACGACCTGCTGGCGGACATCCCTGCGCTGTCTGCATCGCTCGACCAGCTGACGGCGGATGCGACCTCAGCGCTGGACAAGGGCGAAAAGCTGATCGTCTCGCTCTCCGATACGCTTACTACGGCGAGCGAACTGCTGCAAACCGTAACGGATAACCTGCGCGCGGTGCGTGACGAGTCGGATGCAGCCATGCAGGCCACGCTGGGCGGGCTGATCGATGTACTCGACAAGGCTGCAAATTCCGGCAGCTCGGATCAGCTGGAAAGCGCGAACGACGGCATCCATTCCGCGCTCGAGGATGCGGAAAACGATCTGGAGGAGGAGACCAACATGCTCAATCTGGATTCGGAGGCAGCGTTGCAGTCGGTCACCTCGGATAAGAACCCCGCACCGGCCAGCGTGCAGTTTATCCTGCGCACGGAGGAGATCTCGGTGGGCGAAACCGAGGAATTGCAGCAGGCTGCGGCGCAGGAGGATGACGAAGGGGTGCTCGGCCGGATCGTCAATATTTTTAAAGAGCTGTTCGAAGCAGTCAGCGGTGTATTTGCACAGGGATAACCGCGATTGTACGGAAGGGAAGAGGGAGGCCGGGAAACGGCCTCCCTCTTTGCCAGTATCTATATGTATGCGCGTGTATGTGCGGCGTGGCAGCCGGCTGCCATGTTGCAGTCAGGCTCCGTCCAGCCATTTGCTTGACAGGGCAGGGCGTCAGGCCTATAATGTACAGTATGCTTTATAATGGGAATGGGGGTTATGGATGGAAGCGGACCGGGAATACCGTTTTGCACGGTTGATCCTGAAACTGGGCAACACAATTATCAAAAACAGGGACAAGCACCTCAGGCAGATCGGTCTGACGACAGAGCAGGCTGACAGCCTGCAATTTTTTCTGTATCAGGGGCAGGCGACCATCACGGAGCTGAAAGACCATTTGGGCGTCAGCCATCAGACCGCACGCGGGATTGTCCGGCGGATGGAAGACAAGGCGTTGGTCCGGACCCGGAAATCCGATATTGACGCACGCTGCCAACAGGTCATCCCCACGGAGCAGGGCAGGGAAGCGGGGGAAGTATTGCGAAGGAACGGGATCTGCACCGGCAGCCAGCTGCTGAGAGGGTTAAGCGAGGCAGAGCAGAAACAGTTTTTCAATCTGCTGCAAAATGCGCTGAAAAATATTGAAAATTGATTTATATGTGCAAACGTCTGCTAAATATACAGTATGCTGTGCAATGGGGGATAAATATGAAACAGAAGGTTTACTCCAGAGATATCATTCTGGTTTTGGCGGCCAGTTTTTTCTATCTCGCCAGCCCAATGCTGGTAACGCCGCTGATTACCGGCTTTTCCGGCAGCCTCGGGGCATCCGCCGCACTTATGGGGATGATCGGAGGCCTGATGAACCTGTGCGCCCTGTTTTGCAGGCCGTTTGTCGGGAATCTGGCCGACCGGGTCAGCAAATACAGGTTGTCTGCTGTTGGGGCAGCGCTGATGGCAGTGGCATGCCTGGGCTATATCCTGGCGTCCAGCCCGGCGGTTGTGGTTTTTTCCCGGATCGTAAACGGTGTGGGCTATGCCTGCTGTTCCGTATGTATGTCCACCTGGCTGTCAAACCTGCTGCCCAAAGACCGGATTGGCTCCGGTATGGGCTTTTATGGCATGATGAATGCGCTGGCAATGGCGGTTGCCCCTGCAATCGGCGTCAATATTTATCAGAAACTGGGATACCATATGGCGTTTGTTGCGGCGCTGTGCTTTTCCGCCGTGATCCTGCTGGTGATCCGGTTTATGTCGGATAAGGGGGAACCGGACAATCTGCCGCAGCAGGGAGGGAGGCAGCGGGAAATACGGCTTGTTGACAGGAAAGTGATCCCTGTTGCGCTGATTATCATGCTGTTTTCGCTCCCGTACTGTGCAACCCAGTCCTTTCTCGTCAGCTATGTGGAAACACGGGCGCTGGATGTCAATGTGAGCCTGTTTTTCCCGTTTTATGCTGTGGTTTTGCTTGTGCTCCGCTTTGCGCTCAAAAGCCTGTTTGACCGGCTGCCGTTTTGGATCTTCCTGCTTGGCAGCTCAGCAAGCGCCTTTGCAGGGATCCTGCTGCTTGCACTGATGAAAAACAATGCGATGCTGCTGCTTGCGGCATGCTGCATGGCAGGCGGGTACGGCATTATGAGTTCGGTTTGCCAGTCCACAGCGATCCTGCTTGCCGGCCCGGGCAGGCGCGGGCTTGCCAACAGCACCTATTACATCGGGCTGGACTTGGGGATGACGCTGGGGCCGGTCGCAGGCGGTTTTTTGTTTGGGAATGTGGAGCTGAGCCTGTTCTATCCTGTGCTGCTGGCCACAGTGCCGCTGGAGCTTATGACATATTGGTGTTTCCGCAAAACCGTGCGGCAGGCAAGGCGATAAGCAAACAGCCCGATCGTGTTTCAGCATGCGTGCCCGGCTGGGGAATGCAGACGGGCCTCCGGCCGGGCGGAAACAGCTGCCTTTATCCATGGCGCGCGGATAACCGATGCCGCGGCAGCATCCCCTCAGGCTGTCTTTTTCCCCAGCCTGCGCAGGGTTTCTGCAATATTTTCCTGATGCAGCTCGGCTGCGCGGAAATGCAGCAGATGGAAATTCAGGTTGAACAGCGATCCCAGCCCGAACGCGGCGATTACAGTGCCGATGCCGACCTGCCCGCCGAGCAGGAAGCCGGCGATAATGACAACGATTTCAACTGAGGCACGGCACAGGCCGACCGAGCGGCCGGTCTTGCGCGCAAGCGCAACCATAAGTGCGTCGCGCGGCCCTGCGCCGAGTGCGCTCTTCATATACATCCATGTGCCAATCGCAAGCAGTTCCATCCCGGTCAGCAGCATCGGAATACCGGAAGACAGACTGTGCATCTGCGGGATCCAGTCCAGCCAGAGCAGCCCGTCAATGCAAACCGCGCACAGGACAATGTCAACCACCGTACCGATGCCGAAGCTCTCGCCGCACAGCATTGCGGTCCCGATGGCGGCTGCGCCCACAATCATGGATGCGGTGCCGTAGGTGATGCCGGCGGTCTGCGCCAACCCCTGTTGGAGCACGCTCCATGGCTCCAGGCCGACGTTGGCCCGCAGCATCATGGTGATCCCGAGCGCGCTGACGGCCACACCTGCCACCAGCCAGAGCAGACGTGCGATATAATTACGAACCATGGCGGCTTACCCCTTTCTCCACCCATCCGGATGTGGCGGGCACGCCGGCCGGTGTGTTGGCTCTCTGCATAATTGCAGCCATCCTGATCGCCTCCTTGACTTCTTTCCACAACCATGCTACCATAAGATTTACCAATTGTAAAATTCATGGTTTTGATAAAAACATTCAAATTTTTTCATGGTGATGGTATGGAGATCAGGAACCTCGTAACCTTTGTGCGGATTGCGGAAACACAGAACTTTTCCCGTACCGCAGAGCAGCTTGGCTACTCGCAGTCTGCGGTGACAATGCAGATCAAACAGCTGGAGGGTGAGCTGCGTACACAGCTGTTCGAGCGGATCGGCAAGCAGGTCAAGCTGACACAGGCAGGCGAGCGGCTGCTGCCCTATGCGCTGGGAATCCTGAAGGCAGTCCGGCAGGCGGAAGAAATCGCGCGCGAACCGGCGCAGATTGCCGGGAAACTGCGGATCGGCACCTGTGAATCCTTTGTGATCAGCGTCCTGCCGCCCGTGCTCATGGAGCTGGCCGCGCACTGCCCACAGGTAGAGATCAGCACGCATACCGCGCGCATACCCGAGCTGATCCAGATGCTGCGCCGGAACGACGTGGATATCCTGTATTTCCTCGACCAGAAGATGTACTTCCCCGAATGGGTCAAGGTGTCTGAACGGCCGGAGAAGATCTTTTTTGTTGCGTCTGCGGCTTCTGCGCTGGCGCGGGAAAAACACATCCCGGTCGAACGGCTGTTGCAGGAGCCGCTGTACCTCACGGAGAAAGGGATCAGCTACCGGTATGCAATGGAGCAGGCTTTGGCGGCAAAAGGCTACGAGCTGCATCCCGTATGGGAGGTTGGCAATACCGATGTGATCACCCGCATTTTGCTGAAGGACAAGGGCGTTTCTTTCCTGCCGGAATATGTCGTGCATCCGTATGTTGCGGATGGGCGGCTTGCAGTTTTGGATGTTGACTGTGAGGAGATCGTGATGTGGAGCCAGCTGGTGTACCATCGCAACAAGGATGTGACGCCGCAGATGCAGCAGTTTCTTGAACTGATGCAGAAGCATATCGGTTGATTTAACCGGTGGCTTATTATATAATAATATTATTCTATTATTATTGCGTGATATCATATGAAAGTAACATTAAAACAGATTGCAGAAAAAACCGGCGTATCGATCAACACTGTATCGCTTGCGCTGCGGGGGATGTCCAACATCAGCGATGAGACCAGGGAAAGGGTAGTGCGTGCGGCGCGCGAGCTGGGGTACCACAAGCAGCTGAAAACACCGGCGGGCAGAAGGAACCTGTGCCTGGTTTCAACCGGGATGCACTTGCAGGATTCCTACTTTTACATGGAGTTTTATCAGCTTTTCCTGAATTACGCGTCAGCGCACGGCTATACGATGCTTGCAATGGAGGCTGAATATTTCCAGAATGATCCGGCGGAGATCCGCGGACGGTTGGAGCAATCCTCCATTGGCGGGATTCTTTCGCTTGGCGATATGAAAGAAGAGATGTTCGCCAACCTGTACCAAAGCGGCCTTCCGGTAGTGGCGGTAGGCGCGCGGTATTATCAAAACCCGGTGTGTACGTTTATTGAGGACAACCAGCTGGCGGCGCACCAGGCAGTGCACTTTTTGATCGAACACGGTTACAAGCGCATTGGGTTTGCCGGTAGCCCGCTGCACAGCATCGCATTTTCTGAGCGGTATTTTGCGTTCCGGCAGGCCTGCTATACCGCGGGGCTGTCCAGCCGGGAGGATGACGAATGGCTGGATCTGATGCCTGACCGGGGGGTGGCAGAAAATGAAAAGCGTATCCTCGCCCGCCTTGATTCCGGGAAACCGCTGCCGGAGGCATTTTTCTGCGCACATGACCTGCTTGCGATAACCATGATGAAGGCGTTCCGGCAGCGGGGGATCCGTGTGCCGCAAGATATTGCATTGATCGGCGTGGACTATAACCCGATGGGACAGATTATGGAACCACGCCTTACTTCTGTTGATGTCTGCTGCCGGGCGCAGGCTGAGGCGGCAGTGCGCAAACTGATCGCGTTTATCGAATCCGGCACATATTCCGCGGCAAGGATACTGCTTCCAACCGTGCTGCGGGTTGGCGGGACAGTGCAGGACCGAAGAAAACTGGACAGGGGCTGACCGAAGGTCTCCGGAAATTCCGGAGACTTTTTTTATTGAAAATTTGGCAATATTAATATTAATTTTATAGGAATTATGC
>PPYE01210505.1_pt1 | contig 10173 bp, 7 predicted proteins | sample 1559881 | NCBI WGS metagenome assembly PPYE01 (sample SAMN08240022, study PRJNA423297) | Human gut metagenome, whole genome shotgun sequencing project.
CCGTGTCCGAGGTAGGTTTCGAACGCTTCGCGCGAAGCGGGCGAGAAATCGCTCTCAGCATCGGGGAAGCGGCAATAGTCGAGGGCATAGCCGTCGAACTTGTATTTTGTGAGCAGTTCGTGTGCGAAACGCAGCACGTACTCCTGATTTTCGGGCAGTACGGGATTGAGGAACGCCGCGACTTTCGTCGGGTCGTCCTTGATGTCTTTCCTCCCTTCGGGCGTGTATTCGACACAGGTTCGGCCCGCCAGTTCCGGGTCGGAGTAGGCCGCTCCCTGGCGGAACGTGGTGAATCCCGCAGGGAAAATCATCGTCGAGACGGTCACTTTTAGTTCCCTTTTACGCGCTTCGTCGAGGAAGCATTGCAGGTAGTCCCAATCGCGGCGGACGGTGTCCGGACCAACGACGGTGAGCGGTTCCAGCATATCGCTTTCGTAGAGCACGGTGCCCGAAATGGGGCGCACGTCCACGACGATGTGGTTGAATCCGCACTCGACGGTGCGGTCCAAATAGTAGCGGATCGAATCCTGCGAAGCGAAGCGCTTGAAATTGGCCTCTGCGTCGAACCAGAGCATTTTGGGTTTTCCACCGTCGGCGGCGCGAAGCGTCCGGGCGGAGTTTCCGCCGCAGGATATCGATGTCGCTGCAACGAAGAGGATGACTGTAAAAAAGGTGCTTATTTTCATGGGTCGTGTTAAAAGAACCGCATTCCTCCGGCCCGAGAACGGGCCCGGACCGGGAAGAATGCGGATTGATACGGTTTCGTCAAGACCTGTCGTGACAGGTGTAAGGTTTGTTAATCGTAAGTGATCTCCAGTTTCCAGCTCTTGACTGCGTGCCCGGGAACCAGTACGTATACGTAACCGCAGTTTTCCTTTTCGTTATACACGAATGTTCCGACGGGGCGGTAGGGGTTGGCGTCCGAGATCGCGTAATTGAGCGTCGCCTCGGCGGGGTTGAGCAGGAATTCGCCGTTCGAGTCCACGATCGAGACGTAGGTGCAGGGCCAGCCGGTGGTGAAGACGGCGGCATAAGCCTTTTCGTTGAACATGAAAGCGCGGATCGAACCTTTGGTGTAGTTACCCCAGTTGTTCGGACCGTTGGGCGCTGCTCCCGGAATCTGCTTCAGATTGAGCGAGGATGTGCCGTCCCAGCCTTCCCAGGTCAATACGTTGTGACCGCCGGCCACGGCATCCCACATGAACCAGGTGCCCGAAACCTCTCCCGAGCAGGCCGAAACCATCTGGCTCCACGAACCGTCGTTCGAGGGCTGTCCGGTAAGCAGGTTGTAGTAGTCGCCACGCACGCCGTCGGCGAAACCCCAGCAGAAACTCGGGCCAGTGGCTACGCGTGCGCCCAATGCCGTAATGAGCGCTTTGCCTTCGACGAGGTTGCCGCCCACGGAGAGGAACGCTGCGATGGCGCTGTCCGACGGACCGAGGATCGTTTCGGCGGGCTGGTCGCATCCGTTCTTCCAGCAGGCGTACGTAACAGGAGCCGATCCACTCGTGCCGTCAGCGGTCAGTGAAGCGATCAGATGTCCTGCCTCGTCGTTAGCCAGCGAGGTGACCTGCAATCCGTCGTAACCGGTCATGTTCAGATTGCCTGCGGCAGCGAGCGTCTTGCCGTCGAATACCTTGGTGCCGATGACGATCTTGTCGCCGCTGACGCCGATTTGCAGGTATTTCGTGTGATCGGTGATGTCCATCTGAGTGGCCGTTTTCTCTGCCAGAGCACCGATCTTGGTATAGGAAACGACAACTTTTTCAACGGGCTTTGTTGTATAAATGCGGGTGGTCTTGCCGTCGGCTCCCGTCACCGTGAATGAAATCGGCTGCGTATAGTCGGCCGCCACGGAGGGATCGGGCGTGATGGTTGCGCCTTCGGAGAGTTTCACCGTGGCGGTGGCCGTCTTCATGGCTTCCAGCTGCGGCGTGGTATAGGCAAGGTCGATCGATTTGTCGTAGTCGTAGACATCGCCTGAAAGCGTTTCCCCTTCGGGGAGATTCAGAACGAAAGATTCGATACGGCATTTTTCGCCGCGGTCGATCTGCGGGCCGGGTTTGCTGATTTCCGGATCGTCGTCCGTACAGGCTGCAAACGACAGCGCGAGACCTGCCAGGGTGCCGACAGTGACGGATAGATATAGGTGTCATAAGCCACGTTTGCGCGTACCATCAGCTTTTTCACGTCGTATTTTTCACGAAGTTGTTTGGGAATGGGGAAGAAAATCTCGCCCGTCGTTTCGTCGATGATTCCTGCGATACCGGCTCCGCCTTCGGCGGGCTGGATTTCGATGGAATTAATCGTACTGTCCGTGTGGATGAATTCGTCTTCCGCTTCGGCGCATGATGTCGCAAGCGATGCGAATGCCGCTACGGCCAGTACTGCAAGATATTTACGGAGTTTCATAGTCGTTCTGTTTTTGCGGTTAATCATTAGATCCATCCGTCGTTGTTCGTACAGAGCGAATTGTTCGAACGCTCCGAAAGCGGAATGGCGAATCGGTAATAACGGTCGTAGAAGATGCGCTTGTGTCCGCCGTCGGCATCGACCTGCTCGTAGGTAAATGAACCGTCGGACTGTTTGGAGATCTTAACGCCGTGCACGTTCTGCCCGTCGATGACTTTTTCGGCCAGCCGCCAGCGGCGCAGGTCCCAGTAGCGGAAACCTTCGCCGGCCAACTCCACCTTGCGTTCGTGACGCACGTATTCCAGGAAGGTCTCCTTGTCGGCGGTGGCACGCGCGGGCAGTCCGACGCGGGCGCGGACATCGTTGAGCGCCTGCAGCGCTTCGGCGCTGTTCTTGTTCCAGTTCTCCATGGCAAGTGCCTCAGCCTTGTTCAGGAGGACCTCGGCATAGCGCAGTACGATCCAGTCCTGTCCCGAGCCGCTCGTGACCCACGTCTTGTCTCCGTCTATGAGGTATTTGCGCAGGTAATAACCCGTTACGGTCGTTCCGGCGGCTCCGGCGTTTTCATAGGCCTTGTATCCGTCCTTGCCGCCAACGAAGCTTTCGATCTTCCGCCCCATCCAATCGGCTCCGTTATAGAGAATCGTGGCGTAGAAGCGCGGTTCACGGTTCGCATAGGGATCCTTACCGTGTTTCTCCCAGGAGAAATTGCCGCCGTCGCCTGCCATTTCATAGCTGTCGACCAATTCGCTGGTGGGAACGAATCCCGAATAAACCTGCTTGCCTAACTCCTTTGTATCGCCCGAGGGCCGCACGTAGGCGTCGTAGGCATGGTCGATCACGCTGGATTTGAATTCTACGGCAAAGAGTACTTCGGGACTGTTGATGCCGAGTTCGAAGATTTTGGCATAGCCGTTCTCCGACAGGTCCAGATTACCCTCTGCCGTGGCGCAATCGCGTGCGGCCTGTGCGGCGATATCCCATTTTTCAGCGTAGAGCGCTACGCGGCTCAACAGACCGTATGCGGCTTTTTGAGTGGCGCGGCCCGAGTTGTCGCTGTCCCATTTCAAGGGCAGGTCGGGAGCCAGTTCCTTCAGTTCGTTAATGATGAAGCCCCAGCACTCTTCCTCCGTCGAACGGGCTTTGTCGTTCTGCTCAGGGCCGTCGACTTCGGTGCGAAGAATCACCCCGCCGTAAACCCGGCACAGCATGAAATAGGCGTAGGCACGGCAGAAACGCACTTCGGCGATACGAATCTTGAGCCAGTCCTCACCGAATTTGCTGCCGAATTCGGCCGCGTCGCGCAGGAATTCGTTTTCGCGGCGGATGCGGTCATAATGACTCGACCAGCACTCGAACGCACCGGCGGAGTTGCTGTTGAAAGCCGTTTCCTGGAGGAGCGTGGCGTTGAAGTTGTGGTTGTACTGATTCCAGGAGGTGCTTTTCAGGATGTCGGAATAGGCATCCGATAATCGGGGCGACGCATAGGCATCGCCGCCGCGCATCTCGGTGTTTGCCCCGAAGATGGAGTAGAGTCCGATGACGTATTTATCAGCCGTAGTGGTGGTGGACCAGACGGTCGCCGGCGAAAACCGGTCCGCCGGATTCAGGTCCAGCACGTCGGAACAGGAGGTGCCCAATACGACGGCCGCCAGACCGAGTATGAATATGATCTTTTTCATAGGTTCAGTTGCTTTAGCGGTTAGAAGGATAAATTGACTCCGATACTGTAGGTCCGCTGTTGCGGGTAGTAACCGTTGTTGACCGACGGCATTTCGGGGTCTGCTCAGACGCGGATAGTCGGCATTGCGGTTGTCTTCACGCCAGGCGCTCTCCACGAGATAATAGGGTGCGTTGCCGTTGCCGTAGAAAGGACGGGTGTACATCGTGTTGTCGAAAACGCCCGAATAGTATGCCGCGCTGAGCTGATAATCGCAGATGGCTACACCCTGCCAGAGGGCTGTAAGATAGAGGTTTTTCCATGCCACCTCCATATTGAGCGAGAAGTTCATCTCGGGGGTATAGCCGCGGCCGATTTTGATGAAGTCCTGCGACTGCTCGATCTTGCCGTCGCCGTTGACGTCGGCATACATCAGGTCACCCAGACGCTTCTCTCCCGAAGGAGCCGTCGGCGAATTGGCGATCTGCTCTTCGGTCTGATAGAGTCCGATCGCCTTGTACCCGTAGAGCGTACCCATCGGTTTGCCCAGGATGGCACGGTACATCGGATGGTTGTCGGAAATTTGTTTGGCGAGAACCCGGTTGCGGGCCCACGAGAGACTACCCGTCAGCGAATACCGCCAACCGCTGGCAAAGTGATTGTTGTGTTTTAGCACCAGCTCGAAGCCGCGGTTATCTACCTTGCCGGAGTTTTTGTATGACGGTACGTTGCCTCCCAGGGAGGGTGCGTAGGAACCGCCGACCTGTTCGAGGATATTGTCGGTAACCTTGTAGAACCAATCGAATTCGATGCCCAGTTTTCCGCCCCAAGCGTTCAGGTCCAGGCCCACGTTGAAACTGCGCGAACGCGACCAGGTAAGGTCCTTGTAGACATAGTTGCTTGTAGGAACCGTCCACGCGGAATGTAAATTCGACCAGATATTTCTTGTCAAATGCGTAGTTGAAACGGCCGGCGTAGCTGGCGATACTCGTTTCGCTGAACGAACCGGTTACGGGGGTTGTGATGCCTTCCCACGTGGTGCCGATCGAAAGATCGACCGGATAGGGGGCGAAATACCCCGCCTTATAGCCGGTCATTGTGTCCGAGTAGGTTTTTTTCTGCTCGTAGAAGAACAGGCCGCCTACGCTGTGACGCCCGAATTCGCGGTTGTAGGTCAGCGTCGGGCGAACGGTGAATCCGTCTCCGAACGACGACGATTTGTTGAAGCTGCTGTTGACATTGACTCCCGATGCATTCACGACTGTGGAATTCATCGTCGTGGGCGAGAATGACATCAGCTGGTACGATTGCAGCATATTGCGGTTGCCCGTATTCGAATAGTCGTATGCAACGTGTACGGCGGCCTTGAGTCCTTCAAGCGCCTTGATGCTGCCGAAATCGTATTCCAATTTGGCGTTTCCCTCGAACTGCCAGCGCTTCGTATCCTGAAAACCGCTCTTGTTGACCGCGGCAATGGGCTGCTGCGTGTATACGCCGCTCATATAACCTTGCGGCAGGTCATTATAGGTCGGAGCGATGATCGGCAACGAGAAGAGCGCCTGCGAGATGGGGTTGAACTCACCCTGCGTGCCAAGAGAGTATCCGGGTGCGTGGGTGTCTTCGCGGAATGCGGCGATATTGACGTTCAGATTGAAATTCTTGGCGATCTTCGTGTCGATGTTGGCGCGCACGTTGAAACGCTGGTAAGAGGTATTGGGCAGGATACCGTCCTGATTCATCATACCGATGCTCGTATAGTATTTTACGCGGTCGGTACCTCCCGTAGCGGAGATGTTGTGCTGGTGTGTGAAACCGTAGTTCTTGAAGAGCAGATCCATCCAGTCCGTTTCACCGTATATCCCTTTTTCCTTCATACCGGCGATCACCTCATCCGTCCACAGCGGATTCAATCCGTCCATCTCGCGAGCCTTGTTGTGCCAGCCGATGTAGTCCTGGGCGTTAAGCATCTCGGGCATGGCGACATTGGTGGTGAAAGTCGCCGAGCCGTCGTATGAAATGGTAGCAGCGCCCTTCGAGCCGGTTTTGGTGGTGATCAGAATAACGCCGTTGGCTCCGCGTACGCCGTAGATGGCCGAGGTGGCGGCATCCTTGAGGATGGAGATCGATTCGATGTCGTTGGGGTTGACCGTATTAATCATACGCTCCACCCCGTCGACGATGCAAAGCGGGCTGGAATTGTTGAACGAGGAGACTCCACGGACGAAGATCGTGGTGCCGTCGCTGCCGGGCTGTCCCGAACGCTGAATACTCGTCACTCCCGGCAATTTGCCGGTCATCATGTTCGATACGTTGGTCATCGGGGCCTTCAGCAACTCCTTGCTGGAGACCTGGGACACGGAGCCTACGAGAAACTGTCGTTTCTGTGTGCCGTATCCCACTACGACCACTTCATCCACCAGCGTGGCGTCCTCTTCCAGTTGGACGTTCAGGGTTTTGCGGCCGCGGACGGCCACTTCTGCAGTTTTGTAACCGAGGAAACTGAAGACCAGCACATCGTCGGAGGACAAGACCTCGATAGCATACTGTCCCTGTGCATCGGTGGTAGTTCCCCGGGTGTTGTCACCTTTTACGATGACCGTAGCACCCGAAATTTCCCCCCCCCCTTGCGTCGGTCACTCTTCCGGAGACTGAAAGTCCTTGCGCCTCAGCTACATTGGTGCCTGTGATCGCCATGGAGACCACGGCTAATACGCTGCTCAATAGGCAGCGAATGCCTGAAGGTTTCATTTTGTAAACGTTTCTCATAAAATTAGGGTTGCAATAGGTTTAGATTTTTGTGACGGGAGACGTGCTCCGCTCGAAATGGTTGATTAAGGCATTTTTCGCATAGTTTTATGTTTGGGTTATTGGCACTCGTCGAGTATTTTCCAGCACTGGTACAGACCGCGAGGTACATGGAAACAGCCCTTCCATTTGCCGCCCTTGAGCGGGAGCAGCACCTCGCCGCGGCGGTTCAGATAGCCGAACCATTCCGGGTATTCGGGGTCCTTGAAATGCGACCAGGTGTAGTCGTGCAGCCGGAGGAACCAGTCGAGACACGCCTGCGAACCGGTGAGGCGGTATCCCTTGATCATCGCGATCATCGCTTCGATATGCACCCACCACAGTTTCTGGTCCCACTCGAGCTGCTGCTGCGGGTGTCCGAGCCGGTCCATGAAGTAGAACAGGCCGCCGTACTCCTTGTCCCAGCCGTACTCCGCCGTGTCGAGCGCGATCTTTACGGCCTTGTCGATCAGCGCCCGGTCGTTGAGCCGCACGCCGAGGTTCATGATGAACCACATCGCTTCGAGCGAGTGGCCGGGATTGATCTGCCGGCCTTCGAACGAGTCGGAGAGCTCGCCGTCCGCTGCGACGTTCTCGACGATCAGCCCCAGCTCCCCGCGGTAGAAGACCTCCATGACCTGGTGGATGCAATCCCGGATCGTCGCGTCGAGCAGCGCGGGGTCGATCATCTGCTCCGCTTCGAGCGCCATGTTGCAGAGGATCATCGGCAGGGCGAAATCCTTCAGGTCGCGCGTGCCCGGGACGGTCTTGCACCACGGTCCCTTGGGGTTGTCGCGTTTTTCGAGAATCCGCGCGAAGGTGCGCTTGGCGATTTCGGCATATTGGTCGCTGCCCGTGGCGAGAGCCGCCTGCGCGAAGGCCATCGTGGCGAACGTGTAGGAAAAGATGTTGTAGGGAGCCACGAGCGGCCGGCCTTCGCGCGTGAGCGAGAAGTACCAGTTGTAATTGCCGTCGTGGCCGTGTTTACGGAGGAACTCCGCCCCCTGTACGGCGCATTCGAGCCATTCGGGACGCTTCTCGACCTGGTTGTAGAGCATCGAAAACAGCCACACCTGCCGTCCCTGCAGCCAGACGAATTTGTCGGTGTCGTAGACGTCGCCCCCGCGGTCGAGGCAGGTGAAGTAGCCGCCGTATCGTTCGTCCTGCGAGTGGGTGAGCCAGAACGGAACCACGTTTTCGAGCAGTTCGTCCCGGTTCAGACACGCCAGTTGTTTGAAATCGATCATGGGAGGTTCTTTATTTTTTGTGTTGGAGATAGTTCATGTATTCCATATAGCGGTTGTAGAGGTGTCCCGCTTGGGTGTAGGACGAATTGGGGCTCATGAAGTGCGAGAATTCGAACGTGATGACATTCTGCATCCCGGCGCGCCGTGCGGCGTCGAGCTTGAAGAGGAGTTTCTCCCATTTGATCGGCAGGAAACGGATGGGCATGTCGCGGTCGAACGATTCGACGTTGGTCCAGCACTCCATGCCGTAGCGTTCGGCCAGCTCGCGGTTGACCACCAGGTAGTCGTAGAGTTCGTCGTAATCGACCTGTCCGTCCTGGAAAGCGAGGATGTCCACGGCTCCGGCGATGTCGCTCAGAATCGCGTCCCACTCGCGGCGGTGCTCCTCGACGGTGATCGCCTTGTCGCCGGCCATCACCTGATCGGTCTTGACGCCGTGGATGTAGGGCGAGATCATCGTCTTCAGCCCGCCCGATATCTCCTTGGCGTGCCGGCCCATCGCGGCGTATATCTTCGATACGTTGCGGGTGCGGCGGCTGATCTCCTGCGAGAGGTACCAGCCCCGGAACGATTTGTGGTGGCCGTATTTGGCCCACACCTCGTCGATGAGCTGCATGTTCAGTTCGATCTCCTTCTCATACTCTCCCACGTGCCAGTGGTAGCACGAGTCGTAGGTCCCGAACCAGAAATCCATTCCGTACTTGTCGGACAGCGCGAGGAACATCTCCACCAGATCCACGGGCGGATACTTGACCTTTCCGGTCCGGAGCAGGCAATCGAACGGCGCCGCGATCCAGCTGCCGAGCCCGGCGCGGATCAGCACGACGGTGTTGATTCCCATCTGCTTCATGGCCTTGAAGTCGGCGTCCCACTCCTTCACGCCCCAGTTCTGATGGGGAATGTCCCAGCTCACCTCGTCGAGGAACGTGGCGCGGATGGGGAGGGCTTCGAGGATCTTTTCGGTGCGGAAATCCGCATCCGTGAATTCGCGCGTCTTCTTCGGACCTTTGCCGCGCGATGCGGCGGGCAGGCAGACAAGTATCGTCAGTGCGGCGCCGAGCAGGCCGCGGAACAGCGTTTTTTTCATTTCTTCGAAGTATTTAAGTATTCGAGGTATCGGTCGTAGAGGTGCCCCGCCTGCAGGTAGGCCGACTGCGGGGACATGAAATGCGAGAATTCGAAGGTGATGGCCTGATCGATACCCGCCTCCTCGGCCATCCGCAACTTCAGACGCAGCTTCTCCCACTTGATCGGCAGGAACTTGATCGGCATGTCGCGGTCGAAAGTCTCGGTGTTGGTCCAGCACTCCAGGCCGTAGCGGTCGGCCAGCCGCTTGTTGATGCGGAGGAATTCCGGAAGCTCGTCGTATTCGACGTGCCCGTCCTGAAAGGCCACGATGTCCACCGCGCCCTGAATCCCCCGGAAAATGGCGTCCCACTCCGCCTCGTGGCTCTCGGCCGTGACGCCGCCCGTGCGCGTGGTCCGGTCGGTGTACTGGCTGATGTTCTTGCTGCCGTCGATGTAGGGGGAAATCAGCGTCGGCAGTCCGCCCGAGACGGCTTTGCAGTGACGGCCCAGCCGGGCGTAGAGGTCGATGATTTTGCCCGTGTTGCGGCTGCACTCCTGCGAGATGTACCATCCGCCAAAAGCGGCGTGATGCCCGTAACGGGCCCACACCTCGTCGATCAGGCGGCAGTTGAGCTCCACCTCGTGCAGATAATCCCCGGATGCCCAGTATTTGCCCGAGTCGTAGAGCCCGAACCAGAATTTCATGCCCCACTTTTCGCTCAGGCGCAGGAACATCCCGACCAAGTCCGCGGGCGGTTCGTAACAGCGTTCCTCCGAGGTGAGCACCTGCGAGGAGAAGGTCTGCCAGCGGCGGTAGCCGCAGCGGATGAGTATCACGTGCTCGATACCGGCCCGGTGCATGTGTCCGAAATCGGCGTCCCACTCCTTTTCGCCCCAGTTCTGGTGGGGAATGTCGTGGCTGATTTCGTCCAGAAAGGTTCCTTTGATCTGCATGGCGGTTTGGTTATAATAAAGGTGGCGTTAAATCACGAGCAAATGTAA
>PPYE01560850.1_pt1 | contig 10173 bp, 9 predicted proteins | sample 1559881 | NCBI WGS metagenome assembly PPYE01 (sample SAMN08240022, study PRJNA423297) | Human gut metagenome, whole genome shotgun sequencing project.
GAATAGAATTGATCAATTCATCCTGCGGAATAATAAGACTGGATAATTCTTCCAGAAGCGGATAGACCAGATGACGTTCTCCTTCAAAATAATGATGCATTTTCTTATAGGTTTCCAGAGAAACCAGAATGTCGTTGAATTCCGCCGGAAGAAGGACTATGTCTTTTGATGCATTTCGCAAAAGAGGAAAAATATCATGAGTTTCTCCCAAAGGAGTAGCAATTTCCTTTTGAAGAAGAATGACTGCCTCTTCAGTTTCATCCAGATGCCGCCGGACAATTTCCGGAATATTTGAAGGCACAAGTTCCTCTGCCATCTTCTTTGATAAGGAGGACGGCGCCAGCATTTTTAATTGTGCTCTGATTTGATCAAATTCCAAGGATTCAAAAACTGTACTTTCGGTCATCAAAGAACACCTCTGAAGAAGTGACCACGTGTATATTGTTTTTCCGGCTTCTGTTTCATTTCATTCTTCCCCGTATTATATCCATTTACCAGCTGATAATAAGATTCACACAAATCATATGCCTGACTGCCTGTCCCCCGCAAATCAAGCATCAGATAGGTAAGATCTGATTTCTTTAAATCTTCTATATAAGGAGACATATCCAGAATATTGCTGTTCAGAATATGCATATGGCACCACTCATCGGTTTTTACGGCAAATCGGTGTCCATTGGCGTCCCTCAGGAAATAGCTCTGCTTTGTACAGGGCATGGTACAGTGATTCTTGTCGCCCTTTCCCAGGAATTGGTTGATCACACAATAGTCGGATATCATTAATTCCGTCCGTCCGTGTATAATGACTCCTGTTGGAACAGCGGAATGAGCATTTATATCACGAATCTGAGGCAGCGTCAGTTCCTGGGACAGGAACGCACCCTTCAGACCCCATTTTTCTGTAATCTGCAGATCCCGTACATTAAATATATTCAGAGATGGACCTGCGATGACCGGAATGCAGGTCTTTGCTTCCTTTATCCATTCCAAAGCGCCCCAAAACTCAATCAGCACGGCATCCGGCTGTAAGGTCAAATAAGACAGAAAACTCTGTTTTGCTTTTATTCGGTCATTTTCATCGATTACCCGGGGAGAGGCAAAGCAAATCCAGCTCCCCGTTTCACGGCAAAACTGCAGAACCTCTTTATACTGCTCCAGAGGGATAGGATGCCTTTGCCAGGATTCTCCGCCGAAAATAAACTTTCTGATACCAGCCTCATAGGCGTTTTTAATTTGCTGCAGAGAGGCAGACCGCACGACAATCTGACACTTTTCTTTAGCCTGTATCGGCTCAGCAGTTGGCATTAAAGCCGTAAAAACAGATTTTCCCGGAGCAGGAATATGGCTTTCATGATTCTTAATTCTGAGCTCCGTGAGCTGTTCTATACATTCTCTCCTTAAACGATTTAAAAGGCTTTTCGGAATCATGCATTCCTGATTTCGGCATTCCAGATGCTCCAGGAAGAACGGCGAATTTCCCAAGCGATTCAGCTGAGAAAAAATTTCCTCCCGGCTTGTTACCCATTTCAAAGCTTTTTCTGCAGCTGTTTCAGAAAAAAAGGTTGCCTTATTTCCGGAATGATCGGATACAGTAAGAGAAATCGGCTGTCCCGGAACAGATGTCAGTTCAAAAGAAACAGGAATTTTTCGTTGATATTCTTTCTCCAGATCGGATATACTTTCCTTCTTCCCGTTCCAGTAAACTTTTCCCTTTAAACGGGGAATTATATTGGTTTTCACCTGATAGAAACCCTGTCTGTGCCTTAATGGCTGAACTTGGGAAGCAGCGATGTACTCAATGGTGTTTTTCTTCGTTTCAAAGGAAATTCCCAGGAGAGACTCCGGTGCATCGGTTTCTGCGCGGAAAATAAACCCATTACTGGAAATTTCTGCCACTTTGCCTGCGTCGACACCGTGGTTTCCGGGGCTTAATTCCGTAATGAATCCTGCTCCGACTTTTCCCTGCAGATAGGCGCTCGTATATCCTCTGTTAAATTCTTCCTTCAGTTCATTTTTCAGAAAACCAGTATCTATCTTTTTTCCTGCTTGTATGCTGTCCAACACTTTTCTGTAGGCAGAAACGGTACGATATACATACTCGGGAGACTTCATACGCCCTTCTATTTTCAGGGAGGCAACACCGGCAGAGGCTAATTCCGGCAGAAGATCAAGTGACATGGAATCCTTTAGACTTAAGATATACTTTCCTCTGTTTTTATTAATTACATCTCCCGCAGCATCGACCAGTTCATAGGGCATCCTGCACGGCTGTGCACAGGCTCCGCGATTTCCGCTTCTTCCCCCAATGAAACTGCTCATCAGACATTGACCGGAATAGCAGACACATAAAGCACCGTGCACAAAAACTTCTATTTCTATATCCACATCCTGTGTGATTTTTTTTATTTCTTCTATAGACAGTTCTCTGGAAAGAACAACTCTCTGAAATCCCAGGGATTTCAAAAAACGAGCCCCATCGGCATTTGTGACTGTCATCTGTGTACTTGCATGCAAAGGAATATGCGGAGCAATTTTACGAATTTCCGCAGCGACTCCGAGATCCTGCACAAGGATTCCATCCAGGGGAACCGTACGAAGGAATCGAAGAAACTCTCTCAGCTCTTTAAATTCTTTATCTTTTATGAGAGTATTCAAAGTCAGATACACGGAAGCTCCGTATACATGTGCAAGCCGTACTGCAGTCTGCAATTCTTCATTTGAAAAATTATTTGCAAATTTACGGGCGCTGAATAATTTCCCACCCAAATATACCGCATCAGCTCCAGCTTCTAAAGCTGCTTTCAAATGATCCAATGAGCCGGCAGGTGCTAATAATTCCATGATTCCTCCAATGAAGCTGAACGCGTAAAATAAACATCAGGCCAATAAATTTATTATAATATAAAAGAGAAGGGATATTCAACTCAATGAATATCCCTTCTCCTGTATGAAATCATTTAACCTCTGCTTCATATCTTGACAGGGTAAAGCATAAGTCGGAAAGCCGATTCAAATACTTAATATCTGCTTCTTCTACGCTTTCTGTTTCTGATAAATGCCAAAGGTTTCTTTCTGCTCTGCGCACTACCGAGCGAGCCACATCCAGGAATGAAGAACTCTGTGTTGCTCCGGGAACCAGAAAATGGTCAAGAGGAGCCAGCTTTTCTGTATATTGATCAATCAGGACTTCCAGTTCCTTGACATGATCAGGCTGAATATTGATTTTTCCATTAATGCTGGCAATATCAGCCATCAGAAGCCACAAGTCCTTCTGAATCTTGAAAATAGTATCTTTTACATTGTCATGAATTGCAAAGGCGCGGGCCATCCCTAAAACAGAATCCGCTTCATCAATTGTTCCGTAAGCTTCCACCCGCAGGCTGGCTTTGGAAACACGTTCACCGGTATAAAGACTTGTCTGTCCTTTGTCACCGGTACGAGTATAGATCTTTGCCATGACAATCACCTTATTTTGCTAATTCAGGGAACCAAAGACCGATTTCGCGTTCTGCTGTTTCCGGAGCATCGGATGCATGAACGATATTTTCATCGATGGAAGTTGCGAAATCACCGCGGATAGATCCCGGAACAGCTTTCAGCGGATCAGTTGCACCATTGATCTGACGAACAGCAGCAACAGCATTTTCCCCTTCAATAACCATAGCCAGAACTGGGCCGGATGTAATGAATGCAATCAGATCGTTAAAGAAACCTTTGCCTTCATGTTCTGCATAATGCTTCTTAGCCAGTTCAACCGGAACCTGAATCATTTTAATTGCATGGATGGATAAACCTTTCCGTTCAAAGCGGGAAATTACTTCACCGCAAACATGTTTCTTTACTCCATCGGGTTTTACCAGTACCAAAGTTTTTTCGATGTTTGACATAAATAAAACTCCTCCTTATTGAGTTAATGCATATTGGCTGCAATTTGACGCAGTCTTTGAACACGTTCTTCTGTAGACGGATGAGTGGAAAATAAGTTTGCCACTCCCCGAACACCGGAGAACGGATTGATAATAAATAATCCGGAACTGGCAGGTTTTGCATTCGGCATAACCTTTCTTTCCGCATAGCTTTCCAATTTCAGCAGTGCGCTTGCCAATGCAAGAGGATGACCGGAAATTTCCGCACCAGATGCATCTGCCATAAATTCCCTGGATCGGGATAATGCAAACTGAATCAGGCTTGCAGCTAAAGGCGCCACAATAATAGTAACAAGAAGAGCAATCGGGTTGCTTGCTTCTCCATCTTCGTTTCGTGTATTACCGAAAATGGCTGCCCATTGTGCGATATTGGCAATATAGCCGATCGCAGATGCGATGGATGCTGCCAATGTCATAATCAGTGTATCACGATGACGAATATGTGACAACTCATGGCTTATGACTCCGGCTAATTCATCATGGTCCAGTAAAGAAAGAATCCCTTCCGTAACGGCCACCGCAGCGTGATCCGGATTTCGTCCTGTTGCAAATGCATTGGGAACATCCGTAGGAATCACATAAAGTTTGGGCATCGGAAGGTTTGCATTACGGCAAAGTCCTCTTACCATCTCATATAATCCGGGAGCTTCTGATTCACTGATTGGCTGAGCATTGTAAGCCCGTAAAGCAATTTTGTCACAATTCCAAAAAGTAAAGAAATTAATTGCAAGCGAAATCAAAAACATGGTGAAAGCCCCGGAGCGGCCTCCAACGACACCGCCGATAGCCATCAATATCAAGCTGAGCAGTGTCAAAAGCATAACTGATTTGGCTCTGTTCAAAGAAAAGACCTCGATTCGCTAAATTAAATATAGGAAAAAGTAAATGCGTATATAATAAAAATGGTCGGAACGACATGATTCGAACATGCGACCTCTACCACCCCAAGGTAGCGCTCTACCAAACTGAGCTACGTCCCGACAAAAATTACATATAATATGATACATATAAACGTGAATTTTGTCAAGTCAAACAGACATGATTCCGGTCTGGTCAAAGCTGAGAATAATATATCGTGAGGAAATACCTGCTTCCTTAAATCCGGAAACCATTGCAGCCCCGATTGCTTCCGCTTTTTCTTCCGGCGCAAAGGAAATCATTGTCGGGCCGGACCCGCTGATGGTTGTACCGAAGGCACCGGCCGATGCCGCTCTGGAAATAACCTGCCGGGCCCCGGGAATCAGATCCAGACGATACGGAACATGCACCCGATCATCCAATCCCCACTGCAGATATTCCGGTTTTTGATACATAAAGCCTGCCATTAAAAAGGAAACGGCTCCAATATTGTGGACAACATCCTCTCTTTTATAGGAGTCAGGAAGTACGGCTCTGGCTTTTTCAGTATGGAGTTCAAAATCCGGAATTGTTACAACGGCTTTCCAGCGGGAGGGGATGTCGATTCGCTCGGCAATGACCTTTCCGTCCTTAATGATTGCCATGCAGAATCCTCCCAATATTGCCGGAGCGGCATTGTCCGGATGGCCTTCCATGGAAGCAGTAATATTCAGGATTTCCTCTCGGCTGAATGGAGTATCCATGAGCAGATTGGCCAGAAATACTCCTGATGCCAATGCGGCAGAACTGCTCCCCAGACCGCGGGCAAAGGGAATCCGGTTAATTAAATGCATTCTGCCTCCCGAAATCGTTTTGCCGACAATCCGGGCAGTTTGATCCATAGCCCGGAGAATCATGTTATCCAGACCGGATTCAATTTCATCACAGCCTTCTCCTTCAGCAGTGATCACCGTGTCCTTCAAAGAGAGTCCTTTTTGAGGAACAAATTGTACAACATTATAAAGTCCGAGAGAAATTCCCAGTGTATCAAATCCGCTTCCGATATTTGCTGTTGTGGCCGGAACTCTGACAATATATGTTTTATTCTGTTCCATTTTCCATAACCCTCACGATATTTGCAACCTGCCGCATGCAGGGAAGAACCTGCAGTGCTTTTTCTACATGGATAATGTTTTCCCGGGGTGTCGCCTCTGTGATGATCATCAATTCTGCTGCATCCCCGATCCTGCTTTTCTGGACAACTTCTTTGATACTGATTTCATTATCAGCATAGGCAGAAGCAATCTGGGACAAAACGCCGCAGACATCATCAACAATCAACCGGAAATAGTAAGAATTGTTCAGCTTCAGGGAGGAGTAGAACGGAATACGCTTGGTCTCTGTCAGCATCATGCCTGTTCCGGAAGAATGATTTAATATATGTTTGGCTGTGCTGATTACATCACCCATGACTGCACTGGCAGTCGGCAGGGAACCGGCTCCCCGACCGTAAAACATTACATTTCCTACAATATTTCCTGTTACATACACTGCATTATAGGAACCCTTTATGGATGCCAGGGGATGTGTTTTAGGTACGAATGCAGGATAGACATTCAGTGCTATTCCATTCTCCTGTCGGGATGCTACTGCTAATAATTTAATTACATATCCCATTTCCCTGGCATAGGTAATATCATTCAGAGAAATTTTTTCGATTCCTTCCACGAGAACATCATCAAAGGTAACATTCGCTCTGAATCCGATTGATGCCAAAATGGCCAGTTTCCGGGCTGCGTCATATCCGCATACATCATTTGTCGGATCTGCTTCCGCAAAGCCTTTCTTTTGTGCCATTCTCAATGCGTCGGAATAACTGAGTCCTTCTTCTTCCATACTTGTCAGAATGAAGTTTGTTGTCCCATTTACTATGCCGACAATACTTTCAATCTCATTTGCCGCCAGAGAATCGTGAAGCGGCATAAGAACAGGGATGCCTCCTCCGACACTTGCTTCGCAGCTGAAATTTACATGATTTTCCATAGCGGTATGAATAATTTCGGGACCAAACAGCGCAACCAGGTCTTTATTCGCACTCACTACATTTTTCCCATGGTTCAGGGAATCGAAAATATATTCTTTCGCAGGATGAATACCGCCCATTACTTCTACAACGATATCAATTTCAGAATCATTGACGACATCCGCAAAGGAATCTGTCAGCTGAACTTCTTGCAGCAGAGGGTTATCCTTGTATTTCTCGATATTTCGAACCAGTACCCGGGAAATCTGTATTTTGACTCCGATTTGCTCCTCAATCAGCTTTCCGTTTCTTTTGATGGTTTCTGCTACTCCGCTTCCCACAGTGCCAAAACCGAGAAGTGCGATATTTATTTGCTTGTGCATAACGACCCTTCTTCCTGAACAGTTAACGAATGAATTCCTTTTATGTCCTTTAGTTCCTGAATCAATCTGTTAAAATCTTCCTGAAGCATATCCGAATTTACAATAATAGTCAATGCAATCAGTTCCGAAGATAATCGATTACTTGATAAAGAGATCACCGTATTTTTTTCCCGATTGATTTTTCGAAGTAATTTGCTGAATAATACAAAATCTTCCTGCATGGCGATGCAAATTACTTTGAAATGTATGTTATTTTCATCAAAAGCAGGAGCAACATGATCTTTATATTTGTAATATGCGCTTCTGCTGATTCCTACCGCTTTTATTGCTTCGTTGATTGTCTTACAGCTTCCGCTTCTCAGCAGTTCTTTTGCACGAATTGTTTTCTTGATTGCTTCCGGCAGAATATGCACATCTACCCGGCAAAACAACTTATCATCCTTTAACATAGGCTATGCCGCTCCTACACTTTTCTATATTAACATAGTCCATAAGAAATATATGGTATTTTACCCTTTTATATCCCGGTAAGATATTAATTCGATTTTTCTTTGTCTTAAATCTTTTTTTATTTCAGAAGATAAAAGCCCCTGCAGTTCCTTTTCTCCCTGATACCCCCAATGGAAGGTTTTCTCCATCGCTTTCTGATCGGCTGCAGGATGACACATGATTTCATTTACTCCGTTTCCCAGATGCCGAATGATTTCCTGCAGTTTTTTCTCGTTTAAATTTCCGCCGTACAGCATACCCCAAAAATGATCATTGCAAGATATTCCCTCCCTGGATAATGCCTTTCTGTGCATCCGAGCCATAACGGACAACCCGCCCTTGGCGGCAAAACGAAAAGCATTTTTCACAGAAAAACCGAAAAATAAATCTTCATCAGGGACCCGCATACAGCAGATATGATATTTTTCAGCCAAAGCTAAAGTAATGGGGAAAAAATGGCTCCACATATGCATGTGCTGATGACCGTCAATATGTGTTACCGGAAGTCCCGTATCTAAGACTTTTCGGATTTGCGCATCCCATTCTGCATAGACTTCTTCCGGTTTAATCAGACCTTTTAGATCCCGTTTTATCAAGTCAATATAGTTTTTGCATAATAAACCATTTTCCCAGGTCAGTGACGGAACCTCCGATGGAGGCAGCACTGTTTTTATGCTCCCTACAACCGTCAGATGAATACCGAGTCCTATTCCCTCAAGCGATCTTGCCGCGGAAACTGCCTCATCAAAATAATCCCCGCCTGCCATCAGAGATGTACTTGTCAGGATTCCGTCCAGGTAAGCTCTTGACACTGCCTCATTAACAGCGGGATGTATTCCAAAATCATCTGCATTAACAATCAGTTGTTTAGCCATTCTTTTTACTCCGCAGCAAATTTTTATATAATTACAGTTTAATCCTGTAAATAGTGAAATAAAATAACTGCAGCAGCTGCGGATACATTCAAGGATTCCACAGAGCTTTTCATGGGAATATAAATATTCTTCGTCGATAATGCCAATATATCGGAAGATACGCCGTTTCCTTCATTCCCAAAGACAAAAACAGCATCTTCTCCGACAGATACATTCCGATAGGGAATTGCATCCTGCAGTGCAGCTGCATAGAACGGGATGTTTCTCTCCTTCATAAACTTTTTCAAAAAATCTATATGGATATTCGTATAAATCGGAATTCGGAATATGCTTCCCATAGAGCTCCGGACGACTTTTTCCGAATAGATATCACAACAGCCCTCTGTCAGCAGAAGCCCGCGCACTCCGGCTGCTGCGGCAGTACGGATAATAGTTCCCATATTCCCCGGATCCTGGATTTGATCCAGCAATACATAATGCCCAAGGGGAGATTTCAGAAGATTTTCCTCATTGCTCTCTTTTTTCTCTGCCAGCAGGATAATTCCCTGACTGTGTTCTGTTCCGACAACCAAACGCATCAAGTCATCACGAACCGCGAAGAATCTCCATTTTAAACGGGCACCTCGGTCAGCAAGGGAAAGGATTTTTTCCTCTTCCTTCAGACTTTCAGCCACCAGACAGATGCAGCTGGCAATTTCCTGAATGCAGGCATCTTCTACACTGCGCATTCCTTCCAAAAGGAACATATTGAATTTGTCCCGGTATTTTTTACTCTTCAGCTGGGAGGCTTTTTTTATCCATTGATTGTTTTTACTTGTAATGGCTTCCATCATTCGGTGCATTCTCCCTCCAGGAGAGACAAGACAGCTTCCAGTACCTGCTGGGTTGAAATGCTGTCCATAGTACATTTTTCGGTTCCGGGATCCTTTGCCAGAATAACAATGCTGTGAGGATTCCCGTAAGGACCGCTCCGATCCGGAAGTGTCGGCCCAAACAGCGCTACCAGCGGAGTGTGTACCGCATTGGCAATATGCAGGGGGCCTGTATCACAGGATACATGCACGGCGGCCAGGCTTTCCAGCGCAACCAGTTCCATAAGACTGGTTTTCCCCATGCAGTTTCTTACGTAGGGAGATTCCGCCAAATTCAGAATTTGTTCTCCCATATTCCATTCACTGGCAGTCCCGCAGATCAGAGTATCAATCTTACGATTTCCCAGTTTTTTTGCCAATTCCCCCCAGTGCTGAATCGGCCATTTTTTTCGTTCTCCTCTTGTTCCCGGAACCAGGATTACGAAAGGCTTTGTTACATTCAGATTTTTCAATTGTTTTCCAATCGCGGACTTTTCCTGCTCGTAATCCCGCATCGGGAATTCAATGTCAGACGTGTCGCATCCCAGATATCTCATAACGTCCAAAAGCTGTTCGATAATGTGATCATCGTGCTTATGTTTCCCCGAAACAGCTTTACTGACCAGAAAACTTCCTTCCCGGGCATCCTGATAACCAATGCGATTTTTGCAGCCTGACAGGAAAGAAATAAGAGCGCTTTTTGCAATCATCTGAAGATCGATGACAAGATCAAAATGCCGTTTGTGCAGTTCCCGCCGCACAGACAGCAAATAAGGAATATTTTTTATT
>PPYE01433759.1_pt1 | contig 10172 bp, 6 predicted proteins | sample 1559881 | NCBI WGS metagenome assembly PPYE01 (sample SAMN08240022, study PRJNA423297) | Human gut metagenome, whole genome shotgun sequencing project.
CCAGCTTCTCCCCTACCTCGGCCACTTTGGCTTGCACATCCGGGTCCGCCTGGGCGGTTGCCTTGTCGGTGACACGGACATTTTCCAGGACCTGGGGGTAAATCTTGAGAGGCGCGGCCAGCTCACTGAGGGACTTTTTCCGGGCCAGCATCACTTCCATCATTTTCAGGGAGGTGAGGATGCCGTCGCCGGTGCTGGCGTACTTGGAAAAGATGATGTGGCCGCTCTGCTCGCCGCCGATGCGGGCGCCGCTTTGCTGCATATACTCGTAGACGTATTTGTCGCCCACTTTTGTCTTGGCGTAGTCGATGCCCAGCTCATCCAGGGCCTTGTACAAACCGAAGTTGGACATGACGGTGGTCACCACGGTGTTTGTCACCAGCTTACCCCGCTCCTTCATGTAGCGGCCGTAGATGTAGAGGATGTGGTCGCCAGTGATGACATTGCCCTTTTCGTCCACGCACAGGCAGCGGTCGGCGTCGCCGTCAAAGGCAAAGCCCACGTCCAGGCCCTTCTCCACCACCAGCTTCTGCAGTCCTTCAATATGAGTGGAGCCGGCGTTCAGATTGATGTTCAAGCCGTTGGGCTCGGCGTTGATGACAGTGGTATCGGCGCCCAGGGCGTCGAACACGGCCTTGGCAATGTTCCAGCTGGAACCGTTGGCGCAGTCCAAGCCCACCTTTACCCCGCGGAAGGAATACATGCCCAGGGAAATCAGGTAGCCGATGTACCGGTTCCGGCCGGAGACGTAGTCCACGGTGCAGCCGATTTTATCCTTCTGGGCGAAGGGCAGCTCCGGCCACTGCTGGCCAAAGGCCACAAGTTTGCCGTCCAAGTAGTCCTCCACCAGCTCGATGGTCTCCTCGTCCATCTTCTCCCCTTGGTCGTTGATAAGCTTGATGCCGTTGTCGTAGTAGGGGTTGTGGCTGGCGGAAATCATGATGCCGCAATCAAAGTCGTCCACCCGGGCAATGTAGGCCACGGAGGGCGTGGTGGTGACGTGGAGCATATAGGCGTCTGCGCCGGAGGCCACCAGGCCGGCTACCAGGGAGTACTCGAACATGTAGCTGGAGCGGCGGGTGTCCTTGCCGATGACGATGCGGGCGGGGCCCTCTTTGGTGGGCCGGCCTTCCTCTGCGGCCCGGGCCCGTTTTTCTGTATAGTACCAGCCGAGGAAACGGCCGACTTTATAGGCGTGGTCTGCTGTTAAGTTTATATTGGCTTCGCCGCGGAAGCCGTCGGTGCCGAAATAGCGGGACATTCTTTGTTCCTCCTAAAATGCCAGAATCATTGTACCCTTATATTATGTAGACTGTCTGGCCACATTTGTCAAGGAAAATTTTCCCAAATCCCGGGCAAATCCCGTTTTTCTGTGAAAACGCCGGGAGATGTCCCCAAAAGGCCGGGGATTTTCAAGAAAATGGCGCCGCCCCCGTCAGGAGGCAGCGCCCGCTCTTTCTGGATTTTTACGGCTGATAGCGCAGGGACAGCGCCAGGAACACGGCCCCCACCGCCATGCATCCCACGCCCAGGCCCATCAGCAAGCCCAGGGCAAAGTCCTGGAAGGGATCTCCCCCACCGGTTCGGGCCAAAGCGGCCAGGACGCATCCCAAAGCCGCCAGCCCCAGGCCCAGGGCCCGCTGGGAGTGCTCTTTGGTCCAGCGGACTGCATCCGCGGCCCACTGCGGAAACGCTTTTTCTTTCATGCTACATCCCTCTTTTCTCCGGCGGCGAGGCCTCGGCCCAACACTCCCACCACAGCAGCGTGCGGGTGTGGGGCAGGTAGCTCACCTGGGCATAGAGCGTAAAGTCCCCTTGGGAAGAAAGGCTTTTCTATTAAAAAGGATAGCCCCCGGGGGAGGTTCCTTCCACCGCGGCAGCGTTAAGGGGATGTTAAATCTTGGGACATGGTGAAAAAGCGAAAACCGGGCCGCCCGCTGGGGTGCCCGGTTCTCTTGCCATCCGCTGTGGATTATTGGCGCTTTAAGGGGAAGTAGGTGGTGTAGGATTCGTAGCCCACCTGGTACATGGGGATGAAGCGAATCCCCCGCTCTTGGCCCACGGTTTTGAAGGTGTCCCGCCAAGCGCCCCACTCCCGCTCGCCGTCGTGGGTGAGGACAGAGGCAGCGTCCTCGCTGAGGACCAGCAGCTGGCGCTCCTCGCCGCACAGGCCCGCCAGCAGCACGGGGCCGTAGAGGAAGGCGGCCATGTGGGGGTCCTCCGGCAGGCTCCAGGTGGCAACGCCCTGGGGCAAGGTGACGCGCAGGGTGTCGCCATCGCTCCACAGGCGGCGCAGCTCCACGAAACCGGCGCCAGCAGGAGCGCGGCGCACCTCCTGGCCGTTGACGGCGAGGACGGCCTCGCCCTTGACCCACCAGGGCACACGCACCCACAGGGAGAACTCCACCGGCGCTTCCGTCTCGATGGAGAGGACCTCCACCCGGCAGTCGGGGTGGTGGGGGTATTTGGCCGTGTTCTCGTGGATATTCTGCCGGGCGCTGGAGGTGCTGGAGAGGTGGAAGCTCCCCGTCAAGGTGTCCCGCGCCATGGAAAGGCGCACCGGCTGCCCGGCCACCTCCAGGCTGGCGGAGAAATCAAAGTACTGGGAGAGGTAGAGCTGGCTGCCCTCTTGGTAGAGGATGCCCCGCTCCCAGGCGGCGTTGCCCTGGACCAAGGTGCCGTGGCAGCAGAAGAAATCCTGGGTCTCGCTGGCCCAGCCCTTTTTCGAGCCGGGAGCCAGAGGCAGGAAGTAGGTCAGCAGCCCCTCGTCGGGTGTGTCGTAGTGCTGGCCGTTGGTTTTGAAGCGGTGCCAGTAGGCCTGGGCCGTCAGGCCGTTGTAGATGCCCATCTCGATGTAATCGGCGTAGCGGGCGTCGCCGGTCCAGCGCAGGAGGTAGTCCGCTAGGCGCAGCATGTTGTACACGGTGCAGTACTCCTGGTTCTTATCCCCCAGGCGGGCGCCCAGCGCCTGGGGCGCGGACCAGATTTCCCCGCTGGTCTGGCCGCCGGTGGCGTACTGGCCCCGCTGGTCCACGGCCAACTTCCAGTAGGCCTCTACAATGTCCCGCCACCGCTGCTCTCCGGTGACCTCATAAGCGCGGGCACAGCCCAGCACCTCGGGGATGGTGGTGTTGGCGTGCATATTGGTCAGCACGTCCTTTCCCTCCAGCAGGGGGGTGAACAGGCGCTGGCGGTAGTAGCGCTGCAGCAAGGTGCGGTACTTCTCCGCGCCGGTGTGCTGGAGCAGCTGGGCCCACACCTCCAGCATGCCGCCTGTCTCAAAATCTAGGATGTCGTCGAACTGCTCCCGGGTGTAGCCCGCCGACCACTGGCAGAACCAATCGGCAAAGCGGTCCGCCACAGCCAGGGCCTCCTGGTTCCCGGCCAGCTCGTACTGGTCCACCAGGCCCATGAGGATTTTATGGAGGTTGTACTGGGGCGCCCACACCTGCTTGCCCCGGCCAATCCAATACAGGTATTTCTCGGGGATGGCCCCCACCCACTGGCCGCCGTTTTCCTCTTGGCACAGGGCCAGCTGGTGGACGATGGCGTCCGCCTTGGCCTTGATTTCCCCGTCGCCGCTGGCGTGGTACCTCATGGCCGCCGCGGAGAGCCAATGGCCCAAAAAGTGGCCCCGCAGCTGGCAGGTCTGGGCCTCCCAGCCGCCGTGGATGCCCTCTGGGAAAAAGGCGGCGGTGTAGCGGCCTGCCTCCAGGTTGTAGTTGAGCAGCAGGTTTTCCGATTTTAAATCCATCATGTACTTGCGGTTGCGCTGTTCCCGGCGCAGAAGCTCCTCCTCGCGCAGCTCCATGCCCGGGCCCCAAATGGTGTGCAGCATATCTGATACTCCTCCTTGGTTGTTTGGAACCTATTGTACCCCATTGCCGGAAAAATGCAAGTTTTTTTTCCCGCCGCTGGGAAGGGGCGAAACTTGACAGCCCGGCGCCGGAAGTGCTAGACTGTGTACAATCTTTTGGCGAAAAGGAGGGAAGCCCCGTGCGGCTCTGCATTGACACCGCTCCATGCGAGGTCTGAGGACGGCGCATGGAGGAAACACGGCCCCTGCGGCCCAGTCCTCGGGCTTTGCTGCTGGATGACACCATACCATCTAAGGAGCAAAGTTGCTATGAAACAATCTATCAAAGAGTTAAAGACGTTTTTTGTCCTGTGGAGCACCCAATCCCTGTCCCAGCTGGGCAGCGCCATGACCAGCTTCGCCCTGGCGCTGTGGCTCTATGGGGAGACAGGCTCCGCCCTGCAGACGGCGCTGCTTTCCGTCTGCTCCTACGCGCCCTATGTGGTGATGAGCGTTTTCGCCGGGGCCCTCAGCGACCGGTGGGACAAGAAAAAGGCCATGCTTGCCTGCGACAGCCTGGCGGCGCTCTCCACCATAGCGGTGCTGGTTTTGCTGAAAGGGGGCTGGCTCGCCCCCTGGCACATGTACCTGCTAAACGCCCTGAGCGGCCTGATGAACACGGTGCAGCAGCCTGCCAGCGACGTGGCCATGACGCTGATTACCCCGCCCCGGTGGTACCAGAAAACCAGCGGGCTGCGCTCTCTGTCCAACTCCCTGGTGACTATCCTCAACCCCATTCTGGCCACGGCGGTGTTTTCCTTCGCCGGGATGGACGGGGTGATTTTCCTGGACCTGCTCACCTTTGGGGTGGCGTTCCTGGCGCTGCTGCTGGGAGTGCGGCTGCCCCAGGGCGGGAAGGACGCCAGGGTGAGCCGGGAGCCCTTTTGGGCCACGGTACGGTCCGGGCTGGGGTACCTGGGGGAAAACAGGATGATTCTCCTGCTGATCCTCTTCCTGGCGGGGGTGAACTTTGTGGCCTCCGCCTTTGACGCGGCCCTGCCCGCGCTGATTCTCCCCAAGGAGAACGGCGGCGAGGCGGTGCTGGGGATGGTGAGCTCCTGCGCGGGGATTGCCACCTTGGTGGGCAGCCTGCTGTGCGTGGTGCTGCCGGCGCCCAAAAACCGCATCCGGGTGATTTCGCTGACCATGCTGTTCTCTTTGGGCACGGAAAACTTTTTGCTGGCCTTTTCCCGCAGCCCCTGGCTATGGTGCCTGGGGCAGCTGATTGGCTGGCTGCTGGTGCCCCTGATGAACGCCAACCTGGACGTGGTGCTGCGCAAGACCATCCCCGTGGAGATGCAGGGGCGGGTGTACGCCTGCCGGAACTCCCTGCAGTTTTGCACCATCCCCCTGGGGCTGCTGGCCGGCGGCGCCCTCATTGACGGGGTGTGTGAGCCCTGGATGGCCTCCCAGCCCCCGGGGAGCCTGCCTGTCTTGCTGTTTGGCACGGGCAAGGGTGCGGGGGCAGCGCTGCTGCTGTTCCTGCTGGGGCTGCTGGGGGTGGCGGTCTGCCTGGTATTTGGGCGGCTACTGCGAAAGTATACCTTCCGGGAAGAGCCTTGACAAAAGGCGTTTCAACTGCTTATTTAAACATATCATACAGACAGCGGAAAGGGAATGACCCCAGCGGCCATTCCCTTTTTTCTCGCTTGCTCTGCCTGTGGGGAAGCTGTTTCCGCGCAGGCTTTTTGAGAAGAAACCATAGTATGCTCTATACAGAAACAAGGAGACACATCATGGCACAAACACACTATAAACAGCAAATCAACGCCTTCGCCCAATCCCTTCGCCAAGAGGAACGAGCTCAGGGCACCATTGAAAACTACCTGCGCCACCTGCGGGCCTTCGCCGCCTGGCTGGGCGGCGGAGAGCTGACGCCTGCCACCACCCCGGCCTGGAAAGCGGAACTCCTTGCCAAGGGATATGCGCCAGGGACTGTCAACGCCATGCTTGTACCGCTAAACCGTTTCTTGGATTTTCTGGGCTACGGCAACTGTAAAGCAAAGGCCTTGCGCATCCAGCGGAGGCTCTTCCGGGAAAACCGGAAGGAGCTTACCCGGCAGGAGTACGACAGGCTGCTTTCCACCGCCCGGGCCCAGGGCAAGGAGCGCCTGGCCCTGCTGATGGAGGCCATCTGCGCCACGGGGATACGGGTCAGCGAGGTACAGTACCTAACCGTGGAGACCCTGCGGGAAGGCAGGGCGGAGATTTCCCTCAAGGGGAAGATACGCACCATCCTCATCCCTGGCAAGCTGCGGAAAAAGCTGCTGCAATACGCCAAAAAAAGAAAAAACGCTTCCGGCGCGGTGTTTCGCACCAGAAACGGAAAGCCCCTCTCCCGCAAGCAGATTTGGGCAGAGATGAAAGCCCTGTGCAGCCAAGCTGGGGTGGCGGCCTCGAAAGTGTTCCCCCACAACCTGCGCCACCTGTTCGCCCGGGCCTTTTACAACGTTTGCCGGGACGTAGCCAAGCTGGCGGACGTGCTGGGGCACAGCTCTTTGGAAACCACGCGGCTCTACCTCATCTCCACCGGCAAAGAACACGAGCGGCAGCTGGAACGGCTGGGATTTGTGAAATAGGACAATATAGATAAATTGAGTAATAAATCGTGTAGACGAACTCCATAAGTGTGCCACAAGGCATAAAAAATCCCAGCAGAGTCCTGCTGGGAAGAAAATAGACGCAAAACGCCCAAACTGGTTGAAAAATAATACAACCAGTTTATTTTTTTATGTTCAAAAATAAGCTGTAACCCTTGTTTTCCTGCCGTAACCGTGCTAGAATAACCATGTAATTCTATGTTTTTTCGCTATGTATCACCTCGAAAATAGACAATTTATTTATTTTGTCTATTTTCCGAAGGGAGGTGGAGATATGGCACAACAGGAGGACCAGGAACGGACTGCCGGCGCTGCCCTTACGGAAGCCAAGATGGAGGGGTATCTGGAAAAGCTGGCTGAAAAAGGCTGTGCTCCTGGAACGCTTACGTTGTATCGGACGAATATAGAGAAATTTCTTCAATGGCTGAACGGAACCCCCTTAGATCCGGGCAGTGCCACTCAATGGCGGGACCACTTGCTGGCTCTGGGACGCATGCCCCGGACGGTGAACCTGCAGCTCTCCCCCATCAACGGGCTGCTGGCCCACTTGAAGCTGTGGGACTACCAAGCGCCCACCTTGCTGTGCTTGGAGGAGGACGCCCAGCCGGAACTGCGTCGGGAGGAATACCTGCGGCTGCTGGCAGCGGCCAAGGCCCGGGGAAACCGGCGCGTGTACTTAGCTGTAAAGGTGTTCGCTTGCCTGGGGCTCAATGTCCACGAGCTGCCCCTGCTGACGGTGGAGGCGGCGGCCAGCGGCTCGGTACCTCTGGCGGACGGGCCGCCCAGGTCCCTCCCCCGCTGCCTGCAACGGGAATTGGAAGAGTACATCCAAGACATGGGAATCCCCGCGGGGCCGGTGTTTATCACCCGGTCGGGGAAGCCCATGAGCCGCACCAGCGTCACCACGGCCATTCAGCACCTGGCAAAAAGCGCCGGCGTGGAGCCGGAAAAGTGCAACCCACGCTGCTTGCGGAAGCTGTACCTGGCCACGCTCCAGGGCTTTCAGCGGCAGGTGACGCAGCTGGTGGAGCAGGCTCACAACAGCCTGGTGGAGCAAGAGCAGGCGGTTGTGGGATGGTCCGTGGGGCAGGCCGGCCCCTGGCATGGGAAGGGAAGCTTGTGAATATACTTTCCCAGCGCGGCGGACAAAAGAGAACGCAACAGGCCCCCGGCAAAAGCTGGACGGGCTGCCTTTTCAGGATATACAGCTTGCTGTGGACGGGGTGGTCAGGCCCGGCCGCAGCGGCTCCGTTGGCTAGACCCAAGAGAGGAGGGGAGCGCCCATCATTTTTTAGCTTTTAGACCACCCCCGGCCTCCAGCCGGGCAACCACCAAAAAAGGAGGACTTTTTCATGAAACGAAAGTTTTTAGCAGCGCTGCTGGCTTTGGTCATGGTGTTCAGCATGATACCGGTGTCGGCGAGTGCGGAGGAAGCAATCAAAGTAACTGGCGATACGCCTCTGCAAACCCCTGGACTTTCTGTTACGTTTAAAATCCACACTACTCAGCTCTATAAACTTTTAATGAATGAAGCAAAGATTGATTCATTAGACCCTGACGAAATCAAAATTAAGGATGTATATCTTCTTCTAGATGAAGAACATTATCTAGGCGGTGAACATCATTTTTCAAATGTAGGTTTCACTTTAGCCGAGACTGATTACCTTAGTTTGGTCATGCAAGAAAATAACCTTACTCTTCAGCCGGACAATATTCGCGGTCTTCGCATCAGCTACACGTCACATGGATCCTCAAAATCTATCGAGTTGACTCCTGGTGACTTATGGCTCGAATGCAAAGTTATATCCGGAAATGGTGCTACAGAGTATACGGTAAAATCGAGCAATGAATCAAAAGCCATTGTTGCATTCTATGATAATGGTGAGAGTGGACAAGAAACAGCATACTCATTGTATCAGGTTTATCTTGTTGACAGAAATTCTATGTTAGGAGAGTCGAAATGGCCCAAAAATCCCGATTATATTGGGTATACTTTTATCGGGTGGGGCACAGATAAGAAAGGCGGTTCCGCTCCTTTCTTGCCAACTTCAACAGTGTCAGAAGATACAGAGGTCTTTTCACAGAAAGTTACATCCGAAGTTTCCGGAACAGAAATACGAGTAATTAACGAAAACAATGCGTTGAAAAACCGTTTTGTTGAGCTTTACAATGCAGAACACCAAACATCACTGAATATTGATTCCTCTTCTATTAATTGGAATTCAATGAAAATCAGCGTTCATGGAAACGATGGAAAATCGACAAATCCCAATTACAACAATCTTATCGACAAAAACGAATGGAAAGACAATGACAATTATTACCGAATAGTTAATTATGATGCGGACATATCGGGATTAGATCAATATATTAACCATCATGTCGCACCACAAAACATCACCGGAATGACAGTATGGGTTGAAGTTAACGGCGTCTCTTCCCCTGTTGATATAAGCAGAGGGACTGCTGAAGGTAGTTTTGAAGTCAGCATGCAAAGTGACGTAATCGCTAAACTTTATATCAAAGCCGCCCCCACTCCGCCTAGTGGTGACGAACTGGAAAATCCTGACGATAACACTATCTTCCCTGCTGGCGCCGTCGCCATTGATTGCACCAATGAACAGGCCGACCACGCTGACAAAACCTACAGCCTGATTGCCGACACTTACACTGTGTCTGAAAGCGCTACGTGGGTAAGCGATGGCGAGGGAAGCGGCTATTACACTGCTGAGGTTACCATTGATTTTGACCAGGTAGGCCAATATGTATCCCAGTACGCTACTGAGTACGTTGACGTTACACATACTTTAGTGCCCGAGCAGGGTGATAAAACAATCACCTTGATTTGGCAAAACGGCAAATGGGTTACAGCTGACGGTTCCGCTCCTGTCACGTACAATGTTGTTTGCGATACAGAGCCAGAGGATGAACCGCCTGAAAATCCCACCTGGGAGGATGTTGAGCGCATTTTTAAAGATGCCATTAAAGTAGATTGTGTAAACTCAAATGCTACCCATAACGATGGAACATATGATGCGTTAGAAGGAAGTTATACTCTTGGAACTATAACTCCAAGTGAAAACCTTTATACAGTCGAGTTAACTTTTAGCGCTGAAAAATATCTTTCTGAGTATAATAACCTTTATGGCAACCATGTGCTAACCGGAGAGCAAAAAAACGTTATTACTCTGATTTATCGCAATGATATCTGGTGCTACGAAGGTGGAGAAAGGTATCCTGTCATTTTTTCTGTCACTTGTGAAGATGGTGGCGAAAAGCCTGACAGCAATTTTGTTACTCAGTACTGGGTGATGAACGATTTAGATGTCATAGAGAAAGTTTTTTCTGCAAAAGAGCCTGATAAGGAGCTCGCTGGTATTGAGCTAGGAACCAGTACGGGTATTGCTACCGATGGTGAAGCTTTGGTTAACGGCTGGAATAATTCTGAAGACAAGCTTTATTACATTGTATCTAACGGTGAACCGAATGGTGATAATTATGTTCCTTGGAAGGAAGTAAGCAGACTTACTTTTCTCTATGAAAATGGTTCTAACGGCATAACAAATCTTGATATTCGCGTGGAAGAACCTGATGAATATGGCATTTCGAAAGTTTATCTGTTGTATGATGTAAGATATAAGGCAACACCGCACAGAAAAGTAGGCGCGATACTGCCAGAAGTGATATAATAAGACCATGGATAAACAGATGACAAT
>PPYE01048195.1_pt1 | contig 10171 bp, 10 predicted proteins | sample 1559881 | NCBI WGS metagenome assembly PPYE01 (sample SAMN08240022, study PRJNA423297) | Human gut metagenome, whole genome shotgun sequencing project.
CCCCGCAGCAATTCATTCCGGCCGGATTCCCCCTCCACAACCAACTTCCCACGGGGACGGAAGACTCAGCCATCCCCCTTACCACACCGGACATGGTCCGTTCCGGACGCGTCCTCCACACCTCAGTTAAATCTCCATATATTTTAGTAACAGCGACCTGTCTGAACTATTACGGCAGATGAGCGATTTCTTCCTATTAAAAAAGAAAACCTTGCACTTTATTGAAAAAGGTGTTATACTAAACAAGATAACATAATAGACTGACTAGAGAGAGTGGACGGATGTCCACTCTTTCACTTTGTGCAAAGCCCGGTTTTCAATGCTGAGGGAAAAGATATGTGTGGAGATAAAAAGTCAGTTACCTGCTTAAAAAGGTGGTGTAGATATGACAAAAAGAGAACAGTACGAAGCAAAAGTAGAGGCATGGCTCCTTCCGGTTTTAGAGGAACACCATTTTGAACTGGTGGACGTGGAATATGTCAGGGAGGTCGGAGTATGGTATCTGCGTGCTTATATTGACAAAGAGGGCGGTATCGCCGTTGACGACTGTGAGATTATCAGCAGAAAACTCGGTGAATGGCTTGATAAGGAAGACTTTATAGATGACAGCTATATTCTGGAGGTTAGCTCCCCCGGACTTGGCAGGCCGCTTAAGAAGGAAAAAGACTTCGTCAGGAGCATGGGCAAGGATGTGGAGGTAAGGCTTTACAAGCCTCTTAACAAGCAGAAGGAATATACGGGGGCGCTGAAGTCCTATGATGCAGATACGGTTACAATTACATTAGAAGACGGCAATGATCTGATATTTGCAAAAGCAGATATTGCTTTAATACGTCTGGCCTTTGATTTTTAGACGGTAGGAGGATAAAAGAAAATGAATAAAGAGTTGATTGAAGCGTTAAACGTGCTGGAGAAGGAAAATAATATCAGCAAAGATATTCTTCTGGAGGCAATTGAAAATTCTTTACTGACAGCCTGCAAAAACCACTTTGGAAAGGCAGATAATGTAAAGGTTACGATCAACAGGGAAACCGGTGATTTTTCCGTTTATGCCGAGAAAGAAGTCGTTGAGAGCGTGGAAGATCCGATGCTGCAAATCAGTCTTGCTGAAGCAAAGATGATGAACGGCAGATACGATCTGGGCGACATCGTCCATGTACAGATTAACTCCAAAGAGTTCGGACGAATTGCTACACAGAATGCCAAGAACGTGATTCTCCAGAAAATCCGTGAAGAAGAAAGAAAGGCCCTGTTCAATGACTGGTACTGCAAAGAAAAGGATGTTGTCACAGGAATTGTACAGCGCTATGTAAACCGTAATATCTGTATCGACCTCGGAAAGATAGATGCGATTTTAAATGAAAGCGAGCAGGTAAAAGGTGAGGTATTCAAACCGACAGAGCGTATCAAACTGTATGTTCTGGAAGTAAAGGATACCAATAAAGGACCGAGGATCACCGTTTCGAGAACGCATCCTGATTTGGTAAAACGACTTTTTGAATCGGAAGTGGCTGAGGTCAAGGACGGAACTGTCGAGATCAAAGCGATTGCCCGGGAGGCAGGTTCCAGAACTAAGATTGCAGTGTATTCCAACAACCCGGATGTGGATCCGGTAGGAGCCTGTGTAGGACTGAACGGAGCCAGGGTGAATGCAATCGTCAGTGAGCTTCGCGGTGAGAAGATTGATATCATCAACTGGGATGAGAATCCGGCTTACCTGATTGAGAATGCCCTGAGTCCGGCAAAGGTTATCTTTGTCGCGGCCGATGAGGACGCGAGGGAAGCACAGGTAATTGTACCTGACTACCAGCTTTCACTGGCGATTGGTAAAGAAGGACAGAATGCGAGACTGGCAGCCAGGCTGACCGGGTACAAGATTGATATTAAGAGTGAGACACAGGCAAGAGAATCCGGACTTCTGGATGACTTGGAGCTGGGATATGAGCAGGGCTTTGAGGGATATGCCGAGGAACCCTTTGACAGTTTCAGCGAAGAAGCCGGTGCGGATGAGAATCACGCAGAGGAAGACGGCACGGCAGCTTTCGGGGATGTGGATTTTGCATGCAATGAGGCAGAGGAAGGCCTCGGGGAGGAAAACTACCAGGAGCAGTAAGATTTGACGGGCGTCATTAAAGAAAAAGAAGATTGGGAAGTGAGAAACGTTGAGTACAAAAAAAATACCGCAGAGACAGTGCATCGGGTGCGGAGAGATGAAGAATAAGAAAGAAATGCTCCGGGTACTGAAAACAACCGATGATCAGATTATAATTGATGCCACAGGCAGGAAAAACGGCCGCGGCGCCTATATCTGTCCATCTAAGGACTGCTATAAAAAAGCGGTGAAGAATAAAGGACTGGAGCGTTCTCTGAAAATGGCCATTCCAAAGGAAGTATATGAAGCACTTGAAAAGGAGATGGACAATATTGGAGAACAGTAAAAAAATATTGAACCTTTTGGGCCTGGCAACAAAGGCGGGCAAAATCGCAAGCGGTGAGTTTGCTGCTGAGAAAGCGGTGAAAAGCGGAAAGGCTCATTTGGTGATTGTATCGGAAGAAGCATCGGACAATACCAGAAAGATGTTCCAGAATATGTGTACTTACTACAAGGTCCCGATTTACTTTTTCGGAAAGAAAGAAGAACTGGGGCACGCAATGGGAAAAGAGATGCGGGCATCTCTGGCCTTACTGGATGCAGGTTTTTCCAAGGCACTCGTGAAACAGATGGAGCTGAACGGAGGTAGTGAGTATGAGAGTTAACGAATTATCAAAAGAACTGGGTAAAACCAATAAAGAAGTTCTAGAAATATTACAGAAGAATCAGTTTGATGTCAAAAGCCATGCATCCAGCATTTCAGATGACCAGGCAGCTATTGTCAGAAGAACATTGGGTGCAGGGCATGCATCACAAAGGGCGGTGACGCCGGTGACGGAGACTTCAAAACCAGGTACAGGAAAGGCGGAAACTAAGCGAGTGGAAGAAATCAGGAAAGAGCCAGTAAAGGCAGAAATAAAAGAAGCAGAATCAAAAGCAGCATCTGACAGGACAGAAGGACCGGCTGAACCGCCGAAGAAAAGAATTGCGGCAGTATACCGCCCACAGAACAGTACTCAGATGAGAAATAACCGTCCGGCAGGCCAGAGTTACGGCGGCAGCCGTCCTCAGCAGCCGGGCCGTGTACAGGGAGCCGGAAACCAGGCTCAGGAAAGACCGGTTCAGGCTCAGAGCGTGCCGGGTACACCAAAGCCGGCAGCCGCGCAGCCCCAGACAACGGCTCCGGCAGCTTCACAGGCAGCAGCTCCGCAGTCACCGGCAGCGGCTCCGGCAGCGCAGAGCAGCGGCTACCAGGGAAACCGTGACGGTCAGAGCAGCGGCTATCAGGGAAACCGTGACGGCCAGAGCGGCGGTTACCAGGGAAACCGTGACGGTCAGAGGACCGGAGGCTACCAGGGAAACCGCGACGGCCAGAGGACCGGAGGCTACCAGGGAAACCGTGACGGCCAGAGGACCGGAGGTTACCAGGGAAACCGCGACGGTCAGAGAACCGGAGGCTATCAGGGAAACCGTGACGGTCAGAGGACCGGAGGCTATCAGGGAAACCGCGACGGTCAGACCGGAGGTTATCAGGGAAATCGTGACGGCCAGAGGACCGGAGGCTATCAGGGAAACCGTGACGGTCAGAGGACCGGAGGCTATCAGGGGAACCGTGACGGTCAGACCGGAGGCTATCAGGGGAACCGCGATGGTCAGAGACCGGGAGGCTATCAGGGGAACCGCGATGGTCAGAGACCGGGAGGCTATCAGGGGAACCGTGACGGCCAGAGACCGGGAGGCTATCAGGGGAACCGTGACGGCCAGACCGGAGGCTATCAGGGAAACCGTGACGGCCAGAGAACCGGAGGCTATCAGGGGAACCGTGACGGCCAGAGAACCGGAGGCTACCAGGGGAACCGTGACGGCCAGAGAACCGGAGGCTATCAGGGAAACCGCGACGGCCAGAGAACCGGAGGCTATCAGGGGAACCGCGACGGCCAGAGAACCGGAGGATATCAGGGGAACCGTGACGGCCAGAGAACCGGAGGCTATCAGGGAAACCGTGACGGTCAGGGAGGAAGAGGACTGAATATTCCGAAGCCGTCCTTTGAGACGCCGGTTGTACAGAAACAGCAGAACAACAAGCAGAATAAGAATGCTTATAAGAGTGATAAATACGATAAGAAGAACCGTGAGGACGGAAACCACGCAAAACAGGGCAAGGGAACAAAAGCTCCTGTACTGCCGCCGCAGCCAAAAAGAGAAGAGCCTAAGGTGGAAGTGGTTAAGACCATCATTATTCCTGAAGTGATTACAATTAAAGAACTGGCCGCGAAGATGAAGCTTCAGCCGTCCGTTATTGTAAAGAAACTCTTCCTTCAGGGAAAAGTTGTAACGATCAACCAGGAAGTGGATTACGGGCAGGCGGAAGAAATCGCCATGGAATTCGATGTACTCTGCGAAATGGAAGAAAAAATAGATGTAATCGAAGAACTCCTTAAAGAGGAGGACGAGAACGAGGCAGAGATGGCGGAAAGACCGCCGGTTGTCTGCGTTATGGGCCACGTTGACCATGGAAAAACATCACTTCTGGATGCAATCCGCCAGACGAATGTGACGGCCAAAGAGGCGGGCGGTATTACACAGCATATCGGCGCTTATATGGTGGAAATTAACGGTCAGCAGATTACTTTCCTGGATACGCCGGGACATGAGGCATTTACGGCCATGCGTATGAGAGGCGCGAAATCGACCGATATCGCAATCCTTGTAGTCGCAGCGGACGACGGCGTTATGCCTCAGACAATCGAGGCAATTAATCATGCAAAAGCAGCCGGCGTCGAGATTATTGTGGCGGTCAACAAAATTGATAAGCCAAGCGCCAATATTGAGAAGGTTAAGCAGGAGTTAATTGAATACGAACTGGTATCCGAAGACTGGGGCGGCAGCACTATTTTCGTTCCTGTATCCGCTCATACGAAGGAAGGAATTCCGGAGCTTCTGGAGATGATCCTTCTGACGGCCGAAGTCAAAGAGCTTAAGGCTAATCCGAACCGTACGGCAAGAGGTCTTGTAATCGAAGCCGAACTTGATAAAGGTAAAGGCCCGGTTGCTACTGTTCTTGTACAGAAGGGCACGCTGCGTGTCGGAGATCCGATTGCGGCAGGAGCCTGCTATGGCAAGGTACGTGCAATGATGGATGACAAGGGACGCCGCGTAAAAGAAGCCGGCCCGTCCACTCCGGTAGAAATTCTCGGATTAAACGATGTGCCGAAGGCAGGAGAAGTATTTGTTGCTACGCCGAATGAGAAGGAAGCAAGAAGCTTTGCGGAAACATTTATTTCCGAGGGTAAGAATAAATTAATTGAAGATACTAAGGCTAAGCTGTCATTAGACGATCTGTTCTCACAGATCAAAGCCGGAAATGTCAAAGAACTTCCGATCATCGTAAAAGCCGATGTTCAGGGTTCTGTAGAGGCAGTAAAACAGAGTCTTGTCAAGCTGTCAAATGATGAGGTAGTTGTAAAAGTCATCCACGGAGGTGTCGGCACAATTAATGAGTCAGATGTCAGCCTGGCAGCGGCGTCCAATGCCATTATTATTGGTTTTAATGTGCGCCCGGATGTTACGGCCAAATCAATCGCAGAGCGTGAAAAAGTAGATATGCGTCTCTACCGTGTAATTTACCAGGCAATCGAAGACGTGGAAGCAGCCATGAAGGGTATGTTAGATCCAATCTTCGAAGAGCAGATTATCGGCCACGCTGTAATCCGCCAGACCTTTAAGGCATCCGGTGTCGGAACAATTGCCGGCTCCTATATTCTGGACGGTAAATTCCAGAGAGGCTGCAAGGTAAGGATTACCAGGGACGGAGAGCAGATATTTGACGGACCTCTGGCATCCCTGAAGAGATTCAAGGATGATGTCAAGGAAGTCAATGCCGGATATGAGTGCGGTCTTGTATTCGAGAAATACAACGATGTACAGGAAGACGACATGATCGAGGCATATGCAATGGTAGAGGTTCCCCGCTAAGGGAACCTTCTGCCTGACTGATGGCGGTGAAAGACGGAAGACGTTTTACATCGTTGGAAAGAGAGGCATGAATAATGCGCAAAAACAGCATTAAAAATACACGTATTAACAGTGAGGTTCAGAAAGAGCTGAGCGAGATTATCAGCCGTGAATTAAAGGATCCGAGAATTCATCCCATGACGACGGTTGTATCGGTGGAGGTGACTCCGGATCTGAAATTCTGCAAGGCGTATATCAGTGTTCTCGGAAGCGAGGAGGCTGGCAAAGATACAGTTCAGGGGCTTAAGAGTGCGGCCAGCTTCATACGCACCCAGCTGGCCAAAAGAATCAATTTGAGAAATACTCCGGAACTCAGCTTCATCCTGGATCAGTCGATCGAGTACGGCGTCAATATGACGAGACTGATTAACGAAGTGACGGCAGGGATGAATGAAAGCGGAGCTAAAGAAGAGGATTCGGAAGAAGAGCTTTTGGAAGACACTTCAAACGAATAATAGATGGTTAAGCCTCCGGTGAATTTCGGAGGCTGTCTGATTGGTGGCGGTGACCTGTGCGCGGAGCGTGCAGAGGTTATCGTTGAATCCGGTAATCTGTGCGCACAGCGCCCGGATTATCGCTGAGCAGGAGATGATATAGAGGATGAGTAATTTATTAAATGAAGTTCTTGACGGCGTAAACAATGTTGTCCTGTTAGGACACCTCCATCCGGATGGCGACTGTGTCGGCACCTGCCTTGGTATGTATAATTATCTGTCGGAAAATTACCCGCAGCTCACCGTTGATCTGTATTTAGACCATCCGGCCGGAAAGTTTTCGTATATGAAAAATTTTGACCGGATTAAAACGGAGATGGAGCCGGGAAAAGTTTATGAATTATGTATTACACTGGACAGCAGCGATGCACAACGGCTTGGAATCTTCCTGCCTTATTTTCAGGACGCCGGGGCGACTCTCTGCATTGATCATCACGTGACGAATAAAGGGTTTGCCGGTAAGAACCATGTTGTTCCTTCTGCCAGCTCCTGCAGTGAGGTGCTTTATACCTTGCTGGAAGACAGCAAAATCAGCAGGAATACCGCAGAATGCCTATACACGGGAATCGTTCACGATACAGGTGTGTTCAAATACAGCAATACGTCCAAAAGAACGATGGAGATTGCCGGAAACCTGGTGGACAAAGGCCTGAACAGCGCTAAGATTATCGACGACAGTTTTTACCGGAAGACTTATGTACAGAATCAGGTACTGGGACGCGCTCTTTTAGAAAGCTTCCTGTTTATGGACGGACGCTGCATTTTCACAGCACTGAAACAGAAGGATCTCGATTTTTACGGGGCGGACAGCAATGATTTGGACGGTATTATTGATCAGCTCCGGATTACGGAAGGAGTCGAGTGCGCCGTTTTCATTTACGAGAAAGAACCTCATGTATATAAGGTCAGCATGCGCTCCAACGATTATGTGGATGTGAGCAAAATTGCCTCTTATTTCGGCGGCGGCGGCCATGTCCGTGCAGCCGGATGTACAATAAGCGGAAGTGCTTATGATGTCCTGAATAATCTTTCAAAACATATTGAACAGCAGATGAAAGAGCATGATAACAAATGATCCATGGAATAATTAACATATACAAAGAACCGGGCTACACATCCCACGATGTGGTTGCGAAACTGCGCGGTATATTAAAACAGAAAAAGATAGGCCATACGGGAACACTGGATCCGGAAGCGGAGGGAGTGCTTCCCGTATGTCTCGGAAAAGGCACAAAGCTCTGCGATATGCTGACTGATAAGCGAAAGACGTACCGGGCCGTCATGTTACTGGGAATAGAAACAGATACGCAGGATACCACAGGTACGATCCTCCAAAAGAGGGATACGTCCGGCCTGAATGAAAAACAGGTGAGGGAAGCCATCCTGAGCTTTATCGGCCATTATGAACAGATTCCGCCGATGTATTCCGCGCTGAAGGTAAACGGCAGGAAACTCTACGAGCTGGCCCGCGAGGGGAAAGAAGTGGAGAGAAAAGCAAGGCCGGTGGAGATCTACGGCCTGGAGATAGAAGATGTGGATCTTCCCAGAGTCACTATGCGCGTCGATTGCTCCAAAGGAACATATATCCGGACGCTTTGCCATGATATCGGCGGCAAGCTGGGATGCGGCGGATGCATGGAGAAGCTGTTCAGAACCAGGGTGGACCGCTTTGAGATAGAAGACAGCCTGCGCCTGGGGGAAGTGGAAAAACTGGTGGAAGAAGGCCGGCTGGCGGAAAAAATCATTCCGGTCGATCAGATGTTTTCATCCTTGCCGGAGTTTGTCTCAGAAGGAGAGGAACTGGACAGGCTGCTTCACAACGGCAATTTCTTTCCTCTGAGCTTTGTACCTGATGGGACGGCGGCCGGTTGGAAAAAAGACGGACAGGAGACGGCAATCCGTGTCTATGACAGCAGCCGTCGTTTTGTCGGTATTTATCTGTATGCCGAAGATGAGGGCAAATGGAAACCAAAGAAAATTTTTCTGGGAGGAGATTAGTATGCGGTATATTACCGGAACCAGAGAATTTAATATAGAAGAACCGACGGTTGTTACACTTGGAAAATTTGACGGCCTTCACAGAGGTCATCAGAAACTTCTGAATGAAGTATTCCGCTTTAGGGATAAAGGGTATAAAACTGCGGTTTTCACTTTTGAGACGGCTCCCGGGACTCTGATGAAAGGGAAACTCCAGACGATGATTACGACAAATGCCGAGCGGAGGGAAAACCTGGAGAAAGCAGGAGTCGATTATCTCGTTGAATATCCTTTTAACCAGGAAGTGGCCCATATGCAGCCGGAGGAATTTGTTTCCCATATATTGTGCGGCCAGATGAAGGCCAGGGCAATTGTGACAGGAACTGATTTCCGCTTCGGATATCAGAGAAAGGGAGATGTGGAGCTGCTGAAAAGTCTGGCCGGTAAATACGGCTATGAAATGGTGATTGTAGACAAGGCGCTGGACGGAAGCAGGGAAATCAGCAGCACTTATATCCGGGAAGAGCTGGCCCGGGGAAATATTAAAAAGGCAAACGAACTTCTGGGATATACGTATATGATCCATGGCCGTGTCATCCATGGCCGGCATTTGGGTACGACACTCGGATTTCCTACGGTTAATATCGAACCGAGAGAGCAGAAGCATCTGCCGGCATTCGGGGTGTATCTTTCAAAGGTAGTGATAGACGGAAATATCCATAACGGTATTACAAATATCGGCAGAAAGCCTACAATAGAAGGAAAACACCCGGTTGGAGTGGAAACCTATATATACGACTTGGATGCTGATCTTTATGATAAGTGGATTGAGGTCAGACTAACCGATTTTATACGTCCTGAGCAGAGGTTTTCCAGTGTGGAAGCTCTGAAAGAAAGGGTCCTGGCAGACAAAGAAGCCGGAAGAAGGCTACACGCCCGGCCGTACAGCATAATCGCTGAGACAGATTAAGGTAACAGTTCATGCTGTCTGAACTGTTACGGATTAAGAAAGAAATACAGAGCAGGAGGGGAGCCGCAGAGTCATGAACTGACTAAGGGGCTCCCCTCTTTAATTGATGGCGGTGACCTGTGCGCGGTGCGTACGGGTCACCGTTAAATCCACTTCTGCACTTCTTCACATACCAGTCTGATATATACGCTAAGCGGCATATCCCCGCATCCCACCACGGTATGGTGGCAGTGCTGGCTGACAGGTATCAATATCTTATGGGCCCGGCTGCTGCCTATGGCCGAGGACATTGCCGGTGTGATCTCACCCAGCAATGAATCGGCAATGACAATTCCCAGGGGCCCGATAATTAAATCGGCATCGCGGCAGGCCGTGATAACAGGATTTTCTCCTGTGGCGCCTAGATCAGCTCCCGCCTTCAGCATAGCAGAAGTGGCGATACTGTTGGTGCCGATGGCTGTGAGAGGCAGATCCGGGTATGTATTCTTAAGCTGTTCTACCACAGTTTTTCCCATCCGGCCGCCCTGGCCGTCAATTACTACGATTTTTTTCATAAAAATTGACGAATCCTTTCTGCTTTTTAAAATAATACCCCAGTATATTTTTACTAGCATATCATAAAAA
>PPYE01049582.1_pt1 | contig 10171 bp, 8 predicted proteins | sample 1559881 | NCBI WGS metagenome assembly PPYE01 (sample SAMN08240022, study PRJNA423297) | Human gut metagenome, whole genome shotgun sequencing project.
CTCGATAGCTCAGTTGGTAGAGCACGCGGCTGTTAACCGCGCTGTCGTAGGTTCGAGTCCTACTCGGGGAGTTTTTTTATCCGGTAAATCATAGTTTTTGTTTATACGGATGATACTCCGGCTCCGTGGTCAAGCGGTTAAGACATCGCCCTTTCACGGCGGTAACACGGGTTCGATTCCCGTCGGAGTCATTAAAAATATTATATGGCGACATAGCCAAGCGGTAAGGCACGGGTCTGCAACACCCTTATCATCGGTTCGATTCCGATTGTCGCCTCTGAAAATAGAAGGCTTTAGGTTTTTCCTAAAGTCTTTTGTTGTATTCGTAATTAGAAAGAAACAAAAAAGGCAATAAAAAGTATAAATTTACAAAAATTGACTTTTTAAAATCTATTTTTTGTGATATTCTAGTATATATTTTAAAAATATTACATGGGGAAGAGGCAGAACATTCTGCTCGAAAGGGTTAGTATTATGGCCAATAAGAAGATGAAAACAGCTGTGAAAAGTGTAAAAAAGCAAAGGACAAAAAAAGCTTTAAAACGCACAAAAGTGCAAAGCATGGAGAATAAAAAAGGTGTATTGTTCAGTATACGTGCGAAGATTTTTTTATGTTTTCTGGTACCGATTCTGTTTTTAATTTTGGTTGGGGTATTTTCTTATAAAAAAGCAGCCGCAGGTATGTATGATACATTCCGGGATTCCAATGAACAGACCATTAATATGGCAAACCAATATCTAGACGTAAGTAACTCGTTTATTGAAGCTGAAGCATTAAAGTATGCATTTCAGTCAGATCTTGGGAAATATATGATAGGTCTGTATGAGACTGATTCCACGCGGAAAAAATCTGTTATTAGCAGTGTGGGATCAAGTATCCGTGCATCTCAGGCAGGAAACGAATTTATCAGCAATATACATATTGTGACAATTGAAGATATCCAGATGTTATCCACAAGGGCAGGCGGAACTGTAATGGGTATCTACAAAGAGTATAAGGATGAAATGCTTGGATATTCTGATAATGGAAAAAAATTACCAGAATGGGTTGATTATCATAAGACTTTAGACGAAACCCTTGGTTTAAAACAGTCAGATTATATTATGGCATATCAAACAACACCACAGTCTGGTAAAGGATTTATTGTAATTGATATCAAAGCATCTGCTATTCAGGAATTTTTAGATAGCCTTGATATGGGAGAAGGTAGTATCATTGGTTTTGTTACTAAGTCAGGAAGAGAAATCATTTCCGAAAAACTTCCGGAAGGTCAGGAGAGTACCAGAGCGGATGGTGAGACAGTATTCTATGGACAGGATTTCTTTAATAATATTGAAGACCAGCAGACGACCAAAGAGGTCAGCATAAATGGAAAGAGCTACCTGTTCTTTTACAGCAGGATGGAGCGTACAAATGCTGCTGTATGTGCACTTGTACCAATGGAGATCGTTAATGGACAGGCAGATGATATCCGCAATGTGACGATTGCAGTCGTACTGATTGCGTGCGTTGTTGCAGTGCTGATTGGTATTATCATCAGTACCGGAATCCAGAAAAATATGAAACGCATTTCCGGCAGACTTGAAGAGGTTGCAGAGGGAAATCTTACAACAAAAGTCAGCGTAAAAGGTCATGATGAATTTAATAACCTTGCAGTGGTTGCAAATCATATGATTAATAATAATAAAAAGCTTGTCCAAAAGGTAAGCGGAGCAACCGATACATTAGAGTCATCGGCACAGGAAGTACGTCAGGCATCGAATGTTATGAAAGATTATTCCGTGAATATCATTCAGGCAATTGATGAGATCAATGATGGCATTACAAAACAGTCCGAACATGCAGAGGAATGTGTAAGAAAAACAGATACGCTTTCCGAAGAGATCCAGAATGTCAGCAGTATTGCAGGTCAGGTTGAAGGATTGGTTTCTGAAGCTGAAAATATGATCAATCATGGTATGCAGATGGTTCAGACTCTGGGCGAACGAGCAACAAAGACAACAGATGTAACAATCAAAGTTGAGACCAGTATTGAGGAACTCAAAAAAGAATCTGAGATTATCAACGAGTTTGTAGAGACAATTACAGATATTTCAGAACAGACAAATCTGCTTTCCTTAAATGCTTCCATCGAAGCTGCAAGAGCAGGAGAAGCAGGAAGAGGATTTGCAGTGGTTGCAGAGGAAATCAGGAAACTTGCAGATCATTCTGCAGAGGCAGCCGGAGAAATTCAGAACAATGTAACTCATATCACAGATCAGACTGTAAACAGCGTAGAAAATGCAAAACAGGCACGGGATATGGTTGCACTTCAGACAGAGGCAGTGCAGGAAGTAGTTGGAGTGTTTGATGATATGAACCAATGCATGCAGAAACTGTTTGATGCGTTAAAAGAAATCGTATCCAGTACAGAGCAGGCGGATAAAGAGCGTGAAGATACTCTGGCTGCAGTAAAGAATATTTCGGATATTATTGCAGAAACAGCAGAGGGAACAAAACTGGTTCAGAGTGTTGCTGCAAAACTGCAGGAGAATGTAGATACCATGAATCAGACGGCTCAGTCACTGGGTGATAATATGAATGATCTGAAATCGGAGATTTCTGTATTTAAAACAGAATAATAAATACTATAAGTAAATGTTTTTATCGTCAGTTACATTTTATTTATGATAATAGAATGCTCATGGAGCACAAATTCTATTATATATGTAACTGGCGATATTTTTCATTCATAGGAAATTACGTCCTATGAATGAAAAGCCCTCCGGGCGGGATGCACATCTCGCGGAGAAGAAGTTAGCTGTAAACAGTACCGCTCGAGTGCGAAAGAGTCGCAAGCGACTCTTTATTTTTTATTTTTATTGCAACAAAATGGGCACTTCCGTAGACTATATATATGACAGAAAAAATGGATATCCCAAATAATTGTCATGAAACCAGGATCCCATGGAGAAAGTAGTGCGAAAAATAAGCTTGATAGCTTATTTTTCGCACGGCTATTTGTTTCTGAGCAAAAACAAATAGCTTTGATTGCAGATGAAAATTTGAGATTCTCATCGTATCTTCGCAACAAGTTGCTCAGAAATGAGGATTTTATGAAAAATGATATGAAGCTTGTGCGGCGGGCAAAACGCGGAGATGTGGATGCATTTGCCGAATTATATGCCGGAATATATAAGGATATGTATCGATTTGCATTGTACACACTCCGAAATACGAGCGATGCGGAAGATGCGGTAAGCGATGCTGTTACAGATGCGTTTGCATCGATCCGGAAACTGCGCAGTGAAGAGGCATTTAAGAGCTGGATATTTCGGATTTTATCCAATAAATGCAAGGATAAACTGCGTGAGTACGCGGGTAAAAATGAGACCGGGATGGAAGATATAGAGGAACTCGCGCTTGATGCCGGATCGGAGATGACAGAATGTATCCAGGTGCGGAAGCTGTTTTTTGAACTGGCGGACGAGGAACGCCTGATCATCAGTATGCACCAGTTCGCAGGCTATACAAGCCGTGAGATCGCTGCAATATTACATATGAATGAAAATACCGTGCGCTCGAAGGAAAGCCGGGCATTAAAAAAAATGGGTGAGTGGTTACAATAAATTGCTATCAGTAGTTAATGAGGTAGTGAAAAAGGGATTTTTCATTACAGAATGGAGGTGCCTATGTCAGAAAAAGAAATTTTAGATAAAATAGAAAAATCTGCCGCACAGAAAAAAATTCCAGAGAGTATTGAACCGGAGCAGATCAAAAGAAAATTAAAGGAGAACAAGAAAAACAAGGTAAAACGGAGAAGCGGGATCACTTATTACGGGGCTGTAGCAGCGGCGGCACTTGTGCTTGTCATTGGCGCAGCAGGAGGAATCCATGCGGTTACCGGGGGCGGCACAGGGCTTATGACGGCGCCGGTGGGTATAGAAAAAGCGGCATCCGGGCAAAAGTCAGATGAAGGATCAGAAGGCAGCAGCGAATTAAAAGATGGAGCGACTGCAGGCGTAGAGAAAAATGCACAAAAAAAAGATGCAGGATCTTTGTATACAGTCGCAAAAAATTATGGAGAGGTCTATGATGCAATTTGCTCTGGCAGTGGTCAGGAAAAGGAAGCAGACGGAATAGCGGTTGCGGAGGGAGATAGTTCTAACTCTGGTGATGCAGCGACATATATTATGGATGACACATCAGATACCGTGGATGCGGCTGTAGACGGAGTGGAAGAAATCGGTGGTACACAGATGATAAAGGGCGCAGGAGCACAGGAGGGACAGACAGCGGCAGATATATCATCAGATACGGCAAAACAGCGGTATTCCGGGACAAATCTGCAGAAAGAAGGCGTGGATGAGAGCGATTTTGTCAAAACAGATGGTTCTTATATTTACACGGTAAGCCACAATGAAATATTGATTACGGATATCCGGAAAAAAGCATTAAAACAGATCGGAAAAATACAGATTTCTGAAACTTCATCCGACCGTGTGCTTGAGATGTATGTGGATGGTGATATTTTAAGCGTGATCGTGGAAAGTGAAGATTCCGGACTGGAAATGCAGGCAGATGATACAGAAAATTATACGGAAGACTGCTTTTATTATTTTAGTGAGGGAACACAGACACAGGTTCTTACCTATGATATCAGTGATCCGGAAAAGCCTGTAAAAACCGGGTGTGTGACGCAGGATGGAAGGTATCAGACATCAAGAAAGATCGGAAATATCATTTATCTTTTTACCAATAAAAGAATCAGTATGCCACAACAGACAAAAGAAGAAGCCGTTACGGAAGAAAATGTAAGTGGATGGATTCCGTTAGTCAATGATAAGGCGGTAGATGCAGAAGATATTTACGTGGACAATGGCGGTGGAGGAAGCAACAGTCTGCTGATATCCTCAGTAAATGTGAAAAATCCGGATCAGGTTGTGGATAATACCATGATTTTAAGTCAGTATGTGGATATCTATGTGAGTGAAAGTGCGTTTTATGTGTATCAGATAAAAGGTTCCTGGAATGATGCGGTAACACAGATTGCAAAATTTGGGCTTGCTGATGGGAAGATGGATGCTGATGGAGCAGTTTCAGTGAACGGGAGAATTACAGATACATTTGCGATAAATGAACAGAGCGGAAAACTACGGGTTTTAACGACCAGCCAGGATTCAGTAAATGGAGAGGAAACGAATAATCTTTATTTGTTTGAGAAAAATCTGAGTCTTACAGGCAAGATAGAAGGAATTGCACAGGGAGAGGAAATCTATGCGGCGCGTTATCTGGGTAACATGGCTTATTTTGTTACTTATCGCAATACAGACCCACTCTTTGCTGTGGATTTGTCGGATGACAAAAATCCCAAGGTACTCGGTGAATTAAAGATCAGTGGATTTTCAGAGTATCTGCATTTCTGGGGAGAAGATAAACTGGTCGGGATCGGATATGAGACGGATGAAAAAACAGGGGAACATACAGGTATCAAGATTACAATGTTTGACATTTCAGATTCTTCCAGTTTAAAAGAGATGAACAGTCTCGTATTAAAAGATTATAATTACAGTGAGGCACTCTATAATTATAAATGTGTGCTTGCGGATGCGGAGGAAAATCTGCTTGGATTTGCACTGCAGTCCTATGGGGATGAGGAGAGTGCCGCATATCTTTTACTTTCATGGAATGGAGAAAAATTTGAAACTCTGCTGTCGCAGAATCTGACCGATCAGGCCGGAAAGCAGGATGCATCAAAAGGTGCAGACACTTCTGCGTACCGGGGAATCTATGTTGGAGATATGTTTTATATTGTCAGTACAGAAACAATCACGTCTTATGACAGAACACAGGAATATTGTGTGAAAAAAAGCATAAGTTTTAAGTAGGAAGATGAAAAAATTTAAAATCTGTCTTGACGCAGAGGAACTGTTTTGTTAAAATCGTTACAGAACTTCTGCGACAGGCAGATGAATATGGCGCGGTAGCCAAGCGGTAAGGCTCCGGTCTGCAACACCGTCATCACCGGTTCGAATCCGGTCCGTGCCTTTCAAAACCTCGAAAATATTTATTTTCGAGGTTTTTGTTTTATACATATCAAATGAACGATGAGCAAATATCTGGTTGTTGATAAAGATATGTGCAAGTTGGAAATGTAGTGGATACAGATGGAGAAAAAAATGCTGACTGAAGTTTTTTATTTACACGAAAAAGGATCTCTTGCGGATGCAAGACTTTGTACCTATATACTCGATGATTCTGATTCGATTGCGATTGAGAAACGTCCGATGATGCTCATCTGTCCGGGAGGCGGTTACGAGCACACGTCTGACCGGGAAGCAGAGCCGCTCGCCATGCATTTTACAGATAAGATCGTGGTGCAGGGATCTTCTGCAGGCGGACACCTTGCAGCATGCCTTGCGATGTTCTGGCATACAAAGTGGCTGGCAGAGATGGCGGGTGTAACAAACGATATATTAAAACCTGCAGCAATGCTTTTAAATTACCCGGTTATTACTTCCGGAGAATATGCACACCGGGGATCTTTTAAACAGCTTCTTGGCGGAAATGAGACGGAGGAACTGTTAGAATTGCTTTCACTGGAAAAACAGGTCACAGAGCACACACCGCCGGCATTTATCTGGCATACCTATACAGACCAGTCGGTTCCGGTGCAGAACTCGCTGCTTTTGATCGGTGCAATGAAAAAATATGAGATCCCGGTTGAGTTCCATATGTATCCGGTAGGAAAACACGGCCTCAGCACCTGCAGCAGACTTACTGCCATGCGGGATGGTACGGGGATCCAGAAGGAGTGCGGGAGCTGGCTTCCTTTGGCAAAGAGGTGGCTGATCGCACTCCGGGATGAGTAAAAAATTATTTTACAACAATCTTTACAAATTTCTTTTTACCACGTTTTACGACAAGTCCGTCAGCACCGAAAGCGTCAGCTCCGTAAGTGGTCTGGATGTCTGTTACTTTTTCGTCAGCAACGGAGACACCGCCCTGCTGTACGGCACGTCTTGCGTCGGAGCGGGATGGAGCAAGCTCAGCTTTTACTAAGAGAGCAAGGATATCTAAATCGCCGTCTGCAAAGTCAGCAGCAGTCAGCTCTAAGGTCGGCATGTGGGCAGAGTCGCCACCGCCTGCGAATAAAGCGTGGGATGCTTCTTTTGCTTTGTTTGCTTCTTCCTCGCCGTGAACCAGTTTGGTCAGCTCGAAAGCAAGAATCTCTTTTGCCTGGTTTAACTGTGCGCCTTCCCAGCTTTCCATTGCGTCGATCTCCTCTAATGGAAGGAAAGTCAGCATACGGATGCATTTTAATACGTCCGCATCAGAGACGTTTCTCCAGTATTGGAAGAAGTCGAATGGGGAAGTCTTGTTCGGATCAAGCCATACAGCACCGGACTGTGTTTTACCCATTTTTTTGCCTTCGGAATTTAAAAGAAGGTTGATGGTCATCGCGTAAGCGTCTTTTCCGAGTTTTCTACGGATCAGCTCGGTACCGCCTAACATGTTGCTCCACTGGTCATCACCGCCGAACTCCATGTTACAGCCGTATTTCTGGTATAAGGTGTAGAAGTCGTAGCTCTGCATGATCATGTAGTTAAACTCTAAGAAACTTAACCCTTTTTCCATACGCTGTTTGTAGCATTCTGCGGTCAGCATACGGTTAACGGAGAAATGAGCGCCGACTTCACGCAGTACGTCAATGTAATTTAAGTCCATCAGCCAGTCTGCGTTGTTTACCATAAGTGCTTTTCCATCGGAAAAATCGATGAAACGGCTCATCTGTTTCTTGAAGCAGTCACAGTTGTGCTGGATCGTCTCCGGTGTCATCATCTGGCGCATGTCGGTACGGCCGGATGGATCCCCGATCATGGCAGTTCCGCCGCCGATTAAGGCGATTGGTTTGTTGCCTGCCATCTGGAGACGTTTCATTAAGCATAGTGCCATGAAGTGTCCTACATGAAGGCTGTCTGCGGTCGGGTCAAAACCAATGTAAAAAGTAGCTTTTCCGTTGTTGATCAGATCTTTGATCTCTGCTTCGTCAGTTACCTGAGCGATCAGGCCTCTGGCAACTAATTCATCGTATAATGTCATAATTATAAATCCTCCTGAAAATAAAATTGCATTAAAAAATCCCCGTCCCAAAAAGGACGAGGAAAAAACTCGTGTTACCACCTTTGTTCGCAGGCAATTCACATTGTCTGCCTCATCGAGTGTCCGACAACACTCAGGCGCTTGTAACGTGCGCCGCTACGTCACAGCCTACTATCGCATCCTTAGAAATACGAATTTGGTGTGAAGCTCGGGGATGTATTCGAAATAAGTTTTCCGTGCACCTCTCATCGACCGGTTGCTTTCTGTCCGTTCCGCTTATTTTTACTTCTTCCCGTCAAAGCTGTTGTTCTGCTTCAATTAACGCCATTATAGACGCGGTGCGTCGGATTTGTCAAGAAAATATTTTTTTAAAGACTGCGACCTTTTATCTTTTTTATGCGTCTAATCTATGTAAAGGTTCAGTGGTCAGAATGTTGCCACGGAATCATGCAAAGAGCATGAAAAAATTGTATACTCAGAGGTAAAAAACGACATGGGATATGCAATGACATGCCTTCTATGAGCTCAGAAGAAACAACAGAATATACAGGATATTTAAGCCGGCGGAAAGGAAAGTTATGAAAAAAGAAGAATTGGGAGAGCTGATCATCGCATCCGAGGATATGATGTATCATGTGGCAAAAACGCTTCTGTACCGTGATGCGGACTGCGCAGATGCGATCCAGGAAACGATCGTGAAAGCATTTTCCAAATTGCATACATTAAAATCGGATGTCTATGCGAAGACATGGCTGACAAGGATTCTCATCAATGAATGTTATACCGTGATGAGGAAAGAGAAGAAAGTGGTGTCGCTTGAGGATTATCAGATGGAGGAGCGTGCGGCAGAGACAAAAGATTATTCGGAATTATATGAGGCGATCAGCCGTCTGTCAGAGGATGCGAGGCTTTCTGTCACACTGTATTACATGGAGGGGTACAGTGTGCGGGAGATAGCGGGGATCTTAGGTGTGACAGAGAGCGCCGTAAAGAACCGTCTGTCGCGTGCGAGGGCGAAACTGAAAAACGAATTGGAACAGGAAAACAGTTACGGAATGGAGAGTTGAGTATGAATATTGAAAATATGGAACAGGAATTTCCGAAAATGCCACAGAGCATGCGGGACATGATAGAAAAAGAAGTGGAAAAACAGGTAAAAGTGACACCGCAGAGAGGTTATTTTTCCCTGAAAAAAGCGGTAGTGGCGTCACTGGCGGCAACGTTTGTACTTGGAACGACGATTTTTGCGGGTACAAAATTATATCGCATGAGCAGCAGTCCGCAGGGTAATTACGGTATGACGACTAAAATTGAAAAAACGGATGCGACAGAAAATACAGAAAAAATAGATCCGGCACCGCAGCTTGCAATGAAATTATCTTATCTGCCGGATGGAATGACAGAGACGGAAGAAGGAAAATACAGCTATGAACAGACACCGGGGCAGGGAGGTATCTCGATTGTATTTTATCAGATGGATACCGGTGATGAGGCATTTTGGATGCAGGATCATTATGTGACGGAAAGTGAAAATATACAGGTTGGAAACCACGATGGTGTCTATGAAAAAATGCAGAATATTGTGGGTGATGACTCTGCATTTGACCAGATGATCTATGTAACTTATCCGGAATATCATTATGTCATGCAGATGTATGTCTGTCATGATGTGACAAAAGAGGAGGCCTGCAAGGTTGCAGAGGGCATTATTTTAGCACCGTCGGAGGAACTTGCGGATGGCACGGTGATAAGTCCATATAACTGGAGCGATTATGAGGATGCTATGGCGGAGAATAGCGGTGAGGATGAGGCGTTAAAGACGACAGCCACTGCGGAGGAGATGAAAAATCTGCATAAGATCGGCGAGGAATTTGCTGTGACGGGAGAAGCTGATGGAGAATCACAGAATCTGCGGATCAAAGTGACAGATGTGAAAGTGACGGATGATGTCGCAATCCTTGATCCGGTTTTTATGGATCGTGATATGCTGGACGTGGATGAAAATGGAAAACTTCTTCCGGATACGATTTCTTACATCAAAGCCGGAGACGGCATCAATACGCTCGATGAGGTCATAAGCAGCAGGGA
>PPYE01233978.1_pt1 | contig 10171 bp, 7 predicted proteins | sample 1559881 | NCBI WGS metagenome assembly PPYE01 (sample SAMN08240022, study PRJNA423297) | Human gut metagenome, whole genome shotgun sequencing project.
CAGAGATTGCCATCTCAGAATCGCAGGAGCGTATGGCAGTGGTCGTAGATCCAAAAGATGTGGCGCAGTTCCTTGCGTATGCAAAGGAAGAGAATCTGGAAGCTGTGGAAGTGGCAGTTGTGACAGAGGAACCGCGTCTGGTACTTTCCTGGAGGGGAAAGGAGATCGTAAATATTTCCCGCGCGTTCTTAGATACAAACGGAGCACACCAGGAGACAGCAGTCACAGTGGAGATCCCGGACAGAGCGGGAAGCCTTTTCGTGAGAGAAGAGGTAAAAGATGTCAAAGAAAAATGGATCGCAACGTTAAAAGACTTAAATGTATGTTCGCAGAAAGGTCTTGTAGAGCGATTTGACGGTTCCATCGGCGCAGGATCTGTCTTTATGCCGCACGGTGGAAAATATCAGATGACAGAGACACAGAGCATGGTTGCAAAACTTCCGGTGCAGGAAGGAACCTGTGATACTGTGACAATGATGAGTTATGGATTTGATCCGTATTTATCTACCTGGAGTCCATATCACGGAGCGGTCTACGCAGTGGTAGAATCGGTTGCAAAGATCGTTGCAAACGGTGGAGATTACAGCAAGATCCGCCTGACATTCCAGGAGTACTTCCGCAGAATGACAGAAGATCCAAAGAGATGGAGCCAGCCGTTTGCAGCGCTGCTTGGTGCATATAATGTACAACTTGGTCTGGGACTGCCGTCCATCGGCGGAAAGGACAGTATGTCCGGAACTTTCCAGGAGATTGATGTTCCTCCGACATTGGTATCTTTTGCGGTGGATGTGGCACACGATCATGAGATCATTACACCAGAGCTTAAGAAAGCAGGAAATAAATTAGTATGGCTTCGCATGGAGCAGGATCACTATGAGCTTCCGGTATATGAAAGCTTAAAAGATCAGTATGCAAAATTTACAGCGGATATCCACAGCGGCAAGATTGTTTCTGCCTATGCACTGGATCGACATGGAATCGCCGCAGCGGTAAGTAAGATGGCATTCGGAAATGGAATGGGTGTAAGACTGGAAGAAAGCATCGATAAGAGAGAGCTGTTTGCACCGGCATTCGGTGATCTGATCGCGGAAGTACCGGCAGCGAAACTGGGAGATCTTTCTGTCAACTATACATTGCTCGGAGAAGTGACAGCAGACGGGGCAATCTCTTATGGAGCAATGCAGATCAGCCTCAGTGAGGCAGTGGCAGCATGGAAGGGAACGCTGGAAGGTGTATTCCCGACCGTCTCAGAGGAAAAACAGGAGATGCAGAAAATAGATGTACAGCCTGCATCTGAGAAGGCAGTCATCGAAAACGGACTGTACCGCACAAGTGATATCCATATCTGCACACATAAGATCGGACAGCCGACGGTATTTATCCCGGTATTCCCGGGTACAAACTGTGAGTATGACAGTAAGAAAGCATTTGAGCGTGCAGGGGCAAAGGTGATCACAAAAGTATTTAAGAACTTAAATGCAGAAGATATCCGTGATTCTGTGGCAGAGTTTGAGAAGGCGATCGCACAGGCGCAGATGATCATGTTCCCGGGTGGATTCAGCGCCGGAGATGAGCCGGATGGTTCCGCGAAATTCTTTGCGACAGCATTCCAGAATGCAAAGCTGAAAGAGGCAGTGGAAAAATTATTGAATGAGCGTGACGGACTTGCGCTTGGTATCTGTAACGGATTCCAGGCATTGATCAAACTTGGTCTTGTGCCATACGGAACGATCTGCGGACAGACAGAGAATTCTCCGACACTGACATACAATACGATCGGACGTCACATCTCCAAGATGGTATACACAAAAGTGGTGACAAACAAATCACCATGGTTACAGCAGGCAGAGCTTGGAGGTGTTTACACAAATCCGGCATCCCACGGGGAAGGTCGTTTTGTAGCTTCCAAAGAAATGTTAGAACAGCTCTTTGCAAATGGGCAGGTGGCAACACAGTACTGCGATCTTGACGGGGCAGTGACGATGGATGAGGAGTGGAATCCAAACGGTTCCTACTGTGCGATCGAAGGAATCACAAGTCCGGACGGACGTGTGCTTGGCAAGATGGCCCACTCTGAACGAAGAGGCAGATCAGTTGCAGTCAACATTTACGGAGAGCAGGATCTGAAGATCTTCGAGTCCGGTGTTGCGTACTTCAAATAGAAAGGAAAGTGGAAAATCACTTGACTTTCACAGAGCATAACGTTATAATGTCAAAGTAAACAAGGCAATGAGGCCGCGCAGAGGTTTTTTCTGTGCGGCTGATTTTATATCTGAGGAGGTAATGAAGATGTCATATGTAGATGAAGTCATTGAATTAGTAGTGAGAAAGAACCCGGCGGAGCCGGAATTTCATCAGGCAGTAAAAGAAGTGCTGGAATCACTCAGAATCGTGGTGGAAGCAAACGAAGAGAAGTTCCGGAGAGAAGCACTTCTCGAGAGACTGGTAGAGCCGGAGAGACAGTTTAAATTCCGCGTGCCGTGGGTGGATGACAAGGGACAGGTACAGGTAAATACCGGATACCGTGTGCAGTTCAACAGTGCGATCGGGCCATACAAAGGAGGACTTCGTCTGCATCCGTCTGTAAATCTCGGAATTATCAAATTTTTAGGATTTGAGCAGGTATTCAAAAATTCTCTGACCGGACTTCCGATCGGCGGAGGAAAGGGAGGATCGGATTTCGACCCGAAAGGAAAATCAGACAGAGAGGTGATGGCATTCTGCCAGAGCTTTATGACAGAATTATGCAAATATATCGGAGCCGATACCGACGTGCCGGCAGGAGATATCGGAACAGGTGCAAGAGAGATCGGGTATCTCTTCGGACAGTATAAGAGAATCCGCGGTGTCTATGAAGGAGTCCTGACCGGTAAGGGATTAAGCTACGGAGGCTCTCTTGCGAGAAAAGAGGCAACAGGATATGGTCTGTTATACCTGACAGAGGAAATGTTAAAGCTCAACGGAATCGGGCTTGCAGGCAAGACTGTGGCAGTGTCAGGAGCAGGAAATGTAGCGATCTATGCGGCAGAGAAAGCACAGGAGCTCGGTGCAAAAGTTGTGACGGTCAGTGATTCTGCCGGATGGGTGTACGATCCGGATGGAATTGACGTGGAAGCATTAAAAGAGATCAAAGAAGTAAAGCGTGAACGTCTGACAGAATATCCAAAATACCGTCCGAATGCCGAGTACCATGAAGGAACCGGAGTATGGTCAGTGAAAGTCGATATCGCGCTTCCTTGTGCAACACAGAACGAACTTCATCTGGAAGATGCCAAAATGCTTGTTGCAAACGGTTGTATCGCAGTGGCAGAGGGTGCAAATATGCCGACGACAATGGAGGCTACCGAATATCTCCAGAAGAACGGTGTGCTCTTTGCACCGGGAAAAGCAGCCAATGCAGGTGGTGTTGCCACATCAGCGCTTGAGATGTCCCAGAACAGCGAGCGTTTAAGCTGGACATTTGAAGAAGTGGACAGCAAGCTGAAAGGAATCATGGTCAACATCTGTCACAATATGGCAGACGCAGCGAAAAAATACGGTGTAGAAGGAAATTATGTGGCAGGTGCAAATATTGCAGGATTTGAGAAAGTAGTCGATGCAATGAACGCGCAGGGAATCGTGTAGGAAGCCTGCAGTTTGGAAAAATGTAAAAAGTTTCAGGTGCAAGGAAGAGAAAATTGTGCTAATATAATGGTATTGATGATCTGTTGGGCAATATCGGACAAGAAAAAGAGACATTGGAATGGATTATTCCAATGTCTCTTTTAGATATACAGACCATTCGAGGATCAGTCGGTCCAGAGAGTATGCCGCATTTGCGGGACTGGTAGAAGGTAGTCGGATCGCTTTCTGTCCGGTAAGAGGCAGACAGTACTTTTCATAAAGCTTAAACGCAGTACCGCCGTTTGTGTATATCTGTCGAATCGGAGCATCCTGAAGAATTCTGGAGATGTCGTTTGGAATCACGTTGCGGATGCTGCTGTCACTGGAGCCTTCAATCTCGCAGGAGGCGATGACATCCCACACGGCAATACGGTTTCTTAGAAGAAATGCTTTCTTTTCGTCGATCGTAACCGGAACATCCTCATGAGAAAGCGCGGCCAAAAGCTTCCAGAAACGATTCTGTGGATGATGATAGAAGAACTGTGCTTCCCGTGATTTGACAGAAGGGAAGCTCCCTAAGATTAAGATTTGTGAGTCGCTGTTGTAAACCGGTGAAATATTATGGACTGCATGTTCCATAGAAGAAACACCCCTTTCACATAGAAAAATTGTAAGTTCAGGTTTATTGTAGCACTAGGAGCAAGTAGGGGCAATCAAAAATAGATACGGAAACAGAGAGAGGAGAATATAGATGAAAATTCGAGAGTTTTGTGAGAAGATTGGAATGGACGAAGCAGCCATCCGGCAGGCAGAACAATTTTCAATGGAGGACACCGTGTATGCCTGTTACAAAAAAGAGTTGAAAGAAAACAAAAAGCAGTTCTTTGTCCACTTAAAAGAAGAAGAAAACTGGCGTGTGTTTGTGCTTGCTCTTTATATCCGCATGGCAGTCGAAGTATATGAAACATTTCAGGAGAAAGGAATTGCTGATCAGATTTATTTTGATACGTTTTCCGATTTTCGGATTTGGAATGAGGAATGCCAAAAGAAATACGGTATCTGTGGTCTGACTGAGTGTGAGTGGCTGAGCCTTCCGCTGGAGTTAAAAATCTTTCGGCTTGGCAGACTTCAGTTTGAACCGATCTGTCTGGAGAAAGCGGTTGAGACAGAAAAGTATACCTTGACGGAAGGGACAAAAGTATTAAATGTGCATATACCGGAAGATGGAAGATTAGATGCAGAAGCATGTCTGGACTCCTTCGCAAAGGCAGAAAAATTTTTCGGAGAAACATTCGAGGCATTTGTCTGTGAGTCGTGGCTGGTTTCTCCGAAATTAAAGGAACTGTTAAATGAAGATTCAAATATTATCAAGTTTATGGAGCTGTTTGAAAATTACGGGATTGTCTATCCGTTCCGCCAGGCTGAACAGCGGGTGTTCGGGGAAATCAGTGAACAAAAAGAGGATTACCCAGAACGTACCTCTTTGCAAAGAGCACTAAAGAAATACGTTCTGGATGGAAAGGAACCGGGGATGGGACAAGGTGTGCGCTTTCGTGCAGATATCCGGAAGTGATAGCTGAGTCAGATCAATATTGTTACACCAGCTCTGCAATTCTGGAAACACCGACATAAATCTCAGAGATTTTATACCATGTGCGGTAGTCTACAGTTCCGGTTTCCGGCAGTCCGAAGACAGACTGGAACTTTCGTACCGCCTCGGCAGTGGCAGGACCGTAAATTCCATCTGCAGTGATTTTTGGAATCGCCGGATAGGCACCTGCAATGACATTTAGCTGCTCCTGCATCTGCCGGACCTTATTGCCCGAAGCGCCATTCTCCAACACATATCCCGGCCAGGAGGAAGGGATGCCGGAGATCTCCTGCGCAGTATTGATATACATGTTGTCACCGTAGTAATAGCGGAGGATTTCAATCGGGGAGTAGCCCTGATCGCCGAGCGCTTTAGAGCCCCATTGCGTCATCCTTATGGAAACAACATGGAAACGACCCAAAAAGCCGGCAGTCACAAGCCTTACAGTTCCGGGAGACAGTAGTAAATCGTAAGAACATCCCGTGGTTTGTCATAAATAATTTTCTGAACGATGCTTTTCATCACTTCGTTTTTCTGTTGATTTGTAAATTTTTCAGAAGAAATGACATCGCAGACGGTGTAGAGTCTGTTGTCATCCTGTTCTTTTTTGGCAGAATGATCTGACGGTACAGGGTGACAGTCGCTCAGCCGCATTTCTAGTTGTTTTCGTTCCAGTTTAAGACATTCTTTATTTTCCCTGTACTCCTCCAGTGTATCAATGCCGTTTTGGTACGCTTCCTTGATGCGTTTTTCCTTTTGTCCAAGCTGCCTGAGCTGTTCTGAGAAAAGCTCCCGCTCATCTATGATTTCTGGTAATGTCTCCGGTCTGATCTGCGTGTACACAACCTCTTTTGTCTGAAATACGTCCTGCAGTGCCGCAAGGACGGCAGGCTCCAGAACAAGTGAGCTGATACTGTTTCTGGCAGCGCATTTTCCTTTGCTGACTCCGTAACATACAAAATAGGAATAGGCTTCTCCGTTTGTTTTCCGGTACATGGTTTTTGCAATCATAGTGCGGCCGCATACCGGGCACTTTAAGAGTCCGCTGAGCCAGTGACGGTAAGTGGAGGAGGGGCGGGATCCTTTTGGTCTGTTGGTGGATTTTAATCGCTGTTGGGCACGGCCGAACAATTCCCTGCTGATGATTGCCTCGTGCTGCCCGTCGGCGATGATCCATTCCTTTTCATCCTTGACCGCATTTGTTTCACTCGATGTCCGGTTCCAGCGGATCATACCGCAGTACGTTGGATTCTGGATGATATACTCAATCGATCTCCGTTCAAAAGGTTCTCTGCGGGAAGTTTTATATCCGAGCCGGTTTAAAAATTTTGCAATTTCAAAAAATCCCCATTGTTCTTCGACGTATTTCTGAAAAATCAGCCGGACGATTTTCGCTTCCTCCGGAACGATCACCGGAGGCTTTCCACGCTCCGCGATCCGATATCCGAGAGGCGGCCGTGCCTGGTAGCCGCCGCGCAGTGCTTTCTCGGTCATTCCTCTTTTTACTTCATCCGAGAGACGGATAGAGTAGTATTCGTCCATCCATTCAATGATCCGCTCGATCAGAGAGCCGAAAGGACCATCCAGCCGCGGTTCGGAAACACTCAGCACATCAATCCCGCACTGTCTGCGCAGCAGAGATTTATAGACGATAGATTCCTCCTGATTGCGGGCGAATCGGCTGTATTTCCAGACGATGATGACATCAAAAGGCCGGGGGGTCGATTTGGCGAGACCAATCATCCGCTGAAAGTCCTGCCGCTTGTCTGCTTTTCTTCCGGACACACTTTCCGTGAAGATGTATTCCTTTGGGATCGTGATGTCATTTTTCTTTGCAAAGTCTTCGCCGAGCCGGATCTGTGCATCGGGCGATAATTCATCCTGGTTATGCGTGCTGACACGGACGTATAATGCTCCGATTTTCATATGATATCCTCCCCTTTCATTTGATTGTATTTTGGAAAGGAAAGAAAAATAACAGCTGACATAGAATGAAGGACAGACCGTGCCTCATATCTTTCAGGGAGGTGATCGGATGAATGTGAAAAATATCATTGTGATTGGTGACAAAGAGAAGGAGTTTGAGGAACTAAGTGCAGAGGAGCATAAAAAGCTTGAGAATCGCCTGAATACCGCGGCGCTGAGGCAAGTGTGCTATACAGCGGAACGTCAGCAAAAACCATCTTAGTTTTTCTGGATTTAAGTAAAAGAAGTATGCTATAATTACGAGAGGAAGTATTCTGCAGCAGTACTTTGCAGAAAACAGGAAAAACATAAGGAGAGCAAATTTTATGATCAGAAGAACATTGGATGAGAAGGAAATACGGCAAATGCGGGATGGATATATTCCTGCACCGTATGAACTGGAAGAAGGAGAGCAGATCAACGATTTCTATCTGGAACCGGTCTTTTTTGAGAACGAAGACGGACCGACCATCGGAGTGACCACATGCGGTGTGATCGTGCAGGATGGACTGTTTTTCAAGGACATGGATAATTCAGGAAAGCTGTCCCCGTATAAAGACTGGCGGCTGGATCACGAGACACGTGCCAAAGATATGGTTGCACACTTACGGTTAGACCAACAGGCAGGTCTGGTGCTGAATACACTGTGGAATTCTCCGATGGTGATGACACGCGAGGAAGCGAAAAATGAGAAGGGAGAGATTATCCCGTCGAAAATTTTCAAACGCTTCGATCCGGAGGAAAAAGAAGGACTTACACTGCTCCCGGGAATCACGATGAACGTCAGTGACGCGGATGTACTGGAACGGAAGCTGACCGGAGGAGTATATAGGGGAGATATGCGTGCGGAAGCCGGGATGAGTGCGCTTTACCATAATCTGGGAACGCAGATGCTGGAGTATGAAGCATGTCAGGATGGTGTGGCGATTCCGTATTCGCTGCACACGAATCCGATCAATATCGGTTATCCGGATTTCCTCGGAATCGGTGCAGCGGTTATGGGGGACGGCAATTTTGATCTTGTATACGAGATGGCTGACACAGACCGCAAGATGATGAAGGCAGCAGGACAAAACATTATGTATGGCCCACAGGTAGATGTGGCGACTGATCCAAGATGGCCTCGCAACAGCGGGACATACGGGGAACGTACTGATGTTACTTGCGGAATCATCAGAGAACTGGTGCGTGGATATCAGAACGGGGAAGATGGACTCAATGAAGGATCTGTCGTGATCACTGTAAAGCATTTCCCGGGGGACGGACCGGCAGAGAATGGATTTGAACCGCATATGCCGATCGGACAATGGAGACTTTATCCGACAGAGGGCTCTATGGAAAAATACCATCTGCCGCCGTTTCAGACTGCATTTGATCTGAAAGCTTCGGCGATCATGCCGGATTATTCCAGAATCTGTGCGGACAGCCGGAGCAGGGAACAGTTTTACAGAGGGAAGCTGATATCGACGGAGACAGTCGGTTCTACTTACAGCAAGGAGCTGATCACAGACCTTGCCCGCGAGACAATGGGATTCGAAGGATATGTGAACTCAGATTCTGGAATCACGACGGTGCAGACCTATGGAGTGGAAGATCTGACAGTGCCGCAGCGGTATGCAAAGGCGATCTCCGCAGGGACAGATGTAATCGGAGGAAATTCGGATTCTGAAAATATTGTGAAGGCGGTGACGGAAGGATATCTTCCGAAGGAAGATCTGGATCGCGCAAACTATCACAGATTACTCAGCCTGTTCCGTGTAGGAAGAGTGGACAATCCATATCTGGATCCGGACTATGCAGACAAAGTCCGAGAGGACAATCTGGAAGATGCAAAGCAGGCTGCATACAGAGCTAATCAGAAAGCGGTCGTTCTCGCAAAGAATCATGATCAGGTGCTTCCGATGGAAAAGGGCAAAAAAGTCTACATCGCATGCCTGAAAGGAGTAGACCCGGGAGCAGCCATGGCTCAGGCAATGGGCGCAGGCGTCGGAGGCGAAGGAGATGAGGAAGCATTTGGCAGACAGCTGAAGGAATTATTCACTGAGAGAGGATTCTGTGTGGTGGATACTCCAAAGGAAGCGGAGTATGCATACCTGCATGTATGGCCGATCAGCAACGGAATGGTATTCCGCCAATATGCAATGCCGGTGATCGAGATGGTGGACGAAGAACTGTTTGAGGAGAGAGAAGTAAACAAGAGCCAGAAGAAAACCGGAAACATGGTTCCGATCACGACCTTAAAGGGAGTGGCAGAGATACCGAAAATCTCAGAAATCGTTCATCAAAACGGAGGAAAAGTGATTGCGACCTGCGTTGTATGCAATCCTTGGATTCTCGATAAATTAGAGCCGTATGTAGACGGGCTGACATTCCAGTATACGATCAGTCCGGTGGCAATGGACAATGCCCTGAGGGCGCAGATGGATGTTCTTTCCGGAGCGTATAACCCGACGGGAAAGATGAGCCTGACGATGGTATCTTCCCCGGAGGTGATCCGCATTGAAGAAAAGGAACTGGATGGAATTGTAAGAGAAGTGTGTGTTTCTCCAAATGATGTCCCGGGATATGATAAGGATTCCTATATTGATCCGGCAATTCTGGCGAAGGTCAAAGGCGGAAGCTACGCATACTGCGATGAAGATGGAAACTACTATCGCGCAGGATTCGGCTTAAAATATTAGGAGGATTCTGCTATAGAGATACAAGAAGTGAGAAGCAGATGAAAAAATAGAAGGCGGCAGAGTGACACACTGGTCAGGTGTGCCATTCTGCCGCCTTTGGGAATGAGAAGTTTTATCAATAATTTATAAGGAGGGAAACTACAATCCCGGTATGAAATCCCGGTATTATGCCGGATAGAATCCGCTCGGGCTGTCGCTTAGATTGATCATAATGTTTTTCTGCTGGCTGTAGGCATCGAGAATGGATTTGTCATTCTCACGGCCGATGCCGGATTGTTTGTAACCGCCAAATGGAGCTCCTTCCGGAATCTGATTGTATGTGTTGATCCAC
>PPYE01257839.1_pt1 | contig 10171 bp, 8 predicted proteins | sample 1559881 | NCBI WGS metagenome assembly PPYE01 (sample SAMN08240022, study PRJNA423297) | Human gut metagenome, whole genome shotgun sequencing project.
GTACTCAAGCACATCGCGGGCATCGGCAACGGACAAACCAGCCAGGACTTCCATCACGCGAGCGCGGAATTCGGTGCGCTCACTGCTTTTGGCAAACGAGATAGCCTGCGTAATGGAGCCATCACACGCCTCGATTGCCATACGGGCGCGCTCGGGGGTTACCCCAACCTTTTGGGAAAGGATTCCCGCCGCCTCTCGGGCGGGAATATGGCGAAAGGGAACCACCTGGCAGCGAGAAACTATGGTGGGAAGCACGCCTTCGCGGGTACGACCCAGAAGAACGAACACCACACCGGGCACCGGCTCTTCAAGAGTCTTCAGAAAAGCATTCGCCGCCTGAGTTCCTAAAAGATCGACGCGATCGAGGATGTACACCTTGCTCTTTGCACGAATGGGAGCAAGCGAAACATCGGAAACGATTTCCCTGATCTGCTCGACCAAGTAGCCTTGGGCACCCTCGGGGGCGTAATAATGCACATCGGGATGACGGCGACGCAACACGCGGGCGCAATCATCGCATTCACCGCAGCCATTCTTTTCACACAGGATTGCCTGGGCGAAAGCGTATGCCGCAGATGTTTTGTTGGAGCCGGCAGGTCCCGTAAGCAAGTAAGCGTGGCTTACCCGACCCGAAGCTATCGTCGCGCGAAAGAACTCGCGCACGCGAGGCTGACCAAGCACTCCATCGAAGACATCAGCCACCGTGCTACTCACCTAAGTTGATCTGGGTTTTTTTATCGGTATTGCGCTCGAGGATAGATTCGAAGAATCCGGGCTGCCACACAGGACTCGAGGCATCCCAGCTGAATATGTCAGAAAGCTCCTTGAATATGGTTCGAGCTGTTTTGTCTTTGGAGCCCGCAGAGGAAACGACGCGAATGCGCTGGGGGTTTTCTGCTGCGATGCGCATAAATGCGCTATTCACACGTGCATGGAAATCGGCGCCTGCCTGCTCAAGCCTGTCGGCATCTCCGTGATGGGTAGCTCGTTCAAGCCCTTCTTCAGCGGGAGCTTCGGTGGTGAGCAGGATGGTGCGACAGGGATGCACCCCTTGGCAGGCGAACACATTGGCCTGGTGCACAAACGATACGGGAAGACCGCGACCATACGCCTGATAGGCAACCGTAGAGTCATAGAACCTGTCGAGCAAGACAACCGCCCCTCGCGCAAGCGCAGGAATGATAGTCTCTTTTACGATTTGAGCACGAGCGGCTTCGTAGATGAGCAACTCGGCTTGATCGGACATAGCTGAATTTTCGGGATTAAGGACAATCGAGCGCAGCGCTTCACCAATGGCGGTACCGCCGGGCTCGCGCAAGCACAGAACCTCATGCCCCATTTTGCGCAGGCACTCAGCCAAAAACGTGATATGCGTTGTTTTACCGGCGCCATCTCCACCTTCAAAGGTGATGAAAATTCCAGGTCCGACAGTAGTATCCTGCGCAGTGGCCACTCGTAAATTCCTATCAGTCGAGAGAGTAAATGTCTTCGCCCATCGTGTCGATACCGACGAAAACGGGGAAATCGGAGACGATGATCTTTCGCAACGCCTCGGTACCCAAGTCATCATACGCTAACGTTTCACACGATTCTATGCACTTCGCAAGAAACGCAGCAGCGCCGCCAACAGCCACAAAGTACACCGCGCCATTGTCTATGCAGGCTTGGCGAACCGCTTCGGAACGATGGCCTTTGCCCACTGTTGCGGCGAGGCCACAATCCATAAGACGGGGAGCCGCGAAGTCCATTCGCGAAGCAGTGGTGGGGCCGATGGCGCCAAACGGGCGCCCCGCCGCCGAAGGGGTTGGCCCTGCATAGAAAATGGTCTGGCCTGTTAAGCCATACGGCAGCTCTTCGCCATCCCCCATTTCGGCAAGCAAACGCTGATGACCTGCATCGCGCAGCGTGAAAAGAGGACCGGAAAGCAAGCATGCTTGACCGGCGCGCAATTCTTTTGCCTCTTCGGGATTTAAGGGAAGAGTAAGGCGTATTGGGTCAGCCGGCATGACTATTCCCCTTCCGATTCAGACACTTTGACAACATGCGTGGGAATATCGACCGTAGCGCGACGGGTAGCAGAGCAGCTCATGTTCACCGCCACGGGAAGTGCAGCAATGTGACACGGAGCTGTCGAGACCCGTACGCCCAATGCCGTGGTTTGGCCGCCCAATGCCCCCGCGCCAATTCCCGTTGCATTGATTGCGGAAAGCAATTCCGCTTCAAATGCAGCAGCGTCGGGATCGGGGTTCACGGTGCCAAGCGGGCGCATCAAAGCGCGCTTGGCCAACCCACCGACTTTGTCAAACGTGGCGCCCACGCCTACGCCCACCACCAAAGGAGGGCAAGCGTTTGCGGCCTTTTCACGCACACAGGCAAGCACGGTATCAATAACACCCTGTTTGCCAGCGCTTGGCGTAAGCATAACCACACGGCTGGCATTGTCGGAGCCGCCGCCTTTCAACATCACATGCAAACGGCAAACCCCCGGCTCATCGACAAAATGAACCTCGCAGAAAGCCGGTGTGTTGTCTTGCGTGTTGCCGCGGTCGAACAGCGCATCTTTTACCACCGATTTACGCAAACGCGCATCGATGTAAGATTTCGCAACCGCATCGTTCACACGAGAGAACACATTGCCAGGAACCAGCACGTCAGGGCCGGCTTCCAAGCACACCCATACCGTACCCGTGTCTTGACAGATAGGCACGCAGTCATCTGCGGCAACGCAAGCATTTTGCACCAGCTGGTCCAAAACGATGCGAGCACGGGCTCCGGTCTCGGTTTCACGGGCAGCAACCAAACCCGACAAGATATCGTCGGGAACGCGCGTGGCCAGCTGCGGGATAAGAGGCAGCAGCGCCGCCTCGATATCGCCAGGGGTTACCGTTAGCATGTAGTCACCTTAGAACGTTTGCTTACTCGGGAAGATTCTCGAGACCCTTCTTAACGCTGGCAGCAGATTCCTGCAGGGCGGCCAGCTCTTCGGGGGTGAGGTCGAACTCGACGATCTCTTCAACACCGCCCTTGCCCAAACGTACGGGGATGTTCATGTACAGGTCGTTCAGACCGTACTGGCCGTCGATGTAAGCGCAAACGCTCAGTACTTCCTTGGAGTCGGTAAGGATAGCCTCGACCATCTTGGCAATAGAAGCGCCTGGGGCGTAATAGGCAGAGCCCGTCTTCAGGAAGGAAACAACTTCAGCGCCGCCCTTGGTGCAACGCTTGGTAACCTCGGCAATATCCTCTTCGCTCATAAGCTCGGTAATGGGAGTGCCCTTGACGGTGGTGAAGCGAGGCCAACAAACCATGCCCTCACCGTGAGCGCCAAGTGCCCAAGCGGTAACATCAGCGGGGTCGCAGCCAAGCTTTTCGCATACCGCAAAAGACAAACGGGAAGAATCGAGCACGCCGCCCATGCCCATAAGACGGTTGGAAGGCAGACCGGACTTCTTGAAAGCCAAGTAGGTCATAACGTCAAGCGGGTTGGTAACACAAATATAGATAGCGTTCGGAGAAGCAGCCATTGCCTGCTCGATAACAGAAGACATGATGCCGGAGTTAACACCAAGCAGGTCTTCACGGGTCATGCCAGGTTTGCGAGCGATGCCGGCGGTGATTACCACGATGTCGGAATCAGTGGTTGCCGCATAGTCGTTAGTGCCCGTTACCTTAACGGTGAACTTTTCCACCGAACGCATGTGCATCATATCAAGCGCCTTGCCCTGAGGAAGACCCTCTGCCACGTCCACCAAAACGACGTCGGCGAGATTCTTGGAAGCGATGATGTGCGCAGCGGTTGCGCCAACATTGCCTGCGCCTACGATAGTGACCTTGCTCATTATTCCTCCTGAACGGTTTGGATTCGCCACGTGCCCTCACGACACGTAATTTTTTTTATTTTACTCTTTCTTTATTTCCTCTATGGAAAAACACAAGCTACTCTTGCATGCCCGCCGTTCACCTTTCTCCCTCGAGCGCTCAAAGGGGAAACACATAAAGAAAGCGCCCACAGGGGGCGCTTTCAGGAACTATTCGCTTTTTTCGGCCGTTTTCTTTGCGGTGGCTTTCTTGGCTCCGGTCTTTTTCTTTGCCGCAGGCTTCTTGGCAGCCTTCTTCGCCTCGGCCTTCTCGGCCTTCTTCTTTGCCGCCTCTTCCTTGGCGGGGCAATTGAAGTTCGGGCAGAGCTTCCAAGGGCCACGCTGCGTGGTAACGATAACCATGGGAGCGCCACAGCTTTCGCATACTTCCTGCGTTGCCGTAAGCTTGCCATACTGCGGAAGCGGATAGCCCGTTTCGCATTCATCGTAGTTCTCGCAGCGGATGAAGCGCTTCAACGTACGCGGATTCTTACGCGCAATAAGCTTCTTCTCCAAGCCCTTTTCCTTGCACGTGGGGCAAATACCCACTTCCAAATCGGGCTCTTTGTTTGTTTCGCATTCTGGGTCGATGCACAGAACGCGCGGCTTGGAGCGGAATGCCGTGACCTTGATCTGAGGCATGCCGCAAACAGGGCACTTCTCTTCCAGTGCCTCGATCTTGCCCTTAGGCAGCGGATAGGTGACGTCGCAGTCGGGCCAACCAGCACAGCCGATGAACATTGAGCGCGTTTTCTGCGAAGAGCGCAGCTGCAGATCCTTACCGCACTTGGGGCATGGACCCACGTAGGCATCGGCAGCAACGGCATCCGCCAAAGCATCCTTCACTTCTTCAGAATGAGGAAGCAAGCTTGCCAGCTGCTCGGAAAGCAAATTGCGCGAATTGGTTACCACCTCGGTCTTTGTTTTCTGGCCTTCGGCGATATTGTCCATCTCTTCTTCGAGTTCTGCCGTCATTTCAGGATGGGTGATATGAGGCGCGAACTTATCGAGGGCATCGCACACTGCCATACCCAGCTGGCTAGGCTCGATAGGATCGTTTTGCACGTACTTCACCGCATACAGACGCTCGATGATGGAATGGCGGGTGGATTTCGTGCCCAAGCCAAGCTTTTCCATTTCCTGGATTAAGCGACCCTGCGAATAGCGGGCTGGGGGCTTGGTTTGGTCTTTTGTGCAGGTTGCACCATTGAAGGCTATTTCCTGGCCTTCTTCCAACGCAGGCAGCTGCTCGTCTTTCTTCAGGCCATAAGGATAGATGCCGCGAAAACCCGGCTTCACTAAAACATCGCCCTTAGCCACAAACTCTTCGCCACCCACAACGAGCGAGACCTTCGTGCCTTCCACGATGGCGGCATCGGAGAGCGTTGCCAGGAACCTACGGGCAATAAGGTTGTAGAGCTTGTACTCCGCCGCAGGAAGGTTGTCGGGCGTTGCCATGGCTGTAGGATAAATAGGCGGATGGTCGGTAGTTTCCTTCTTGCCGCGTGTTGCATGCAGAGGGCCGCCCGAAAGCAGCTGCTTGCAATAGGGGGTATAAGCGGGATTGCCCATGATTTTCTTCACGGTGTCTGCCAAATCGAGCGAAGAAGGATACACCGTATTGTCTACACGGGGATAGCTGATATAGCCATCCATGTACAGGCTTTCCGCCAAACGCATGGTTCGTGCAGGGGTAAGACCCTCAGCAGAAGCTGCCGCCATAAGGCTCGTAGTGTTGAACGGCACGGGAGGTGCCACGGTACGCTTGCGCTTCGTGATGGACTCAACACGCGCCGAGGTTTGGCCTTCGACATGGGCCATTACCGCATTGGCTTCCGCTTCAGCTTTGAACCGTGCCGTTGCATGAGGAGCAATGAAGGCATTTTCGTCTTCGTCGAAAGAGCCTTTGATTACCCAGTAATCTTCAGGGACAAACGCCAAGCGCTCGCGCTCACGGGCAACGATAAGCGCCAGGGTTGGCGTCTGGACGCGGCCAGAAGAACGCACGTTGCCGTAACCGGCAAACTTCACCAAGGTAAGGTAGCGCGTAAGCACCGCACCCCAGATGAGATCGATGTCCTGGCGCGAAGCGCCCGCACTAGCCAAGTTGGTATCGAGCGTTACTAAGTTGCTGAAGGCGTGAGTTATCTCTTCCTTGGTAAATGCAGAATAGCGCGCACGAGAAACAGGTGCCGTGTCGTTGACCTCTTGAATGCATGAAAGCGCATCCGAACCGATAAGCTCACCTTCACGGTCGAAGTCGGTTGCAATGATGATGGAATCGGCTTTCTTCGCCAAGTTCTTCAGCGAACGGATAATATCTTTTTCCTTGGGGCGCTTTTCGATAGGCGAATATACCAAATACGGCAGCGCATCCATCTTCCAAGCCTTCAACTCCACACCGTCTTCGGTGAAGGGTTTCTTCTTTTTAAAGGGTGGCCTGGGCAGTGTTTTGGGAATATCAGCTTCCATAACTTCGCCATCGGCGGAAACACCACGCCATCCGCCGCGCTTCTTATACACCAGCGCTGTGGCAAAATCGGGTTCCAAAATATGGCCACGAAGGCCAATGGTTACCCAGTCTTCACCATCAACGGTAAAGCGATATACGGGAGTGGAATATACTTTGTCGGCTTTAGGCTTTGTTGCGCCCAACAAATCTGCGATCTTCTGAGCCGCGTCGTTCTTCTCGGTAACAACCAGTTTCACGCGGTTCCTCCTTTTCTGCCGAGCCTTAAGCCCAGCCGCTATTCACACGGTTTAACCCCGATTTGCTTATTAACGTGTGCGGGGATTTGCTCCTTTGCTTGGCGGTGCTTTCCAAGCACAGCCTTTACTATGCGGCGAGATAGCGCCGCGCCCGCTACGCCTGGAGCCCCTCTGCTGCGTAGCAAGATTCAGCATACCCGAATTGAGAAGCTCGAAGCGAAAAACTTGATAACGTATCCGAATAGCCCCGCTGAAAGACCCATCAAAGAAGCGCAGGGCTAATTCGTCGCATTTTGCAGCTCTTCCTTTTCGCGGTCCAAAACCAAGCGCATGGCTTCGATGGCGCATTCCAACATGGAATCATCGGGCTCGTTGGTGGTTAGGCGCTGCATCTGCATACCCGGCCACAAGACGATACGCACCAAGGGATTTTCGGGATGGCTGCCCGCCCACTTCACGGTAATCTCGTATGAAATTCCAGCAATTAAAGGCATAAGCGCTATGCGTACCACGATGAGCAGGGCGAATGCGGCAGGCCCGCTGATCCCCCATCCCTCGATGAGCAAATTGAGGGGAATGATGGTGTACACCAAAATGGCGATGATCATGACCATGATCAAGAATGCCGTACCGCACCGAACATGCAGCCGCGGAAAGCTCCGCGCGTTTTCCGGTGTAAGCTCAAGCCCGTGCTCGTAGCAGTGGATGGTCTTGTGCTCGGCGCCATGATAGGAAAACATGCGTTTGATATCTTTCATGCGCCCGATCAGCCATACATAAAAGACGAATATCACCACACGCATCAAGCCATCGATGATATTCCAGGCCAAGGGGTTGGTTTCGTATTCGCCGACCAGCATATTGGACGCCAATGCCGGCAGGAAGATAAACAGGCCCACTCCTAAAACCAAGCCCATAACCAGGGAAATTGCCATTTCCGCTTTCCCGAAAAACGGCTCTTCTTCCTCTTTGGCGGCATGAGCAGGAACGCCTTGCCCCTCGGACGCGTAAAGCGGCCCTTCCTGGCAACCATACGAGCTTTGCTCGTTGGGTTCGGTTACTACCTCAAGCGTTCGCTGGGCGCCAAGCGCATCGATCATGGTGTCGGGACGTCCAAAATCATGTTTCCAAGAAAACGGAGGGTCTTGTTCGGGCTCGCACCTTCTGGCCCGACTGCCGTCCGATTCTTGTGGGCCCCCAATGCCAATGAGACCTTGACCCTCGAAATCGTATTCTTGACCGTCGAAGTCGCCGTCGATGCACAAGCCGCCCGCTGCCACTTCTTCGGCAACCGTTTCGGCCTGTTCGTCTTCGTCGTCAAACGCATGGTTGGCGGCAATCTCAAGTGCCTTATACCCCAGCACTAATGAATCGACCAGGGCCACGCACCCGCGCACCAACGGCCAGGAAAGCCATTTGGCGCGCTTTCCCTTCTTGGACAGAGGATGCTCCTCGGAATGCATATGGCCATCAGGCTCGCGCACGGCAACAGCCCAGTTGAGCTTCCCACGCATCATCACGCCCTCGATAAGCGCCTGCCCGCCAATATGGGTGCGGCGTTGGCCGTCTTCGGTGAATGCTCGTTTCAGATCGCTTCCCATGGGGAAAGGCTACTCCCTTACTACTTTTGGATAGGGGTTTCCGCAGGTCATTTTACCTTCGGGGCACACTCCACGAACACAGGGAGCACCAGCATCCATAAAGATATAGGGCGCCGTGGGGCGAACAAGCTCAAGCATGCGATTGGCAAGCTCGCGGATTTCCCATTGAGCGCGGTTGCAGCAGCGCAAGCTTAGGAAGTGAAGCAACTCGCGAATGTTCATGGTAATGACAATCTTTGTTTCTGCAGCATTGGGCAGAAGATAACGAGCATCTTCGGCGGGAACACCGGCATCAAGAAGCTTATGGTACGCATCCACAACAGCATCGATAGCCTCATCGAACACACGGGAGGTATCTTCCTGGGCGGCAACCGTGGGGGGCTTCACCACTTCGACATCCCCTGCGAACTTAACGTAGCGCTGAGATTGCTGGTTGAAGCTGGCCAGACGATGGCGAACCAACTGGTGAGTGAGCGCGCGAGAAACGCCGTCTACCGCAAAGGTATAGCTCACGTGTTCCAGCGTAGAAAAATGGCCCGATTTCATAATGGTGGAAAGCACGCTTTGCACGCGCTCCGGCGGCATGGTTTCCATAAGCTCAGTCGCGCCGACGGGGGCATAGCAAAGGCGTGCCGCCGTTGCCACCGCGCGCTCAGGATGTTCGGGGTATTGCAAAAGCTCTACATTCATAGGGCTTGTCCTTTCTCTTCTTGCGCCATAATAGCGAACCACTCTTGAGCAGCCGCCCACAACAGGACGGTTCGCGGAAAGAACACGCTAATGGGCAGCGGAAGGACGCACCATCAAATGATGCGCCTCTGAAGAATTATTCCTCTGAGGCGCATCATGTTAACGCTCGCTTCCCTTTCGAGAGGGCATTGCAGCTGTGCTCGTTGCCGAGATTGGACCTACAGCTCTATACGCTCAAACAAGTCCCTACCCACTCCGCATATCGGGCAGGTGAAGTCTTCTGGAAGCTCGTCGACATATTCGATATGACCGCAAACCGTGCAACGCCATGCGAACGTACGACCTGCCGCAGGGTCCGATTCTTCTTTCTTCGCAGGAGCATCTTCATTGAAACTCGGCGCCTTCGGCGGTGTTTTGCCTCCTTTGACCTGATGATAATAGGCATAGGTCATAGGCTCTTCGCCCCCAAGAGATGCAGCATCAGCAACTGAGCCAATAAAAAGCACATGGGATCCCAGATCGATTTCCTGTTCAACCTTTACCGAAAAGCGAGCACAAACCTGCTCGGCAACATAAGGGATACCCTGCGCGGACGTTTCGGTCGTAAAACCCGAAAACTTACCGGTATCAGCGCTTGAATGGAACCCGAAGGCCCCAATAAGCTCCATCGAGGCGGATTGATCGAGTACGGTAACCTCGAACGCGCCCGTTTCGCGCACGCCTTGCGTGGTGAAATTATCTTTGTTCAACGCAATGCTTGCCTGAGCTGGTCTGCTCGTAACCTGCGTAAACGTGTTTGCCACGCAACCAACAGGTTTTCCATCCCTCAAGGAGCTAACCAGGTACATGCCGTAGGTTAGCGATCGAAATGCAGTTTTATCCATAGCTCCCAAACCTCCCCTTTGCTTAGTTGTGATCATAGAATACGAATGTTATGAGCTACAGCAAGAAACGCCTGGTTAACGGGCTTGTTTCTTGGTGTTTTTCTTATTCTGCAAGCATTTCAACCCTTTCTGGGTTAACTGACTACCCGCAGCCACCGCCGCCCCCGCAGCGATTTTCGCAACGGGCTTTGCCGCCTGAGCCACTGCACCGGCAACGCCTTTAACGACAGGCTTTGCTGCCCGGACCGCCGTCCCAGCAACAAGTGGCGCTTCGCAAATAACCTTCCTCGCAGCCTTTGGGGCCTCTTCGGCTGCTTTGTGAGCCGTTTTCTCGGCAGAGGCTTTAACCGCGACGGCCGCCTTTTCAGCAACGTCATCGAGTTTTTCCTCGAAAGGCGTTGCCGAACGACCCGAGCAATTACGCTGACCC
>PPYE01662608.1_pt1 | contig 10171 bp, 11 predicted proteins | sample 1559881 | NCBI WGS metagenome assembly PPYE01 (sample SAMN08240022, study PRJNA423297) | Human gut metagenome, whole genome shotgun sequencing project.
CGTTGCACGCGTCCGCGAGGAACAGAGGGCTATGCCCGCATAGTGACAACCACCAGCTTCGCTGGTGGATGTGTTCATTATTTGCTGGTCAGCAGCAGCAGGTCTTTGGTGGGCAGCTCCAGCCACAGAGGGTCGCGCTGGGACAGAGCGGCCCAGCGGTCCTTCTCCAGCTCAATGCGCAGACGGGAAAAGCCCTGGCTGCCGCCGGGGGTGGACAGCATGACCACCGTGGAGAATACGTTCTCCACCACCCGCTCCACCTGGCAGGGGAGTGCGTTGGGGCCGGGGCCCTCCACCGGCCTGATGTAGTGGGCCCGGACACCGATATGGGTCAGCCCTTCCGGCAGCGGCTGGCCTGGGTCCAGGGTCACGCCCCAGTCCAGAGCCTCTACCTTGCCGTCCGCTGTGGCCTTGGCCCGGGACACATTCTTGCAGCCGGACAGCAGACAGGCCGACAGGGTGCGGGGAGCCTCAAAGAGTTCATGCACCGGCATCATGGCCTGGGAGCGGCCATTGTCCAGTACACACACCTGCTGGCACAGCCGCTGTACCTCGTCCCGGTTGTGGGTGACAAAGAGCACCGGCCCGGAGAAGGCGGAGAGAATGTCAGCCAGCTCCAGTTCCACCTGCCACTTCAGATAGCTGTCCAGGGCGGAGAAGGGCTCGTCCAGCAGCAGCACCTCCGGCTGGCTGGCCAGGATGCGGGCCAGAGCCACCCGCTGCTGCTGGCCGCCGGACAGCTGCCGGGGGTATTTGTGCTCCTGCCCCTCCAGGTAGAAGGAGGAGATCAGGCGGTTTACCGTCTCCTTCCGGGCGGCTTTGTCCTGTACCCCCACGGCAATGTTCTGGGCCACCGTCATGTTGGGGAAGAGGGCGTAATTCTGGAAGAGATAGCCTACTTTCCGCTTCTGCGGGGGCAGGCCAATGCGACGCTCCGAGTCGAAGAGTACCTTATCATCCAGCACAATGCGGCCCCGGTCGGGTTTTTCGATCCCGGCGATGCACTTGAGGGTCAGGCTCTTGCCGCAGCCCGAGGCCCCCAGCAGACCGGTGACCTGGCCACTGGCCGTCTCAAAGGAGCAGTCCAGCTGAAATTTGCCGAAGTCCTTATGGATGTCAACTTCCAGCCGCATCATTCCACCTCCCCGGAGACAGGAGCCGCCCGGCGGCGGGGCCGGCGGTCCTTTTTCTCCAGCATATTGACACACAGCAGTACCACGGCAGAGATGGCCAGGTTGATGAGCACCCATTGCATGGCTCCGGCGTCGTCGCCGGTGCGCCACAGCTGGTACACTGTGGTGGAGATGGTAGCAGTCTTACCGGGGGTGTACCCGGCAATCATGGCGGTGGCGCCATATTCGCCCAGGGCCCGGGCGAAGGACAGCACGGTGCCTGCGATGATGCCCTGCTTGCAGTAGGGCATCATGACCCGCCAGAAAATCCAGGTATTGGACTTGCCCAGGGTGCGGGCGGCGTGGGCCAGAGTCACGTCGAAGGACTCGAAAGCTCCCCGGGCAGTGCGGTACATCAGAGGAAAGGCCACCACTGCCGAGGCGAAGATGGCCGAGTACCATACCATGGTCAGCCGCAGGTCAAAGACCTCCAGGAACCACAGCCCGATGGTCCGCTTGGGGCCCAGCAGCCGCAGCAGGAAATAGCCCACCACGGTGGGGGGGAGGACCAGAGGGAGGGTGAGGACCACGTCCAGCACACCCTTCACCAGTCGGGGCAGCTTGGCCACATAGTAGGCCGCCAGAATGCCCAGGAAGAAGATAAGCACCGTGGAAATGGCGGCAATGCGCAGGGAATTAAAAAGGGGATAGAGATCCAGAACCGATCACCTGCCTTATCAAATGGGCCTGCCGCACGGCGGCAGGCCCTTGCGTTTACTGAATGACGGTAAATCCCACGCCCTCCAGCACGGCGATGGCGTCGGCGTCGGTGTGCAGATAGTCCAGGAAGGCCTGGGCGGCGGCCTGGCTGGCCTCGCTGCCGCCGCACTTCATGACGGCGGCGGGGTAGATGACCTGATCGCACATCTCGGCGGTGGCCTGATCCACTACGTTGAGCTCATAGGTAAAGGCGTCGGTTGCGTAGATGATGCCGCAGTCAACAGCGCCCTCCTTTACCTGATTGGCCACCTCGGATACGTTGGAGGCGTAGGTCACCTTGCCGGCGTCCTCCAGGGCGGCGATGTCGATGCCCAGGGTGTCCAGAATCTGGAGGGAGTAGGCCCCCACGGGCACGTCGTCGTTGCCCAGGCAGAGCAGGGACAGCTTGTCGGTGGCCAGATCGGAGAAGGACTGGATGTCCTTGGGGTTGTCGTCAGGTACCGCCAGCACCACCTTATTCTCCACAAAGTTGATGCGGGTGTCGGACTGCACGAAGTCCAGCCCCTCATTGGTGCCGGTGGTATCGGTGCTGTCCAGCTGGTTCATCTGCTTCTGAGCGGCGGAGATAAACAGGTCGCACACAGCGCCCTCTTCGATCTGGGTCTTGAGGGTGCCGGAGGAGTCAAAGGTGAAGGTGAGCTTCACGTTGGGAGCCACCTCTTTGTACAGGTCGGCGATCTGAGTGAGTGTGGCCTCCATGGAGGCGGCGGCGAACACCACCACTTCCATCTCTTCGGACTGAGCGGGGGTGGGAGTCTCGCTGTTCTGAGCGGGGCTCTGGGCTGCACCGGAATTGCCGCCGCAGGCGGCTAACGCCAGGATCAACGACAGGGACAGGACCAGGGATACGATTTTTTTCATACTGCATTCTCCTTTACAAAATGGTAGGCGATCCCGTTTCCAGGAGCGCCCCGGCCCGCCGCCATGACATCAAAGGTTTTAGGCGTTACGGGCTCGAAGAATTCAGGACTTATCTTAACGGGCGCAGTTACCCGTAGTCCCCCTTAAAATCTCCAGGCCGTGGGCCAGAGAGGGGAGAATGAACTCCAGGCACTCCCGCACCGCCTTGGGACTGCCGGGCAGGTTGACCATGAGCGTCTGTTTGCGGATGCCCGCCGCCGCCCTGCTCAGCATGGCCCGGGGGGTGATCTGGAGGGACTGCCACCGCATGGCCTCGGCAATGCCGGGGGCGGGGCGCTCGGTGACCGCCAGAGTGGCTTCCGGGGTCAGGTCGGTAGGGGAGAAACCGGTGCCCCCGGTGGTGAGGACCAGATCGGCCAGGTCGTTGTCGCACAACCGCTTTAGCTCGCCGCCCAGCGGCTCCATGCCGTCGGGCAGCAGGGCGGTGTGGACTACCTCATAACCTGCCGCCTCCACCATTTCCCGGATCACGGGACCGCTCTTGTCCTCACGCTGTCCGGCATAGCCGGAGTCGCTGAGGGTGATGATGGCTACCCGCATATTCAGCCCTCCTCCACGATGGTAAGGTCATCCCCCACCGAGATGGTGCCCCCATGGAGTACCTTGGTAAACACGCCCTCCCGGGGCATAATGCAGTCGCCCATGACCTTGTAGATCTCACAGTGGGCGTGGCACTGCTTGCCCACCTGGGTCAGCTCCAACACCACATCGTTGCACTTGAATTTGGTACCGATGGGCAGGGCCTTGAAGTCGTAGCCCTCCACCACCAGGTTTTCCCCAAAAGCGCCGTCATCCACCACGGCACCTCTGGCCCGGAAGGCCTCCACCTGCTCGTGAGAGAGCAGGGATACCTGACGGTGCCACTTACCGGCGTGGGCGTCCCCCTGGATACCCCAGTCCTCCACAAACTGGGCGGAGCCCACATTCTTCTTCTGGGTGCCCTTCTGTTCACTGACACAGACAGCGATCACTTTGCCCATGGTTTTATCCTCCAATTTGATTCATATTGCGCCCTTCGTCCTGGGCCTGCCTGCCTCCGCCGAAGTGATGGCTGGCGGGTTTGTGGCCGATAGCGTCGGCCATGGCCTGGAGAAGAGCGGAATCGTCTGCTTCGGCATCCAGCAGGGCCTTCAGATCCACCCCGTGGTCGTATTGCAGACAGGTCTTGAGAAAACCGGTGGCAGTGAGCCGCACCCGGTTGCAGCTTTGACAGAACTGGTGGGACACTGCGCTGATAAAGCCCACCTTGCCCCGGAAGCCGGGGAAGGTCACGTTCCGGCTGGGCCCGCCCAGAGCATCGGAGGGGCAGGGAAGGGCAGGGCCGAAGGCGGCCGCCAGCTGCTGCAATACCTCTTCCTCGGTGCGGCGGGTGAGGGTGTCTCCCAGGCCAATGGGCATCAGCTCGATGAAGCGGACGGTCAGGTCCCGGTCCTTTGCCAGGGCAGCCAGAGGCACCAGTTGGGCGTCATTGCCGCCGGAGGGGACACAGTTGACCTTGACGGTGAGGTTCGGTGCAGCCAGAGCGGCTTCCAGCCCCTCCAGGGCCCGGGGCAGCTCGTCTCGCCGGGTGAGGGAGGCGAACTGGGCCCGGTCCAGGGTGTCCAGGCTGAGGTTCACCCCATCCAAGCCGGCCTTCAAAAGTTCGGGTAGTTGGTCGGCTAGCAGTATTCCGTTGGTGGTGAGGCTGACGGTATGGATGCCGTCAATGGATTTCAGCTCCTTTACCAGTCCAGCCAATCCCTTGCGTACCAGGGGCTCGCCGCCGGTGAGGCGCACCTTTTCCACCCCCAGAGAGGCGGACAGACGCACCAGGCGGATGATCTGCTCATAGGTAAGGATGGCGCTGTGGTCCACCCACTCCACACCCTCCTCGGGCATACAGTAGCGGCAGCGCAGATTGCACCGGTCGGTGACCGATACCCGGAGATAGCGGATGTTTCGTCCAAATTGGTCAAGCATGGCCGCCACTCTCCTTTACTAAGCGGAGCAGAAAGCGGGCCGCCTCATGGGGCTGGTCCAGGGGCAGCACCGGTACGCCGGGTACCTCCAGAGGCAGATCGGTGACCAGAGCCAGCAGGGTGGCCGGGTCGGACACCGGGCCCTCCGAGTTGCCCTTCCGTACCACCTCCAGCTTGGGCCAGCCGGTGTGCTTGAAGCCCTCCAGCAGGATCAGATCCGCTTCAGGGAATTGCGTGATGAGGAAGTCCTCTGTTACAGGCTGCTTCTTCACGATCTTAAACTTTTCCCTGTCAAAGATGGCGGTGCCTGCCGCACCAGCGGCCATAAAGCGGCCGGTATCGGTGCCGGGCGGGTCTGCGTCAAAAGAGTGGCCATCGTGCTTGACCACTGCCACGGTGAGGCCCGACTCCTCCAGCAGGGGGAGCATGGCTTCTATGAGGGTGGTTTTGCCGGAGTTTTTTACCCCGGATACTGCCACCACCAGGGGCTTAGCCACGGTCATACACCCCCGACTTGCCGCCCTCCTTGTGGACCAGATGGATGTCGCCCAATTCCATCCCCTTGTCCAGGGCCTTACACATATCGTAGATGGTAAGCAGTGCTACAGAGACGCCGGTGAGGGCCTCCATTTCCACGCCGGTTTTGCCGGAGAGCTTGACGGTGCAGGTGGCCCGCACGGCGCAGGCCTCTTCCAGAATTTCGAAATCCACCGACAGGTGGCTGAGCAGCAGGGGATGGCACAGAGGGATCAGCTCCCAGGTGCGCTTGGCGGCCATAATGCCCGCTACCCGGGCCACCCCCAGCACGTCGCCTTTGGCGGCAGTGCGTCCGGTGATAGCCGCCAGAATGGGCGGGGTGACTTTGATGGTGCCCTCGGCCACCGCTGTGCGATAGGTGGGCTCCTTGCCGGTCACATCCACCATAATGGCGTTGCCGGCCTCGTCAAAATGATTGAAAGCAGGTTCCATAATAACCTCCTTATAGAATCGATATCAGGTGCTCACAGCAGCCACACCTGGATGGCCTGTCCAGCCTCCACCGGTGGAGTGCCTGCCGGCAGCTCCACCAAACAGTTGCACCCCACCAGGGAGGCCAGCTGGCCGGAGGAGTGACCCACCGGCAGCGTCACCTGCCCGTCCTCGTATCGGCCACGGAGGAAACGACGCCGGGGACTGGGCTTGTCATAGGGGGTGGCCAGGACGGCCTGCTGCCGCCGGGGGAGCAGGTGGGGCTCTCCTGCCAGCGCGGCCAGCAGGGGCTGAGCCAACAGTTCAAAGGTGGTGAAAGCGGCAAAGGGGTTGCCAGACAGAGACAGGATCGGCTTGCCATTATACTGGGAGAACATAGCCGGGGTGCCCGGCTTCAGGTCCACCTTCCAAAATACCCGCTCCGCCCCCAGCAGGGGGAGGGCCTGATGAAAGATATCCTTGTCACCTACCGACACGCCGCCGGTGGTGATGAGCAGGTCACAGCCCTCCAGCATTCCCTCCATGGCCTTCGCCACAGCGGCGGGGGAGTCGGCGGCATGACGGCAAAAGGAAGGCATACCAAGCTCCGTCAGCCGGGCGGTGAGCAGGGCTCCGTTGGAGCCGTAAATCTTCCCGGGAGGGAGGGGCTGCCCGGCCTCCACCACTTCGTCCCCGGTGGTGAGCAGCCCCACTTTGGGCCTGCGTCGCACGGCTACCTCTGTGATACCGGCGCTGGCCAATACGCCAAGGGCGGCGGCGTCCAGTCGGGTGCCTGCCGGGAGCAGCAGGCTGCCCGTTCGGTAGTCCTCACCCTGATAGACATAATTTTTATAAGGGGGGAGGGAGGCGTAGATTCTTACCGGGTTACCCAGATCAGTGTCCTCCTGGCGGAGTACGCAGTCACAGCCTTGGGGCAGCATGGCTCCCGTCATGATGCGGATGGCCTGTCCGGGCAGGAGGGGTGATTTTGCCGCATCTCCCGCATATAGGGTATCTACGACTGGCAGACAGACGGGGTGGTCCCGTTTTGCTCCGGCGATGTCAGCAGAGCGGAGAGCATAGCCGTCCAGAGGGGAGCGGTCAAAAGGCGGCTGGTCAACAGGGGCAGTTACGTCAGATGCCAGGGTACGGCCCAGAGCCTGAAGGGCGGGCAGTGTCTCCGATTCCAGCGGGGACAGCCCCCCGGTCATCAGCTCAACTGCCTGTTCCAGCGAAATGCCGGTGACCATGGTCAGCACCCCTTGCCGAAGGGGCAGATGGGGTAGTGGCACTCAGGGCAGCCCAGGCACAGGCCGCCATGGCCCAGGGCCTTCAGATCAGAGCGACTGACCCGTACCCCGGCGGCGATGCGGGGGAGCACCAGGTCGAACACAGTGGCCTTGGCGTACATAACGCAGCCAGGCAGGCCCAGAATGGGGGTACCGTCGGCAAAGTAGCCCAGCAGGAACATGGCTCCCGGCAGCACCGGAGCGCCGTAGGACACGATGTCCGCGCCGGTGTCCTTGATGGCCTTGGGGGTCTTGTCGTCCGGGTCCACGCTCATGCCGCCGGTGCACAGGATCAGGTCCACCCCCTTGGCCTTATAGTCCAGGGCGGCGGCGGTGATGGCGGCCATGTCGTCGCCGGGGAGGCAGTGCTCCGTGACCTGGATGTCGTAGGCAGCCAGCTTGTCGATGATAACGGGGGTAAAGGTGTCCTCAATGAGGCCCTTGGCCACCTCACTGCCGGTAGTGATGAGACCACAGGTTTTCAGCTTCCAGGGGGTGAGGGAGAGGATGGGACCGGTGCCGGCTCGCTCCTCCACCTGCCGTAGCTTGTCCTCGGCGATGACCAGAGGGATAATGCGGGTGCCCGCCAGCTTGTCCCCCTTGTGAACGGCGGTGTTGGTGTGGCGGGTGGCGATCATGATCTCGTCCTCACCGTTGAGGGCGTTGAGCCGCTCTACATCCACCTGAAACAGGCCGTCGATGTCGGCGATGAGCTCGATCTTGCCCTCCTTCACAGCGGTACCGTGCATATGCTCATTCTGGCACAGGGCCTGAAGGCGAAGGGCGGCCTCGTCCTCATGGAGCATCCCGGGCTGGCGCTCCCACACATAGAGGTGCTCCTTGCCCATGCTCAGCAGCACCGGGATATCCTCCTCGGTGACCACATGGCCCTTGCGGAACCGGGCGTCCTTGGTAACGCCACGAATGATCTGAGTCAGGTCGTGGCAGAGCACATGGCCCACCGCGTCGCGGGTATCGATCAGTTTCATCATCTGTTCCTCCTAGTAAACAAAAAGAGGTACCGTCCGATCCGGTACCTCTGGACAGAAGGGTACAATACCCCCTGTGAAAGAGACTCCTTTTCAAAGACGGAAGGCCGTGCCGTTTCCAGAACGACCCTGGCGGTACGCCATAGGCCAGGCCCTTAGGCGGTTCCGCTCGGAGCACACTCAATTTTCATCAGCATACCACATTTTTTGTTAGATTGCAATGGCCAAGGTGGCACGGGTGTGGTACACTACAGAAAGAAAGGGGAGAGGAGCATGAGAGAGCTGCGGGGACGGTTTGCCCCCAGTCCCAGCGGGCGGATGCACCTGGGCAATCTGTTTTCCGGGCTGCTGGCCTGGTTATCGGTGCGCTCCGCCGGGGGGACTATGGTGCTGCGGATGGAGGACCTGGACCCGGACCGGTGCCGGGCGGAATACGCCGATCAGCTGGCTGACGATCTGCGCTGGCTGGGTCTGGACTGGGACGAGGGTTATCAGACCGGAGGACCTCATGGACCCTATACCCAAAGTGACCGTACAGAATTGTATGCGGACGCCTTCCGAGATCTGGAGAAAAGAGGGCTGATCTACCCCTGCTTCTGCACTCGGGCGGAGCGGCTGGCTGCCTCAGCGCCCCACAGGAGCGACGGACAGGTGATCTATGGTGGCAAGTGTAGACGCTTGACAGAGAAAGAGCGGGCGGAATTGGGTGAAAAACGTTGTCCCGCCTGGCGTTTGATGGTGCCTGACAGGAATATTAGCTTTACAGATAAACTGCAAGGAGCCTATACCGAAAACCTGCTCAAAGACTGCGGAGACTTCATTGTGCGCCGGTCTGACGGGGTGTATGCCTACCAGCTGGCGGTGGTATACGACGACGGGGCCATGGAGATCAATCAGGTGGTGCGGGGGCGGGATCTGCTGGATTCCACCCCCCGGCAGATTTATCTCTACGAGCTGTTGGGACTGACCCCGCCGGAGTTCTGCCACGTGCCTCTGCTGCTGGCCCCTGACGGCAGACGGCTGTCCAAGCGGGAGCGGGATCTGGATATGGGGGCTCTGCGGCAGCGGTTCACACCGGAGGGGCTGACCGGCTTACTGGCTTTCTGGGCCGGGCAGCTGGACAAGCCGGAGCCGGTGCGTCCGGCGGAGCTGGCCAAGGACTTCGACTGGGCGAAAGTCCCGGCGGAGGATATTGTGGTCCATCCCGACCAACTGTAAAAAGGACGCCGCGGCACATTGCCGCGGCGTCCTTTCTATCTTTAGGAGAAACTCACGTTGCAGTCGGTGGGGACCACGCACACATAGGTATTGCCCACGCCGAAGGTAATGGGGTTGCCGTCGGCATCCTCATAATAGAACTGGCCGCTGGGGGCCTGCTTGCTCCAGGTCAGCTCGGTGATTTTGCCGCCGCAGGCAAAATAGCCCTTGCCGCCGCTGGACAGGTCCACGGTGATGTGACCCAGATAGTCGCCGGTGTTGCGGCAGGCGGTCTTGATGATGACTACGTTGGTGACCTCTACCTGCTGCTGGGTGTTGCCGTCTATGTAGGCCGCGCCGTACTCCTCTACGCCGTACTTACCGGTGTTCTCATTGTAGACAAAGCGGCCGGTCTTGTAGCTGGAGACGGGAACGGTGATCTGGGTGGCGTCCACGCCGTCGGCAGGAGTACCATCTTCAGCGAAGTTCATCTCATAGACGTAGCCGTCCTTATGGTCCAGACGGATGTTGTAGGTGGGCAGCCGGTCCATGATGGATTGGCCGGTGGTGACCACTGTGTGCTCCAGGCTGTAGCTCTGCTTGCGCACCGGGTCACGCCACATCAGGTTGCTGTTTTCCGTACTGCCCAGATAGGGGCCTCGTACCGCGTCCAAGGCGGTGACGCCCCAGGTCTTGATTTTGCTGTAGGCGTCCTCGCTGCCGCCGGCATGGAGGAACACGGCGTCGTGGCCCAGGGCAACCTCCAGATAGTAGGGACGGGCGGAGCGGATAGAGCCGATGGTGCCCACTCCGTCCAGGGACTGATAGACGCCAACCATTCGGGTGATGCCGCCCTCGGCGGGAATCTCATAGATGATATCAGCCTGAGACTGGCCCAGCTGGGGGAGGGCCTGCTTCAGGTTGTTGAGCATGATGGCCACCGGCCGGCGGTTGACCCACTCTTCGCCCATGGGCGA
>PPYE01296350.1_pt1 | contig 10170 bp, 10 predicted proteins | sample 1559881 | NCBI WGS metagenome assembly PPYE01 (sample SAMN08240022, study PRJNA423297) | Human gut metagenome, whole genome shotgun sequencing project.
TTAACCATCTTGCATTCTCTTCATTCTCGTCTCTGCTGATCGTGCAAGTGCTGTATAGAAGTTTTCCGCCAGGCTTTACGTACTCCTTAACGACTTTTAGCATACTGCGCTGCAGCGATGCCAATTCCTTCTGCATCTCTTCTGTCATCCGGCTCTTCAGATCCGGCTTTTTCCCCAGCACGCCCAGGCCAGAACACGGCAGGTCGGCTATGACGATATCCGCTTTTTTAATGGATGCTTCATCTCGAACCGTGGCATCCTTACAGACTGCTTCTATATTATGAAGGCCGCTCCTTAAGATATTCTCCCGGATCAGCCCTACCTTATACTCCGTCAGATCCCTGGCTTCCACATGACCGGTTCCGGCCAGTATTTCCGCCAGATGGATGGCCTTTCCTCCCGGCGCCGCGCACACGTCAATGATATAATCGTCCGCCTTAGGCGCTGCCCACCGGGCTACCTGCATCGAACTGATATCCTGCACTTGGTAGTACCCCTGGCGGAAACTATTTAATCCTGCCAGGTGGTCATATCCCGATAAGTATAGCGCATAAGGGACGGCTGGCTCCTCTTCCACCGTAACGCCTTCTTCTTTTAGTAGTTTCAGCAGTTCTTCTTTTGTAATCTTTTCCAGATTGTATCTCACCGTGATGGGCTTCTCTTTCAGGAACTCTTCTGCTATCCTCTTTACCGTCTCTTCATCATATGATGCAAGCCACTGCTTTAAGATCCACTGGGGCAGGCTGTAGCGAATCTCCATCCACGCAAGCCTGTCTTCCTCGGAAGGATACGCGACGGATTCCAGATTACGGCTCACACTCCTTAACACCCCGTTTACAAATCCTTTCAACGTTGAAAATCCGCGTTTTGAAGCAAGTTTTACTGCCTCGTTTAAGACAGCGGAATCCGGCACGCTATCCATATATTTTAACTGGTATACCGCGCTGCGTATGATCGTCCTGATGACAGGCTTCATTTTCTGAACCTTAACTTTGGAAAATTGATTAATGATATAGTCGATTTCTATCATATGTTCAAGCGTGCCATTTACCACTCTCGTGATAAATGCACGCTCTTTCTTATCAAGATACTGATATTTGTCTAGAACATTCTTAAGGGCAATATGACTATATTCCCCGTCTCTTGTGATCTGAAGCAGTATATCAAGCACGAGTTCCCGCCCGTTTACAGATGCTGCCATTCTTCTTCCTCCATCTAATCCCTTCTGCTGTTAGCCAGCAGTATAATACGCAGAAGCTGCAGGATTGCAGAGGCTGCGCCTGCCACATACGTCAGAGCCGCCGCAGAGAGCACCTTTTTCGTAGCATCTACTTCATCCTCATATAACATGCCGCTGCTGCCCAATATACGGATGGCCCTGCTGGACGCATTGAACTCCACCGGCAGAGTGACGATCTGGAACAGTACTGCCAAGGAAAAGGCTATGATTCCCAGATTCAAAAACAGCATGGACGACCGGCTGCTAAAAAGCAGGCCGATCAGGATCAGCGGCCATGCTATCGTGCTTCCAAAGTTCGCCACCGGCACCAGCGCCCCGCGGATCTTAAGCGGCGCGTACCCTGTGGCGTGCTGGATTGCATGCCCGCACTCATGTGCCGCAACACCCACTGCCGCCACGGATGTAGAATTATAGGTGGCATCCGACAACCGCAGCACCTTGGTTCTCGGGTCATAATGGTCTGTCAGATCTCCGGAAATATGCTCGACTCTTACATCATAGATGCCGGCCCCTCTTAAGACCTGCTCTGCTGCTTCTCTTCCCGTCATGCCGGAATGATTCCTGACACGGGAGTATTTATTAAATGTCGACTTCATCTTGGAAGAAGCCAACAGACAGATGATCACGCCTATAATGACCAGCATATATGTTGGTTCAAAAAACATAGGATAATACATACTTTATACGCCTCCTGCTTTTAAAAAATATATTTGTTATTATATATGAAAACCCGACAAAAAAACGTCTTTTCATACAAATTTAACAATTATTAATGATTTCCTCAGATATTGGAGGCCAACATCGACCCTTCTTCCACCTGGTAGCCTCTCAGAAACGCGTCTGCCTTCATCCGCTTCTTGCCTGGGATCTGCAGTTCCAGGATTTTCAGAAGTCCCGCTCCTGCCTGTACCAGGAATCCGTCTTTTTCTATTTTTACGATGGTTCCGGGAGCCTTGCCCGTCTCGCCTTCCATGACTTTTGCCTCCCAGATCTTCATGACCTTGCCATTCCAGTCCGTATAGGCGCTGGGCCACGGATTCAGGCCTCTGACCAGACGCTCGATGGATAAGGCATCTTGGGTCCAGTCGATGCTGCCCAGTTCCTTCGTCAGCATCCTTGCATACTCCGTGGGACTTTCTCCCTGCTTCTCTCTTACGGCGCTTCCATCTTCCAGCGCCTTTAAGGTGCGCACGCAGAGCCTGGCGCCTGCCTCAGCCAGCTTGTCATGCAGGCTTCCTCCGGTCTCTTCTTCGTCCAGTATCACCTCTTCTTTTAAAAGCATATCCCCGGTATCCAGTCCCTCATCCATCTGCATCGTAGTCACCCCGGTGACCTTCTCCCCGTTGATGACTGCCCATCCGGCGCACGGATCTTTTTCGGCTGGAATACTGGAATCCCATACTCCAGCGCCATCTCCTTCACCGGCGGATACTGCATCCTGCCGCCTCTTCCTTTTGGCTTATCCGGCTGCGTGACTGCCAGCACCACCTCATGTCCGGCCTCTGCCAGGGCTTTTAACGTTCCCACAGAAAACTCCGGCGTACCCATGAATATGACCTTCATCTAAACTTCCTCCTCATAATTCACGTCGTGCAATTCTCCTTCTACCAGATCGACATACATCTTTCCATCCAGATGGTCGATCTCATGACAGAACGCTCTCGCAAGAAGTCCTTCGCCTTCTAATTCAATCTCTTCCATGTCTTCATTCAATGCCCGCACCTTCACATAATCCGGGCGCGTCACCATTCCTGACTTGCCAGGCACGCTCAGGCACCCTTCTTCCCCGGACTGCTCGCCGGAGGTCTCTATAATCTCTGGGTTAATGAGCACAATGGGGCCTTCCCCCACATCGATTACCACGATTCTTTTAAGCACGCCCACCTGCGGCGCTGCCAATCCTACGCCAAGCGCCTCATACATAGTATCCAGCATGTCATTGATGAGTACTTTGGTCCTTAATGTTATCTTCGTTACTTCCTTGCATGGTTTTGTCAAAACCTCGTCTCCGATTTCTCTGATCTTTCTCGTTGCCATACGCTTCTCTCCTCTAAAATACATTCATGGGATTAAAGTCGAACTGAATTCTCAGCGACTGAAATCCTTTATTGATTTCTATATACTGCTCCATCCGGTTTTTCGCCTCTACCAGCCTTTTATAGTCCCCGCCTTTTAAGTAGAGCACTCGGCGGTAGGCATCGCTCACCTTTGCCACATTGGGGCTGGCCGGGCCGATAATCTGAAGTTCCTTATCCTTATCCGCAAGCTGCGCGAATTCCTTCAAATATCTGGCCGCCGTCTCAAGCATGCTTTCATCCGCCCCTGTCATCAGCACTGCAAGAAGCTGCTCCACCGGCGGATATCCCATCAATTCCCGGTAATCCATCTCTTCTTTATAGAATCCCTCATAATCCTGGGCCGCCGCCATCTGGATGCTGTAGTGCTGGGGGCTGTAGGTCTGGATTATGACTTCCCCTTTGCCGCTTCCTCTTCCGGCCCTTCCGGCCGCCTGGGTCAGAAGCTGGAATGTCCGCTCGCCTGCCCGGTAATCATTGGAATACAAAGACATATCCGCTGCCAGGATTCCAACCAAAGTAACATTAGGAAAATCATGGCCTTTGACGATCATCTGGGTACCGATCAGAATATCAGCCTCTTCATTAGCGAATGTCTCCAGAATCTTTTCATGGCCGTCCTTGGCCTTTGTGGTATCCATATCCATCCGAAGGGCCCTGGCGCTTGGAAACTGCCGCTTCACCAGTTCTTCAACCTGCTGTGTGCCTGCCTTGAAGCCCCCGATATACGGTGAGCCGCAGGAAGGACACAGATTAACTTGGGGTTCTTCGTATCCACAGTAGTGGCAGACCATCTTCCCATTCTTATGCGCCGATAAGGATACATCGCAATGAGGACATTTTACTACATATCCGCAGGCTCTGCAAGAAACAAAGCCCGCATATCCTCTTCGATTCAAAAAAAGCATGATCTGCTCCTTTTTCTTAAGCCGCTCCTCCATCAGTTCTTTCAGATGGTCGCTTAAAATAGAACGGTTGCCTGCCTTCATCTCCTTACGCATGTCTTCTACATACACCGCAGGCAGTTCCCGGAGCGTAGCCCTGTTCTTAAGTTCCAGCATCTTGATGCGTCCCCTCTTGCAGCCATAGAAGGCTTCCAGCGATGGAGTAGCCGAACCCAGCACCACGCTTGCGCCTTCCATCTTTCCCCGCATCATGGCAGTCTCCCTGGCATGGTATCTGGGAACCTGCTCGCTTTTATAGGTGGTCTCATGCTCTTCATCAATGACGATCAATCCCAGATTGGGAAATGGCGTAAACAAAGCAGAGCGTGGGCCGATCATTACGTCAACCTCTCCTGCCTTCACCCGTTCCATCTGGTCAAACCGCTCTCCCTGGGACATCCTGGAATTCAAGATGGACACCCGGTCGCCAAACTTCCCATAGAACCGCATGACCGTCTGATACGTAAGGGCGATCTCCGGGATCAGGACGATGGCCTGCCCGCCTTCCTTCAGCACTCTGTCAATCATCTCCATATAGACTTCTGTCTTGCCGCTTCCGGTAACCCCATATACAAGATAGTTTTCCCGCTTTCCCTGTCTATAGTCATCCCAGAATACGCCGATGGCATGCCGCTGCTCATCCGTAAGCCTGACTTCTTCCCTTTCCCGCACTTTGTGCTTTACAGGATTGCGAAATACCTGTTCCGATTGAAGCGCCACGATCTTCTGTTCCTCCAGCGCTCTTACCACTGCCCTGGTGATGTTCAGCTTCCTGGTCAAAAGTTCGTACTCCTGCTCCGGCTCATCCAATAAAGCCGCCAAAAGCCTGGCTCTGGCTTTTTGGTTCTTATGAAGGTAGACATCCAGCGCCTTTTTCCCAGCCTCTTCATCAAGCAGCAGGCGGATCCTCCTTTTTTCTTTGACACGTTCCGTACGCTTGATGGGAATCACCGTCTTAAGCGCCTGTATCATGGTTCCCCCGTAATACTCCTTCATCCAGGCAGCCAAAGCCACCAATTTAGACTCGATCGCCACGCTATCCTTGGCAATCCCGGCAACCGGCTTGATCTTTGCTACATCATACCCGGCTTCCCTGGAGAATCCGGTCACGTAACCCTTCGTCTCTTTATTGCCTCTTCCAAAAGGCACCACGACTTCCGTGCCAACCTTAAGCATCCCCTCGAGATGGGAGGGGATGCTGTATTGGAATACTTTATCCAGTTTTTCATGTGTTATGTCAATAATGATATCAGCGTACATCTAACTCCTCTAATATTTCCTGGATCAGGACGCGCTCATCCATATCATGCTTGACGCCCTTGATCTCCTGATAAGTCTCATGGCCTTTTCCAGCCAGAATAATAACGTCGCCCGGCTGTCCGTTCTCGATGACGTACTTGATGGCCTCTTTCCTGTCACAGATGGAGATATATTTCCCATCCGTCTTCTTCATCCCCACAATAATATCGTCAATGATGGCCTGGGGTTCCTCAAACCTCGGATTATCTGATGTGATAACCGTAAAATCGGAAAGCCGTCCTGCCACTTCTCCCATCTCATACCTGCGGGTCTTCGAACGGTTGCCGCCGCAGCCGAATACCGTAACAATGCGCTGCGGATGGTAATCCCTCAAGGTCAGCAGCAGGCTTTCCAGACTCATGGCATTGTGGGCATAGTCGATCATCAGCGTAAAGTCATCCGACACCTTTACCATCTCGATGCGCCCTTTTACCTTTGCCACTTTAAGCGCTGTCTTAATATTCTCCACAGGCACATCAAAATGCCTGCACACCGCGATAGCGGTTAAGGAATTGTAGACGCTAAAATCGCCCGGAATATCAATCTCCACATCAAAGTCCATCAGGCCGCTTACCTGATACTTAACTCCCAGATACCCAGGCCTTGAAATATGCTGCACGTCTGTAGCGCGAAGGTCTGCCTTCTCCGAGAATCCAAAAGTCTCCACTTTGCATGTGGCATTCTTAAATACGTCTTCATACCATCTGTCATCCACATTGGCAATTCCCAGATTGCACTGTGTAAACAGGATCCCTTTGCAGCGTTTGTAATCTTCGAAGTCCTTATGCTCGTTCGGGCCGATATGATCCTCCCCCAGGTTCGTAAAGATTCCAATCTCAAACTGGATACCGGCCGTCCTGTGAAGCATCAGGCCCTGGGAGGAAACTTCCATAACCACGCTGTCGCATCCGCGATCACTGCCGCGGCCCCCTTCGCTGCTACATCGTCAATATATTTATGTCCGTCTGATACGGCTCCGCTGATGCATACGAAGACGCTCCCTTCTGTAACCTTGCGGGAATCATTGTTCAGCTGGGTCACCTCGACCTCATCGCTGCCCTGACGGACCTCGTATTCCAGACGTTCCAATAACTGTGTCAGTTTCATAAAAAAGCCTCCTAAAGATTTCATTCTTTCCAATATCCATGTTGCCATATAGCAACATTATACCATTATTTCCAGATGCCGCAAAGATTAAATTGTGCTCACATCATTGCAATGACTGTAAAAAAAGGGGGCTGGATTTCCAACCCCCTTAATCGATCGGCGATAATACTGACAGAATCCTTCTCATCGAAACGCCGTAAAATTTATACTGATTCAGTCTGCCCCGCTTGAACGCGTACAGCGCCTGTTCTGCACAGTGGAACAACATTCTACTCCTTTGGCCGCAGAATTGTCAATCTAATCCACTTTCTTCCTTGAAGCCCTCTCCCACGACTTCATTGGACTCCATAATAATCGTAAATGCCTGGGGATCGATCTTATGGACCATCTTCTTGATCGTATACATCTGCTTGTTATTGCACGCGCACATTACCACGTCCTTCTCCTGTTTTGAATAACTTCCCATTCCTCTGAGAATCGTGGAGCCTCTGCCGGAAAAGGCGTCAATGTGCTTTGAAACCTCCTCGCCATGCTCCGTCACAATAAATGTCATCTTGCCTTCGTCAATGCCATAAAGTATCCGGTCCATGACGATCGCCATGAGATAAGTAACGAGCACGCCATAGATGAACCCGTCCACATCCTTGAATACCAGGACGCTTCCCAGCACGATAGTAGCCACATCCAGCACGAACGTGATCATGCCCAGGGTAACATGCGGCTTTACCTTCTTAATCGCCACGCTGATGAAATCCTGGCCGCCAGTGGATGAGCCTCTCATAAATATCAGCGCATATCCTGCTCCGGACAGCACGCCCATACACAGCGCCGCCAAAAGTCTGCTGCCCTCATATACCGGGAGCAGCGGCGCGATATAGTCCATCAGGAGGGATGAGATAACCATGGACTTTACAGATTTGATAAAAAATCTCCTTCCCAGAAACTTATAGCAGAAGATTGCCACCGGAACATTTAAAAGAATCGTCCCGGCTCCCACCGGGAGCCCGATCAAATGATACATGATGATGGCAATTCCTGAGAATCCGGCTACCGGGAAATTAGCATTCAGCGCAAAGTTATAGATTCCTATGGCAATGATCATTCCAGCAAATAGATCCACAAGAATGTCCGTCCCCCATTCCTTCCAATTTATCTTTCCCATATCAAATACCTCCTTATCAGCCAAAAAAGAGCATCCGCAAACTATAAACTTATAATTCGCAACTGCTCTTCTGATTATCAGTATATCGTTGAAATATTTTTCTGTCAAGAATGGGGACCCTTTGTGACGATATCTTTGCCGTACTTTTTACGGATCTGTTCCAGGGCAGTATTGATCTTTTCCTTCTTTTCCTTTTTCGGATCCGCCTCAAAGCGAATATCAAATAAGCTAAGCTGCACCGGCTCTCCCTCCTCGGACAGTTTGGAACTTCTGATTCCAAGAAGCCTTATGGGCTCCTGATTCCATAATTCCTTAAACAATTCCCTCGCCACCTGGTAAATCTCCTGATCCAAATTCGTCGGCTTTTCCAACTGTCTTTGATGGGATACGGATTCAAAGGTGTGGTACTTTATCTCCACGCTTAGCATCCCCGCTTTCTGTCCTGCCTTTCGAAGCCTCCTTCCGACGCTTCCGGCCAGAGCCTTAAGCACCGCCTCCGCCTCAACCTGCGTCCTTGCATCCCGGGGAAGCGTGGTGGAGTTCCCGATTCCTTTTGCTTCTGCCTTCTCTCTTGCCACTTCGGAGTGATCGATACCGTTGGCAAATTCCCAGAGTTTTCTGCCGTGGCTCTTCAGATGCAGTTCCAGTATCTTCAGATCCGTGCATGCCAGATCGCCGATGGTACGTATGTCCAGTTTCTCTAACGTCTCCACGCTGGAACGCCCTGCCATATACAGTTCCCTCACGGGAAGCGGCCACATCTTCACCTGGACCTCCTCCGGGAACAGCGTATGCACCTTGTTGGGCTTCTCAAAGTCCGAAGCCATTTTTGCCAGCATTTACGAATGGCATTCGCGACAGGTTCCCCTGTCCGAATGCCACACTGTTTGGCAAGAGGCGACTTGGCCAGCACTACGCCATGCCTTGACTTCTGATCTCCGCCGATGATGGCCGGAATCGTCCTTAAGTCTACCTCTCCTCCATTCTTTAATTCTTCTATTGTCGTCCAGCTAAGGTAAGCTGAATTCACGTCGATATGAAATATTATTGACACAATGACTGGCTCCTTGCCATTAATCTGCCATCCTCCGCGTCTATTACAATGGTCTCCTGCGCGCCTACGTCTCCTTGAAGCATCAGCCTGGCCGCCAGGGTCTCTACATGCTTCTGCAGATAGCGCTTCAGAGGTCTTGCTCCATAGGTGGGGTCATAGCCGCCTTCTACCACGTAATTTTTCGCCGCTTCAGTGAGGGCAATGCAAATCTCTTTCTCCGCGAGACGCTGATTCACATCCGCTACTAACAAGTCAATAATGTCATAAATATTATCTTTCGTCAATGGCTTGAACATAATCATTTCATCCAGACGGTTTAAAAACTCCGGCCTGAAATGAGCCTTCAACTCTTCCATGACTGCCTGCTGGCTGTCTTCGCTGATATTGCCATGGTCGTCGATGCCGTCCAGCAGATAGCCGGAGCCGATGTTGGATGTCATGATCAGGATGGTGTTCTTAAAGTCCACCGTCCGTCCCTGGGAATCGGTGATCCGCCCGTCATCCAGCACCTGGAGCAGTACGTTGAATACGTCCGGATGGGCCTTTTCTATCTCATCGAACAAGACCACGGAATATGGCTTCCTCCGAACCGCCTCCGTCAGCTGTCCGCCTTCGTCATATCCGACATATCCCGGAGGCGCCCCGATCAGTCTGGATACGGAAAACTTCTCCATATACTCGCTCATGTCGATACGCACCATGTTGCTCTCATCATCGAACAGGCTCTCAGCCAGCGCCTTAGCAAGTTCCGTCTTTCCCACACCGGTAGGGCCAAGGAACAGAAATGAGCCGATGGGCTTGGTCGGATCCTTGATGCCTGCCTTTGACCGGATAATTGCTTCGGTCACCAGTTCTACCCCTTCATCCTGTCCGATTACTCTTTTATGAAGTTCATCCGCCAGATGCAGGGTCTTGCTCCGCTCACTCTCATTAAGCTTGGCGACCGGGATTCCTGTCCAGCGGGAGACGATTCTTCCGATCTCTTCATCTGTGACGCTCTCATGCACTAAGGAACGATCCTCGTCCTTAATCTTCGTCTCTTCCTCCTCCAGCTGCTTCTGCAGCTGAGGAAGCCTGCCATACTGAAGTTCTGCTGCCCGGTTCAGATCATAGGCCTGCTGTGCCTTTTCGATCTCTTTGTTCACCTGTTCGATCTCCTCGCGCAACTTCTGTACCCGCTCTATTCCAACCTTTTCATTGTCCCATTGGGCCTTCTTTCCGGCAAATGTCTCTCTAAGTTCCGCAAGTTCCTGGTTCAAGTGCTCCAGACGCTCCTTGCTTAGGCGATC
>PPYE01385843.1_pt1 | contig 10168 bp, 9 predicted proteins | sample 1559881 | NCBI WGS metagenome assembly PPYE01 (sample SAMN08240022, study PRJNA423297) | Human gut metagenome, whole genome shotgun sequencing project.
TCTACGTGACCGATCGTCCCGATGTTGCAGTGCGGCTTGCTTCTTTCAAATTTCTCTTTTGCCATCTGTGCTTCTTCCTAAAAAAATTATTTTATTAAAAACTTTTCCGGAGCGGCCGCGGAAACGCCGCAAACCGCCCCGAAAACATTCACTTATGCTTTAAGCGTTCTTCGCTTTTACCTTTTCGGCAATATCGTTCGGAACTTCCGCATAATGGTCAAAGACCATCGTGAACTGAGCGCGTCCCTGAGAAAGCGAACGCAGCGTATTGACGTAACCGAACATGTTGGCGAGCGGAACCTGAGCGTCAATCACCCGGGCATTCGCACGCTGATCCATGCCGTTTACCAAACCGCGGCGGGAATTCAGGTCGCCGATGATGTCACCCATGTATTCTTCAGGGGTAACAACTTCCACCTTCATGATCGGTTCCAACAGCTTCGGGCTGGCCTGGCGCATACCTTCGCGGAATGCGGCGCGGGCAGCGATTTCAAAGCACATAACGTTGGAGTCGACTTCGTGGTAGGCACCGTCATACAGGTTGCACTTGACGCCGGTTACCGGATATCCGGCGATAACGCCGGCATCCATGGCACTGCGCAAACCTTTTTCGACGCCGGGGATATATTCCTTCGGAACATTACCGCCGACAACGGTATTTTCAAATTCAAACCCGGTGTAGCCTTCCAAGGGTTCAAATTTGATCTTGACCTTCGCGAACTGACCGGCACCACCCGACTGTTTCTTGTGGGTGTATTCGATATCGCAGGGTTTGGTAATCGTTTCGCGGTAAGCGACCTGCGGTTCGCCGACATTGCATTCGACCTTGAATTCACGCTTCAGACGGTCGACGATAATGTCGAGGTGCAGTTCGCCCATGCCGCGGATGATGGTCTGTCCGGAATCCGGATCGGAAGAAACCTTAAACGACGGGTCTTCCATTGCCAGACGGGACAGAGCCAAGCCCATTTTTTCAACGTCGGCCTTGGTTTTCGGTTCAACCGCCAGTTCAATAACCGGATCCGGAAATTCCATGTTTTCCAGAATGATCGGATTAGCCTGGTCGCACAAAGTGTCACCGGTGGTAGTATCCTTCAGACCGGCCAGAGCGATAATATCGCCGGCATTGGCCTCTTTGAGATCCTCACGCTTGTTGGAATGCATCAGCAGCATGCGGCCGACACGTTCCTTTTTGTCTTTGACCGAGTTGTAGATATAGGTACCGGCCTGCATGGTGCCCGAATAGATGCGGACGAAAGTCAGCGAACCGACGAACGGGTCGTTCATGATCTTAAAAGCCAGAGCCGACAACGGTTCTTTGTCATCGGGGTGACGAACGATCACTTCATCGCTGCCGGGTTTAACCCCTTCGGTCGCCGGAATGTCGAGCGGCGACGGCAGATAGTCGATAACCGCGTCCAGAAGCGGCTGAACGCCTTTGTTCTTGAAAGCGGTACCGCAGCAAACCGGAACGAAGCTCTGCGACAAAGTCCCCTTGCGGATGCACTTTTTCAGGGTTTCTACCGGAATTTCCTTGCCTTCCAGGTAATCTTCCATAGCCTGTTCGTCTTCTTCGACCGCCATTTCAACCATTTCGGCATGATACTGCTCGGCTTTTTCTTTCAAATCGGCCGGAATATCCTGAATTTCGATCGGAGAATCGGCTGTATCACCGGTATAGATGATTGCCTTCATCTGCAGCAGATCGACAACACCGCGGAATTCCGCTTCGGCGCCGATCGGCAGCTGAATGGCCATCGGGCGGGCGCCCAGACGGTCTTTGATCATATCCAAACAGCGGTAGAAGTTGGCGCCGATACGGTCCATCTTGTTGCAGAAGCAAATTCTCGGAACCTTGTATTTGTCGGCCTGACGCCATACGGTTTCGGACTGAGGTTCGACACCGGCAACCGAATCGAAAACGGTGATGGCACCGTCGAGCACGCGGAGCGAGCGTTCGACTTCAACCGTGAAGTCAACGTGTCCCGGGGTATCGATAAGATTGATTCTGTGTCCTTTCCAGAAGCAGGTGGTGGCAGCCGAAGTAATGGTAATGCCGCGTTCCTGTTCCTGTTCCATCCAGTCCATGGTGGCGGCACCTTCGTGTACCTCACCGATCTTGTGGGTTTGACCGGTATAGTAAAGAATGCGTTCGCTGGTGGTGGTTTTACCGGCATCAATATGCGCCATGATACCGATGTTTCTGTATAAATCCAAACTGTGTGTACGAGCCATTGCGCTATTCCCTCAGACTTAGAACTTGTAGTGAGAGAAAGCTTTGTTGGCTTCGGCCATCTTATGGGTGTCCTCGCGTTTCTTAACGGCGGCACCGCGGTTGGCGGCAGCATCAAGCAGTTCGTTGGCCAGCTTTTCGGTCATGGTGGTTTCCGAACGTTTCAGAGCGGCGGCAATGATCCAGCGGATCGCCAGCGCCTGACGACGGTCGGCACGAACTTCGCACGGAACCTGATAAGTGGCACCGCCGACGCGGCGGGATTTTACTTCCAGAACCGGCTTAACGTTTTCGATCGCTTCGCCGAAAACGGTCAGGGCATCCTGTTTGGTTTTGGCAGCCAGAATGTCGAATGCCGAATATACGATTTTTTCGGCAACGGCTTTCTTACCGTCTTCCATAACGTTGTTAATAAATTTTGCAACTACCTTATCATGGTATTTTGCATCGGGCAGCACAATTCTTTTTTCTGCACTGTGACGACGTGACATAACTTACCCCTCCCTATTTCGGTTTCTTGGCGCCGTACAGAGAACGACGCTGACGACGTTTGGCAATACCCTGGGTATCCAAAGTACCGCGGATGATATGGTAACGAACACCAGGCAAGTCTTTTACACGGCCTCCTTTAATCAGCACCACTGAGTGTTCCTGAAGATTATGACCTTCACCAGGGATATAGCTGATTACTTCAAAGCCGTTTGTCAGCCGAACGCGAGCCACTTTACGCAAAGCGGAGTTCGGCTTTTTCGGGGTCGTCGTGTAAACCCTTGTGCAAACACCGCGTTTCTGTGGGCAAGCCTTCAAGGCCGGGACCTTGTTTCTTTTCACTTTAGGTGTTCGTGATTTACGAATTAACTGACTAATTGTAGGCATCACAAATTTCCTTATGTTAAATTAAATACAATACATAAAAAGCCGCCCTGCGGCAGACGAATCTGCACGCACGACGCGAAAACTCTTATTTTTCGGCATTTCCGGCGCCTTTCGGAAACCGGATTTGAGCGCATACTAATGTTTATTTGTTTGAGAGTCAACCGTTTTTTTACGTGCGGAACGCTTTTGCCGGCAGCGGCGGCAAAAAGTTTCCGACCGGCTTTTTCACCCGCGCCGTTTGAACCGGAAACATCCGCCGCACCGGCTGTTTTTTTACCTAAATTCCGCAAGACACGCAACAGCCGCCGGACGTTTTTCAAACAACCGCCCAAGATGCGGAACAATCTTCGCAAACAAAAATTCCGGCGCGCCACCTCTCCCGCTGCTTGCAAAATACATTTGTGCATGTTTGGAAAAATGCTTGCTTTCCGAATCAAATAATAATATCCTCTGCTATATTTTAATGCTGTTTTTTAAGGACTACGCAATAATGTCAAACACCGATATCGAATCTGCGCGCCGAACCATTGACAAGGAAATCGACGCCCTTCGCATCATGGAAAGCGAACTTGACGAAAACCTGACCAAGGCGCTCGACATGATGCAGTCCGTCAAAGGACGCGTCATCGTCACCGGAATGGGAAAATCCGGACACATCGGCCAGAAAATCGCGGCAACGCTGGCTTCGACCGGCACGCCTTCGTTTTTCGTCCATCCGGCGGAAGCCAGCCACGGCGACCTGGGCATGCTGACCAACGAAGACGTGGTGCTGGCCATTTCCAACGGCGGAGAATCCAAAGAACTGTCCGACATTCTGATCTACTGCAAAAGATACGGTATCCCGCTCATCTCAATGACCAAAAACCCGGACAGCACGCTCGGCAAAGCGGGAGACATCGTGCTTCGGCTGCCGGACGCCGGGGAAGCCTGCCCGCTCGGACTGGCGCCGACGTCTTCCACCACCGCCACTCTGGTGCTGGGCGACATTCTGGCAATTGCGCTGATGGAACGCAAAGGCTTTTCCAAAAGCAATTACAAGCAGCGTCATCCGGGCGGAAAGCTCGGCGCCATTCTGCAAAAGGTTTCCGACCTGATGCACACCGGCGACGAGATGCCGATTTTAGACGAACATGCAGCTCTGCGTCAGATTATCCTGACCATGTCGTCGAAAATGCTCGGCTGCGTCGGCATCATCAACGAAAACGGCGATTTGAGCGGCATGATTACCGACGGCGACCTGCGCCGGGCAATGGCCAGTTCACTGGACAATGACCTGTTCGGAAAAACCGCCGAAGATATCATGACCAGGAATCCGAAAACGACTTCTCCCGACACTTTGGTTGCCGAAGCGTTAAACGTCATGAACACGACCGGCAAGGGAATAACCCAGCTGTTCGTCGTTGACGGCAAAAAGCCGATCGGCGTCATCCACATGCACGACTGCCTGCGTGCGGGCTTTACGGTGGAAGAAAAGAAAACTCCGGCTAACGATTCAGAACATAACAAGGTAGCATAATTGTTTGATTTTAAAAAATTAGACGTTTTCTTTGCCGAAGACAGCCTGAAAAAGAAAGGCCGGGAAAACGACAGGAACATTGTCCGCCGTACCCGTGCCGTACGGCTGGTCAAGCTGCTGCTGCCGGCAGTTGCCGCGGCTCTGGCCGGACTGCTGATCGTTTTGCCGGGATTGCAGGACCGCGGCGGCGACCTTCAGCTGAACATTGCCAAACCCAAAGACGGCGAACTGGAAAAACTGCACATGGAAAACACAGTCTTTTACGTTACCGACGACGCCAACCGGGTTAACAACTTTACCGCCGACACCATCGACGAAACCGAACCGGGTTCAAAGCTGATCAAACTGATCCGGCCGGAAGGGCTGCTGCCTTCTTCCGACGACCGGTGGATCAGCGTCAAATCACCGGTCGGCTTTTATGATCAAAACAAAAAACTGCTGTGGCTCGACGACAACGTCAGGATGGTTTACAGCGACGGCATGACGGCAACCACCGAGACCGTCTTTTACGACAGCGCCGCAGCCAAAGCCTACAGCGTCACCCCCGTTTTTTCCGAAGGATATTTCGGCACCCTGCGGTCGGAAGGCTTTGAATATTACAAAGACAGAACGGTAATCATATTTACCGGCAAGTCAAAAATCGTCATTCGTCAGGAAGAGTTTGAGGAAGAGGAAAAATGAGAAAATTCTGGCTGATTGCATTGCTGAGCGTTCTCCGCATTTTTCCCGCCGCCGCGTATGACATCACCATTACGGCGGAAAAAAGGGTGGAAGTTTATCAGGACGAAAAAAAGGCTGTGGCCGTCGGCAACGCGGTCGCGGTTAAACCCGGAATGACGGTCAAAGGCGAAAGGCTGACCGCATATTTTACCCAAACCGGCGGCGAAAACGGGGAGAAAAAGACTTCCGTCACCGATATGACGGCAGAACAAAACGTCAGCCTGCACATGGAAAAGGCCGACGCTTTCGGCGAACGGATGGAGTATCACGTAAAAGACGACTATATGGTGATTAAAGGCAAACCGGCCCTGATTAAAAACGACAAGGCAAAGATCACCGCCGACGGGAACATCACCTATTATCCGGGCAGGAACAAAGCCGTTGCCCGGGACAACGTCATTGCCGACAACGGCAAAAACAAAATCTATTCCGAAGTGATGGAAACATATTTCAAAAAGGACGCGGAAGGCAACCCGGCATTGCAGCGGGTGGAAATTCCGCAAAACCCGAAAATCGTCACCCAAGACGGCACGGTAACGGCCAAAACCGGCATATATTATCCCGACAAAGGCAAAGTTTATCTTTATGAAAACGTCGTCATCAACCAAAACGGCAACATCTTAAAAGGTGACAAAGCCGAAACCGACCTCAACACCGGCATCAGCAAAGTATTGTCCGGACAGTCGAGAGTTTCCGGCATATGGTATGAAGAAGAATAAAAAATTAAGGAAGCAGGAAAACATGTTTGACAAAAACGGCAGTTCTACTCTGGAAATCTTCAATATCGGCAAAAAATACAAAAACCGGCCGGTGCTGCGCAACGTTTCCCTAAACGTGCGCCGCGGCGAAGCGGTCGGTCTGCTGGGACCGAACGGCGCCGGCAAAACCACCTGCTTTTACTGCGTTACCGGGTTGATCACGCCCGATTACGGCGACGTTCACATCGACGGGCAGGACATCACCAACATGCCGATGTACCGCCGCGCGCGGATGGGAATCGGCTACCTGCCGCAAGAGGCCTCCATTTTCCGTTCGCTGAGCGTTGAAGACAACATCAAGGCCATTCTTGAAATCGTGGTCGAAGACGAAGACAAGCGGGAAAACATGCTGGAAGAGCTGCTGTCGGAATTTTCCATCGCCCATCTGCGCAAGTCTCCGGCGATGGCGCTTTCCGGCGGCGAAAGAAGACGTTTGGAAATTGCCCGCGCATTGGCCAGCCAGCCGAATTTCATTCTGCTTGACGAACCGTTGGCCGGTATTGACCCGATTGCCGTCGGCGAAATCAGATCGCTCGTTTCGCAGTTGAAACACCGCGGACTCGGCGTTTTGATCACCGACCACAACGTGCGCGAAACTCTTGACATTACCGACCGCGCCTATATTCTTCACGGCGGCACGGTGCTGATGGAAGGCACACCGGAAGAAATCGTCAACAACGAAGAAGTGCGGAAAGTCTATCTCGGCGACAACTTCTCGATGTAACCTCCCGAGGCGCGCAGGAAAAAGGTGCGGACGGGAAAAAGTACGCATACGGGAAAAGTGCACATGCGCGGAAAGACGGTCATGCGCAAAAAAAGGGAAAACGACGGACGGTTTTTTAAGGAAACGAAAGGCAGCAAAGAATGGACATTGTTGCGGGAACGGCGTTTTTTTAATCCAGCGTCTTAACGTTTTTTTAAGTTAATTATTCCAAAACTGTAGTTGAAATCTTCGTTTTATATGATAGAATAAAGTTTCAAAATTCAATTTATCAATTATATTTTGCAAGGAAAAATTATGAAAATCACACTTACAGGTAAACAGGTAGATATCGGGGACAGATTGCGTTCTCATATCGAAGAAAACGTTCTGAATTCGGTAACTAAGTATTTCAGCGATCCGATCGGCTGCAATGTTGCTTTTTCCAAAGAAGGTGATGAATTTTCAGCCGAAGTTACCGTTCATCCTGCAAAAAATATCGTATTGAAAGGCACCGGCACCGCCGGCGATCCCTATACCGCGTTTGACAACGCCAACAGCCACATCGCCGTTCGTCTGAGCAAACACAAAAACCGTCTGAAAGACCACAAGAGCAAAACCGGTCTGGCCGAACTGGCTTCCGAAGCCGTTTTCCCGGTCATCGAAACCGAAGACGAAATGGACATTGACGTCAACGCCCCGCTGACCATTGCCGAAACCGGCGCCAACATTCCGGTCTGCACCGTCAGCGAAGCCGTCATGTACATGGATCTGGCCAACGAATGCGCCCTGATGTTCAGAAACGCGGCCAACAATCACATCAGCATGGTCTATCGCCGCAAAGACGGAAACATCGGCTGGGTTGAACCGAAAGCCGACAACTAGACTTCAGGTGACAAAATGAAAATTTCCGATATTCTGACCAGCAGCGATGTCATCGTTATTGACGATGCCGTATCCAAAAAACGGCTTTTACAGGAAATGAGCCGCAAACTTGCCGAAGATACCGGGATCGACGAACGCACGATGTTTGACATTGTTGCGGAAAGAGAGAATCTCGGATCTACGGGTTTTGGCGGAGGCACCGCCCTGCCCCACGGCAGAATTCCCGGTTTAAGACATGTCAAAGGCGTCTTTGCCAAATTAAACAAAGGAATTGACTTCGCTGCCTGCGACAATCGGCCGGTCGATCTGGTTTTTATGCTTGTTTCTCCGGAAAACAGCGGCGCCGACCACTTAAGTGCGTTAGCGCAAATTTCCAAAATCATCAAAGACGAGGAACGTTGCGAAAAAATCCGCGAAGCAGCCACCGGCAATGATATTTACCGCCTGTTGACAAGCGACTGATTTGATACAGCAGCTTTTTAAAAGGGGTATTCCAACACAAAAAAGAACTTCCTCCCAAGGGAAGTTCTTTTTTTAGGCTCAACTGACATAAATGCAGCTTTTGGGATATCGTTTTTTATTTGATTTTTTCAAATCATGGCTTCCTGCCGTTTATTTCTTCCCGCATTTTGGCCGGTCTGCGCCCAATTTGCCCTTCGGAGAAATCAGCGGAAGCGTATAAAGCTTTACAAATGAACATGTCTTCTAAGGTTTCAGAACGTTTATCAAGGCCAATAACCTGACAATGACGGCCGTTTTTTATAACGTTTGTAAATTGCATCGATTTCCGGCATGATAATAAATTCATAAAAAGCTCGGAAATGCTACGTTTATGTCAATTAAACCCAAAAGACGGGAAAAGGAAAAAAAACAAAAACGGCAAGACAAAAAAGGCGAAAACAAGTCTGCATAACATGATGTGATCAAAGCGTATAAGACAACAAGGTTGTGCTGACGGAGAGGCTTTTAAAACGGGTGAACATAATTCCGGAGAGTTAATACCTCTTGCGTTAACCGGGGAAAGCTTACGTCTCAACGCAACGCTCCCGACGTCAACAGGCGAATGCGGACACACCGGCAGCTTCGCGCCGTGAATAATCATTACAACCAATAAAGTAATTGTGCTCCTCACTGTCATATCATACAGCGATAAAGACAAAACGCCTGAAAAAGGCGTTTTACGCGGGCATTTATGGATTTTTTTTAGAAACGGTCAGGAGAAATGCATAAACACAGTCCGCACACGGTATTCATCAAACAAAATCATGACAAAGGCCGTACGGCCTTTCACTTTTCATTTTGCCCCAAACGAGCGGGGACAGTGTCGTGCGCATAATCATATCCCATCCCAGAAAAAGGCCTAAAAAACACATCATTTTCTTAAAAAATGTTATTTGAGCACGTAAAATTTTGCTCAGACAGACATATTACTGCTGCCGCCATCAACGGGGCCGTAAAACAACGCTGTGTCGAACACTACGGGCGCGAAGATACGGGACAGCCACTGCTTGAACAAAAAATACTGCCGGGCGTTTCGTACCATACCGATATTACAATTGTTTGCTTAAAAAAGTCCCTCCGCGTCAAACACGGGGTTCTTTGATAACATCTGCAAGCTCTATGGCACCGGTGCGCAAATAACCGCTGCCGCCTGTTTTTTTGATAACTTCCGGCACCGGCAAGCGCCTCTGGTCGGGCGAAGCAAATATTAGCTGTTACCGTAAACGGGAATTTTGCTGCATTATCATTTTGCATCTTCTTTTAACTTACTTTGTATTTTCCCACCTTCATATATTGAAAGAGCCCCTTCTCTTTACCATCCTCCATAATGCCATAAGTTTTTCGGAATCATGCACCGGCGCGGGATTTTTCCCGTCCTTCCGTCGCTGGTTTTCCCATCCTTTCATTTCGAGGATTTCCTGTTTTCCTTTATGGGATTTCCCCGCCCTTCCTTTACGTTTTTTCCCGTCCCTTTCTTCCGCGTGGGTTCCTCCGTCCTTCTTTGTGAGGTTTCCCGTCCCTTTCTCCCGCGGAGTTTCCGTCAGATATGCGACAAAGAAAACTCCCGGAGTTGTCCGGGAGTTTTTTCTTAGGAGATGACGCTTTCATTTTCTAGAACGCGTAGTTCAGACCCAGACCGACGGTGGTCGCGTCATAGTCCGAACCGAACGTATAATTCGCCCAGCCGTAAGCCGAAAGCTGATCGGTGAAGCCGTAGCGCCCGCCAAACTCAATTCGCCCCAGCGTTTCGTCGTCAAGCGTGTTTACTTTGCCCAAACCGGTGATGTTGACTTCGTCGCCGTCGACAATCGTCTGCACAACACTCGGTTTGACATAAACGCTGGCATAGCCTTAGTCCCCGCCAGCGTCGCAAGCAATGTCGCATCATCACCCGATGGCGTAAAGTAATAACTTTTGTCACCGATCATCACTTCAACCGCGCCGGTCGGCAAAGCGCTCGTCAGTTCGCTTAAAACGAA